>Ga0164241_10002155_pt1 | contig 22027 bp, 21 predicted proteins | sample OricomyardsoilBY_FD_108780 | JGI IMG/M metagenome (GOLD analysis project Ga0164241, IMG submission 108780) | Backyard soil microbial communities from Emeryville, California, USA - Original compost - Back yard soil (BY) | ecosystem: Environmental > Terrestrial > Soil > Unclassified | place: USA... | reverse complement strand
CCGCCTTCTCGCCCGCGGCTTCCTGCGCCTGCCCACGCTCACGACTCACGGTGATGGCCCACGAGACGCCAATCGAGATGCCGTAGAGGCCGATCAGGGGAACGGCCATGAGGATTTGGCTCATCGGATCGGGTGGCGTCAGGACGGCCGAGATGATGAAGGCCACGACGATGAAGTAGCGGAAAAACTTGATCAGATGGCGGTGGGTGATGAGTCCCGCGACCGTCAAGAACAGCGCCAAAATGGGCAGCTCGGCGGTAGCGCCGAAGGCGATGAACATGCGAGTGATGAACTCGATGTAATCGCCGACCATCACCGTCGCCTTGATCTCCATACCGCCAGGCAGCGTGTCCTTGAAGTTGATCAAGAAGTCGAACGCCGCCGGGAACGCCACCGCCCAGCCAAAGTAGCCGCCACCGATGAACAGCAGCACCGAGGAAGCGACGAACGGAATCGCGAATTTTTTCTCGCGCGAATACAAGCCGGGCGCGATGAACGCCCAGATCTGCCAGAGGATGATCGGCAGCGCGAACAGCAGGCCCGACAGCGCCGCGAGGCGGATGTAAGAAATGAACAGCGCTGTCGGCGAACCGAAGTGCAGCGCGGCCGCGTCTTTGTGCCCGCCCGCTTTCCAAGCTTCGAGGAACGGCTTGGTGATCCACGCTAAAATGCGTTCTTTGTAGAACCAGCACACGCCGGCGCCGATCAAGAACGCGATCGCCATGCGAACGATGCGGCTGCGTAGCTCTTCGAGGTGCTCCCACAGCGTCATCGAGCCGTCTTCAGCCGGCGGATCCTGCGGGTCCTTGTCGTTGTTGTTATCGCTCAAGGCGCTGACCTCAGCCGTTGCCATTCGGTGTGCCGGGGCTCGGAGGAACGACCGCGCCGGCAGGCGCGTCGGGCTTGTTCACGGGACTGCTCGAATCGGGGCGGGGTGGAACGGTCCGACGCGGAGGCGGTGGGGGCGTGCCGGCCGGGCGCGGGACGGCGTTGACGGTGCGCGACGACGGCGGCGGCGGCGGGACGGAGCGCACCGGCGCCGGAGGGGGAGCGGCGGCCATCGGTGTTGCAGTTGCAGCGACTGCAGTTGCAGGTGCGGGTGCAGTTGCAGCCGCAGGTGCGCTTGCCGGTGCGGGTGCGCTTGCCGGTGCGGGTGCGCTCGCCGGTGCGGGTGCGACCGGGTGAACCGGGACCGGAACGGGGGCCGCGGTCGGTTCCGGGGCGGGGGCCGCCGCGACAGGCGCGGGCGCGGGTTCGGGTTCGGGTTCGGGTTTCGGATCGGGCGGGCCGGGGGCGTCGGCCACGTCGTTCGAGGTCGCCGGCTCGAGCAGGTCGTCCGGTAACGCGCCGTAAGAATCGGCACCCTCGGGCGGGTACTCGCGCGTCGGGTCGGGCTCGAAGCCGGCGTAGGGGTCGTCGTAGCGCGGGGAAGGAGCGGGGGTCGGTGCCGGGGCGGGAGCGGGGGCAGGCGCAGCCGCGGCGAAGGGGCCACCGTGATAGCCGCGCATCAAGGTCCGCAGCTCGGAAATCTGAATGCCCTCGGCGCGCAGCATCTCGTCGATGCCGGTCTGCTGCCGCACATCCATGGTCATCTTGCGCAGCTTGCGCGCCCATTGACCCATGGTTTTGAGCATTCCCGGCAGCTTCTGGGGGCCGACGGCCACCAGGGTCACCAAGGAAATCACGAGCAATTCGCCGAACGAAAACCCAAACACGCGCTGGTTCCTGCGCCGGGTCTTAGCATACTTGGGCAGCCTGGCCCGAGCCTGGTACCGTCTCGTTCGTGGTGGCACTCCTCGCGCTGCTGATCGTCGCGCCGACGGTCTTCTTCTATTTTCTCATCATCCGCGGCAGTGATCGCTACGAGCCGGAGCCTCTTTGGCTCCTTTCCGTGGCGTTTTTCTGGGGTGCGGTGGTCAGCACCCTGACCGCCCTGGTCTTCAACGAGGTCGGTGAAGGAGCCATCCGTGCCAGCCTGGGGGCCGGCCAAGCGGCGCTGGTCGACGCCTCCACCGCCTCCTTCGTTGCCCCCTTCGTGGAGGAGAGCAGCAAGGGGTTCGGCCTGCTGGTGCTGTGGGCCGTCTCGTCCCTGTGGGTCCGTGAAATCGACGGTGCGCTCGATGGCGCCATCTACGGCGGCGTGATCGGCCTCGGCTTCACCCTGACCGAGGACGTGCTCTACATTTCCAGCGCCGGCTCCCAGCATGGCGGCGACGCCTTCTTCCAGGTGTTCATCCTGCGCACGGTCATGGCGGGCTTGGGTCACGCCTCGTTCACGGCCATGACGGGCCTCGGCATCGGCATCGCGGCCGAGAGCGCGAGCGGCATGATCAAGCTCATCGCGCCGATCGGAGGCTGGTGCGCAGCCGTCGGCCTGCACTTCGTGCACAACTACTTGGTGACGTTCCTGTACGACGGCGGCAGCGGATTCGTTTTGAAGATCCTGCTGTTCTGGACGTTCAACGCGTTGTTTTTCATGGTCATCTTGAGCCTGGCGATTCGCGATCGGGCGATCGTGCTCAAGGGCTTGGTCGACGAAGCCGGCCGCTCGCTGCACCCCAAAGAGCTGGAGCGCACCTCTAGCTATTGGATGCTGTTTCCGCTCTGGAATTTTTTCTCGCTCATGAGCAGCGCCAAGGGTTACGGCGAAGCGCGCCGAAAGCAGCTGGATCTCATCGAGCTATCGTTCTTGAAACACCGGCGGCGGCGCGGCGAGCGCGGGCAGGAGCTGGACGCCCGCGAGCACGAATTACGCCAGCGCATTCACTTGTCCAATCAGGCCGGCGTTTTCATCGGAGTGCGCAAATGAGCAATCGTTGGGTAGTTTTGGGCATCTTTGGCTTAGCCCTCGTCGTCAATCCGTATCTGGCGTGCAGTAGCTCGAACGACACCGAGTTCAGCTACTCCGAGGCCGACATGAAGGACGCCGTGCTCGGCACCTGGCAAGGCACGGCCGACATCGACGGCGAGACGGTCGAGTTCTCGTTGGTGCTCGAGCAGGCCTCGACCAAATCGAAGACGCAGAGTCTGGCGGCGCCCAAGGTGCAGCCGCAATGCACCTCGCGCTCTTTCGTGAAGCCCGCCGGCGCCTGCTACGTCACGAGCAGCATGCTGCTGATGGGCACGCTCACGTCCGTGAACCCCGCGCTCAACGGCGCTGTCGACGGCGAAGTCTACGCCGGCAAGGACCTCGGCCCCGCCGACCTTTCACTGCGGCTCGAAGACGGAAAGCAGCTGGCCGGGGTCATCGAGAAGCAGGCGCTCAGCGACGGCAGCATCACGAGCAACGTGCAGCTGGGCACGTTCTCGCTGTCACGACCGTGAGCGCCCTGCCGCCTACTTGATCAAACTGCGCGCGATGACGAGCCGCTGGATTTGGCTGGTGCCTTCGTAGATTTGCAGCACCTTGGCGTCGCGCATCAGTTTTTCGACCGGGTAGTCTTTGACGTACCCGTTGCCGCCGAAGACTTGCACGGCGTCGACGGCGGTTTGCATGGCGCGATCGGCCCCGAAGGCCTTGGCGTAGCTGGAGACGATCGGGTCGCGCACGCCGTTGCCTAGGTTCCAGGCTGCTTTCTGGTAAAGCAGCCGCGTGGCTTCGATTCCGATCGCCATCTCGGACAACATCGCTTGCACCAACTGGTGCTCGGCAATGGCGACCCCGAAAGCCTTGCGCTCTTTGGCGTAGGCGACCGACTCGTCGAGGCAGCGCTGCATCAAGCCCGTGGCCATGGCTCCGATGTCGGGTCGCGTTTGGTTGAAGGTCTCCATCGCGAGCTTGAAGCCTTCGCCCTCGGGCGCGAGCATGTTCGCCTTGGGCACGCGCACGTCTTCGAAATGCACGGCGGCGGTGTCGCTGGCGCGTTGACCCATCTTGTCTTCGTGCTTGCCGACCTTCAGCCCCGGCGAGTCACGATCGACGATGAAGGCGGCGATGCCCTTGTGGCGCTTGTTCGGGTCCACCGTCGCGAATACGACGTAAAACGAGGCAAAGCTGGCGTTGGTGATCCAACACTTTTCGCCGTTCAGCACGTACTCGTCGCCCACGGCTTTGAAGGTGGTGCGCAGACCCGCGACGTCGCTGCCGCCCGTCGGCTCGGTCGTGCAGTAGCTGCAGAAGACGGGCGACGCTGTCAGCATGCCCAGGTACTTCTTCTTTTGGTCTTCGTTGCCCGCCAAAATGATGGGCGTAGCCGCGAGCGTGTTGGCGAGCAGGCTGGTTTGAATGCCGGTGCAAGCCCAGGCAAGCTGCTCGGCCATCAACGCGTTGTCGAGCTCGGGGAAGCCGGCCCCGCCGTATTCAGGCGGCACGGTCGCGTTCACGAGGCCGAGCTCGTGCGCGGCCTCGAACACGTCTTTCGGAAAGCGGCTCTCGCGATCGCACTCGGCCGCGATGGGCGCGATGCGCTCGCGCGCAAACCGTTTGGCGGTGTCGACCAGCGCCTTCTGTTCATCCGACAGATCGAAGCTCAGCATGCTGTTTCTCCCGAGGAAAAGCTGGCAGTCCAGCCAACCCCGGCAGCCTAGCGCACTCTCGCGGCTATTTCTTGGCGCGTTCTTTCATGCGCGCCATTTCGCCTCGAACGGCTTTGGCGCCGAGCACGAAGCCGATCATGATTCCGACCAAAAGCACGCCCGGAATGAAGATGAAATGCTCGACGGTGATATTGCCCACGTCCACGGCGGTATCACTCTCCGTCGGGGCGCTTGGGTAGGGCGCGCTCCAGCTCACCCAGGCGCTTGTCCACGGCGGCTTGACGTCGGAACGTCATGAACAAAAAGCCCATCAAAATTGCCCACATCAACACGTAGGCGGTGATGAGCAGGCCCTCGGCGCTGCTCGTTTCGGTCGCGCCGCCGGTGACGGGCCGAAACTCTTGCGAACGTTCTTCGGCGGTGCCGGTGCCGGTTGCAGGGCTAGCTTGCGTCATGAATCAACCGTTGGTGTCCGTCTCTGGCGCTAGCTCTTCGGCGCGCAGCAGGCGGGCTTGAGAGTAAGCGAGTTGTGCGCGCAACGTGAGCAAGAGGCCGGCCAGCAGCGTCATCGCGAAGAAACCGCCCAAGAGCGCCTGCACCATGGCCGGATCTTGCAAACCGCCGCCGCCGTTGGCCTTCAGCACCTTGGGGTGATTACCGCCCCACAGCTGCACCGAGTAATGAACGATCGGCAAAATGGCCGTGCCCAAGATGCCGAACGCGGCTGCAAAGCGTCGCTCGGCGTCGCCACTACCAGCAAAGCGACGCAGCACCACCAGCGCGACGTAGATCAGAATGCTGAGCAGTAACGACGTGAGCCGCGGATCCCACGTCCAGTACACGCCCCATGCCTTCTTCGCCCACAGCGGTCCGCTCACCATCACCATGCCGCCGAAGGCGCTGGCGCACTCGGCGCCGGCCTTGGCCCAAGCGTCCTTCTTGTCGGTCGGGCTGGCCAGGTAGAGCGCGCTCGCGATGAAGCAGACGCCGCCGCACACGTAGAGGGCGTATGCCGCCGGAACGTGGAAATAGAAAATCTTCTGCGCGAGCCCGCCAGCTTGCGGCTGCGCTTCCGGCACCTTCAGGAACACGAACAAAATCAGCGCGAAGAAGGTGAGGGCGGTCACGGCCCAAACGCCGACAATCAACCCGCGGGGACGCATGAGTGGCACCATAGCGCGGGGACTGAAACTTTTGTTCCCCTTTGGGGGCGGAAAAATGCCGCTCTTTTCGTGGTCAGCTCGCGGAGCGTACGCCCCTGGCCCTGCCCCCGACCCTACACGTCGCAGGTGGCGAGAGCGAGGAGCGCGGCGATCTTTGCGCGCAAGACGTCGAACTCTTTGACGGTGTAGTCGAGCTCGGCCTCGCGCAGGCGGCGCGCGGTATCGACGAGGTCGAAGCTGGTGCCACTGCCGTTGATGTAGGCGACTTTAGTAAGGCGTGCGGTCTCGGCGGCAATTTCGCGCGTCTTGGCCGCCACGTTCAGGGTCGCTTCGGACGACCGCACCGCGCGGAAGGCTTGGGTGACCTCGAGCCGAGCTTGGCGCTTGGCCTCGGTCAGCTGTTCACTGGCGATGCGGGTCTCGGCCGCGCGCTGCTCGCGTGTGCCGTAGCGCAGGCCACCATCGTACAAGGTCCAATTCAGCACGCCGCCCACCGACCAGGTCACGTGCTCGTTGTTGATGGCCGAAATAGGCGACCAATACGTGAGGCTGGAGACCGCGTCGATCGTGGGCCAGTAGGTCTTGGAGACGCCCTCTTCGCTGTGCTTGGCGACGGCGACGGAAGCCTCCGCCGCGCGCACGTCGGCGCGAGCCAGCACGTCGGCGGGGCGGCAGCTGGACTTGGCGTCGTTCGCCAGCTCGTCGAGCCGGATGGCGGGGGTTACTCCGTACGGCTCGGCCGAGCCGAGCACGCTGCCGAGTTGCTCGCGTGCGCGCAGCACGCCGTCGTTCGCGGCTACCACCTGGCTGCGCGACAGCGACACCTCTTGCTCGATGCGCAACACGTCGATCGTGCTCGCGGCGCCAAGAGCGGCGCGCCGCTTCGTCAAATCGAGCGTGGAAAGCACGCTTTCTAGCGAGACGCGGCTCACTTCTGCCAACCGCTCGGCCGTCACCGTGGTCACGACCGCGTCGGCGACCGCCGCGATCGAGACGCGCTCGGCGGCCTTGGAATTGAGGCGCGCGACCTCGATTTGCCGGAGCGCGGTCCCGCGGTTGTGCCAGGCCGGCAGGGCCAAGAGCGGCACGCGCAAGTTCAGGCCGGCTTGCCAGGTCGTGGCGTTGACCGGCACCGATACGGTGTCGATCATCAAAGTAGAGAGGTTGGGAACCTGGCCTTCACCCTTGAGCAATTGGCGGTTGACGGCGGCGGTGCCGGTGACGCTGGGCAAGGCGGGCGCCAGTGCTTCACGGGCTTGGGCTTCTGCCACTTGTTGTTGCGCCTCGAGCGTGCGCAGCGTGCTCGAGTTTTGGCGCAGCAAACGCAGCGCGTCGCGCCAGCTCTGCAGTACGTTGGTCGCCGGCGGAACCGCCGCTAGCATGTCGTCGTTGACCTGAGGCAACGTCGGCTCTGCCGCCGCGACCGGTGCGGCCGGCTCCGCCGGCGCCGCGACGGCGGCGGGCGGAGCGGCGGCCGGTTTGGCCGCGGGCACCGCCGCCGGCTTGGTGACAGGCGCGGGTTGAGCCACGGCGACCTGGCTAACGAAGACGAAACAAAGACCGAGGGACCGCTTCAACATAGCTGGCCGTCTAATAGTTCCGGAGCCTCGACTCGGGAACCCCCGCCGACCGCAAAAGCGCCCGTCAGCGGCGATCAGCGGCGGCGGGCGAGCTCAGCGCTGGCAACCTGGCCGGCGATCTGAGCGCCATTGAGGGCGGCGACGGCGCGCTCAATCAGCTCGCCGCGCACGCCCACGAAGGCGTGGCTGTGACGAACTCGGATGTAGTCGGCCTCGCCAGTGATGCCGTGTTTTTCGAGCAAACTCTGAAAATCGCTCGGCTTGGCGCCGTCTCGGCGTCCGACATTCACGAAGATCTCTTGGATTGGATCGGCGTCGGCGGCAGCGTCGGGTCGTGACGAAGGTTGTACGACCTCGGGCGGAGGCGGCTCTTTGCGGATGGGCGGCGGGAGGTCGAGGCGCGCGCTTTCCAGCGTGCGGTGCTCCTCCGCACGGCGCTCCGACGGCCGTTCTTCGCGAAGCCGCTGGGGGCGGCGCTCGCGGGGACGATCATCCATCGGCGGCCGCTCTTCGCGCGGTTGCTCGACGCGGGGTCGTTCGACACGGGGTCGCTCTTCGCGCGGTTGCTCGATGCGGGGCCGTTCTTCGCGCGGATGCTCGATGCGGGGTCGCTCTTCGCGTGGGCGATCGCCGCGAGCTTCGCGGGGCCGTTCTTCGCGCGGATGCTCGATGCGGGGCCGTTCCTCGCGACGGGGCCGCTCTTCGCGTGGTTGCTCTTCACGCGCCGGCTCGATGCGGGGTCGCTCTTCACGCGCCGGCTCGATGCGGGGTCGCTCTTCACGCGCCGGCTCGATGCGGGGTCGCTGTTCACGCGCCGCCGGTGCGGGTGCCTTGGGGCGCTCCGGCTCCGGTGCGGGCGTGGGCGACTTGGCGCGCCGCGCCGCCGTCGCTTCCTCGACGGCGTCGGGCCGCGCGCCCAAATGATCGCGCAGCAACGTGGCGATCACGCGGTCGGCCGTTTCGTGGGTGAGCAGGCGACGGGCCAGCGCCAAGTCCTCGGCGTGAATCGTGCGGCTGGCCGCCGACTCCACGAACATCTGCACCAAGTCGGCCTCGGCGCGCGTCTTCCGCTCGCGGGCAGACGGCAGATGCCGCTCAATCGGCTTGATTTTGTAGGTGAGCCGCAAGAGATACAGCCCGCCGATGTTGTTCGGCGCGATCAGCGAAATGGCGGTACCGGTGCGGCCGGCGCGACCAGTGCGGCCGGTGCGGTGCACGTAGCTCTCCGCGCTCTCCGGGAAATCGAAGTTGATGACGTGGGTGAGGTGCGAGATGTCGATGCCGCGCGCCGCGACGTCGGTGCAGACCAAAAACCGCAGCTCGCCCTTGCGGGTCGCAGCCATCACGGCTTCGCGCTCGTTCTGCGACAGGTCCGCGTTCAGCCAATCTGCTTGGTACCCTTGCGCTTGCAACCCCGCGGCCACGCGCTTGGTATCGTCGCGCGTGTTCGAGAAGATGATCGCGCTCTCGGGATTCTCGGTCTCGATGACCGCGATCAGCTCGGCCAGCTTGTCGGTCATCGTCATGTAGACGAAGTGCTGGATCGACAGGGCGCCGATGTTGTCGCCGCTGAGCGTGACGTATTCGGGATTCTTCAGCCGCGTCTCGGCCACGCGCTTGACGTCGGGCGGCAGGGTGGCGCTGAACAACAGCACCTGCCGTTGCTCCGGCAGATAGCCCCAAATCTCGCTGATTTGCGGCAAGAAGCCCATCGACAGCATCTCGTCGCTCTCGTCGAGCACGAACGCCTTGCAGGCCGCGGTGTCGAGCGTGCCGCGACGCAAGTGGTCGAGCACGCGGCCGGGCGTGCCGACCAGAATTTGCGCGCCGTCTTTCAACTGTTCGACCTGCTTGCCCATCGGGGCGCCGCCGTACACGGCGACGACCTTCGTGCCGCGGTGCTTGGCAATGGCGCTCAGCTCGCGCGTGATTTGCAACGCCAGCTCGCGTGTGGGGCACAGGATCATGGCCTGCACGGCCGGCCTGTTCACCTTGACGACGCAGTCGATCAACGGGAGACCGAAGGCGGCCGTCTTGCCGGTGCCGGTGCGTGCTTGCACCACCATGTCGCGCCCCTTGGCCGCGAACTCGAAGACCGCGCGTTGCACGGGCGTTGGGTGCGTGTAGCCAAGATCGTCGATGGCCTTACGCACATCGCTGGTCAAAGGCATCGCGTCGAAAGTGACGAGCGGTGTGGTGTCTTCCGCAGGCTGTGTCATCGGTTAAGTTCTGTAGTGGAGGACGGCGTGGTCCCCTTCAATCGGCGCCGAAGCGGCGCAAGGCCGAGGGACTCATACCTCACCGCGTGCTCTTCGGCATAGCGCAGAGCGATCACGTCCTTTAAGCGCTTTTTACCGGCCTGGTCGTCGCGGCAAGCAGCTTCAACGGCTTTTCGCTGCTCCCACTCCGGTTGAAGGGCGCTGCGATAGCGGGCGAGGGCCGCGCGTTCGTCTTCGTCGCCGGCGAGCTTGGCGTAGCTGTCGCGGGCGCGATCGATGGCCAGCTCCAGGTCGGCGGTTCCCCGGGCACAACCCGCAGGACTGGGCGGGGCGCTGCCCCAGACCGCCGTCAGGATCTGGACCGTCCACCACAGCGTCGCGCCGGCGAAGATCGTGGTGAAGATGGCGATCCCAGCTCGCCGGCCTATGAGCCGGTTTCGCTCGAGGGGCGAGGGCGCGCTGCGGGGCTGTCGAGCCATCCAGGCGGCCTTGTGCCTGCAACGCCAGGCGCCGTCAAACCCCTCGTTGACCTCGGGAGCAGCCTACTCCATACTGGTTTCACAAGAATTTGAAACCTCAGAAACTCGAAGATAGTTCCGCGCTGGGCCTAGAACAGAGCGTCAACACGCTCGGGGCCGCCGCGACCGCACACGCGGAGGATATCCGGCTGGAGCGCCGAATCCAGAACGTTCAAGAGCTCCTGGCGGACGATTTGAAGTGGGTGGAGGGCACCCTCTCCGCCGCCGTGGCGGACGGCCCGTCGCCCGGAATCGACGCCGCCCGACACCTGGTTTTGCGCGGCGGCAAGCGGGTGCGGCCGATCGCGCTCCTGCTCAGCGCGGCCTGTTTCGGCGGCATCGACGAAAAGGCGCGCGAGCTTGCGGTCGTTTCCGAGCTGGTCCACTCGGCGACGCTGCTTCACGACGACGTGATCGACGAGGGTATGGAGCGCCGCGGCGCGCCCACCTCTCGGCTCCAATGGGGCAACGGCGTGAGCGTGCTGGCCGGTGACTTGCTGCTGGTGAACGCGCTCGATCGCACCGCGCGCGTCGCCCCCGAAGCCATGCCGGACCTGATCTCGACGCTGCGCCGTCTGGTCGAAGGCGAGATTGTACAGCTGCGCGGCCGGAGCGAGCTGGACGTCACCGAAGCGACCTACGAGCGCATCCTCCGCGACAAGACCGCGTCGCTATTCAGCTGGGCGACCCGCAACGGCGCGCGCCTCGCTGGCGCCAGCCCTGCCGACCAGGAACGCCTGAGCGGCTTCGGCGAGCGTCTGGGCATCGCGTTTCAACTCGTGGACGACGTGCTCGACTATTCGGGTGAGCAAACCGGCAAGAGCCTGTTGGCGGATCTACGCGAAGGCAAGCTCACGCTACCGCTCGTCTTGGCCGTCGCGCGCCGCCCCGAGCTGGCGCAGGCGCTCAAACGCATTCACGCCGGTGATCGCGAGCCGGTGCAGTTCGTCAGCCAAGCCGTCATCGAGACGGGTGCTTGCGAAGAAGTGCGGCGTCGCGCCGGCCAATACACGCAGAAGGCGGTCGAAGCTTTGAGCTCGCTCGTGCCCGGCCCGGCCCGGGTGCTGCTCGAAAACGTCGCCTCCGAGCTGGCTCGCCGCGCGGCCTGACTCGTGTTTGCGACGCGCGGCGGCGCTGGGGGAGTCGGTCCAGCGGCGTCCGTGGGCGCTCAGTTCAAGGTACCGGGCGACGAAGACTCGGTGCGCTGTGACTCGATGAAGGTGGCGGTGATCTCGCGCTCCAACGCCCCGCGAATCTCGGCCTCGATCTGCTCGATGGACGAGGCCAGGCGCTCGACGTTGCGCTGGTAGACGAACACGCGCGCGCTGACCGAGCTCGGCTGACCTTCGTTGCCGACCGCGTCGATCAGCAAGAGCGCGCGCGGGTCGACTCCGTCGACGACGACTTCGACGCCGGGGGCGTCGGCGGCGTACACCTCTTGCTCGCGCACGTAGGCGCGCAGCATCGGCGAAAGCGCCGCGAGCGCGCGTTTGGCCGTCATTTCGAACGTTTCACGCGACAGCACCGGGGGCGTCGACGGCTGCGTCAAATCCAAATCGCGCGAGCGCAAAAAAGCTTCGGTCGCGGACTGCGTCTCGCCGCGTTCGTCGCGCACCAGGCCGAGGTAGTACCAAGCCTCGGCATTTTTCGGCGAGCGCTTGACCGACTCTTCGATCAAGGGCGATGCGTTCTCGAGATTGCCGACCTCGTACAGGGCGCGGCCGACCAAGAAGGTGTGCTGCGGGTTGTCGAACGGACCTTCCGGAAAGCGATGCGACAGCTCGGTCGCGCGCTCGACCTCACCTTTGCCGAGCAAGGCGTCGAACATCAGCAGCAAAGCGTCGACTACTTCGTCGTCCGTCTCGGCCAAGTCGAGCGATAGCTCGCACAGGCGGATGGCTTCGTCGAAGTCGGCCAGCGGGTGCACGTACACCTCGGCGGCGTTGAGCATCGCTTCGAGGTAGGTGTCGTCGAGCGCGATGGCCTGCCGGTAGTGCTCGACCGCTTCCTCGAAATCGCCCTTCAACGCCGCCACGTAGCCCAGTAGGTTGTAAGCCTCGGGCGATTGCGCGTCGATCTCGAGCGCGCGCCTTGCCGAGAGCTCGGCCCCGCGCGGGTCACCGCGCTGCACGAGATCCCAACCGCGGTCGAGGTGGGCCGAGAATTGGTCCATGGTCTGGCCCAGCTATTGACGTGCCCGGGCGGCACGGTCAACCGAAATTGTCAGTCGTGGACGATGACCCGTGACCCCGCCTGCGAGTCGGTCGACCAGACGCCGTGAAAGCCTTCCGGGAGCTGCGGGCCGGTGAAGAAAAATAGCCACTTGGCGTCGAGCGGCGACAGGTTCACGCAGCCGTGGCTCATCTGTACGCCGAAGTTCGAGTGCCAGAACGCGGCGTGCAGCGCGAACGAGCGGAAGTAGTACTGCACGAACGGCACGTCTTCGATGCTGTACGGCAGATCTCCGGCCGCGGTGCCATCGCCATCCATGGTGGTGGTGATGTGCTTCTCGCGGATTCGCCACTCACCCGTAGGGGTGCTGTGGTCTTTGTCTTTGGTTTTGGAGTGCTTGCCGCTCGAAATCAGCGTCGCATACACGGCGCGTCCGCCCTCGAAAGCGACCAGCGTTTGCGAGCTCAGGTCGACGTCGATGTAGCGCTCGTTCTCGGTCAGGCCCTGCGGAGGCGGACCGGGCTCGGTGATGCGCAGCTGCGCCTTCTTCATGAAGGTACCGTCGGTGAGCTCGACGTAGTCCTTGCCTTGAAACTCGATCGATTTTCCGGTCAGGGGAATGGCCACGAAGCGATCGATCGATTTACCGTTTTTGATCGTGTTGGCGGTCGTATCGATGCTGTACGTGCCCGCGCTCTTGTTGCCGCCGTACACCCAGCCCAGGGGCAGCTTGTAGGTCGTGCCATCGAGCTCCACGCCTTTGAAGTTGGAGCCGGCCGTCTGCCACATGCGGTCCGACGGCGTGACCAGGCCTTTGGTGGTTTTGTACCAACTGCGGCCGTTCCAGCGGAACGTCTTGTCGACCGCTACGTAGAAGCCGGAAACCATGCGTTTGGCGAGCACGTCGTCGGAGTCGGCGCTGAGCGAATCCAGCTTCATCTCGTGCAGGCGATCTTTGATGTCGTCTTGCTGCCACCAGGGTTTGTCCGGCTCGGGGTCTTGGACGGCGGCCGGCGCCGGCAACAGCGTCGTGCCCGCGTCTTGAGCCGCGATCGGCACCGCCGTCTCGATCTTGTCGGCGGCGGCGAGCTTTTCGGCGACCGCCAGCGCGCGCTCACTCGGAGGCTTGGCGTTCGCGTCCTTGTCCTTTTTCGCCTTCTCGGCCTCCTTGAGGTACGGCTCGTAGCGCTCCATCTGCTCGCGCGACGGAACCGTCTTGTACAGGGGCGTGCCGTTCTTGGCGTTGCGCGCGTACGGGTACGGTAGGATTTCTTTAAGGTTCGGCTGCGAGGTTGCAAACTTCACCTCGGGGTTCGACAGATCGGTCGTGCCGTAGTTGCCGCAAACGAAGCCGCCGCTCCTCACCTTGTACCAGCCGCTTGTGCAGTTCTTTTTCTCCAGCTTGTCGGCTTCGACGGGCGCGCGGCCGCCGCTGCGCATGAAGCCGATTTTCTTGCCGCGATCGAACGAGGTGTCGCTGTACACGCCAGCCGCTGGTGAGGTCACGGCAAACCACGGACCGGTGTACGGCGCCTCGGGGGCGGCGGGCGTCGCCGCTGACGACGGAGGCGCGGCACCGGACTTGGCGCTGGGCGCCGTCGCCAGCTCCGGCGGCAACACCGGCGAGCCGGCCCGTGGCGCTTCGCCGCGAGAGGGAGCGTCGTCGCTGGCGCCAGGCGGAGGCTCTTTGTCACAGGCGGCGGCGAATAGGACCAGGGCTAGGCTGGTCAGGGCAGTAAGGGAGCGGGCGGTCGAAGCGAACACTATGGACCGTGTCTTTCCACAGCAACGCCGCGCGAGCCAATTCTCGGTGCGGGCCGGGCATGGCCAGGCGGTTGCGACGGGCGTGCCAAGGGCCAAAGGGCCGAATTCGCGCCAGTCTTCGCGAGAGGCTATGGTCTGGGCGTGGAACCCGGGACGCGCCCGCGCGTGCTGAACGACACGACACCGAGCCGTCTGGGTCGCTTCTTCGCCTTGGCGGTGGCGCTGCACGTGCCGTTCTCACCCGTCGTGGGGCTGCTCGGCTTGATCAGTATGATGGGCGGCCAAGTCGACGTGCCGGCGCCGCCGCCCGTCACCGAGATCCCATTGGATATCCTCGAGGACGACGACACCGCGAAGGCAAGTAACCCGGCCGATACTCCGGAGGCCAAGGAGCCCACCGCCGTTTCGGAGCCCGAAGCGGCGCTGCCCAAGGAGCCGGAACCGGTCGTCGTCAAACCGAAGAAGCCCAAGGAGCTTCCGGATGCGGGTGCGCCCGACGCAACGGATGCGGGTGCGCCCGACGCTTCGAAAACCAGCGACGCCGGCGCCGCCCAAGACGCGGGCGCCGACGCGGACGGCGGCCCCACCCACAAGCCGGGCGAGGGGATAGCCAGCCCCGTCGCCGGGCTCGGCGACAAGCGCGTGGTCGATCCGAACGCCAACGTTCAACTCTTGGTCCACACCGATCGCGTGCGGCAGCATCCGCTGGGGGCGCGCATCGGTCCGCTTTTGCGCAACGTCTATCAATGGCGCGATTTTTTCGGCCCGACGTCGATCGACCCGATCCGCGACATCGATCGCATGCTGATCGTGGGGCCGCAGCTGCGCGACTCGCGCGACGTCGTGGCTATTTTGCAATTCAATGTGCCGCAAGCGCGCGTGCGGGCGGCCGTCGATATTCTGGTATCGCGCGATCCCGAGGGTAGCTGGGCAGACGCGGGGGTCCCGGTCGCCAAGGCGCACGCGGATCGCGGCGAGCGGGTGTTCGTGTTCCCGTCGCCGCAGGTGTTGGTGGTGACGCCGCCGAGCGCGCAGGCCAGCGCCGAGCGCTTGCCGCGCAAATTTCGGCTGCCTGCGCCCAAAGGTGATGAGCTCGCGTTGGCGAAGTTGGCGACGCCTTGGCGCGCGTTTTTGGGCCTGCCGGTGGTGATCCCGAAGTCGATCCGCGCGGCCGAGCTGCGGCTCTCGCCGCGGGCCGACGGCGGCATCGTGATCGACATCCTGGCTCACGACGAAACGGAGCCGCTCGCGCGCGCCGACGCCGAAGCGCTCACGGCCGCGCTCACTGCTGCCACTTCGCTCAACCTGGGCATGTTCGGCGCAGTGCTGTTCGGCTCCAGTCAAAAAAAGTTCATCGAAAAGGGCAGCTTCGAGCCCGACGGCGCCGATATCCGTGGAGAAATCGTGCTCACGCGCGCCCAGGTCGAGACCGCGCTCGAGCTAGCCAGCGGCTTGCTCGGCGGCCGTGCCCCGCGCCCGCGCGCTTCCACCTCGCCGACGCCGCCCGCCGTGCCCACGGTCCCGACGCCGACCCCCGCCTCGTCGCCTTGAATTCGGCTTGAAGGATCGCAACCGGCCGGCTTACGCGCGGGCGGCTTCGGCGATGGTGGCGAGCATCGCGTCGGCGCGCGCCGGATCCAGAGAGCCGAGGCAAAACACGCGGCCGCGCTGCGGAACGACCAGCACGCGGCACTTGCCGCGCACGGTATCGGCCGCGTTCGAGAACGCGAAGTCAATCATCAGCCCGAGCACCATCATCAGCACCGCCAGACCGAACAGCGACGCGGAGCCACCCGGCACCCGTACCGCGTCCACGAACAAGCCCATGCCAAGGTACGAGCCGAGCACCAGCGCCATCAAGCCCACGTACATGCCGAGCCGCGCATAGCGAGTCTCGCGCGTGACACGCACGAGGCTGCCGAGCGGTACGACGATCGACCGCTCGCGCAGCACCTTGCCGAGCAGCTCCGTGCGTTGGCTGAGCTCCAGGCCATTGGGGCCGATGCTGATCGATGCCGGCCGCTTGAAATTGAGCACCCAGCGCAGCACGACCTTGCCCAGCTGAATCGCGAACAATACGAGCGTCACGGTCAAAAGCGTCGTGACCACGGGTCCGAACGGCGCCGTGGACATCTCGCCCTCCAAGCGATCGGCGTTGGCGGTGACGGCGCCGGCGGCCAGGGCGCGGACGCCGGCGTCGGTCGCGGCCTGGCTCAGGTGCAGCCGAGCGCGATGCGCGATCTCGCTCTTGCTGCTGGCGATGGCGGCGGCGGCGATCAAGCCCTCGGCGCGGCCGAACTCGGGCGCCACCGCTTCCGGATCGCGGGCGACGTGGGCGACGGCCTCCCACATGCCGGCGGCTTGGTCTTGGAGCGCCGCATCCAAGGAACCCAGCGCGTCGATCGTGGTGTGGGTGGCGAGCCAGACGAGGTCGGCCGCCAACGCATCGCGCTCGGCTTCGCCTTCGGGCAGCTCTTGGGCCACGCCGAGCGCCAGCAAGGCGCCGAGCAGCTGACGCTCCGCCGGTCCGTCTGGACCGTGCTCGAGCGCGTTCAACGGGTTGCCGAACGGTGTTTGCGCCTGCTCGGGTGTGAGCTCGGTCGCGTGCAGCGCGGCCAGCGACTCGGCGGCGGGCGCGTGAAACTTGGAGGCTAAGTCGGGCCGGCGGAGCGTTGCCGACGCCAGCGAAACTCGACGAACCAGCCCCGCAAGCGCCGCCGTGTCCGACGCTTCGCGGAGCTTGTCCACGACTTCGGACGCGCTATCGACCACCATCTGCACGGCCGTCTTATCTGAAAATGCCCGAAACTGCCAAAGCGTTCGCGGTCTCTGCTACGACACGATGCGCAGCGAGTTGAGCACCGGACCCGGCAGCTCCTCGGAAACGTCGTCGGTTTGGCGATTTTGGGCGTCTACCCGCACCACGACCGGCCGATGCTGCCGCGCTTCTTCGCGGGTCATGTCGGCGAAGGTGGCCAGGATGACCATGTCGCCCGGCTTGTTCAGGTGGGCGGCGGCGCCGTTGACGCAGATGGCGCCCGAGCCGCGGGGACCCGGCAGGGCGTAGGTCACGAGCCGGGAGCCGCGCGTGACGTTCCAAATATGGACCGCCTCGTAGGGCAGGATTTCGGCTGCATCCAGCAAATCGCTGTCGACGGTGACGCTGCCTTCGTACTCCAAGTCGGCGTGCGTAACGGTGGCACGATGGATCTTGGATTTGAACACGTTGAGGCGCATGGCGCTCCTGATGCGTCGCGTCATGCCGGCCCGAAATGGGTCCAGCTGCCGGACTTGGGAGAAACATAGGCGCTACCCGTGGGCCGGGCAAGGCCGGCCGCGGCGCTTTCGAACCATAACAGTTGGTTTTGCCCGTCCCGAACTTGGCCCAGACCGGCCCGCTCGAATACCGAAAGAGCATGGCCACGCAGAGCAAAACCGAGCTGCTCCACAACCTCAGGGGCATGGTGCGCGACATGCTGAAATTGCGCAGCGACGGCGGCGCCTACGCTAAGCTCGCTCGCGCCCACGGCTACGTCGACGGCTACATGCGCGTCCTGCTCGAGACCGACGTCGCCAGCCACAAAGAGCTACTCGCGCTCGTCGCGGACGAGCGCCGCAAGTTCGACGGTCCCTCGACCCGCGAGCTCACCGAAGCCGACCTCGCCGAAGCCCCCGAGCACACGTCATCCCGCATCGTCGCCGCTTGATCGCGAGGGCTGCCAACCCGCAGCCTTCCTCGCAGAAGCTTCCGTACGACGCCGGGTCGAGCGTGTGCGAGATCAAATCGCGTAGTCGTCGACGAAGACCTTCGACGACGTGACGTCGACGGCGACGCGGTCGCCGAGGGTGATGCCGAGCTTGTCGAGCTCGAGCTTGGTGACTTGGACGCTCATCGGCTCGCCGTTGGGCAGCGTCACCGTGAGCTTGACGTTGCCGCCGATGCGGGCGAGCCGCTCGACGGTGCCGAGCTCGAGCTCGCTCGAGTCTGCCCGCGGTTTGGCCAGGCGCACGTCGTGCGGGCGCACGAAGGTGCGGACGTCGCGACCGTCTTGGGCGCGGCTGTGAGTCACGTTCGCGCCCCCCAAGAAAGAAGCCACGAAAGGGCTGGCGGGATGGTCGTACAGCTCGTGCGGCGCGCCCGCCTGAGCGACGAGGCCTTGGTTCAAGAGCACGACGTGCTGCGACAGCTCGAGCGCTTCTTCTTGGTCGTGGGTCACGAGCAGGGTCGTGACGCGCGTCTTTTCGTGAAAGTCGATCAACCATTCGCGCAGCTCGAGCCGTACCTGGGCATCGAGCGCACCGAACGGCTCGTCGAGCAGCAGCACCTTGGGCTCGGTCGCCAGCGCGCGGGCCAGCGCCACGCGCTGCCGCTGGCCGCCCGACAGCTGTCCCGGAAACCGCTCTTGGTAGCCTTCGAGCTGGATCAGATTGAGCAGCTCGTGGACGCGGCTTTCGATGCGGCTCTTGGACGCTTTTCTGATCTGCATGCCGAACGCGATGTTGTCGCGCACCGTCATGTGCCGAAACAAGGCGTAGCTTTGGAACACGAAGCCGACCTCGCGCCGCTTGACCGGCACCTGGGTCACGTCCGCGCCGGCGATACTGATCGAGCCCGAATCCGGCTCTTCGAGGCCCGCGATCAGGCGCAGCAACGTCGATTTCCCCGAGCCGGAAGGGCCGAGCAGCGACGTCACTTTGCCTTCGGGGGCGACGAACGACACGCCGCCCACGGCCGCCACGTCGGCGCCGGAGCTGAAGGTTTTGACCAGGTTGCGGGCTTCGACGGTCATGCACGGCTTTCGTTGGGGCGCGCGCTGAGCGCGGCGCCAGCAAGACTTGATGAAGGAACGAGCGACGAACGAGCGACCGAGCTGGCCTTGGCCATGCGGCGCGCGTTGAGCTCGGCGTTCAATTCGACGCTCTTCTTCACGAGCAACGTGACGAGCGACAACGACGCCAACAGCGCCGCGACCGCAAACGCGCCGACGAAATTGTACTCGTTGTACAAGATCTCGACGTGCAGCGGCATGGTGTTGGTTTGGCCTCGGATGTGACCCGACACCACCGACACCGCTCCAAACTCGCCCATGGCGCGCGCGTTGCTCAAAATAACGCCGTAAATTAGGCCCCAGCGCACCTTGGGTAGCGTGATACGAGTCACGATTTGCCATCCGCTCGCGCCGAGCGTGAGCGCCGCCTCTTCTTCGTCGCTGCCCTGCGCCTGCATGACCGCCAGCACCTCGCGCGCCACGAGCGGAAAGGTGACGAACGTGGTCGCGATCACGATGCCGGGCACCGCAAAAATGATCTTGATGTCGTGCTCGGACAACCACGGACCCCAAAGGCCCTGCGCGCCGAACAACAGCACGAAGATCAGACCCGCGATCACCGGCGAAACGCTGAACGGCAGATCGATGAGGGTAATGAGCGCGCTCTTGCCCCAAAAGTCGTAGCGCGAGACCAACCAGGCGGCGGCGATGCCGAACACCGCGTTCAGCGGCACCGAGATGCCGGCGGTGAGCAAGGTCAGTTGAATGGCGGACCACGTCTCCGGCTCGGTCAATGCCGCCCAAAAGGGGCCGATGCCCTTGGAGAACGCCGAAGCGAACACGACCGACAGCGGCAGCAGCAGCGCGACGCCCAAAAAGGCCGCCGCAACGCCGATGAGCAACGCGCGCAGCCACGGCCCCTCGACCGCGACTTGGCTGCGGCGCTTGACCGGGAAGCGCCGGGCACGCTGGCCGACGACGCCGCTCACGCTTCCGCCCTCCGCGCCCAGCGCTGCAGCAAATTGATGCCGAACAAGAGCAAGAAGGAAGCCGTCAGCATGACCGTCGCGATCGCGGTCGCGCCCGCGTAGTCGTACTGCTCCAGCTTGGTCACGATCAAAAGCGGGGCGATCTCCGTCTTCATCGGCATGTTGCCGGAGATGAACACCACCGAGCCGTATTCTCCGAGCGCGCGGGCGAACGCCAGCGCAAACCCGGTCAGGATTGCCGGCATGAGGCTGGGCAAAATAACGCGCCAAAATGTTTGCACGCGCCCCGCGCCCAGCAGGGCCGCAGCTTCTTCGACGTCAGTTTCCAGCTCTTCGAGCACCGGCTGCACGGTGCGCACCACGAACGGAATGCCGATGAACGTCAGCGCGACGACGATGCCGAGCTGAGTGAACGCGACCTTCACGTCCATGCTCATCAACTTGCTGCCCACCCAGGCATTTTCGCTGTAAACGGCCGTCAACGCGATGCCGGCCACGGCCGTCGGCAAAGCAAACGGCAGGTCGACGAGCGCGTCGAGCAGGCTTTTACCGGGAAACGTGTAGCGCACCAGCACCCACGCCACCACCACGCCGAACACGGCATTGATTGCCGCGCCGGCCAGGGCGGTGCGGAAGCTCAGCCAGTACGCGAGCAATGCGCGCTCGTCGGTCACGGCGTTGACGAACGCGCTCAGCCCCTGCGTGCTCGACTTGAAGACGAGCGCGAACAACGGCAACAGCACCAGCAACCCGACGTAAAATAGGGTGTAGCCTAACGTGAGCCCAAAGCCGGGCAATACACCGCGACGCCGCAAACGGAGGCGGCGGCGTCTTTCGAGAGGTAGCTGGCTCATGCGCGGCTCTACTTGGCGGGCTTGTAGATCTTGTCGAACAGGCCGCCGTCGTTGAAATGCGTCGGTTGCGCCTTGGCCCAACCGCCGAACAGGTCGTCGACCGTGAATAGCGTGAGGTCGGGAAACTGCTGTTTGTACTTGGCGGCAACGTCGGCGTTGCGCGGGCGGTAGAAGTGCTTAGCCGCGATTTCCTGGCCTTCGGGGCTGTACAGCTCCTTCAGGTAGGCTTCCGCCACGGCGCGCGTGCCATGCTTATCGACGACTTTATCGACTACCGTCACCGGCGGCTCGGTCAAGATGCTGACCGACGGCACCACGATCTCGAGCTTGCCCTTGCCCAGCTCTTTGACGCTCAACAGGGCTTCGTTTTCCCAAGTCACCAGCACGTCGCCGATGCCACGCTCCACGAAGGTGGTGGTCGAGCCGCGTGCACCCGAATCGAGCACCGGCACGTTCTTGTACATCTTCTCGACGAAGCTTTGGGCCTTGGCGTCGTCACCGCCCGGCTGCTTGAGCGCGTAGCCCCAAGCCGCCAAGTAGTTCCAGCGCGCGCCGCCCGACGTCTTGGGGTTCGGGGTGATGACCTTGACGCCGTCGCGCGCCAAATCGTTCCAGTCTTTGATTTTTTGCGGGTTGCCGGCGCGCACGACGAACACGATCGTCGAAACGTACGGCGAGCTGTTCTGCTCTAGGCGCGACTGCCAGTTACCGGGGAGCAGCTTGGCTTTGTCGTGCAGCTGGTTCACGTCATAGGCGACGGCTAGCGTAACGACGTCCGCTTCGAGGCCGTCGATCACCGCCCGTGCTTGTTTTCCTCCGCCGCCGTGCGATTGATTGACGGTCACCTTTTGGTGATGCTCGGCTTCCCACTTCTTGGCAAAGTGCGCGTTGAACGCCGTGTACAGCTCGCGCGTGGGGTCGTAAGACACGTTGAGCAACGTTACCGGCTCCGCGTCGGGCTCTTTGGGCGAGGCCGCGCCCGTCGCCTTGGACGGCGCCGCGTTGCTCGGCTTGTTGCAGTTGCCGAGCCCTAGTGAAAGGGCGAGCAGGGCGAGCGTTCGGCGCGCGAGACGCAGCGCAGGGCGTGAGGTGGACAGCGAGGTCATTGGTTTGAAGCTTCCAGTGGGGGAACGATGAGATCGGCGAGGGTCATGTTTTGGAGCACGCGCTGCGAGGCGAGCCCCATTTGGTTCAGCACGACCTGCGCGGCGCAGGCGTCCGGACCCGGGCACTCTTGGCAACGCTTGGGGCTGATCGGATCCAGGCACGAGAACTGCGAGGCGTGGCCATCGACTACGTCGATCACGTGGGCGATGCTCAGCTCCTCCGGGCTCTTGCGCAGTGAGTAGCCGCCGCCGCGTCCGCGCTTGACGCTCAACACGCCGTGCCGGGCTAGCTCGCGCAAGATGGCCTCCAGAAAGCGCTGCGGAATGCCCTCCTCTTCCGCGATGCGGGCGGTGAGCGTGAGCTCGCCCCCGTGGCTCGCCAGGTTTTTGAGCGCCCGAAGCGCATACGTGGTCTTG
>Ga0164241_10002154_pt1 | contig 22028 bp, 22 predicted proteins | sample OricomyardsoilBY_FD_108780 | JGI IMG/M metagenome (GOLD analysis project Ga0164241, IMG submission 108780) | Backyard soil microbial communities from Emeryville, California, USA - Original compost - Back yard soil (BY) | ecosystem: Environmental > Terrestrial > Soil > Unclassified | place: USA... | reverse complement strand
GGTCGATGCGAACGACGTGGATGTCGCCGAGAGCTATCGCATCGTCCAGACCGAGCTGGAGAATTACGGCGCGGGGCTGACCGACAAGAAAGTCATCGTCGCGCTGAACAAGATCGACACGCTCGACGACGAGCTGATCGCGGCGCTTTCGGCGGAGCTGGAAGAAGCCAGCGGGGCGGAAGTAATCCCGATTTCCGGTGCTGCGGGGACGGGGCTGGACTGGGTGCTCGACAAATTGCTGGAGGCGATCGGCCCGCAGGGGCGCGGGGTTTCGCCCGACGATCAGGGCGAAGACGAGATCGAGTGGTCTCCGATTTGAGGCAAATTGCCTCGGTGGAGCCTCTCTCCGGCGGGTTCGCGCGCGGATAGTCCCTCTCCACCGCTTCGCGGCCCCCCTCTCCCTCCGGGAGAGGAATTGCTGGGGAGAGCGGCTAGTGCAAACCAAATCCTCTCCCGGAGGGAGAGGGGGACCGCCGCGAAGCGATGGTGGAGAGGGATTATCCGCGAGCGGTGGTCACGATGTGGAGGACTACCGCCTCCATATCGCGTAGCACCTCCGAAGCGTTGATGCGGAGCACGCGGACCTTCTGCGAGATCAGCCAGTCATCTCGAACGGCATCCCGTTCGGGTTGATCGCCGCGCCCGTGGATTTCGCCATCGACCTCAACGCAGAGGCTGGCTTCGTAGCAATAGAAGTCGAGCGAATACGGCCCCGCCGGGTGCTGGTGGCGGAATTTGAGGCCATCGGGGCGCTTCTTCAGTTCGCGCCAGAGCAGGATTTCCGGAGGGGTCATCTCCCTTCGGAGCCGCTTGGCACGGTTGATCGTGCGTTTCGGAGCGGTCAGCTTGCGGATAATCCCTCTCCACCATCCTGCGGATGGTCCCCCTCTCCCTCCGGGAGAGGATTTGAGAGTGACGAAAGCCAAGCGCTGTCACAAGCCCGCATTGCTGGCCCTAAATGCGAAGCGCGATTGGCGTTCGGCGAAACGACCGCTAACCCTCCGCTCCGTGAAACAATTCGCTCCCTCCGCCTGCCCTCGCTTGATCGTCAAGGTCGGGTCGGCGTTGCTTGTCGATCCGGCGGGTCAGGTGCGGCGCGACTGGCTGGAGACTTTGGTCTTCGATCTCGCCGGGCGGATGCGTGCGGGGCAGCAGGTGGCGGTGGTTTCCTCGGGCGCGATTGCGCTGGGGGCTCGGCGATTAAACCTTCCCAAAGGCGGGCGCGCCAGCCTGGAGGACGCACAGGCGGCGGCGGCGACGGGGCAGATCGCGCTTGCCGGAATCTGGGCGGAATTGCTGGCGGCGGAGGGGCTGACCGCGGCGCAGATCCTCGTCACGCTCGACGATCTCGAGGACCGGCGACGTTACCTCAATGTCTCCGCGACGCTCGACCGGCTGCTCAAGCTCGGCGTGCTGCCCGTCATCAACGAGAATGACAGCGTCGCGACCGAGGAAATCCGGTTCGGCGATAATGACCGGCTCGCGGCGCGGGTCGCGGCGGCGGCGGGGGCGGACGGGGTGATCCTGCTGTCCGATGTCGATGGGTTGTATGACAGCAATCCGACCGTAAACCCGCAAGCGAAGCTGATCCCGCTGGTCGAGACGCTCGACAAAAGCATCGAGGCGATGGCGGACCGCGGTTCGGCGTCCGGCATGGGATCCGGGGGCATGACTTCCAAGATCGAAGCGGCACGGATCGCTACTGCTGCGGGCGCGCATCTCGCCATCGCGTCGGGACGGATCGATCATCCCCTCGCCCATTTCGGCAAGACCGGGCACGGCACCCTGTTCGTCGCGCAGAAGGGCGCCCCGGCGCGCAAGGCGTGGCTGCGCGGCGGGCTGACCGCCAAGGGCACGATCCATATCGATGTGGGCGCGGCCAGGGCGCTGGCTTCGGGCCGCAGCCTGTTGTCGGCGGGCGCGACGCGAGTCGAGGGGCGGTTCGCGCGCGGCGATCTGGTGGTGATTGCCGGGCCCGATGGCGAGCAGCTGGCGCGCGGGCTGGCCGAATATGATCATGTGGATGCGGCGCGGATCGTGGGGAAGCGCAGCGAGGCGCTGGCCGATATCCTGGGTTTTGCGCCCCGCGCGGCGCTGGTGCATCGCAGCCATATGGCGCTGTTGTGAGGGGCATCGCTCCCGGTTCCCCTGCCAAGGCAGGGGACCAGCCCACTCAAGCAAACGCGCGCGGCAGCGTGTACTTCGGCGCAAAGCGCCGAGTCTGGGCCCCTGCCTTCGCAGGGGAACAGAAATGAGCGTCATCGCCATCACCGGGGGGACCGGGTTCGTCGGTTCGCGGCTGATCGCGATTGCGCTGGAGGCCGGGCATACGATCCGCGCGCTGACCCGGCGCGAGCAAGCGGAGCGTGAGGGGATCACATGGGTCCCGGGCGACCTCAGCGACACCCCTGCCCTCGCCCACCTCGCCGAGGGCGCCGACGCCGTGATCCATGTCGCGGGCGTGGTGAACGCGCCCGACCTTGCGGGTTTCGCACTCGGCAATATCGGGGGCACCGCGAACATGCTCGCGGCAGCCGAGGGCGCCCGTGTGAAGCGCTTCGTCCATGTCTCGTCGCTCTCCGCACGCGAGCCGGAAATCTCGAACTATGGCTGGTCGAAGGCCGAGGGCGACAAGCTGGTCGAAGCCTCTCCGCTCGACTGGAGCATCGTCCGCCCGCCGGCCATCTACGGCCCCGGCGACATGGAGATGCTCGACCTGTTCAAGCTCGCCAAGCGCGGCCTCGCGCTGTTGCCGCCGGGGGGGCGGCTGTCGGTGATCCATGTCGACGATCTTGCGCGGCTGCTGCTCGCGCTGGCGGTGAGCGACAATTGCCCGACGATCCTCGACGCCGATGACGGGGTGGAGGGCGGCTGGAGTCATGTCGAATTCGGCCGCGCGATCGGGCGGGCGATGAACAAGCGCGTCGCGGCGATCTCGCTTCCCCGCCCGCTGGTGATGGCGGGCGCGATGCTCGACCGGCTGGTGCGCGGCGGCAAGGCCAAGCTGACCCCCGATCGCGCCGCCTATTTCTGTCATCAGGACTGGGTGATCGACCCGGCGAAGCGCCCGCCCGCGAATTTGTGGACGCCGCAAGTGAAGACCGAAGAAGGGCTGGCGACCACCGCAGCCTGGTATCGCCAGCAGGGACTGCTCTGAGCGGAATTACCGCGCCAGCGTCCACACGAACGCCGCGAAGCTGAGCACCAATCCCACCAGAAACACTCGGTACGCCCAGCCCAGCAACCGGTATTTCTTGCGCTTGAGCACCTGCCCGTTCTGGTAGATGTCACGCGCCATCACCTCCAGCACGCCGCCATCGCTGCCGACCTGCTCGCGCAGCCGCGCGACATAGTCCGCCTCGCTCAGATCGGTGAAGGAGCCAAAGAACAATAGGTTGAGCGGTGCGCCATCGGCCTGCTTGCCGCCGCCGATCGACGGCAGCACTGCCGACATCGCCAGAATCGCCGAAAAGAAAGCGAATCCGCCCAAAATCGTCAGCGGCAGCGGCGGCATCTCACCATGCGCCTGGCCGATGGTGATGGTGAAGATCACGAAGGTCGCGGCCATCAGGATCGACGCCTTCTGATCGGCCATCTGGCTAAGCTGCAAATGGATTTGCTGCGTCGTGCGCAGGACATGAATGAAGTTGGGCGAGAGATCGGGTTCGTCCGCCATGGCATGAGAGTGGCATGCGTCCGCCGCCTTGCCAAGCGCCCCGTCCGCGGCTCGGCTTGACGGCGCGTGCCCGGCTGTCGGATGAAAGCGGCGATTGTTGCAGGGGATGTTCCGTTGAAAATCTTCGCCTTGGCGCTCGCACTGCTCTCGCCAGGTCCCGCCGCCCAGAATAGCAGCGCGGGCACGTACGAGGTCATCGCGCAATCCGGCACTTGCTATATCGACGCGCGCTTCCCCAAGCCCAATGGCGTCGAGACCCAAATCATCATCTTCGCCTCGTCCGAGGGCTATGCCTTCTATATCGGGCGGACCGATTGGGATCACCGCAACGGCGCCAAATATAATATCGACGTCATGTTCTACGATCCGGACTGGAACGCCGGGAGTTTTGAGGGAGAGGGCATGCCAGCGGGCGTGGTCGGCCATGCCAAATCGGGCGCGATCTTCAAGGGATGGGCCGTGGGCGTCACCGACAATTTCGTCGATGCCCTTGCGCAATCGCGGCGGATGCTGGTGTCGGAGGGCGGCGTGATCCGCGCCGACATCAACCTGCAGGGCGCGGGCCCCTATGTCGCCCGGCTGCGGAGGTGCGTCGCCGCGCTCTGATCCGCCCCGACGCCCCGACATCGGCGCGATTCCGCCGCATTCGCTTGGCACTGGCGGGGGACACCGTTAAGGGAACCCGCCATGAGCGACCGCCAGAGCATCACCGATACCGTTACGGGCCTGATCGAGCCTTTCAACAAGAAGGGCATCGCACTGGCCGACGCGACCAGTTTCGCCGGCGATCTCGAATGGGACAGCCTGACGGTGATGGATTTCGTTGCCGCGATCGAGGACGAGTTCGACATCATCATCACGATGAACATGCAGGCCGAGATCGAGAATGTCGGCCAGCTGATCGACGCGGTCGAGAAGCTGAAAGCGTAATCGCCGCTCGCTTCTGGCCCTGCCGAAGGGGGCAATCCGTCGATCGGACAACGGTGACGGGGGCTTCGGCAAGGTCCGGCGCGAACGGATACAGGGACTAGGAAAAATGACCGACAGCATCAACACGCCGGACGCGCCTTCGCCACTGCGGGATAGCCGCCCGGGCGACCTGATGAGCAAGTTCGACGGCCTGATCGCCGAGCGCCAGGCGCTGATCGATACCGGCGTGCGCGATCCCTTCGCCATCGTGATGGAGCAGGTGAAATCGCCCACCGTCGCGGTGATCAAGGGCAAGGAAACCATCCTGCTCGGCACCTACAACTATATGGGCATGACGTTCGACCCGGACGTGATTCAGGCGGGCAAGGACGCGCTCGACCAGTTCGGCAGCGGCACCAATGGCAGCCGGATGCTCAACGGCACGTTTCGCGACCATATGGAAGTCGAGCAGACGCTGCGCGAATTCTATGGCACCAGCGGCGCGATCGTCTTTTCGACCGGCTACATGGCCAATCTGGGGATGATCTCCACGCTCGCGGGCAAGGGCGACTACATCATCCTCGACGCGGACAGCCATGCCAGCATCTACGACGGCTGCAAGCAGGGCTATGCCGAGGTCGTCCGCTTCCGCCACAACAGCGTCGAGGATCTCGACAAGCGTCTCGGCCGCCTGCCCCCGGAAGCCGGCAAGCTGGTGGTACTCGAGGGCGTCTATTCGATGCTCGGCGACATCGCGCCGCTCAAGGAAATGGTCGCGGTCGCCAAGAAGCATGGCGCGATGGTGCTCAGCGACGAAGCGCATTCGATGGGCTTTTTCGGGCCCAACGGACGCGGCGTCTATGAAGCGCAGGGCTGCGAAGGCGATGTCGATTTCATCGTCGGGACCTTCTCCAAATCGGTCGGTACGGTCGGCGGCTTCTGCGTGTCGAATCATCCCAAGTTCGAGGCGATCCGCCTCGCCTGCCGCGCGTATATCTTCACCGCGTCGCTGCCGCCCAGCGTGGTCGCGACCGCGGCGATGTCGATCCGCAAGCTGATGCATGCGCACAACAAGCGCCAGCATCTGTGGGAAAATGCGCGCCAGCTTCACGGCGGGCTGAAGACCATGGGCTACACGCTCGGCACCGAGAACCCGGACAGCGCGATCATCGCAGTGATCCTCGACGATCAGGAACAGGCAGTGATGATGTGGCAGGGGCTGCTGGAAGCGGGCCTCTACGTCAACATGGCGCGTCCCCCCGCGACTCCGGCGGGCACTTTCCTGCTGCGCTGCTCGCTCTGCGCCGAACACACGACCGAGCAAGTCACGGCGATCACGGAGATGTTCCGTGCCGTGGGCAAGGCAGTCGGAGTGATCGGCTAGGGTTTCCTCCCGCCCCCGCCTGCCCTAATCGTTACGCATGAGCGAGGAAGCCGGTTCACCGGACGAAGGCCCGGCGCGCGAGCGCGACTGGCGGATGATCGTGCTCGCGGTCCTCGCGCTGACGGGCATCGGCGTGCTGGTGTTGCTGCTCAATCTGCAATCGGCGACCGACCGCGAACGCGACGCCGCGTTGGCCCGCCAGGCCAAGACCTATGAAGTCATCATCCGCGCGGGGCAGCTATCGGGCAGCATCGCGCAGGCGGAGGCGTCGCTCGGTCGCTACGTGGTCAGCGCGAACAAGGATCTGGGGCGGCAATTCTCCGATCAATGGGGCGCGGCGGCGGGGCATCTCGACCGGCTGGAAGCGCTGACCCGCGACGACAAGCGCCAGCAGGCGACGCTCAAGCGGCTGCGCACCGCGTTCGCCGCGCGCGGCAAGGAACTGACCGATACCGCGCTTTATTCGGTGTTCAAGCGCGATCGCGATGCGCTGGGGCGCTATTACCAGGTCCGCGCCACCCCTGCCCGCGCCGAGACCGAAGCGATGGTCCAGCACGTGATCGACGACGAGCGCCGGCTGCTGCTCGAGCGCAAGGGCGATGCCGCCGCGCTGGTGGCGCGCTCGCGCACCGCGACGCGCGTGCTCGGACTGTTCGGCCTGATCGTGGTGATCGGGATGGTGTCGCTGGGTTACCTCACCGTCCAGGCGATCGGCCGCAGCACCGAGGCCGAGACCAACGCCGACGAAGAGCGCATCCGCGCCGAGGAACTGCGCGTCGCGGTCGACGATGCGACGGCCCAGCTGCGCGATGAGATGCGCGAACGCGAGGCTGCCGAAGCCCAGCTCCGCCAGGCGCAGAAGATGGAGGCGGTAGGCCAGCTCACCGGGGGAATCGCGCATGATTTCAACAATATGCTCGCTGTGGTTCTGGGCGGACTGGAACTCGCCAAGCGCCATCTCCACACCGGTGGGCCGGATGCGCAGCGCCATATCGAGAATGCGATGGAGGGCGCCAATCGCGCCGCCGCGCTGACCCGGCGGCTGCTCGCCTTTTCGCGCGAAGAGGCGCTGCTGCCCGCGGCGGTCGAGCCGCGCACGGTGATCGACGGCATGGCTAATCTGCTCGATCGCACGCTGGGCGGCGCGGTGAGCGTGGAGACGGCCGATGCCGGGCTCGGCTGGACGACATGGGCCGACCGGCACCAGCTCGAAAACGCACTGCTCAACCTGTCGGTCAACGCCCGCGACGCGATGAACGCGCGGGGGACGCTGAGTTTCACCACCGGCGGGCGGGCGCTCGCGGCGAACGAGATCGGCGAATGCGCGGCGGGCGACTATGTCAGCATCGCGGTCGGCGACACCGGCAGCGGCATGAGCCCCGAAGTGCTCGACCGCGTGTTCGAGCCTTTCTTCACCACCAAGCCGGTCGGCAAGGGCACCGGACTGGGCCTGTCGCAGACCTTCGGCTTCGTCCGCCAATCGGGTGGCGAGATCCTGATCGATACCGTGCTGGGCGAAGGGACGACGGTAACGCTCTACCTCCCCCGCCATATCGGCGAGGCAGTGGCGGCGACCGGCGGGGAAGCGCCGATCGACGAGACGCCGGCGCGCGCACTCGACATCCTCGTCGTCGAGGACGATCCGCGCGTGCTCAACGCGACGATGGGCGCGCTCACCGAACTCGGCCACCGCCCCGTTGCGTGCGAGGACCCCCTCGCCGTCCCCGCGCTGATCGACGGGCTGGAAGCGCTGGACCTGATCGTCTCCGATGTGCTGATGCCGGGCCAGACCGGGCCGGAGATGATCGCGGCATTGGCGCACCGGCTCGATGGCGTCGGTGTGCTGTTCGTGACGGGTTACGCCGGCGAGGCCGATGCAGTGGCGTTTGGCGGTCATGGTGTGCTGCGCAAGCCCTTCACGATGGCGGCGCTGGCGAAGGCGGTGGCGGGGGCGGCGCCCGCCTAGACGAGGCGAAGGCGCGGAGGATCATGCGCGCATGCAACTTTGCCGGTGACGGAGTCGGGAACCACCGGTATAGCGCTAGCGCTTACTCCATCGGCGGCGCATTGCCGCGGGCGAAAACGATAAAGGCCACCGCGCAAGCCCCATGAATTCGATCGATCGCTACATGGCGCGGCTGATCGCGGTGCCGCTGATCTCGACGCTGATCATCTCGGCAATGCTGCTCGTGCTCGACCGCATGCTGCGGCTGTTCGAGTTCGTCGCGACCGAAGGCGGCCCGATCAGCGCGGTGTGGCGGATGCTCGCCAATCTGCTTCCCGAATATCTGGGGCTGGGCATTCCGATCGGGCTGATGCTGGGCATATTGCTGGCGTTTCGCCGCCTCGCCACCTCGTCCGAACTCGACGTGTTCCGTGCGGTGGGGCTCAGCTATACGCGGATGCTGCGCGTGCCCTTCATGTACGCGGTCGCTCTGGCGCTGCTGAACCTCGCGATCGTCGGCTTCCTCCAGCCCTGGGCGCGCTACAATTACGAACAGCTCCGTTTCGAGCTGCGCACCGGGGCGCTGGGCGCGTCGATCAAGGTCGGCGAGTTCACCAATTTCGGCAACCGCATGACGCTGCGGATCGAGGACAGCCAGAAGGGCGGCACCGACCTGTCTGGCATCTTCGTCCATATGACGACCAATGACGGCGGCTGGTATTCGGTTTCGGCGCAGCGCGGGACCTTCCTGCGCACCGATAACCCGGACGAGATCATCTTCCAGCTGACCAACGGCTCGCTGATCCAGAAGAGCAAGGATTCCCCGGTGCCGCGCGTGCTGACCTTCACGACGCACAATCTGCCTATTCCGCTGCCCAAATATGAGCCGTTCCGGGTGCGCGGCGGACGCAATCTGGAGCTCACCCTGCCCGAACTGGCGGTCTCGGGCCGCGATCCAAGGGCCGCGCCCGAAGTGCGCATCACCAGCCGCGCGGCCTTCCATTACCGTGTGGTCGAGATCCTCTCGATCTTCCTGCTCCCCTTCCTCGCGGTCGGGCTCGGCATCCCACCCAAGCGGTCGACCTCGGCGCTGGGGGTGTTCCTGTCGATCGTGATGATCGTGACCTATCACAAGATCAACGAATATGGCCAAGCCATTGGCAGCCTTGGCAAGATCGACCCGATCATCGCGATGTGGGTGCCGTTCGCGTTCTTCTCCGCCTTGGTGTTCTGGATGTATCATCAGGTCGCCAACGTTCCCGGCGGGCAGCCGATCGGCGCGCTGGAGAAATGGTTCTCGAAGGGGATCAAGTTCGTGGCGCACTACATACCCGGGTTCAAGCGCAAGCCCGCGGGAGATGCGGCATGAACCTGCTCGCCTTTTTCCCGTCGCGGACGATCTCCTTCTACATGGGGAAAATGTTCCTCATCCGGACGTTCGCGGTGCTCGCGGCGCTGGTGGTGGTGCTCCAGGCGCTCGATCTCCTCAGCGAATCGGGGAAGATCATGGCGATCGCGGGCAATGGCGATGCCGAGGTATGGCGCTATGTCGGGTTGCGCGCGCCGCAGATCATCCAGACCTTCCTGCCCTTTTCGGTGCTGCTCGGCACGATCATCACGCTGTCGCAGCTCAACCAGAACAGCGAAGTCATCTCGATGAAGGCGGCGGGGCTTTCGGCACATCAGGTGCTGGCGCCGCTCGTGCTGACCGGGTTCATCGTCGCGCTGATCTCGTTCAGCTTCAACGACCGGATCGTGACTCGCGCCACCGCCGCGCTGGAGGCGTGGAAGAAGGTCGAATACCGCCACATCCCCGCCGACCGCGGCGACCGCAGCAATGTGTGGGTGCGCGCGGGCGACGATTTGATCGAAGTCGACCAGATTCGCGGGCGCGGCGACGCGGCGGTCCTTGAGGGCGTCACGGTGCATGAGCGCGACAAGGAGACGCGGCTCGTGTCGATCATCACCGCGACGCGGGGGACGCGCGAAGGCAAGGGTTGGCGCGTAGAGGGCGCGCGGCGCTTCGACGTGGCGAGCGGCAAGCTGACGAAGATGGACACCGCGCACATCGCCGAAGGTGTCCGGCCGGATCAGTTCACGCTGTCGCATGTCGATGCCGACGGGCTTTCCTTCTTCGCACTCTCGCAGGCGATCGACGACCTCAAGGAAGCCGGGCGTCCGACCAAGGCGCTCGAAGGTTCGATGTGGCACAAATTGTCGGCGCCGCTTTCGTCGATCCTGATGCCGCTGCTGGGAGCGGTGGCGGCATTCGGGCTGGCGCGGTCGGGCAAGCTCTTCGTTCGCGCCGTCATCGGGATGGCGCTGGGCTTCCTCTACTTCGTCGCGGACAATTTTGCGCTGGCGATGGGCAATCTGGGCGCCTACCCGCCCTGGTTAGCCGCCGGAGGCCCGTTCCTGCTGTTCCTCGCGATCGGCGAAGCGGTGTTGATCAGGACCGAGGAATAGGGCGCCCAATAACGATCGTGATCCCAGCGCTCGCTGGGATGACGGTACTGGGTGCCTACCGCACCACCATCGTGCTGCGCGCGATCTTGCCCACCAGCCAGGGCAGGCTCTTGTAATTGCCCTTGTGGTACGGCGAATCCGCTTCCAGCGTCGCGATCAGCCGGCGGTGCGCGGCGGCGAGGTTGTGGTAGGGCACGCTCGGCAGCAGATGGTGCAGCGCATGGTAGCGCAGCCCCACCGGCGCCCACAAAGCGGGTAGCAGGGCGGGCGGCGGCACGTTGACGCTGTCGAGATATTGCGCGGTCACCGTCATCGGCTCGCCTTCATTCTCCCAGAGATGCGCGACGAGGGTACGGATCTGGTTGGTCACCGTAGTGACTGCGACCACGGCGAGGATGATCGCCAGCGCCTTGAGCGAGATCACCCCCGTCACGACCATCGCGATGACCGCGATCGCCCAGATGCTGGCGCCAGTCTCCATCGCCAGCCATTCGGTGCGAAAGCGCCCCTCCGGCATGCGGCGGCGATAGGCAGGATTGATGACGAGGCCCGAATAGCGCTCGACCACGAACTTCCGTAGCCCCGGCACCACCAGCGAGAGCGGTGCGAGGATACCGTAGCGGATCAGCAGCCCGACTGGCGCGAGGACGGCGACGAGCACGAACATTGGCAGCGTCCACGGCTTCATCAGCGCGAGGGGTAGATATTCGGGGTCCTCGACCGTGCCGTACTTCGTCCGGGCGTGGTGATGGACATGGACGTCCTCGTACATGAACGAGGGCACCATCAGCGGGATGCCGACGAGCAGGTTCCAGCCGATGCGGAAACCCGGAACGTTGCCCGGCTTCATGTGCGAGATCTCGTGAATGAAGCTGACCGCGCGATATAGAGCGAGCGCGGAGATCAGCCCGGCGGTGAGCCCGATAGCCCAGCCCTGCGCCATCACCGCGACGATCAGCGCGCCGTAACCGATGACGACCGAAGCGATCAGGTCGCCCCAGTAAATCGCGGGATTATGCGCGGCGAGATCGCGCGCCATTTCGGCGGCGGCGCGCAGCATCGCCTTGTCGTCGGCGATCTTCGCGCCGCGCGGCGGGACGTTCGCGGGCGCTTCGGCGCCGCTGCGATCGAGAGCAATCGAACTGTGCATGTGTGTGGCCATGCACGGAGATAGTGGCCAATTGTTGGCAGTAACAGGGGCGCACGCCGCGATATCCTCTCAGGATTGCCCCAGTTCCCCTTGACAGGATGCAGCACAAGCGGGACGTCACGCCCGCTCAATCCGCCAGAAAGGCGCCTCAATGTCGCTCACCATCCGCCCGATCTCCGTTTCCGACAAGGGCGACAAGAAGAAGTTCATCGACCTCGCCTATCGCATCAATGCGCGCGACCCGAACTGGGTGCCGCCGCTCAAGGCCGATGTGGCATCGACGATCGATCCCAAGAAGAATGGCTGGTTCAGCCATGCCGAGGGCCAGCTGTTCCTCGCCGAGCGAGGCGGGCGGCCGGTCGGCCGGATCTCGGCGCATATCGACTTCCTCGCGCTCGAAATGGCGCCGGAAAAGGGCTTTGGCCCGGGCACCGGCTTCTGGGGGATGTTCGAGGCCGAGGATGAGAATGTCGGCAAAGCCCTGATCAACGCCGCCGAGGCATGGCTGCGCAACAAGGGGATGACTCGCGCGATCGGTCCGGTCAGCCTGTCGATCTGGGAAGAGCCCGGGCTGCTGGTGAAGGGGCATGACCATCCGCCGATGGTCCTGATGGGGCATCATCTGCCCGAATATCAGGGCTGGATCGAAGCGATGGGCTATGGCGTGATCAAGCGACTGGTGACCTACGATCTCGACGTGTCGAAGCCCTTCCCGCCGCTGATCCAGCGCATCGTCACGATGGGCGAGCGCAATCCCAAGATCAACATCCGCGAAGTCGACAAGAACCAGTTCGCGCGCGAGGCGAAGATCATCGTCGATATCCTCAACGATGCCTGGAGCGACAATTGGGGCTTCGTGCCGCTGACTCAGCCTGAGCTGGACGATGTCAGCACCAAGCTGAAGCCACTGGTCTACAAGGAAATGATCCGCATCGCCGAGCTGGAGGGCGAGCCCGTCGCCTTCATGATCGCGCTGCCCGATCTCAACGACGCGCTGATGCCGCTCAAGGGCAATCTCTTCCCCTTCGGCTGGCTCAAGCTGCTGTGGTGGCTACGCAAGCCCAAGTCTCGCGGCGCGCGCGTGCCGCTGATGGGCGTGGTCAAGCGCCTGCAGGGATCGCGGATGGCGAGCCAGCTGGCCTTCATGATGATCGAATATATCCGCCGCGCCGCGACCGGCGAATATGGCGCGACGCGGGGCGAGGTAGGCTGGATTCTGGAAGATAACCAGGGGATGGTCGCGATTGCGGATGCGATCGAAGCCAAGATCAACCGCGAATACTTCATCTACGACAAGGCGCTGTAGCCTCCTTCTTCCGTCATGCTGAACTCGTTTCGGCATCGGTGGCTGGTCACTTGCCCCAACCAGTAGAACGGCGCCGGGACGCTCTTCCTCCCAGAGAGAGCGAACCGACGCCGTCCATCGGCAGGGGCCGATTTCGTAGCCGTTTCCCGATCCGCGTCGCGAACGCGCCTGTGCGCCGCGGGCCGGAACCGGGGATCAGTTGCGGGCGATCGGGTCGAAACCGTCTTCGGCGATCCACTCCGCGCGGGTCTTGCAGACCTTGCGCGGCATGCGGCTGCCGGTGATGTCGTCCTTCACGCAATATTGCTGCGAGGCCTTGGGAGACTTGGGGGCGGCGCGCTCCTGCTTGGGAGCGGCGGCGGTGGGGTCGTTGCTCGCCGCAAAGGCCGGCGTGGCGACCATCGCGATGGCGGCGGTAATGGCGGAAAAGCGGCCGATGGCCCGGAAATTCTTCATGACTGATACTCCTCTGCTTCCTGACACGACAGGCTTCCGGTGAGTGTCGCCGGCCTGCGTTTTCTGGAGTGCATCAGCCGTGCCAACTACATGAGTCGTTTATTTTCAATGCGTTATGGCCGGTAGCGGAACGAGACCAGTGCTATAGTATAGTAATACACGCCAAATTTTGGCATATGTCGCGAAACGCACTATGCGGATGTTTGGGATGAAGTGGTGCGGCGTCACCCACTCTCCGTCATCCTGAACTCGTTTCAGGATCCAGCCCTCCACGGGCGGCGGTTTTCGATTGCTGCGCGATGGATGCTGAAACAAGTTCAGCATGACGGAATCGAGGGCGTAGGCCGCGCCTTTAGCGCAACGTTACCCAGGTCGGCGCATGGTCGCTGGCCCGTTCACGGCCGCGATAGGCCTTATCGACGCCCGCGCCGATCAGCCGGTCGGCGGCGATCGGGCTGAGCAGCAAATGATCTATGCGGAACCCCGCGTCGCGCTGCCACGCGCCCGCCTGATAGTCCCAGAAGGTCCATACGCCCCCGCCGGGAAAGCGCGTGCGCAGGCTGTCAGTCCAGCCCTGTGCGAGCAGCGCGCGGTAGCGCTCGCGGCTCTCGGGCTGCATCAGCGCGTCCTCGGCCATTGCGCTGACCGAGAACGTGTCGTCATTATTGGGGATGACGTTATAATCGCCCGCGAGCACCACCATTCGCTCCTCCGCGAGCAGATCCTGGGCGCGCGCGGCGAGGCGCTCCATCCATTTGAGCTTATAGTCGAACTTCGGACCCGGCTGCGGATTGCCATTGGGAAGGTAGATCGAGGCGACGATCACGTCGCCGATCTCGCATTCGAGATAGCGGCTGTGCTCGTCCTCGGGATCGCCCGCGAGGCCGCGATGGCGCTCGACCGGCTGCTGGCCGCGCGCGAGCACTGCGACGCCGTTAAAGCCCTTCTGTCCATGATAGATGCCGCCATAGCCCGCGGCCTCGATATCCTTGATCGGCAGCGTCTCGTCCGAGCTTTTGAGCTCCTGGAGGCAGACCACGTCGGGCTGTTGCTCGCCCAAATACTCGACCAGCCGCTCAAGGCGCGCCTTGATGCCGTTGACGTTGTAAGTGACGATTTTCACTGAGGCGTCAGACCGAGAAGCTGGTGCCGCAGCCGCAGCCCGAGGCCGCGTTGGGATTCTGGACGGTGAAATGCGCGCCGCCGAGATTATCGATGAAATCGACGCTGCATCCGCGGACGAGATCGAGGCTCATATCGTCGACGACGAGCCGCACGCCGTCGGTTTCGGCGATGCTGTCATCGCTGTTAGCCTGCTCCGCGAAGCCGAACTTGTACTGAAAGCCCGAACAGCCGCCACCCTCGACCGAAAGCCGCAGGATCGCGGGTTTGCCGGCCTTCGCCGCAATCGCCGCGACGCGCGCGGCGGCGGCGGGGGTCAGTGCGATGTCGGAGGAGAGCGCGGTGGCCATGAGGGTGAGATAGTGGGGCGCGAGGGCGTAGGCAACCGGCGGTTTCCCCCCCACCGTCATCCCGGATTCAATCCGGGGTCCCGCTTCTACCCGCGCGAGAAAGCGGGACCCCGGCTCAAGGCCGGGCTGACGGCAGGTGTTGGGAAGGCGTAGCTCCGGAAATGGAAAGGGGGCCGCCTACATGGGCAGCCCCTCTCCTCTCCGAACCGTAATCGGTTAAATCAGTCGGCCTTGGCCGGGCCGCCCTGTGCGCCGGTCTGGCGGTCCTGGATCTGGACGAGATAGTCGCCGCTCTGCAGGAAGGGGATCGGATTCACTGCCTTGCCGTCGACGCGCACTTCGTAATGGAGGTGGCTGCCGGTCGAGCGGCCCGTCGAGCCCATCAGGCCGATGATCTGGCCACGCTTCACCCGGGTATTTTCGGGGACGAGGATCTTCGAAAGATGGCCATAGCGAGTCTGGATGCCGCGGCCATGATCGATCTGGATCATGTTGCCGTAACCGCCCTGGCGGCCGGCATGCGACACGATGCCATCGGCGGTCGCATAGATCGGAGTGCCGATCGCGCCGGGGATATCGACACCGGCATGCATCGCCGCAGTGCCGCGGAACGGGTCCGAACGGACGCCGAAGTTGCTGGTGAACTGAAGGCGATCGACCGGCTGCATCGACGGGATCGAGATCACGGTCTGTTCGAGATTGTCGAGGCGCTGCCAGGTGAGGAACAGCGACCGGAACTGCGCGTCGGCTTCGGCGGTGCTGCTCGCTTCGTCATTGTCGTCGGCGGCTTCATAGGGGCCGCCCATACCGCCGGGAACGATGCCCGCGCCGACATAGCGCTCGGGGCTGAGGCCCAGGCGGCGGATCTGCGCGGCGGTCTGTTCGTAGCGGGCCTCGGCAGTGCGGCGGGCCTGGCCGGCCATCGCGACCTGGCGCGCTTCGAGGCGGCGCAACGGCTCGAGCACTTCGTCGGTGATCGCGCTGGTCTTGTCCTCCACCGCGGGCATTGGCTGCATGATCTTCGCGCGATCAACCTTGCCGCCCATCGTCGCGGTGATCAGCGCCTGGCCGGCTTCGAGCCGCGCGGCGTGCGCCTGCGCCGAAGCCTTGGCCGCGGCGACATCGCTCTGCATCTGCTCGACGCGCTGGCGCATCGCGGCCATCTGGGCCTCGGGCGAGCTGTTGCTGCCGGCGACCCCGGTGACGACAACCGCGCCCATCGCGGCCTGGACGACGCCATAGCCCGAGAAAGCGACGGTCAGGGCCGCGACGAATGCGACAACAGCCTGAGTGCGGCCCGCGACGCTGAAGCGGCGCAGATCGCGGCCGTCATGGAAGATAAAATCGCGGTCAGTGAAAAATTTGCGGAACCGGGCGCCCAGCGTCGCGTTCTTGATGTTCGAAGCGTTAGCCATGTATCCCCGGCAATCAAAAAGAGGTTCCCCCCGGGAGGTTCCCGGCGTTCGCCTCATCAAAGTCACTGCAGCAGCCCCTCCGCGCTGTGACGCGACTCTTGTGTGACTTAGTCCGTCAGGAGTCGGCAAGGGGCAGATAGTAATCCCGGGTTAGACCGGCTGAGTCGCGCGCCGAGTCGTTAAATGGCGGCTTAAGCAACCCCCGAAGTAACGCTGAACCAAGTATTTCCACCGAGGACGGGGCGCAACATTCGCTTGCGCGCAACCCGATTCGAACCAGGTGATTCCCGCCCTCACATGGCCGATTTCGTCGCTCAGGATGCGTTCGAGGATGCGCGCGGTGGCGGCATCGCCGACCGCCCTGAAGCGCTCGATCATAGCCGGCGTGACGTCCAGCCCGCGCGCTTCGAGCACCAGCGGGACCACCGCGAGCCGGGCGAGCGCATCGTGCCTGGTCGCCAATGCGGCGTCCCACAGACCATCATGCGCGGGCAGCGCGCCATAGTGGCTTCCGAGCTGCTTGAGGCGGCGGTCGAGCAAGGCGAAGTGCATCGCTTCGTCCGCGCCCACCTTCATCCAGTCATCGACAAAGCCGCGCGGGAACTGCTCGCCAAAGCGGCCCGCCATGTCGAAGGCCAGGTCGATCGCGGCGAATTCGATATGCGTGAGCGCGTGGATCATCGCGATCCGGCCACGCTCGGAGCCGCCCTTGCGGCGCTTCGGCATCTGGTTTGGCGGCAGGAGTTCGGGATGTTCAGGTCGCGCGGGGCGGTCGGGCATTGGCGTGCCGAAACCGTGCGTAAGGCGGCCAAGCCGCCAGTCCCGCGCGGCGGCGCGGGCGGCCATGATCTTGGCGCGGGGCTCCGCGGTGAGGAGGATAGTGCGGCAGGCTTGCGCGATGGAGCGAGTCACAAATATCCAGCTGTCTGTTCCCCGGCGAAGGCAGGGGTCCAGTCCATTGAAAAGACGCAAGCGATAGCGTGCATCACGCGCGAATGCGCAAGTCTGGGGCCCTGCCTGCGCAGGGGAGCGCGGAAGGTCACCCTCCCACCATCTCCCGAACCGATTCGAGCACATCGACCGCATGGCCGGGCACCCTCACCCGCCGCCACGAACGGAACAGCTTGCCGTCCGAATTGAACAGGAAGGTCGAGCGGTCGATGCCCATATATTTCTTGCCGTAGAGCTGTTTCTCGACCCACACGCCGAACGCTTCCATCGCCTTGTCGTCGGTATCGGTCGCGAGCGGCACGGTGAGGTCGTATTTCGTGATGAATTTCTGGTGCTTGATGGCGTTATCCTTCGACACGCCGAGCACCGACGCGCCGAGTGCCTCGAATTCGGGCATCAACGACGAAAAGTCCTGCGCCTCGCGCGTGCAGCCCGACGTATCGTCCTTGGGATAGAAATAGAGGACGAAGGGCCGCCCGATCTGCTCCTTGAGCGCGATCTTGCCGCCGCCGGTGCTCGCCAGCTCGATCGCCGGGATCTTGTCGCCTTCCTCGATCGCCATCACTTCGCCTTCGTTCGGATCGCGCCCCAGCACGCCGACACCTCCTGCCGCGTGCGCTCCAGCTCTGCAACCACTGCTTCCCAATCCTTCACGCCGACCGCGCGCGCGACGAGCGGGCGCGTCGATTCCGCGGGCGGCTGGCTGTCGGGAGCGACGAGGCGGAGCGTGACGAGCAGGCGCCCCTGGAAATCATAGGCGGCGCGGATGCCGCTCGAGATCAGATTGGCTCGCGTCAGCGCGTCGATCGCGGGGCCAAGCCTGGAGTCGAAGCCAGTGCGATGCGCCAGCTGGAGCGCGTGGATCGCGAATTCGAGGTCCACGAGCCCGCCCGGAAGCAGCTTGGCGTCGAGCGGGCCCTTGGGCGGCTTATGGCTCGCCATCTCGTCGCGCATCTTCGCGGCTTCGCTGATCACGTCGCGCGCTGGGCGGTTGCCCTCCAGCACGCCGCGAATGATGCCCTGCACCGCCGAACGCGCCGACGGCGACCCGAATACCGGGCGCGCGCGGGTGAGCGCCATATGCTCCCAGGTCCAGGCGTCCCTCTCCTGATACTGGCGGAACCCCTCCAGGCTGACGACGAGCGGCCCCTGCGCGCCCGAGGGACGCAACCGCACATCGACTTCGTAGAGCGGGCCCGAGGCAGTCGGCGCGGAGAGCGCGCCGGTCACGCGCTGGGCGAGGCGATTATAATACATCACTGCGCCGAGCGGCTTGGGCCCGTTGCTTTCCGCCGCATAATCGCCAGTGAAGAGATAGACGAGATCGAGGTCCGAGGCGTGAGTGAGCGCCTGCCCGCCGAGGCGGCCGAGCGCGAGGATGACCAGTTCGCTGCCCGGCACCCGGCCATGCGCACGCTCGAATTCCTCGATCGTCGCGCTGGTGAGCGCCTCGATCGCGGCATCGGCAACGCGAGCATACCCCGCCGAGACCTCGAGCGGATCGGCGGCGCCCGCGACGATCTGCGCGCCGAGGGCGAAGCGCTTCTCGCCGACGAGGCGGCGGACATGATCGAGCTGCCACTGATAATCGCCGCCGCGCTCGCGCTCGCGCATCTCGGCCACCAGATCGGCGACCGGCGGCATCGGCTCCAGCGCGCTGGCGTCCATCAGACCGTCGAGCAGTTCGGCGCGGCGGCCGAGCGCATCGGCGAGCGTCGGGGCGTGGGACAGGATCATGCTCATCAGCCGGGCGAGCGCGGGCTGCGCCTCCAGCAGCCGGAAGAAGTTGATCGCGCTGGGCAGCCGCGCGAGCATCGCATCGAAGCGGTTGAGCGCACGGCCCGGATCGGGCGCGCCCGCGAATGCCTGGATCAGGCCGGGGAGCACCGCCTCCAGCGCATCGCGCGCCGCCGGGGTGCGCAGCGCCGGGTAATTGCCGCCGCCGCGCCAGCCCTCGATCAGGCGCAGCGCGCTCGCGGGATCGGGGAAGCCCGCCTCCGCCAGCTGGTGTTCGAGCACCGGGGCGTCGCCAGCGAGGCGCGGCTCAACCTCGCTTGCCAGCCCGTCATAGACGCGCCCCACCCGCTCGACATGCGGGCGGAGCATTTCGATCAGCGCCGCGCTATCGCCTTCGCCATTCAGCGCCGCCACTCGCTCGAGCGCTTCGGCATCGGTCGGCAGCGAATGCGTCTGGCGGTCGTCGATCATCTGGAGGCGGTGTTCGATGGTGCGGAACTGGACGTAGGCGTCGGTGAGCGCGGCCGCCTCATCGGCTTCGATCCGGCCCGCCCCAGCCAGCGCGGCCAGTGCGTCACGAGTCGCGGGCACTCGCAGCGCGGGATCGCGGCCACCATGGATCAGCTGGTGGATCTGCGCGAAGAATTCGACTTCGCGGATGCCCCCCCTGCCCCGTTTGAGGTCGTAGCCCAGACCGAACGCCTGGCCCTGGGCGTGGTGATCGCGGATGCGGCGGCTGATGTCGCGGATCTCGCGGATCGTCCCGAAATCGAGCCCGCGCCGCCACACGAACGGACGGATCGCGTCGAGAAACTCGGCGCCCAGCGCGGCATCCCCGCCACAGAAGCGCGCGCGGATGAAGGCGGCGCGCTCCCACGGCAGTGCCTGCGATTCATAATAGGAGATCGCCGCTTCGACCGGCAGCACGATCGGGGTGACTTCGGGCGACGGGCGCAGCCGCAGATCGACGCGAAAAACATAGCCGTCGCCGTCGCGCGCCTGGAGGATCTCGACCACGCGCTTGCCGATTCGCACCGCCGCCTCGCCGGCATCTTCGCGCGGGCGACGCGGCATGGTCGCGGGGTCGAAGATCAGGATCGGGTCGATGTCCGACGAATAGTTGAGTTCGCGGCTGCCGAGCTTGCCGAGCGCGATCGCGGCGAATCCGCGCGGCTCCTCGCCGGGGGTCCGTTCGGCGATGGCGGCGGCGATGGCGCGGTTGACCGCTTCGTCGGCGAAATCGCTGAGCGTGTTGGTGACTTGCGTCAGGTCATAGCCGCCCGAAAGGTCGCCCAGCGCCACCAGCAGCGCCAGCCGGCGCCGCTCTAGCCGCAGCCGCCGCGCCTCGGGCATGTCGCCCCCGACACGTGCTGCGGCGATGGGATCGGCCAGGGCGGCGGGGAGCTGTCCGACCAGCGCCGCCTCACGTTCGATCAGGAAGCCCAGAAATGGCGAATGCGCCTGTGCCCGCTCGACTGCGTTCTGCAAGTTTTCGGAAGCGAAACGGTGCGTCATTTAGCAGGAGCGCCCTGAATTTGCATGGTTATCCCGAAGCAAGCAACAAATGTGAAGGTAATCCGTTCTAGCAGCGTGACACACCGGATTCCCCCTTCCGCCGACAAGCCGGCGCTGCCCGCCTATCAGGTGCAGGCACCGCGCGCGAGTGACGCGATCGGCCTCGCGCTGCGCGATGCGTTCGAGCGCGATTATGGCTTGCCCGAGGACATGGCGAAGCTGCTGCGGCGGCTGAACGGCGCCGATACCCGCTCGGCCCATTGACCCGGCGGAACCAAAAAAGGCCCGGTCTCCCATCGGAGGCCGGGCCTTTTTCGTGGCGAGGCGAACTCACCGGTCGCGGCTGAGTTCGTCCACTTCACCCATGATCGTGTCGAGCGTGCTCTTGCCGCCCGGATTGGCGGGGGCGAGGCGGCGCGAGGTCAGCTGGCCCTCGTTCAGCAGCGCTTCGAGCGCGACGCGGCCGCGTGCGACGCGGCTCTTGATCGTGCCGACCGCGACCTGACAGATTTCGGCCGCCTCTTCATAGGCGAAGCCGCCCGCGCCAACGAGGATCAGCGCCTCGCGCTGCGGCTGGGGCAGATGCATCAGCGCACGCTGCATATCGGCCAGTTCGACATGGCGATCCTGGCTGGCGGGCGCGGCGAGGATCCGGTCGGCGACCAGATCGTCCCACTCGCCCTTGAAACGCGCGCGGCGCATCTGGCTCAAATAGAGATTGCGCAGGATGATGAAGGTCCAGGCGCGCATGTTGGTGCCCGCCTGGAAGCGCTTGCGCGCCGCCCATGCCTTGAGCAACGTTTCCTGCACCAGATCGTCCGCGGTATCGCGATTGCCCGACAGCGAACGGCCGAACGCTCGGAGATGCGGGATCACCAGCGCGAGCTGCTGCTTGAACTCGGGGTCAGAGAGCGAGATATGCTCCGGCACCGCTTCGTCCGAAACGCCACCGGCGCCATCCTTATCATCGGACTCAGTCATTCGATCCCGTTCTATTGGCGCGCCCGGAGAGCGGCTTGGATTGGAGATAGGACGCGCGGCGGCGCTTGCCAATTGCATGGATCAGCCCCGCCCGGCCGTCAGCCGTAAACGATGACGGCAAAAGCGATGATGACGAGCAACAGCCCGAAGCCGAGCACATAGCGCGTCATGTGCGGAGTAGCCCCTGCGCGGGCATTCTCGGTGGAGATATGGGTTTCTTCGTTCTCAGCCATAGACGCTAAACCCACGAAAACCGTTTTGGCTCCGTATCAGATGGAACCTGGGCGATTTTTCGTGGGATTTTGGCGGTCAGCCGTTGGCGGGCACCGTCGCCTGATCGAAGAACAACGCCTGGGCGATCGTGGTCTTCACGGTTTCGCGCTGGAACGGCTTGGTGATCAGGAAGGTCGGCTCGGGCCGCTCGCCGGTCAGCAGCCGCTCGGGGAAGGCAGTGATAAAGATCACCGGCACGCTGAATTCGGCGAGAATGTCCTTCACTGCGTCGATGCCCGACGAATCGTCGGCGAGCTGGATGTCGGCGAGGACGAGGCCAGGGCGCTCCTCCATCGCCAGCGCCACGGCTTCGTCGCGCGTCACGGCGACGCCGGTCACTTCATGGCCCATGTCGCGAACGATCGATTCGAGGTCCATCGCGATCAGCGGCT
>Ga0164241_10002153_pt1 | contig 22031 bp, 20 predicted proteins | sample OricomyardsoilBY_FD_108780 | JGI IMG/M metagenome (GOLD analysis project Ga0164241, IMG submission 108780) | Backyard soil microbial communities from Emeryville, California, USA - Original compost - Back yard soil (BY) | ecosystem: Environmental > Terrestrial > Soil > Unclassified | place: USA... | reverse complement strand
CACGTCGTCGTCGTGATAATGCCAGACCAGCACCGCGATTTTTCCCGGCTCGGTGCTGGCGAGCGCGGCGACATCGGGGTTCTCGCGCACGCCGTTTTTCACGATGGTGGCGAGCGGCACTTCCGCCGAACTCCGCGTCGCCACGCGTTGTCCGCCCATCTTGCTGAACATGCGGAAAACATTCAGCACCGGCAGATCGATGCCGTTGGTCGCGAGCGCGCGAAACCCCGCGAAATACGGCTGGTCTTCGAACTCAAACGCCCACGTCAGCGCGCCGTCGAAATTCACGCCATGCCTGTCGGCGAGCTGGTACTCGCGGGCAAAACTCGCGGCCGTGTAGCTCGAATACATGGTGCCGTTGCGATAGCCGTTCTGCGGTCCCTGACATGCCGCGCAACCTTCGGGGTCGGACTCGCCGATCACGACCGCCGTGTGTTTAAACGCGGGAATCGCGGCGATTTTTGCGAAGCCGCGATCGATGGCGGTCAACTGATTCGAGATGCCCATGCGCACGTGGCCGTCGATGAATACCGGCGAGCCTTTCGCGTGAAATGCCAGGAAATCAGCCGGCGTGCCCGTGCCTCCGGTCGCTTCGTTGCGGCCGCTCTCCACATGTTTCAAAAAGCCATCCATGAACGCGCCGCCGCTGCCAGCCACATCGGGCCCGCCCACGCGCGCCGTGGACAGTGCCCGCCGCACGCCGTCGATCGCGTAGTCGTGAAGTTTATACCACTCCTCGGGCGTGCCCTTCCAATACGCGCCGTTCGCCTCGTTCCAGACTTCCCAGTACCACTGCTCCACCTCGGCGCGACCGTAGCGCTCCACGCAGTGTTTCACCCACTGGTAAACCAGCTCGCGCCACTTGTCGTAGTCTTTCGGCGGATATGCCCAGCCCGTGATGATCCGGTCGTAGGGCAGCCCCGGACGCCACTCGTGTTGATACGGTTCCGGGTGCGTCGAAAGCGCCTGCGGCATGAACCCGATCTGCGCGTACGGCTTCACTCCGCGCGCGAGATAAGTATCGAAGATGCGATCGACGATCGTCCAGTCGTAGACGGGATTTCCTTCCGGATCCTCGGTGTAGATATTGGTGCTGCCCCATTTCAGCGCGGGTGTGCCGTCGCCCGTGTTAAGGAGATTGTGCGTACGAAAAAAAACGTCGCCGCGCCTCAATTCTCCGAGATGAGACAGCAGCGTGCGGCCGTCTTTCATCGTCGCGTAGTTCGGTTCGTCCGCGCCGAAAAACCGCCACACCGGCGTCAACGGCCCGAGCGTCGTGGCCGCGTCGATACGGATGGCCACCGGAAACGACTCCGCGGCCGCTTCCACTCGCGCGGTCAGGAAGAAAAAAAGGATCGTCGTCACGAGGACGACGGAAGCCGCGGCGTGGAAAAATCGGGGAGTCTTCATGGGGTGTGGCGAAAAGCGGGTGTTGAACGAAGCCGCGGTGTCAGGCTCAACACGCGGTTTACAGTTCCGTTCTCCACGCAACGCATAACCCGCCGCGAAGCCAGTGCGGCCCGACGATGAGCGCGAGAAGCGATCCGGTCGAAGATCACCAACGAGCCGCCCGGCGGCAGCACGTGAAGCTGACGCTCTTCTCATCCCTGCGCCCGTGAATTTGCACGGCGGGCGAGGTAGGGGCGAACCCTCGGGGTGAACCGGTGTCGCCGGCGGCGCGGCGCAAGACGCGGACGGCTCGCGCTACCCCGGATCGGGCCGGAGATTCCGGTTAATGCGCGCGGCGCGAGAGCCGCGCCCTCCTTCAGGCGAGCAACTGGAGGACGGAGCGGGTCGATTGCGTCGCCTGCGTGAGCATCGAGGTGCCGCTCTGATTGAGCAGATTGTATTTCGCGACGCGCGTGGACTCGGTCGCCACATCGACATCGCGGATTTTCGAGAGCGCGGAGGAAAGGCCTTCGCTTTCGGTCGAGAGCGAGCCCGCGACGAGGTCGAGGCGGCTGCCGATCGCGCCGAGCGTGGCGCGTTCATCGCCCATCTGGCCGATGCCGGAGGTGAGCGTACCGACCGCAGTGGGGTCGGTGACATCCATCGTGAATGCGCCCGAGGCATCTTGTTGAATAATCTGGAGCATCGCGCCGCTGCGCAGATTGGTCTCCGGAATGATGAGACGCTGCGTCGAGGCTTGGCCGGTCGCGACCGTGATGCCGGACGGATTCGCGCCGAAGAGAACGCGGCCGTTGAACGTGCCGAGCGGCTTGTCGATGTTCTGCGTGCCGCCGATCTCCGCGGTAGTGCCGCCGACCGTCGTGCGGAGCTGGGTTTGCAGCTGCTTGAATTCTTTTTGGTAGAGCGCGAGATCGTCCGCGTTTTTCATCGGGTCTTTCGCGAGGATCGCGAGTTCCGACATGCGATCGATGAGCTTGCCCATGCCGCCGAGGAAACCGTCGACGGATTGCACGAAGGAGACCGCGTTCTGGACGTTGGTGGAGGCGGCGCCGACGCGCATGTTTTGCGCGGACAATTTTGCCGCGAGGCTGGTGCCGGCGGGATCGTCGGAGGCGGAAACGAGACGCGAACCTGAGCTGAGGCGCGAGATGGAGCGATTGAGCAGCTCGGTGGTGCGCGTGAGGAAACGCGTGTTTTGCAGCGTCTGGGTATTGAGAGGTGTGGTGCTCATCGGTGCGGGGCCCTCAGGCCTGTGGCGGAGTGGGCGCGGGTGAAGGCGCGGGAGTTTGCGGTGGCACGGCGGCGGGCGCGGGGGGTTTCGGCGGGCGGGCGAGTTTCGGCAGGCCGGCGGGAAGGCCGGCGCCGGCTTTGAGGGCGGCGGCCTGATTCGTCGCGGCGATCTCGGTCATGACTTCCTTGCGGAAAATCTGCACCTCGCGCGGTGCGTCGATGCCGATTTTGACGAGGTCGCCGTCGATGCGGGTGATTTTGATCTCAATGTTCCCGCCGATGACGATCGACTCGTTAACTCTGCGTGTGAGGACGAGCATGGCGGTTAGTTCTGGGTTTCAGCGGCCTGGTTATCGACGAGCGGGTGATGAGCACTGTAGCGCGCGTAGTTAGCAAGGATGCACTGGCGCGCGAGGCCGTTGCGACGATTCACGATGACGGGGCCGGCGAGATTCACGGTGGCGCTGGCGTTGGTGCCGTGGCGGACGGTGACGATGTTCAACACGAGCGCGTCCTCCGGCGAGACCAGTTCGAGCTGGTTCGCGTCCTCGTCGAAAAGTTCGAGCTCATAATCGGGGATGAAGCCGCCGGGCTCGATCACGACGAAGTCGAGCGTATCCGGTCCTTGGAGTCGCATCCAGAGGAAGGGAAACTGGTCGGGCACGCCGAGCAGCTCGAAGCTTTTATATTCTTCGAAGCCCACGAGGCCTTCGGGCAGGCGGACGCTGCGCGGGTTTTCGGCGTCGTGGTCGGTCGGGTGGAGATCGGGACTGACTTTCATTGAGAGGAAATTCGGGGACGGAAGGGTGTCTGTCGTTTTGGCGCGAAGCCGGTCAGAGGTAGTCGAGGAGCGACATCTTCAGGATTTTCGTGCCGGAGGAAAGCGCGGCTTCATAGGCCGTGGAAGTCTGGCTGAGGCGGACGATGGTGGTGGCGAGGTCGGCGTCGGCATCCTTCGAAACGAGGGTCTCGATGTTCTGGGCGCGGGTGCTCTGCTGCTTTTGATTCACCTCGATGCGGAGCTCGATGGCGCCGTGTTCGCTGAGTGCGTTGACGAGGAGATTTTCCGAGCCTTCGAGGGCGGGTTGGGAGCTGGAGACGGTGGCGCTGTTGCCGGTGTTCAGCGCGTCGCGGAGGGCGATGAGATTGTTGATGAAATCGCCCATGCCGGTGTTGGTGGAGTTCGTGGTACCGGGCGCGATGGCGGAATTTTCGGAAAGCTGGACGGTGCCTTGCGAGGCGTTGCCAGCGTAGCTGACGCTGATGAGGTCGCCATTCGCATCGCGATTGCTGTCGTCGTAAGGCTGCGTGGTGACGGCGGTGCCCGCGAAGAGGTAGTCGTTGCGGAACTTCGTGTTGCCCAGCTGCACGGCTTGTTCGATGAGCTGGTTGACCTCCTTCGCGTAGGCTTTCGACGCGTCGGGGCTGGAGGCGCCGGCGCCGAGGGTCACGAGTTCGCCGGCGCGGTCCGAGATGGTTTTCATCTGCTGGATGCCGGCGTAGGAGGACTGGGAAATTTCAAGGGCGCGGGTGGCGTTGCTCTGGAACTGCGTGATCTGGCGGCGCTCCGTCTCCAAGCCGAGGATACGGCCGACGGCGGCGGGATCGTCTTCGGGCTGGAAGATGCGCTGGCCGGTGGCGGCCTGGGTCTGGAGCTGGGACTGGCGCTGGCTCAGTTTGTTGAGCTGGACGAGGACGGCCTCGGAGGCGGAGTTGGACGCGATGCGCATGACTTGGGAGGTTTAAGAGGTGTAAGTAGTTTAAGAGGTGTAAGAGGTGTAAGGAGAGTAAGAGGTGTAAGAGTGTAAGAAGAGTAAGGGGAGTTGTGGGGGATCGAGGCTTACTCCTCTTACTTCTCTTATTCGTCTTACTCTCTTATTGTCTTACTCCTCTTATTCCTCAGACGCCGAGACGATTGACGATGGTATCGAGGAGTTCGTCGATGACTTGGATGACGCGCGAGGAGGCTTGGAAGGCGCGTTGGTATTTCATGAGGTCGGTCATTTCCTCGTCCATCGAGACACCGCTGACGCCATCGCGCTGACCGCGGACGAGGGACTCGATGTTGGTCTGCTCGGTGACGCGGGCGTTGGTGGTGGAAAGCGTCTGGCCGAAATTCGAAACGGTCGTGGCGTAATACTGGCCGAAGGTGCCGTCGATGGTGTCTCCGCCGGAGACGGAGAACGATTTGCTGGCGAGAGCGGCGACGGCGGTGGCGATGTCGTTGTCGCCGGCGGCGCCGGAGGCCGTGGTGGCTTTGAGCGTGGTCGCGTTGAGGCCGCTCGCGAGGGAGATGGTGCCGGCGGTGACACCGGAGGGATCGAAGAAATTGCCGCCGGAGGGCGAGTAGGCGCTGTTGACCGAGGTGACGAGTTGTTTGGAAAGCGCGTCGAGGTTATCGCGGAGTTTTTGCACGCCGGTGTCGCGCGCATCGATGGCTCCTTTGATGGAGCCGCCGGTGAGATTGATCGCGGTGGAAGGAGTGCCGCCCGACACGACGCCGCCGCTGATGGAGAGCGGGCCGGTGACGGTGGCGAGGTTGACGAGCACGACGGGATTGCCGCCACTGTCGCGGGAAGAAATCTGGATCTGGCCGGAGCCGGCGGGATCGGGCTGGGTCTCGAAGGAGATTTTGCCGGCAAGCTCTTCGAGCTGGGCCTGGCGCTGGTCGCGGAGATCGACGGCGGTGCCGGGGGCGTTGATCTCGAAACGGCCGATCTGGGCGTTGAGGTCGGCGATGGACGACAGGATGCGGTTGGCATCGGCGACGTCGTTGGATGCCTGATACGTGAGATCGGACTGCACCTCGGCGAGGCGGCTGTCGGTGATCTGGATGCGGTCGGTGAGCACGCCGGTCTCCTGGATCAGCGTTTGTTTTTCACCCGGATCGGTGGGACGCGCGGCGTAGCTTTGGAAGGCGTTGAAGAAATCACTGAGCGATTCGGAGATGCCGGTGCCGGAGCTGGCGGCGCCGGAGGAATCGGTTTCACCGGTGCGGTCGATCGACTGGCCGAGGCCGGCCTGGGCGTTTTGATAGGCGGATTGCTGCGTCGTGTACGAAGCGAGGACGGACTTTTCGCGGACGACCTGGCGGTCGAGGAGGAAGTCGCGCATTTGCTGAATCTGCTTGGCCTCGATACCGAGGGACTGCGCGCCGAGCGGAGTCTGCACGGTGCCGCGGTCGCCGTACACGATGCGCTGGCGCGCGTAGTTCGGGTTGTTGACGTTCGCGAGATTGCGCCCGGCGGTCTCGACGGCGCGGGACTGCGCGTTGAGGGCTTTGATACCGTTGGAAAGAGCTCCGAAGAGGCCGGACATAGGTGGAAAAGGTTAAGGAGAAAGCGGCGCGGTTCCGAAGCGGAACTCAACCGGCGGCCTGCCAGGCGGGCGTGCCCGAGTGAGCGAGCGTGCCTTTGGGCGAATAGGTTTTTGTATTGAAGCTGTCAGGACGCAGAAGGCGCAGCGCCTCCTCGTGAGCCTCGACCGTGCGGGCGAGCAACACCTGGTTGTGCCGGGCGCCGCGGCGGACGCGGTGGATGAGGTGATTAATCTCGTCCATCAACGCGCGTATCAGCGGATGCACTTCAGCGGGGAAGTGGCTGATGAGCTGGCGAAGCGTGGCGCTCGCGGGCTCGGAGATCGACAAGGCAAACAGGCGCACGGCCTGTTCGCGGTGTTCACGGACATCGTGCGCGCGGCGGACCTGCTCTTCGAGCGAGGCGGCGAGGGCGACGACGGCATCGGCATCGCGGCGGAGGAGATTGGCCTGCTGGTCCTCGAAGAGGCCGAGCAAGGCGCCATATTCCTGCAGCTCGTTGCGCAGGCATTCGGTGATAAATTCCCAGGAAGTGTTCACAGTGGTTGGGTGGAAGAGGTTGAGGGTTTCAAAAGAGATTTGGAGGAAAGGGGGTGCGAGGTGTGGCCGCCGAGTTGCTGTTCCAGCATTTTGCCGAGGCCGAGACCGCCGCCTTGCGCGAGCTTGTCGGCGAGAACCTCGGTCATCATCTGGCCGTAAACGCCGGCGCCGGCGCTGCCGCCGGGGCTTTTGCCGCCGCCGAGACCGCCCGACATGATGGGCTCGATGCTGGGGCCGATGAGCTGGCGCATGATGATGGCTTCGAACTGCGCGGAGGCTTTCTTGATGTCTTCAGGCGTCGGCGTATCCGAACGGCTGCGACCGGGTTTCGAGAACGAAGCCTGCGCGCCATACTCGATGGTGGCGGCCGCGCTCGCGGCGGTGTGATTGGTGACGGCGTCGATGCTCATGGGTTTATCAGTTGATGATGAGTTCGGCCTGGAGGGCGCCGGAGCGTTTGAGGGTCTGGAAAATGGACATCATCTCGCGGGTGGTGACGCCGAGGGCGTTGAGACCGGCGGCGAGGCGGTCGATCGTCGGCGCCTCCTCGACCACGATGAGGCCGCCGCGGACCTCGTTGACCTTGGTCTGCGTGCTCGGAGTGACGACGGTCTGGCCGGTGTTGTTGAGCGCGTTCGGCTGGGAGACGGCGAGATTCGAGGTGACGGAAATGGTGAGCGAGCCGTGGCTGATCGCGACTTGGGAGATGCGGACGGTGGACGTGGCGACGATCGTGCCGGTGCGCTCGTTGATCACGATGCGGGCGGGTGAATCGGGGTTGACGTCGATCGCGCCGAGGTCGGCGAGGAAGGCGACCTCGTGCCCGTTGTAGTTGTCGGGCAACTTCACGGAAACGTTGCCGGCGTCGCGGGCCGAGGCGGCGGCGGGGAAGATGGCGTTAATGGCCTTCGCCATGCGGGCGGCCGAGGTGAAATCGGGGTTGTGGAGCTGGAGGCTGAGCTGGCCGTCGCGGAAAAAGGTGGCCGGGATCTCGCGCTCGACGATCGCACCGTTGCTGATGGAGCCGACGGTGGGATGATTTTTTTGCACGGTTGCACCACCGGGACCGCCGGCGCCGCCGATGAAACCGCCGACGGCGATGGCGCCTTGGGCGACCGCGTAGACGCGGCCATCGGCGCCGAGGAGCGGCGTTTGCAGGAGGATGCCGCCCTGGAGAGATTTCGCATCGCCGAGGGAAGCGACGGTGACGTCGATCCGGCTGCCATTTTTCATGAAGGCCGCGATGTCGGCGGTGATCATGACGGCGGCGACGTTCTTGGACTTCACCTGATCGGGTTCGACGGTGAGGCCGTAGCGCTGGAGCGAATTGGCGATGGAACGGAGCGTGGTGACGGCGTTGCTGTCGCCGTCGCCGGCGAGACCGACCACCAAGCCGTAGCCGACCAGTTGATTATCGCGGCCGCCCTCGACGAGCGTGAGGTCTTTGACGCGAGCGGCGTGCGCCGTTGCGGCGAACGCCAGAAAGGCGCACAGGACCAGGGAGAAAAAGCGGGACATGGCGGGGGTGCGGGAGCGGTTAAAAGGGGCGGAGTTTGTCGGCCAGCTTGAGGAGCCAGCTCTTTTTCTGCGCGTCGGTGAGGCTGCCTTCGCTGATGAACTCGATGCGCGAGTCGGCGATATTCGTGGAGGCGATTGTATTCGCATTCGTGATATCGTCGGGGCGGATGATGCCGTGAAGCACGATGTACTGGGTCTCGCCGGAGAAGGTCACGACGCGCACGCCCTCGATGGCGAGATTGCCGTTGGGGAGGACGTCGGCGACGAGCACGGCGGCACGCGCGGAAAGGCTTTGGGAGTTGGCCACCTGGCCGCCGCCGGAGAACGTGCTGCTGCCGGAAACGCTGGTGGCGGGCAGTACGCCGTTATGCGTGCCGAGGCGGCTGCCGGGGAAAAAGAAGGAGGAGACGCCCGCGTCGAAGCTGCCGTCCTTGTTGGTCTTCTTGCTCTGCGAGGACTGCGTGGCGGCGGTCTCGGAGACGACGATCGTCACGATATCGCCGATACGCGCGGCCTTCCGGTCGGCAAACATCGAACGCTCGGTGGCCGCGGGTGCGGTCCAGAGCGAGTCGGCGCGAACGACGGTGGCGGGCGCGATGACGATGCCGGAGGCGAGGAGCCAGAAGCCGGAGGAAAGCGGGCGGGAGGAAAAGACGTTCATGGCGGTTTAGAAACGAACGAGGGCGCGGGCGTCGGAGACGACGAGGGCGCTGAATTCTTTTTTGGAGTCGATGTTGCGGACCTTGACGGTTTCGCCTTCGGCGCCGTTTTCCATGGCCATCGCCTTCATGGTGATCGAGAGGGAGCCATCGACGGCGGCGACCTCGATGAGCTGGCCTTTACGGACGAGCGGGCGGCGGGCGATGTCGCGCCAGGTAAGTACGCGATTAGCGGATACGGTGCGGCAAAAGGAATAATCGGCGCAGAGCTCGGTGACGGGAATCGATTCGCGGTCGCGGAGCACATCGACCTGGCGGCTATCGAGCTCCGATGGGACGAAGGCGGCGTCGCGCACGGACGGTGCGCGGGTGACCCAGACATCGCGAAGCTGGCGGGCGCGGAGCACGAGCGTCTGCTCGGGGTCGGCGGCGGCGGGGATGCGGACCCGCAGGATCATGGCAGAAGCGAGGGAGGCGGGAAATTCGAGGATATCGATCTGGAGCGGCGTCGAGCTTTCGGGGAGCGCGAGGGCGCGGACGGACTCGAGCTGGAGTTCGCCGTCCACGTGGAAATGGGCGCTGAGTTGCGCGGCGACGTCGGCGAGCAGGTTGGCGACTTGGGCGGCGTGAGGATCGGCCGCGGCGGTTTCCGCCGTAGTGACATTTTGGGCACGGGCGGCGGGAGTGAAGCCGGTGGCGCCGAGGCCAAGCAGCAACGAAACGAGGAAAGGGGTGAGAGTGCGCGTGTTCATCAGCGTTTGAGCTGGGCTACGTTTTGAAGCATTTCGTCGGATGTCTGGATCGCCTTGCTGTTAATTTCGTAAGCGCGCTGGGCGACGATGAGGTTCACCATTTCCTCCACGATGTTCACATTGGAGGTCTCGATGTAGCCCTGACGGACCGTGCCGAAACCCTGTTCGCCGGGAGCGCCGGTCTCCGGCGTGCCGCTCGACGGGCTCTCTTCGTAGAGATTACCGCCGAGGCTGCGAAGGCCGGCGGGATTGGCGAAACGGGAAAGGTTGAGGCGAAAAGTCTGGGAGCCGCTCGGGCCGCCGTAGGTGACGTCGCCGCTCTCGGCAACCGTGATGTCGGTCGTGCCGGCGGGAACGGATTGGAAGCCGCTGAGGACGGTGAGGCCGTCGCTCGTGGTGACCTGGCCGGTCGGAGATACCTTGAAGGCGCCGTCGCGGGTGTAGGCGAGCGTGCCGTCGGGTTTTTGGATTTCGAAGAAGCCCTCGCCCTGGATGGCGATGTCGAGTTTCTCGCCGGTTTCGGTGAGCTGACCTTGGGTAAACACCTTCGCGGTCGCGGCGACGCGGGAACCGTTACCGACCTCGATGCCGGTGGGCACCACGTTGCCACCGCCGGCATCGGCGCCCGAGGCGCGGGGCTTCTGGTAGAGCAGATCTTGAAACTCGATCTTGCTGCGCTTGAAGCCGGCGGTGTTCACGTTCGCGAGGTTGTTCGCGATCGTATTCAAATTTTGCTGCTGGGCTTCCATGCCGGTGGCGGCGGAGTAGAGGGAGAGATTCATGGCGGCGGGAAGAGCGGGCGTAGCGTCGGTTGATTGAGCGGAAAAAAGGGGTGGCGATGGCGCGGAAAACTCAGCCGAGGGTCTCGAGCGCTTTGGCGAGCGTCTGGTCCTGCGTGGTCATGATTTTCTGGTTGGCCTCGTAGGCACGGGCGATCTGGACGAGGGCGACCATTTCGCGAAGCGGGGTGACGTTGCTGCCTTCGAGGTGGCCTTGCATGACGAACGGTTTTTCGACGGCGATGGGATCGACGCCTTCCTTGGGGATGAAGAGTCCGCCGGAGACGGCGGTGAGCGCCTTCGGATCCTCGAACGTCTGGATGGCGATCTTGCCGAGCTTGGTCGTGCCTTGGCTGACGGAGCCGTCTTCGGCGATGGCGATCTCGCCGCCCTCGGGGAGGAAAACGATGGGTTCACCGTCCGCATTGAGGACGGGGTAACCGTTTCCGTTGATCAGGCCGCGCTGTGGATTCACCCGGAATTCGCCGGCGCGCGTATAGGCCTTCGACTCGTCCGGAAGCTGAACTTGGAAATACCCGTCGCCTTCGATCGCGAGATCGAGCGGGCGCTGCGTGGGATAGCTTTCGCCGTTTTGAAAATTGATGCCGAACGTGGCTTTCGGGAAAATGGATTGGGGATTGTCGCCCGACCCGATCTTGGTGCGTGACGGATCGGCCTGAAGCTCGCCCATCGAGATACCCGAAAAATCGACCGTGCGCTTGCGATAGCCCGTGACCTGACTCGACGTAATGTTCTGCGTCGTCACGTCCTGCCAGCGTTCCAACGCGGAGAGGGCTGCTGCACTTTGATAGAGGCCGATGTTCATCTGGGGTCTCTTCCCTAGCAATGCCGATGCCACTTACCTTAGTCGTTGATCCACCCGGTGACTAGAGAAGCATTAAAAAAAGGGGAAATATTTGCCGACCGGGGTACACACCCCACGTGGCAGCAATTGCCGTGTGCATCCCGGGAACGCCGGAAGGGGGAAATCACCTCCCGGCGTGGCGGGGGCGGACGGTGCGGGGAGATCGGTGTTGAAGAAGCCCGCGGCGAGCACTCGTGTCCGCCCCAGCGATCCCGATTTCGCTCCCCGGCCAAATCGGGCCACGGCGCACGGATTCGTTTACCGGACGCCGAGTCAATAACCCCGCCTCACCCTCCCGCACGTTTTTATGTCATCCCTCATTCCCCTGCGATTCCCCCTCCGCGCGCTGCTGGCGTTTGGCAGCGCTGTCTTCTTCACCGCCGCGATCGCCACGACGAGCGCGGAAACGCCGCCCGCCGCGCCCTACTCCGCCGACGCGTGGAAAGAAGCCGATACAATCCTCGCGCGCATCCAGGCGCCGACTTTCGCCGATCGTGATTTCGTGATCACCGCGAAGGAATTCGGCGCCATCGCCGACGGAAAAACGCCCGCGACCGAGGCTATCCGCAAGGCGATCGACGCCGCGAATGCTGCGGGTGGCGGACGCGTCGTGGTGCCCGCCGGCACATTTTTCACCGGCCCGATTCACCTGAAGAGCAACGTCAACCTGCACGTTTCTGAAGGCGCCACGCTGGCGTTTTCGACGGACCCGAAGGACTACCTTCCGGCGGTTTTCACCCGGTGGGAAGGCATGGAATGCATGGGCTACTCGCCGCTCGTTTATGCGTTCGAACAGGAAAACATCGCCGTGACCGGCAAAGGTACGCTGGACGGCCGCGCAACGGCGGAAAACTGGTGGCCGTGGAAAGGAAACCGCGAAGGCGGCTGGAAAAAAGGCATGCCCAACCAACTGCCCGCGCGAAAAAAACTCGAGCAAATGACTGAGGCCGGCACGCCCGTCGCCGAACGGATTTTCGCGGACGGCTCGTACCTGCGGCCGATGTTCGTGCAACCGTATCGTTGCAAAAACGTGCTGATTGAAGGCGTGAAAATCATCAACTCGCCCATGTGGGAATTGCACCCCGTGCTTTGCGAAAACGTGACCGTGCGCGGCGTGGAAATCCACAGCCACGGTCCGAACAACGACGGCTGTGATCCGGAGTCGTGCAAAGATGTGCTCATCGAGGACTGCATCTTCGACACCGGCGACGACTGCATCGCCATCAAATCCGGCCGCAACGCCGACGGCCGCCGTCTCGCGACACCTTCGGAGAATTTCATCATCCGCAATTGCCAGATGATCGATGGACATGGTGGCGTGGTCATCGGCAGCGAAATCACCGGCGGCTGCCGCAATGTCTTCGTGGAGAACTGCGTGATGAGCAGCCCGGAGCTCGAGCGCGCGTTGCGTTTCAAGACCAATTCCCACCGCGGCGGCGTGATCGAAAACATCTACGTGCGCAACGTGAAGGTCGGCCAGGTAAAGCAGGCCGTGATCCTCGCGGACTTTTTCTACGAGGAAGGCGACACGGGCAAATACGACCCGACCTTCCGCAACCTCGTCGTGGAAAACCTCACCGCTGGCAAAGCGCCGCACGCGTTGTTCCTGCGTGGATACGCCCGCGCGCCGATCGGCGCGATCAAGCTCATCAACTGCCGCTTCGAAGGCGTCACCGAGCCGTCGGTCCTCAGCAACATCAGCTCGATCGAGATGATCAATTGCTTCCAAAACACCGGCGTGAAAACCGACGAATGGGGCGCGCCGTTGAAGTGAGCGGCGGCGTGCGACGATGCGGACCCGCGTGATCCACATCGCTCCTTCGATTGAAAGCGGGCCCAGTCGGCGGCCCGCTTTTTTGCGTCACTTGGGCAATGATGCATCCCGCCGCGCGATGGATCCGACGCCACGCGTGCGCGTCCCGGCTAGGCAGTTTTTTCCGGAGACTTCGCGGGATGCTCGTGAAAGGCGGGCCTGAGGAGAAACCCCTAGAATTTTATTAGCGTTCAAGTCTCTATAAAACAACACGTTAAGAAAACGACCGCGCGGCTAGCATCACGTTTGCTAAGGGGAGTTCACTGTAAAAATGCCCAGAGCTTCGATCCGGGCACCAAATCTCCGACCATCGCCTTCAATCGCTTCCGCCATGAATCAACGTCCGCTCTTTTTGGAAAACGCCAGCATCCTCATTACCGGTGGCACCGGCTCCTTCGGCAAGGCCTTCGTCAAGACCGTCCTGGCGCGCTACCCTAACATCAAACGCCTGGTCGTTTTCTCGCGCGATGAGTTGAAGCAGTTCGAGATGGCCCAGCTTTTCAGCCCCAACACGTACCCGCCGATCCGCTACTTCATCGGCGATGTCCGCGATGAACAGCGCCTGCGCCGCGCCATGGAAGGGATCGACATCGTCGTCCACGCTGCCGCGCTCAAGCAAGTGCCCGCCGCCGAGTACAATCCGTTCGAGTGCATCAAGACCAACATTCTCGGCGCGCAAAATCTGATCGAAGCCTGTCTCGATTCCGGCGTGAAACGCGTCGTCGCTCTCTCGACAGACAAAGCCGCCGCCCCGATCAATCTCTACGGCGCCACCAAACTCGCGTCCGACAAACTCTTCGTCGCCGCCAACAACATCAAAGGTTCGCGCGACCTCCGCTTCAGCGTCGTCCGCTACGGCAATGTCATGGGCAGCCGCGGCTCCGTCGTCCCCTTCTTCCTCGCGAAGAAAAAGACGGGCGTGCTCCCGATCACGGATCCCGCGATGACCCGTTTCAACATCAGCCTTCAAGAAGGCGTCGAGATGGTGCTCTGGAGTATCCAAAATGCCTGGGGCGGCGAAATCTTGGTGCCTAAGATCCCGTCTTACCGCATCACCGACGTCGCTAAAGCGATCGGACCCGAGTGCCAGCACCCGATCGTCGGTGTGCGTCCCGGAGAAAAAATCCACGAGGAAATGATCACTTCAAGCGACAGCTACAACACGGTCGATCTCGGCAAATACTACGCGATCCTGCCGACCGGTGCTGGCTACACGACCGAAAGCTACTGCGCGACGACCGGCGCGAAACTCGTGTCTCCAGGTTTCTGTTACAACAGCGGGAGCAATGCCGATTTCCTAAGCGTAGAACAACTGCGCGACCTCGTAGCGTGTGAAGCTGCTTAAAGCCTGCATTAATTGTTCCTATGACCTCCATCGCCCTCGAATCGCTCATCCACGAAATCCCTTCCGAAACTACTCCCGGAGAGCGTAACCTACTGATACAACTTTTCAGCAAGGCTTGGAGCGGTAAAGGGACCGTGGTTGAAATTGGTCCGTTCTTAGGCGGCACAACGCGCGCGATAGCGCTCGGCATGTTGGGAAATCCCAACCGCGACCCAGCTGCGCGTCTGCATACCTTCGACCGGTTCGACGACTACTACACACCAGCAAACCTGAGAAAAATGATCAATCCCCTGGTGGTGTCGGGATCATTCAACGAACAACAAGCGCAGGATTTGTGTGCCTCGGGAAATTTTCTTGGCATCTTTCACGCCATACATGCGCCACACGCCTATGGAGAACTCATTTGCGCCCATAGCTCGCCGCTCCCGGATTTTCCGCAAGAAGTCGCCGGCTCCAGTTCACTCAGCATCCTGGACGATGATTATAGTCTCAGCGGGCTCTTCATCGACGGCTGCAAATCGTGGGCCTCCACCCATTATGCGATGAAGTTTTTGCTGCCTCGCACCCTCCCAGGAGCCCGCCTCATTTTCCAAGATTATGGATGGTACACCTGCTTCTGGATCAGTGCATTCGTGTACGCATTTAGAGATAAACTGAACTGGCATGAACACATCGACGCCACCTATGTCTTTTCCTTAAAGCACCCCATCACTGCGGCGGAAATCGAGGCGCATTTCGCCACGACGCCCGACGCCATGGGAGCGCAGTTTTTCAAAGATAGCTGCCTCTATCTTCTCCAGGACAGCATAGCGCGTCAGGACGTTCGCGGCGCGCTCATTGCTCAACTTCACTTTGTAGCCGCGCTCGCAACCATCGGACGCAAACCTGACGCCCTTAAAATTCTGAAAGCAATCAAGCCCCATGAATACGGCGGCCTCGCCGGCATGATTCTCGGCAGTTTGAAAAGCCCGACCTACAGCCCTGGCAACAAGCCCATCCTCTGGACAGATCGATAACTCCCGACGAAGCTTCATCTGCTTTCCTCGATGCTGCCCTACGGTCGCCAAACCATCCATGAAGACGATATCGCCGCCGTCGTCGCCGCCCTGCGATCCGACTTCCTCACCCAAGGCCCGCTGATCGAAGAGTTCGAACAGCGCTTCGCCGAAAAGGTCGGCGCGAAGTACGCGGTCGCCGTCAACAGCGCCACCGCCGCGCTCCATCTCGCCATGCGCGTGGCGGGCATCGGCCCCGGTGATCGCGTGGTCACCTCGCCCATCACATTTCTCGCCTCGGCCAACGCCGCTGCCTACGTCGGCGCGACGCCCGATTTCGCCGACATCGATCCCGTTTCCTGCACGCTCGATCCGGTCTCTCTTGAGAAAAACTGGAAGCCCGACACCCGCGCCGTAGTGGCCGTGGATTACGCAGGTCAGGCCTGCGATCTCCCGGAGATTTCCCGCATCGCCCGCGCTCGCGGAGCCATCGTCATCGGCGACGCCTGCCACGGAGTCGGCGGCGCTTTTCATACCGCTAGCACGCCGGGCAAAACCTGGAAACTCGGCGGCAACCCGTGGGCCGACATCACCACTTTCAGTTTTCACCCGGTGAAAACCATGACCACCGGCGAAGGCGGGATGCTCGTCACCGATCGAAAAGACTGGGCCGATCACGCCCGCATTCTCCGCTCGCACGGCATCGTTCGCGATCCCGCGTCGTTCACAGCACTCGATGCCGCCGATCCGCTCGCCGAAAAAGGCCCGTGGTTTTACGAGATGCAGGAGCTCGGCTACAATTACCGCCTGACCGACCTCCAATGCGCGCTCGGCCTCTCGCAGCTCAAGCGCCTCGACGACTTCATCGCCCGCCGCCGCGAAGTCGTCGCCGCGTATAACCGCGCCTTCGCCGATCTTTCGTGGCTGCGCACGCCCACAACGCGTTTCCCCGCAGATGCGGATTCCTCCTCCTGGCATCTCTATACTGCGCAAATTGATTTTGCTGCTCTGGGAAAAACCCGCGTCGAGGTTATGACGTCCCTCCGCGCGGCCGGCGTCGGCTCCCAGGTCCTCTACATTCCCGTCCACCTCCAGCCGTGGTATCGCCGGACCTACGGTTACGCCCCCGGTAAATGCCCGCTCGCGGAAAAATTTTATCAACGAGCTCTCAGTCTTCCGCTTTATCCAACCCTTTCCAATGCCGACGTCGCCCACGTCATTCAGGCAGTCCGGAGCCAAGGCGCAGCATCATGAGCACTATCGCGATCATCCCTGCACGTGGCGGCAGCAAACGCATCCCGCGAAAAAACATTAAGCTCTTCGGGGGACTCCCGATGATTGCGCATTCGTTGCGTGCAGCACGCGAGGCCGGCGTATTCGACCGGATCGTCGTTTCGACCGACGACGCCGAGATCGCCGACATCGCCGGTCAGCATGGTGCCGAAGTGCCGTTTCTCAGACCGCCAGAACTCGCCAACGATTTCGCGGGAACTGACGCAGTGATCATCCACGCTCTCGATTGGTTTACCTCTCAGGGTGAAACCGTGGAGAATTTTTGCTGTATCTATCCGACCGCACCGTTCATCCGCGCAACCGACATTCGCCGCGGGCTCGATACCTTGCGCGACCTCGCAGCAGCCACGGCGTTTTCCGTCACCACCTACCCCTATACCATATTTCGCTCCCTGAAAATCGACGAGCGCGGACGTGCAGCGATGTTCTGGCCGGAAAACTTCCCGAAACGTTCTCAAGATCTACCCGAGGCCTACCACGACGCCGGGCAGTTCTACTGGGGAAACACCGAAAAATATTTGATCGAGCGGCGCCTGTTCTCGAGCAATTCGGTGCCCATCATTATTTCCCGCAATCGCGTTCAAGATATCGATACACCCGAAGACTGGGACGTGGCCGAACGAATGTACCTCGCCCTTCAGTCTCGCGAATCGCGCTCGACCGAAGCGCCTCACGTATGATTGCGCCTCTCCTCATTCGAGCCGACGGCAGCGCGCTCATCGGCGCGGGCCACGTCATGCGTTGCCTCGCCCTCGCGCAAAGCTGGCAGCAAGCAGGCGGCCCAGTCGTATTCGCCCAAGCCGAAACAACACCCGCGCTGACTCACCGACTGCAGGCGGAAAACGCTGAGGTCGTCGGCTTTGCTGCCGTCACGCGCGGTAGCGCCGCCGACGCCGATCAAACCATCGCGCTCGCACGCGCACGCGGAGCACAATGGATCGCGGCCGACGGCTACTGCTTCGACTCGTCATGGCAAAAACAAATCCGCGACGCCGGTCTGCGACTTCTCGTGATCGATGACTACGGCCACACGGACCACTATCACGCCGACATCATCCTTAATCAGAACCTTGGGACAACCTCGTCGCTTTATCCGAAACGAAACCCCGACACGCGCCTGCTCCTCGGAAGTCGCTACGCTTTGTTGCGCGGAGAATTCTTAACACACCGCCGACCCAGCAGAACCACTCCGGAGCGAGCGCAGAAGATCCTCGTCACCATGGGCGGCGGCGACCCTGACAACGTTACGGCGAAAGCGTTAGCCGCGTTGCAGCAGATCCCGAACATCGAGGCCACGGTGGTCGTCGGTGGCAGCAATCCACATATCGACGAGATCAAATCGGCAGTGAGCGCCGGCCCCTCCTCCATTCGTCTCGTGGTCAACGCGACCAACATGCCCGAGCTCATGGAGTGGGCCGATATCGCCGTCTCCGCCGCCGGTTCCACGTCGTGGGAACTCGCCTACACGGGATTGCCCTCGGTGCTCATTGTCGTCGCCGACAACCAAACGGGGATCGCCCACGAGTTGGATCGAAAAGGGATCAGCATCAATTTGGGCGCACACACCGCCGTCACCGCCACTCACATAGCCGACGCCGTTCGAAAGCTGGCCGCAGACAAACCCCACCGCGCTCAAATGAGCGAACTCGGCCAACGTCTGATCGACGGACACGGCGCTCAACGGGTCACCGCTGCCTTGGGCCGACCACTCGCAATCACGTTCGTTAGCGATGAAGGCACCTGGCTCAACGAGTCTATCCCGGCATTAAAGGCCGAACTCGAAATAGCCGGTCACCGCGTGAGTTGGTTGCACGATCCCAAGCAGCTCGGCACGGGAGACATCGCGTTTTTTCTTTCTCTGAGCCGGATCGTTCCAGTCGAAGCTCTGCGTCGCAACGCCCACAATCTCGTCGTCCACGAAAGCGCCTTGCCACAAGGCCGTGGTTGGTCGCCGCTCACCTGGCAAATTCTCGAAGGGAAAAACGAAATCCCCATCTCGCTGATCGAAGCCGTTGTGACCGTGGATGCCGGAGAAATCTACGCGCAGGACGTCATGCGCTTTCACGGTGGCGAACTCGTTCACGAGTTACGCGAAGCTCAGGCCAGTGCGACGCTGCGCCTCTGCCGGGGCTTTGTCGCGCGCTATCCCTTCATTTGCTCGGAGGGACGTCCGCAAACTGGCGAGCCCAGTTTTTATCCCCGCCGCCGGCCAGAAGACAGCCGCCTCGATCTCGATAAAAGTCTTCGCGAACAATTCAACCTGCTCAGAGTCGTCGATCCGGACCGCTATCCCGCGTTTTTCGAAATCGCCGGACGCCGCTACACATTGAAAATTCAAGCAGCGCAGGCACCTGCCGTGAGTTGTACCGACAACATTAGCTTCACTCTTTTGCTAACGGGTGCAGGCGGAGTCGCAGTCCCTGGCTTGGTGCAACACCTCCGGTCAAAAGGCGTGCGAACACTCACTGCCGACATGAACCCCGCCGCTCCCGGATTGGTTCTTGGCGACAAAGGTTTTTGTATTCCACCCGCAACATCCCCGGATTTTGCGGGGGCGATCCGACGCATTTGCGAAAACGAGAAAGTGGATGTGATCGTGCCCCTGGTGGATGAAGAGTTGCTGCCGCTGCAGTCACTCAATTCTCGTACACTCCATGTGCTCACGCCGCGCGAGCCATTTATCGCCACCTGTTTGGATAAGTTTGTCCTCTGCACCGAACTGGCCCGGCAAGGAATACCTGTTCCGAAAGCATTCACGGCGGACACCCCACCCGCGACGTTGCAGTTTCCCATTATTCTTAAGCCAAGAACCGGCCGCGGCAGCCGTGGAGTTTGCCGAATCGATTCAAATCAGGATCTCGTGAAGACACTCGCCGCCTTGGACCGGCCACTCGAAGAGATGATGCTTCAGGAGTTCATCGATGGTCCCGAGTTTACCATCTCGGTGGTCGTATCGCGCGACGGGGCCGTACAAGCCGTCGTTCCCAAAGAGATCATCGTCAAAAAGGGAGTGACCCAGATGGCCGTGACCCGAAATCACTCCGGTATCGAGCGGCTCTGTCACCGGCTTCAAGAAACGCTGCGCGCGGACGGGCCTTTTAATGTGCAACTCCGCTTGCACCCCGTTTCCGGCGAGCCGCTGCTATTCGAAATCAATCCGCGTTTCTCCACAACCGTGACACACACGATGGCCGCAGGGATCGATGAACTCTACGGTCTTGCCCTCCAAGCCGTGCACGGACGCGACGCCCATATCTTCGGCTCATGGAAGTCCGACTTGGTTCTGCGACGGCGCTCGGTCGACGAATTTATCTCGGAAGCAGACTTCCGTGAACAACAGCGAATCAAATTATGCGACGTCCGATCATAGCCGTTACCGGAGCCGGTGGACTCGTTGGCGCGCGTCTTGTGAGTGATCTACGGACTGCGGACCACAGCGTGGTCGCGCTCCGACGCGGGACGGAGCCGCGTTGGGACGGTCGCGATGGCTGGGCAGACATCACACGTGGCGATCACTTAGCCGCTCTGGTCGAGCAAGGATTCCGGGCCGACGTGATTGTGCATCTCGCCGGATTGGTGGAGATCGCGTTACAGCCCGATCCGAAGCACCCGGAGACCGCCTGCCAACCGGCTCAGACAAATACAGCGGCCTTATATGCCGCCAACGTGTTGGGCACGGCTCATATCGTAGATCTGGCGCGGACCTGCGGAGCGCGAAAGATCGTTTTTGCATCGAGTCAGACTGTCTATGGTTATGGCGAAAACGGGCAGGCCGACGAATCCACGGCGCTGCGCCCAATCGAACACTATGCGACAAGCAAAGTCTGCGCGGAGCAATTACTAGAAACCGCGTCGCGATCCGGACTCTCCGTGGTGATTCTCCGCTTCCCTGGGATTTTTTCGGCTAAACGAACGGCCGGCGCCGTACAGGCGATGTGTCGGTCTGCTGTCGAACAACGCGTCATAGTGGTAAACTCTGTGTGCGCGATTCCGTTCGATGTATTGGCGCTTGAAGACGTGATCACGGGAATAATCGAGGCGATCGCATATGACGGAGAGCCACGGGAAATTTTCAATCTAGCCACCGGCGGGGCGTGCAGCCTTGAGATACTGGCCGATCGCATCAGCGCACTCGTGCAAGGAACCCGCGTTGAAAGGCGCGGTGTGGCCCAGCCTGTCTTCAGGATGAATGCGGCCAAAGCCGAACGACTCTTAGGATGGCGGGCCGTCTCTCTCGACAAACGTCTGGCCGAACTTCTGTCCACATGCGGCAAATGATGATCACCGAACTCGCCCACGCCGCCCGGAAGATTGGTCACGCGCTCGCTCAGTGGAGCAACGAACGCCGTTTTGACGGCCGACAACTGGGCACTCAATTCAAGGCGGAAGTCGATCAATGTGCGGACGCGCTTTGGCGCAAAGCGCTTCAGTCCATCGCGCCCGGAGCCCCGATAGTCAGCGAGGAAGACGACGCATCACATGCCATGCGTACCGAGGGCAACTACTGGCTCATCGATCCGCTGGACGGCACGGCAAGTTTCGTTGGTGGATTTCCCGGATGGGTAACGCAGGTCGCGTGGATGGAACGTCATCGCCCGACGAAGGCGGTGGTTTTTGCTCCGCGTACCGACGAATTATTCCAAGCCGAAATCGGCCAAGGCGCGTTTCTGAACGGAAAACTTCTGACCGTCGATAGCGCTTCCCCGATTCAGTCACTCGTAGACAACTATCCGGAGCCCCGTGGGATCGCGGCGGCGGCGATGAAATATTTCGGAATAAAGCGCTATGTGGAATCGGGCAGCATTGGTTTGAAAATCTGCCGCGTTGCCGCCGGGCAAGCCGACGTCTTCGTGAAAGACGTGGCCGTTAAAAATTGGGACATCGCCCCGGGCAATTTGATCCTGAACGAGGCGGGAGGAACCCTGACTGGATTGGACGGTACGCATTTTGAGTATAATCTCGGTGTCGAGCATACAGGACTCATCTCCAGTCGATCACAGCGTTTTGCTGAAGCACTCACTCATTGGGCCAAATCCCGTGAATCGCTTATAGCCAAAAATGGCTGACACTTTCTGCGCCTATTATTTTCCCTCCCCCACCCTTTCACCCGTGAGCAAAACCTTAAAAATCGGAACCCGCGTCGTCGGCCACAACCAGCCCGTCTACGTGATCGCGGAGATGTCCGCTAACCACAATCAGGACTTCAATCGCGCCGTTGAGATCGTCAAAGCCGCGAAGGAAGCCGGAGCCGACGCCATCAAACTGCAGACCTACTCGGCAGACGCACACACTATCGACAGTCGAAAGACCGAGTTCACCATCTCCGGCGGCACCGCTTGGGATGGGAAAACACTCTTTGGCCTCTATGGCGACGCTCACATGCCCTGGGATTGGCAGCCGAAACTCCAAGTGGTCGCCGCAGAACTGGGACTCGATCTTTTCTCGGCGCCAGTCGATGCGACCAGTCTGGCATTTTTGGAAACGATGGCCGTCCCGGTGCACAAAATCGCGTCCTT
>Ga0164241_10002152_pt1 | contig 22034 bp, 20 predicted proteins | sample OricomyardsoilBY_FD_108780 | JGI IMG/M metagenome (GOLD analysis project Ga0164241, IMG submission 108780) | Backyard soil microbial communities from Emeryville, California, USA - Original compost - Back yard soil (BY) | ecosystem: Environmental > Terrestrial > Soil > Unclassified | place: USA... | reverse complement strand
ACGTTTTTATTACGTAGCATTCTCTCCAGCTGGGTTTGGGTAAAACCGGCAACTCCGCTTATACCAATTACTTTTGCGGCAAGGTCGGCAGAAGTGAAATCCTGGTCAGACGCGAGCGACGTACCACCAAATGCAAATCCGTTCATGATAATTTGACCTTGCTGGAACTGCGTAGGCTTTAAAATTACCTTTACGCCATTAGATAATGTCACATTGGTTGTAAGTATAATACTATCAGTTTTAATACTTGTTACCTTGCCGGCTACGGGCAACTTCACCATAAGCGGTATGCTCGCATTATCTTCGTATGCCTTAAGCGCGGTGCCGCCGGTGGTGAACCATTTACGCACTGCCTGCTCTGTAGGTAGCAGGGCTTTTTCGCTTTCGGGCGCCTGAACTAAAATAACCCGATTTTGAGTTAATAATTTTGCAGCAAGCGCGTTCATTGCGGCAAGGTCAATTTTGCCAATATTGTCCAGATAGTAGTTGTACTTGTAGCTGGTGCCTGTTGCAATATTCCCCGTCAAAAAATTAAGCTGATATTCCGCAGCTATGCCGCCTGGTAGTATATTGTTACGTTGCTCATATTCATAGCCTATCTGCGAAAGCTTGTTCTGTTTGGCGCGTTCCAATTCGGTTGATACAAATCCAAACTTCCGTATACGCTCAATTTCTGTAGCAAGCGTTTTTATGGCGGTATCAATTCCTCTGGAGTTGGCTATAGTCAACGCAATAAATGCATCCTGTTTGCCAATGAAGCTATTGTAACCTGCCTCGGCAAACAAAAAGGGCGAGTTTGATTGCTGACGCAATTCGTCAATACGCGCCGCCAACATTTCATTAAACAAATTGAGCTGCACACTTTGCATATAACCTGTAGGGGTTTTTGCTACAGTTTGCGGATGTGTTATAACAACCTGAGTAACTACGTACGGCAGATCTTTATCAGTGATAAATTTTATTTGAGTTCCGGTTATTGGCGTAATTGTATAAGGAGTAACGGGTTTGACTTGGGCGGGGGCCTTTAATACTGAAAACGTATTTTTTATTGAAGCTTCAACCTTTTTCGCATCTACATCACCAACCACTATAATGGCTTGCAGATCGGGGCGGTACCAATCAGAATAAAAGTTTTTTAACGTACCCGCATCCGCTGTAGCAATTACGGCCTCTTCCCCTTTGGGATTGCGCAATGCATAGCGCGAGTTATTAAGTAAAAAGGGCAGTGCCGACTTGTCAAGCCTTTCTTTCATTACATTTGCGCCGCTTTTCAATTCTTCTAATACCGCAGTTCGTGCAGCGTTTACCTTGGTTGGATCAAAGGTCATGGCACCGGCCCACCCGGCTAATAAATTTAAACCTTTGCTTAGTGCATCGGCCGTATCTGTTGGTACAGTCAGGCGGTATACACTTTCATCGTAGCTGCTAACTGCATTACTATCAGCCTTTAAGTTATTTTTAGTCAGTTTCAGAAAATCAACCAATTGATCTTCGGTTAAGTCTGTAGTGCCCTTAAGCGCCAAATGACTTATTAAATGAGCGTAGCCGCGTTGCGCATCTGTTTCTAATACAGACCCGGCTTTGTTGATCAATACCAGTTCGGCTTTTTTCGGCAGTGCCTGTGTACTTCTTATATAATACGTTAGCCCATTAGGTAAAACCCCCTTTAGTAAAAAAGGGTCGGTAGGCAAAGTTTGTGCGCTAACCTGTGGCGCAATTTGCTTTGCAGGTGATACCGGCTTACTTTTTGGGGAGGGGGAAGGTTTTTTCTTTACCTGGGCAAAGGCTCCGCCTACGGTAACCAACAACACTGTTGCCGATAAAAAAAAGGTATGCTTAAAATTCATATCAATGTTTAAAATAATTGGTGCTAAGATGCAAAAACGAAAGGGTTAGGTAAAAATTATTTTTAAGCTTGATTTTTTGAGGTTTACTACACCTTAATTACAATATTTCGTTGATACAATATACGCATCAGTCCCCAAATTATAAAAACAAGCAGTAATCCGCTAAGGGCCGATGCAACATACGGCAAAAAGTTAGGCTGAAATATTAGTTGATAAAGGGTACTGCCACTAAACTTTATCTTATTAGTAATATAATGCGGAATGTAGTTAGAAAGCACATAGGCCGTTATGGCATTTACACCCAATGGTACAAAAAACATCGCTACTTTTTTATGTCCCTGTACATCAATTAACCAGTAACAGAGCGCCAGCGCAGCCGTTGCCCATCCACCTGTGTATAGTACATACGAGCTGGTCCATAAAGCCTTGTTTATGGGGAAGAACAAACCCCAAAGCAGCCCGGCAACTATAGCGATAACACCATAGGCAAATAGCCAGCTTACTTTAGTGGCATCATCGCGGTCCTTGCGTTTTAGCCAACTGCCAACTCTTATACCAAACAAACAGGTTGCAACAGCGGGTAAGGTGCCTAACAACCCTTCCGGGTCCCAGGTTTTTGACTCAGACCATAGGTGGTTGGTTGAAAATACCACCCTGTCAACCCAGGCACCCATGTTGGTCTCAGGGTCAAGGCTTGCTTTGCCGGTATCGGGCACGGGCACAAATACCATGATAATATAATAGCCGATGAGCAGCGTAGCGAACAGCACATCGCGGGTTTTTTGCGTTGTTTTAAGATATAGCAGCGTACTGATAAAGTACACCACGCCAATGCGTTGCAGCACCCCCGGGAAACGAAGGGTTGCAAAACCGGGATGGAACAGCAGTTGGGTTACCAGGCTTATAACTATTAATATAAGCATCCGCCGGAAGGCGCTCCATAATATTTTTGAGTGGTTAGCCTTTACTTCGGCCTTGCTTTCCATAGCGTAAACAATGGATACCCCAACAATAAACAGGAAGAACGGAAATATCAGGTCGGTAGGGGTGCAGCCGTTCCATGCAGAGTGCTCAAGCGGGGAGTAAATATGCCCCCAGTCGCCGGGATTGTTTACCCATATCATGGCAGCAACCGTTGCGCCCCGAAAAACATCGAGCGAGAGCAGGCGGGGTTTAATGATTGCAGTCATTTTATAATGGTTTAGGTAAAACTACAATTTTATTTGCAACCTTAATCACTACTTAGCGGGTGCATAGCGGGTGATCCAAAAAATATACGTCACCAAAAAATATAAAAGTTAATTTATTGATTATTAATATTTTAACAATTCTACATACAAAACTTATTCGTCAGGGAAAATAGCTGTAAGTTGAGTGTAAATAGCTGATTATAAGATTATTGCAAAAACGCAAAATTGATGCTTTTTCCCCATTTTTTGGATCACTTTGGATCACTTTGGATCACCTGTGGATCAGTGCGTTTAACCTGACCCGTCCTGAAAAAGTTTACACTTCGGGTTATTAATCTTTGTATGCGTTTACACTACAGACCTCCCATATACTACAGTGATTACACCAGTCGAGCTATCATAGAACCTTCATCATAACAAACTACATCAGCTTTCCTTATGAATAATGTCTTCCTTTATTTTAAAGAAGAAATGGGTTTGCACCATATAGCTTATAACTGCAATAATAATGGTAGCGGTCACTTTTGCCACTGTCGGATAAAAGTATAAGTATTCTACAAAAATCTTAATAAATACGATGTTAAGCACTATGCATAGTATGTTCACAGCTATAAATCTATATAGTTGGATACTTCTTCTCAACCCTGATTCTTTAAAGACTATATATCTGTTTAAATAAAAACCTGTGCAGAAAGAGATGGGGAATGAAAGAAACAGCGACGCAATATGAGAGCTCAAGGTAATTTGCGCCATGTGAAAATCTTGCTTCTTAAAAATAAGATTGTAGCAAACTGAATATAGAACAATATCAAACGCCGTGTTTCCGCCTCCGCAGGCTGCATACCGGAATGTATGTAATGGTATCCATTTTTTAAACGGACCATAAAAAAAATCGATAAAATTAAAGATGACCTGCCTCAATAGGGTAGTAGAATTTGCTGCGTAAATGTACACTATTCCAGCACTACCTTTTGATGCTGATGCGGAATTTCAACATTAGCAAACCCGTTCTCCTTAAGTGTTTGGGCAAAATGCTGCTGCACATCATATTCGCCGTGTACCAAAAATATCTTCCGCACTTTTGCAGGGTCCTGGCATTTTAAAAAATGAAGCAGGTCCTCGTAATCACCATGCGCGCTCATTGATCGTATTTCTGCTACTTCAGCTTTCACATCATATTCCTCGCCAAAAATGCGTACCACTTTTTCGCCCCTCATTAAACGGCCGCCTAAAGAGTTTGGTTCGCAATAACCCACTATCAATATGGTGTTTTTAAAATTGTTGATAGCGTATTTTATATGATGCTTTACCCTGCCCGCCTCGGCCATGCCAGATGCAGATATTACAACGCAAGGTTCGGGGTTATTGTTCAGCGCTATAGATGCCTCGGTTGACGGTACGAAACTCAGGCCTTTGAAAGAGAACGGGTCCGCATCAACCTTCATCACCTCTTTAACGCCACTATTATAAACTTCCGGGTGGCTTTTTATTACCTGTGTGGCTTTTTCTGATAGCGGGCTATCCACATAGTAAGGTACATCCGGCAATAAGCCGCGCAGTTCAAGCGCGTTTAAAGCATAAAGTAACTCCTGCGTACGCCCCACACTAAACGCGGGTATAATAACTTTTCCTTTTTTAACAAGGCAGGTTTGTTTTATAATTTCTAAAAGGGCATCTTCAATCGGGCCGATATCTTTATGTAGCGAATCCCCGTAGGTAGACTCCAGCAAGATATAATCTGCCTGTGGAAACCTTTGCGGACTTTTCAAAAGCAGGTCGCCATAACGCCCTACGTCGCCGCTAAAACTAATATTGGTTTCTTTGCCGTCTTCGGTAATACTTAAATGTACCGCAGCGCTGCCCAATATGTGGCCGGCGTCGCTAAAATGAAATTTTACATCAGGCGTTATGGCGTAATGGTTATGGTAATCAACAATTTTAAATAAGCGCAAAGCTTCCATTGCCTGGTCGTCGCTATATAAGGGCTCAAGCAAAGGCAACCCTTTGCGTAATCGCTTCTTGTTGCTGTACTCCGCATCCTGCATCTGTATCTTAGCCGAGTCCATCAGTAATATGCGCGCCAGGTCCATTGTGGCAGGTGTGCAAAATATGGTGCCGTTAAAACCTTCGGCTACAAGGCGCGGTATCAAACCGCAATGATCAATATGCGCGTGCGATAATATTAAGTAGTCAACCTTATGTGGGTTAAAGCCAAAATGCTCGTTCAGGCCGTCGGTATCCTCGCCTAAGCCCTGGAACATGCCGCAATCAAGTAATATGGTGGTGCCGTTGTTTAGCCTTATCAAATGCTTACTGCCGGTAACATTGCGGGCGGCGCCGTGAAAAATAACTTCCATTAAATAAATTTTGGTTTATAAGGCGAAACATACGCTAAATGTTTGATTAAAAAAATAACTAATAAATTAGTTGTATCTTTAGAAATAAACTAATAATTTCGTTTAAGATATTTAACCAAATAAAAATAAACATGAGAACGTTAAAAAACACGCTTAAAATAGCAACGTTATTTGTTATTGCAATTTCTTTCGTTGCTGGCGCACAACAAAAACCAAACCCTCCGGTTAAAGAAGGGACAAAAACGTATACTACAGTTGAAAAGGCTCCAGTGTTTCCAGGCGGGACTAAGGCTTGGTCTGCTTATTTAGCGAAAAATGTAAAATACCCCGCGGCAGACAGAGAGAATAATCTACAGGGTAAAGTATATGTAACCTTTGTTGTTGAGCCTGATGGAAAATTGAGTGAGGTTACCGCTTTACGCGGCCCGTCAGAAACGTTGAAGGCAGAGGCAGTTAGAGTTGTAGCACTTTCGCCTGCATGGAAACCGGGCGCGCAAGGCGGAAAATATGTAAGGGTTCAGCATACCGTTCCCATTAACTTTACTTTAGGTGGTGAAGGAGGTTCATTAAACAAGGGTGTGCCACCAAGACCAAAGCCACCGGTTGTCAAAAATCAAAAAAAAGGAGATGTATTTATTTCGGTTGAAAAGTCGCCTGAGTTTCCGGGTGGCGGCAAAGCTTTTACTACCTATTTAGAAAAAAGTGTAAAATACCCCGCAGTAGACAGAGAGAATAATATACAAGGTCAAGTGTATGTGAGCTTTGTTGTTGAGCGAGATGGCAATCTGACAGATATTACCGCTGTGCGCGGCCCATCAGAAACGCTGAAAGCAGAAGGAGTTAGGGTGATAGCAAGTTCGCCTGCATGGAAACCGGGTTTGCAAGACGGTAAACCGGTAAGGGTGCAGTATACCGTACCCATCAACTTTACTTTAGGCAAAGAGTAAATAGCAAATAAATTCTTTTGCATTAGTGAGGTAATACGTTCATCGAAAATACCTAATAAATTAGTTGCGTATTTAAAAGCAAACTGATAACTTAGATAGTACCAATTATAAAATACATGAGGACATTAAGAAATGCGCTTAAAATAGCAGCGTTAATAGTTGCTACAATTTCCTTCTCGGCAAGGGCAATGAATGCCAAATTTTTCACAAAAAATAATTTAACGCATATAGCACCCTGCAATTTAGGCGGCGTTGATACTACTGTTTATACTATGGTAGATGTAGCGCCAGGTTTTGCCGGAGGAATACCGGCTTTTATGGAATACCTGTCGGCAAATGTAAAATACCCGGCAGTAGATAAAGAGAATAAAATAACCGGAAAGGTTTTTGTCGCTTTTATAGTTGAACCGGACGGAAGTTTATCTAATGTTAAAGCGATGCTTGGCCCATCAGAAACGATGAAAGCAGAAGCGATAAGAGTATTGGCAAACTCGCCTAAATGGACACCGGGGAAGGTGGGTGGTAAAGCGGTGCGGGCTCGATTTACCATTCCTATAAACTTCGAGCTGCCTAAATAGTATTACAATAGCGTAAAATGCGGATTAACAAAAGCAAACTGGTAAAAATTAGTTTGCTTTTGTTAACTTAAACTAATAAATTCGTTAACAATTAAATGCTAAATACCCCAAATAATAAAAATTAACAAAAAGAAATCATGGAAATTAAAGAGCTAACGCGTGCTGAGGAACAATTGATGCAGATATTATGGCAGTTAAAAAAAGGCTTTGTTAAAGATGTAATTGAATTACTACCAGAGCCAAAGCCAGCTTATAATACTGTGTCAACCATCATCAGGATATTGGAAACCAAAGGCTTTGTAAGCCATAATGCCTATGGCAAAAGCCATGAGTATTACCCGCTGATAAGCAAGGATCAATACCAGAACTTCGCTACCGACAAGCTGATGAATGGTTATTTTGATAACTCTGTACAGCACATGTTCTCTTACTTTGTAAAGAAAGAGAAAATTGACCTGAAGGAGGCTGATGAGATACTTAAACTGATAGAGAAACTTAAAAGCAAATAAGTTATGAGCTGGTGGCATTATTTATTGCTGGTAAACTTTTACCTGCTGTTGTTTTTTGCCTTTTACGCGCTGTTGCTGCGCCGCGAGACCTTTTTTCAGCTTAACCGCATTTACCTTGTTGCGGCATCGCTACTTTCGTTTGCGATACCATTGATACAGGCAGATTGGGTGAAGGATCTGTTCATCACCAAACAGGTTCAACATACATTATATGGCGGCGGTGTTGAATTAATGGCTTACAACTTTAAACAAGTAGAACAATCAGTTACAATAGGCCACCTTTTAACTTTAGTATACATAACAGTAACCTTGTTTTTAACCTTGCGGTTGCTATGGCAGCTAATAGTGCTAAAAAAACAAATAGAGAAGCCATCACCTTCGGCAGCTTATTCATTTTTCAAAAAAATAAGTTTAGGTAAAGACGTTGCCCATCATCAGGCCATTGCCAGGCATGAGCAGGTACATGCCACGCAATGGCATTCTGTTGATGTGATGATAATTGAAACGGTAATGATAATCAACTGGTTTAATCCGGTGGTTTACCTGTACCGTTTTGCCATTAAATATATACACGAATATATTGCCGATATGCAGGTGATAAGTTCGGGCACAGACAAAGCCGATTACGCCTTGCTTTTGCTCAGCCAGACCTTTCATGTTCCGGCCCATAAGCTAACCAATCCGTTCTATAGTCATAGTATGCTAAAAAAGCGGATAATGATGTTGCAGAAAAGCAAATCGCAGCGCATAATGCTGTTTAAATACTGTTTGTCTGCACCCTTATTCATATTAATGATGATACTCTCGTCGGCAACAGTAAATAACAGTACGGCAGTTAACAATATACATGATGGTGTGAAGGAAGTTTTGGCGGCACCGGTTGACAATATTGCTAACGAAATAGTGGAACATGCTGAAATACCTGCAGATGAGATCAAGGTTGAATTTCCTAAACCGGCTGTCCACCCTGATGCCGCCCAGCAATACTATTATACGCCGTACAATCATCCTTCATATGGCAACGAAACAGAAGAAATTTTGGGTGACAACAAAGTATTTGTATCTGTAGAGCAAGCACCCCAATTTCCGGGCGGTGCAAGCGCTTTTAGTAAGTTTTTAGAACACAATATCAGGTATCCATCCCAGAGCCGCGAGAACAATATTCAGGGTAAGGCATTTATTTCGTTTATTGTTGAAGCCGATGGTTCACTATCTGATGTACATGCCGTGCGCGGCCCTTCCGAAGATATCAAAGCAGAGGCGGTGCGTGTGTTCGCCAGTTCGCCCAGGTGGGAGCCCGGCGTGCAAAATGGCCAGGCGGTAAGAACCCAATATACTGTACCCATCAATTTTACGCTCGGTGATGATGAAGATATGGCCCCTAACGCAAGCGACTTAGATAACAAAGTATTTTCTACCGTTGAGTCATATCCGGTTTTCCCGGGCGGTATGAGTGCCTTTACTAAGTTTTTATCCAAAAATATTCGCTATCCAAATGAAATGAGGATAAGGGGCTTACAAGGCAAAGTTTTTGTAACATTTGTTGTAGGAACAGACGGGCAGCTATCAGATATTCGGGCGGTACGTGGCCCGAGCGAAGAGTTTAAGGAGGAAGCTGTAAGAGTGCTTTCCAACTCGCCGAGGTGGATACCCGGCTTTCAAAACGGCCGCAAAGTAAATGTGCAATATACAGTGCCTATTAACTTTACACTTACTTTTGACGAGGCGCAGGCAAACCTATAAAGCAAAAGGGTTATTGCGTCGCTTTTGGTAGAGATTAAACCATTGAACCAATATTTTTTATCGGTTTAGCTCCGCGGATTTTTCTGCGGGGCTTTTTTGTTGGATGTTGAACTTGATGTGGAGCCAATGTCTCTTTGAACATAAAATAAACTTTTTTGATGCCCTGATGGCAACTTTTTTAGGTTTAATTATTACTTTTGGTGCAGATAAGCAATATTAAAACATGAACCCTTTTATCTCAAGAAACTTTTACGGAGTTATAAATTATGTGGCCGCCTTAGTATCAATGGCGTCGCCATGGTTATTTGGATTTAACCATTTTGGTGGTGCCTCTTTATTCCTGCCGATAACGATAGGATGGGTGCAATTAATAATGGCCATTTTTAGTAATAACAGCCACGGCTTTATTAAGGTTTTCCCAATGCCAACGCATAATGTGCTTGATGCTTTTTCGGGTTTTATATTGTTGGTATCTCCATTTTTATATGGTTTTTGTGATAAGGTTTGGCTGCCGCACGTTTTAATTGGCGGTACATTTTTTATAGCAGGTGTTTTTACACACGGCTCGCCATTTACTACCGATGATGTGCACCACGAAGTAGTAAATAACTAAGTATAGAATAACATAAAAAAAGCGGTCCTCACATTATTGTGGGGACCGCTTTTTTTATATGCTTATTTCTGCGGACGATCAGAAAACTTCGTTCAGACCTATAAATATTCCCTTAGCGCCGTATGTTCCTATACCATAATCAATGCATAGGTTTGATCGGGTATATTTGTTAAATAATATACGCAAGCCAAATCCACCTCCGGGTTCTACAAATTCGCCCAGGTTTATGTCGTTAAAATTACGTTGGGCGCTGGCAGTTTGCGCATTGGCAAACACTACGCCACTAAACAATTTGTTTTTTGAGATAGGAAAACGGTATTCAGCCTCGGTATAGGCGAATGATTGCCCCTTGTAACGCCCAATGGTATATCCGCGCCCTAAACGGTTAGTTTGGTCGCTACCGGTGCCCGGCAGTTCAAGGTAAGGCAGATTGCCGTTAACCAGGAAACTGCCCCAAAACCAAAATGCCAGAATATGCTCACGGTTTATTTTAGAAAGGCCCCAGTACTTCCTGAATTCAGCACGCAATTGGGTAGCACGCCCGTTGCTGCCCATCCAGGTTTCGTTGGTGCGTAATACCACATCAGCAAAAATACCTTGGTAAGGCCGGTTAATGTGGTCACGCGAGTTATACTCAATATTAATTAACAAGCCATTATTAGAATAGCCGGGTGATGGGAAACCATGATTTCTACTGTACCTAACATTATGAGCGTTTATGTTTGGCCCCATTTTTCGTTCGTTATCAATATCTTTATATATATTAAAGATAACGCCGGCACCAAAAAGCAGGTGCTTAGCTATACGGCGATACACCCGCTCAGAAATTTTTATGTACGAGTAGTTAATAGGCATAACATTGTTGTTGTTTGACAGCAGTTGGCCATCAAATGCAAATCCCTGTTCGCCGCGCGCGCGGCTGCCGGTTCCTACGCCATAATCGTTGGCTACGGTTTTGCCCATTTGTAAGTTGCCTTGTAGATTGTAAAGATCGTCGTTAGTGAAGATGTTATTTTTAAACTCGAACTGTATCAGGCCTTTGGTTGATATGTAGGCGTTGGTATTTAAAACAGACATAGTGGTGATTTTGGGATCACCAAAAATTAAACCCGCCGTTGAAGTTACGCCTGCAGATAAGCCCACACTTGGGTTAAAGCCCGCAGAGGGCAAGGTAGATATTGTGGAATGTTTTTTAACAGCTGTATCAGTAGCCGCCTTCTTTTTACTAAACCACTTGCCCAATACTTGCTTAGCATCGGTTTGTTTTTGTAAAACCGCAGGCGGGTCCTGCCGTTCCTGAGCAATAATTATCCCTGTGCTTAACAGCACAATGCCCGCCGTAAAAACGAGCTTCCACACCGGTTTAATCAATTCTAGTTATTTTATTGGTAATGCAATATAGTCATTGAAATGTAAAATAAGTTTAAAAGAAAAAAATTATAAACAGTTGCCACAACAACTAAATAATTAGTTAAATTGCGCTATGATAAGAAAACTGATAATAGCGCTTGGGATAATTATTGCGGGAAATAATACTCAAGCTCAAATTGCTTTAACATACGAGCAATCTGCAAGCAAAGGGGTTCCGTACCAAAAATTAGATAGTTTATATAAGAGTGCTGTAAACGCAGATGCTACACTTGCGGTGTTTAAAACAAGTTCAGAGCAAGCTGCTTTGCAAGCGGCTTATACGCAATTTTTTAAAAAGCTGGGAGCGTATCTACAGGCAAATAATTTTAAGTGGGAAAAGCCTGTTCGCTGTTTTAATAGAATTTACATGGCGCCAAACGGTAGTGTAGAGCATTTTCTTTTCAACTTTGCAGCGGGTCAGATATCTCCCGAAAAAGAGAGGCATTTTGCCAGCCTGCTTAATGAGTTTGTAAAAACAAATATATTTGGGCTCACAGCTAATGAAAAATTTGCACAGTGTAGTCCTGTTAAATATTCAGACTGATTAAACTTTTATAAATTTGCCATGTCACATACGCAAAGGAGACAATACTATGGGAATAATAAAAATTTGCTGGAACTATTGTTTTGCCGATACCAATAAGCTGCGAAGCGAAGTATGTTCAGCACAGATCTTTTGATCTTTGTTGATCTGGTATCAAACGAAAAGAGCCTCGCTTATTAAGCAAGGCTCTTTCTTTATATAAGCTGTTTGTTACTCTATAACAGAAACCTTTACCGTATTGGTACGTCCCTGGCGGGCTATAGGTGCTGATACGGTGTTGATTATAACGTCTCCGGTTGCTATCAATTTTTCGGCTATAAGCATGTTATTACAATCAGTAATGGTTTGGTCTGTGCTTTCTACCTTATCGTAATAAAAGGTGCGAACGCCCCAAACTAAACTAAGCGCCGTTAATAAATGTTTATCGGCAGTAAAAGTAAAGGTAGGCGCATCGGGCCTGTAGCTTGAAATCTCAAAGGCGGTATATCCCGACGATGTCATGGCTATAATACCTTTGGCGGCTGTATGTTCGGCCAGGTAAACCGCCGACCCGCAAATGGCATCGGCCAAATGGGTTGATTTTTCTTTGTCAATCTCGGCTTTACCTGTATTGAACGGATAACCTACTTCCTCTACGTTTCTGATAATTTTTGACATGGTCTCGATCACAATTAACGGAAACTCGCCTACAGACGTTTCTCCGCTTAGCATCACAGCGTCTGCACCATCCAGTACAGAGTTGGCCACGTCATTAACCTCTGCACGGGTTGGGCGCGGGGTAGTTATCATTGACTCCAGCATCTGTGTAGCAACTATAACCGGTTTTGAAGCCGCGCGGCATTTACGCGCTATCATTTTTTGCAGCAACGGCACTTCTTCCAATGGCATTTCAACGCCAAGGTCTCCACGCGCTACCATTATACCATCTGTAACAGCTATAATAGCATCAATATTATCAATAGCTTCCGGCTTCTCTATTTTAGCAATTACCCTGGCAGCTTTACCACTGCGAGCTATAATTTGTTTAAGTTCAACAATATCTTCAGCATTTCTAACAAACGACAGGCCTATCCAGTCCACATCGCACTCTAAAACAAAATGTAAGTGTTCTAAATCTTCGGGAGTTAAGCTGGGGATAGACACTTTGGTGTTTGGAAGGTTAACACCCTTACGCGATGTTAATATACCGCCATGCACAACTTCGCACACTACCGTATCTATCTTGTTGGTCTCCAAAACACGCATTTGTATCTTTCCGTCGTCAAGTAAAATTATCTCGTTAGCCTGTACGTCCTGTGGAAATGTATCATAAGTGATATAGATCTGGTTATCGTCGCCTATGCACTCGTGGGTGGTAATATTTATATGCGTACCATTAATAAGGTTTATACCGCCATCTTTAACAAGGCCTATACGTATTTTTGGACCCTGCAGGTCGGCAAGTATGGCTACGTTTGTTTTATATTGATCGTTAATTTCGCGGATTGTCTCAATAACTTTTTTATGGTCAGAAATTTTTCCATGCGAAAAATTAAGACGGCATACATTAACGCCGGCTTTTATCATAGATAGCAGTACATCTTTGTTAGACGATGCCGGCCCCATGGTGGCAACAATTTTGGTGCGGTTATAAGCTAATTTCATTTTTTATCGGTATCCAGATTTGTGTAATTATAACACTTTGTAAATTTGCGCTAAAATAGCAGATTTTCGCGTGATTTTATTTTTTTTGGGTCGATCTTTACTGCGGTGACAATTTCGGGGATGCGATTTAGCGAGGAAATAAGATTTTCAAGGTCGGTTTCATCGATATAATTTTTAATCAGTAAAAAAAAGTCGGCTTTACGCATTTCCGGAATAAGATATCCTTCAGTGCCTTTGTTAGCGATGAAATAAAAGTCTGTTTCGCTGGCTTCCCAGTTACAGCTGAATAACGAAAAATAACCCCGGTTATTGCTGCCGTTTAAATTATCAATGCTAAGGTCGTCTACCCGAACAAAATTGAAATTTAAGTGTTTATTAATAAGATAGCAGGCGCGATAGTCTTTTAATGAGGCTGTTACGGCTATTAAAATAAAATCAAGATCGATCTCAAACTTTAAAATTTTCCTATTCAATTATAACTATATTTAACCCGCTAAAGATACAAAAACAGCATTGTTGAATTAAATTATGTTGGGCATCAAACTAAAAAGGTTTTAGATTTGATATTTGATAGATTTTATTTTTCTTTGCACAGAATTTTATTTAATCATTAAACTATAAAACTATGTCTGATATCGCTTCAAGAGTAAAAGCTATTATCGTTGAAAAATTGGGTGTTGACGAAAGTGAAGTAACACCTGAGGCTAGCTTCACCAATGATCTTGGTGCCGACTCTTTAGACACCGTGGAACTTATCATGGAGTTTGAAAAAGAATTTAATGTGGCTATACCTGATGATCAGGCGGAAACTATCGGTACTGTTGGTCAAGCCATAGCTTACCTTGAAAAAAACGTTAAATAAGCTCTCCTTATTTTAGTTAAATGGGGTTTAAAAGAGTAGTAGTAACCGGGCTTGGGGCACTCACTCCAATTGGCAATAGCGTTTCTGAATATTGGAACGCTCTTATCAATGGAGTGAGTGGCGCTGCTTTGATCAAGAGTTTTGACACAGAAAAGTTCAAAACAAAATTTGCATGCGAAGTTAAAAACTTTGATGCCGATGGCTTTTTAGGCCGCAAGGATGCCCGTAAGCTCGATCCGTTTGTTCAATACGCGCTTTATTCAACAGAAGAAGCTGTAAAGGATGCCGGATTAGATTTTACTAAGCTTGACACCAATCGCATAGGCGTGATATGGGGGTCGGGCATAGGGGGTTTAAAAACCTTTTTAGACGAGGTTGTGGCTTTTGCCAAAGGCGACGGAACACCAAGGTTTAATCCGTTCTTTATCCCTAAAATGATCGCTGATATTGCCCCGGGCCATATCTCTATCAAATATGGATTACGCGGACCAAACTTTACTACCGTTTCAGCCTGTGCATCGTCAAACAATTCATTGATTGATTCTTTCAATTATATTCGCCTGGGGCGCGCTGATATGTTTATTACCGGCGGATCTGAGGCTATTATAAACGAGGCTGGTATAGGTGGTTTTAACGCTATGCACGCCTTATCGGTACGCAATGATGACCCGGCCACGGCTTCGCGTCCGTTTGATCTGGATCGCGACGGTTTTGTTGCCGGCGAAGGTGCAGGTACAATAATTTTAGAAGAACTGGAACACGCTAAGGCGCGCGGCGCAAAAATTTATGCCGAAATGATAGGCGGTGGCATGAGTGCCGACGCATATCACATGACGGCTCCGCATCCGGATGGTTTGGGTGCAGCGCTGGTTATGAAAGCTGCATTAAGCGACGCCGGGCTTCAGGCATCAGACATTGATTATGTTAATGTGCACGGAACGTCAACTCCAATAGGCGATCCGCAGGAAGTAAAAGCTATACAGGATGTTTTTGGCGATGATATTTATCGTATAAATATCAGCTCAACCAAATCAATGACCGGGCACCTTTTAGGCGCTGCCGGGGCGGTTGAGGCAATTGCATCAATATTAGCGCTGAATAATGGCATTATACCGCCAACTATAAACCACTTTACAGACGATCCATCATTTGATCCTAAAATTAATTTTACTTTTAACACTGCTCAAAAGCGCGATGTTAAAGTAGTACAAAGCAATGGCTTTGGTTTTGGCGGTCATAATGCTTCTGTGATATTTAAAAAGTATGAAGGTTAATAGTAACGTTAATGCCCGTTAGCCGTTTATATAAGCTTTATTTATCTCCTCATAGAAAATACGTTAAAGTTTTGAAGAATTTGCTCGGTTTTGTACCGGGCAATTTGTTGTTATACCGTTTGGCTTTCAGGCACAAATCGGTAGCGCAAAACGTAAAAAAAGGTGTAAAGAATAGTAATGAACGCCTTGAATTTTTAGGCGATGCTGTTTTAGGCAGCGTGGTTGCCGAGGTGCTTTTTAAGCTTTACCCTTACGAGGATGAAGGCTTTTTAACCGAGCTGCGATCAAAAATAGTTAATCGTCAAAATCTTAATCAGCTGGCCCGCAAGTTGGGCTTTGAGCAGCTTATTGAGTATGATGCCCGCATGCTTGGTCCATCCCGCCAGGGATCTTTATTAGGCGACGCCTTCGAGGCGCTTGTAGGCGCTGTTTATCTGGATAAAGGATACAATTTTACGCGTGATTTTTTGGTGAACCAGATCATTAAAACGCATATTGATATCCAGATGCTTGAGCAAACCGAAACCAATTTTAAAAGTAAGTTGATAGAGTGGTGCCAAAGGCACGGAAAAGATATCTCTTTTGACGTAATAGAGAATGAGGTTGGCGAAAGTTTAAAGCTGTTTACCGTACAAGCCAGTATTGAGGGGCAGATGTTGGGCCTGGGTAAAGAGTTTAGTAAAAAGAATGCTGAAAAACTTGCAGCCGAGAAAGCCTGCGAAGCTTTAGGAATTTAATACAGTTTTTGCGGTTTTAAATTATCCTTATTCTTCACAAAATACGCGTATGAAGTCTGTACGTATTTAATAATATCATAATCAGCCCAAACCCTTATCTGATCATACGATGGCGTAAAAGCCATCATAAAAGCTGTTATATCCTCGTCGGGGATATCTACAATTTTCTTTATCACACTTCTGTTATAGCGCTTTTCTATCTCTACCTGTTCCATCTCACTTTTTGAAAACGCTTCAAAGCGCCGTGCCCTGTTTGCTGTTTTACCAAAAAGGTTAGATATGCCGGATATTGGAGAGAATATATATGATAAAACGCCAGGGCGCAAAGTGCTGTAGGGAGTTTTTTTCATGTAATTTCCCATTGTATTACCGAGCTCCTGCCTGGTGCTCAGTTCATTTATTTTTACTTCTTCGAGTGTAACAATAGGCTGCAGATAAACCGACAGGAGATCGTCGTTTAGTACTACAATAGTTTGTGTGGTGTATTGATTTTTGTTAAAAAAAAGTGTGTCGCCGGCGGCAGCCTGTATCCTGAAAACGCCCATGTCATCACTTCTTGAAATGGTTCTGCGGTTAATGTTATTAATAATTACCTGCGATACACGCGTTTGTGATGCCTTTTGAAATGTAACCCCCGTTACTGTAAATAGCTTTTGCGCCTGTGCATTTGTAAAGAAAATGGCAGATAATAATAGTATAAAGGAAAATCCCCGATATAAAGGCGGCTTAATTAACACAGTGCAAAATTAGTAAACTATTGAATTGTTTAACGTTAAAAGTTGTTAAACCTTGTTACGCAGTACGAATTTTTACCATAAACAGCTATGCAGAATATTGCCGTACGGCATTTGTAGTTTACTAAAAAGATTATCTTTGCGCATGATAAAATCCATGACAGGGTACGGCATTGCCAGTTTTGATACGGGTAATACAAAATACACCGTCGAAATAAAATCCCTTAACAGCAAGTTTCTTGAACTTAGTTTGCGCCTGCCCAAAATGTTTTCTGAAAAGGAATTTCAGTTGCGTAATGACTGCAGCAGACTAATAGAACGCGGGAAGGTAAACCTTTCAATAAATACCGAACAGGCAAATTCTAAAGTAAAGGCTGCCGGTATTGACGCTACATTACTTAAACACTACTTAACGCAGTTGCAACAGGTTAGTACAGAATTAGGACAACCGGCCGATAACTTGCTGCAATTGGCGCTCGGCTTACCCGAAGTTGTTAAGTATGATGAGGAAACCGTATCAGACGAGGAGTGGAAGATAGTAGATGATACCTTTAAACAGGCCATGGCCGCTTTTCAGCAATTTAGAAAGGATGAAGGTGATACGCTGGAGAAAGACATTAAGTATCGCATCGGCATTATACTGGAAAATTTAAAGCAAATTGAAGTTGAGGAGCCTAAGCGCATACCGGTTATCCGTGAGCGGCTGAATCAGTTTTTAAGCGAAGCAGTTGGCCGCGAGGCGATAGATCAGAACCGTTTTGAGCAGGAGCTTATTTATTATATTGATAAGTTGGACATTACTGAAGAGAAGATCCGTCTGAAAACCCACTGCGATTATTTTATAGAAACTTTGCAAAATGCCGATGCCAACGGTAAAAAGCTGGGCTTTATATCGCAGGAAATAGGCAGAGAGATAAACACCATCGGTTCAAAAGCCAACGATGCCAATATGCAGAAGTTAGTGGTGGGTATGAAAGAAGAGCTTGAGAAAATAAAGGAACAATTACTGAATGTATTATAAGTTCATAGTTGATGGTTCATAGTTCATGGCGTTAAGTGAACTAACCGTTAACTATGATCTATGAACTATTAACCATGACCCCAAAAGGCAAACTCGTTATATTCTCAGCTCCTTCAGGCGCCGGTAAAACAACCATAGTACATCATTTATTAAAAAAAATACCGAACCTGGAGTTTTCCATATCGGCAACTACCCGGCAGCGCCGCGGCGATGAAGTGGATAAAAAAGATTATTACTTTATTAGTAAAGAGGAGTTTTTACACCGCATTGCCAAAAAACAGTTTGTTGAGTTTGAGGAAGTTTATAGCGGAACATTTTATGGAACCCTTCGCGGCGAAATTGAGCGGATCTGGGAATCGGGCAAAACAGTAATTTTTGATATTGATGTTGAGGGGGGCCTTCACCTTAAAAGAAAATACGAAGAGCAGGCTTTGGCCATATTTGTTCAACCACCGTCGTTAGAGGTTTTAAAGCAGCGTTTAGCCGGCCGTGGCACTGATAGTGCTGAAAAACTTCAGGAACGTTTTATAAAAGCCGAAAAAGAGCTGAATTACGCGCCTAAATTTGATATTATACTTAAAAATTACGACCTTAATACAGCTTGCGCTGATGCAGAAAAACTGGTGAAGGATTTTATTGGCGAGTAGCCTGTTCATAGTTGATGGTTCATAGATCATAGTGAATTTTTCGACTAGATTATCAATGTAAAACTTCAAAAAACTATGATCCATGAACTATTAACCATCAACTAAATGAAAATAGGCTTGCTATTTGGTTCATTTAACCCTATTCACATCGGCCATTTAATTATAGCCAACTACCTGGCTAACCATACAACTTTAGATAAAGTTTGGCTGGTGGTATCACCACAAAATCCCTTAAAAAAATACGGCGACCTGATCAATACTTACGATAGATTAGAGATGGCCCGCCTGGCTACAGACAACGCCCAAAATATTGAAGTAAGCGATGTTGAACTTAAGCTGCCGCAACCATCATACACCATTGATACCCTTACCCACTTAAAAGAGAAGTATCCGCAGCATGAGTTTGCCCTTATAATGGGATCAGACAACCTGATCTCGTTACCCAAATGGAAAAATTATAAGCTGATACTGCGCGATCACCAAATCTACGTGTATCCCCGCCCTGGTTATGAAAACGCCGAACTGGCTTCGCATCCTTCAGTTACCATTACAATGACTCCTCAAATGGAACTGTCTGCTACTTTTATTCGCAAATCAATAGCCGAGAAGAAGAACGTTCAGTTTTTTGTACCCGACCCGGTGCTTAAATTTATAGAAAGCAAAAGCTTGTACAGGATATAATTCCAACTAAAAGTATACTCCAAACCGATCCTTAATAAGCCCTATACCGTGCTATGTCCTCATACAAATGGCGGAACGAGCTACGTAGCGCAAAAAATACCATGGTGGTTTTGTCGTTAAACTGGGTATTACTCTCGCGGCGGTAGGTTAAACCGGCTTCTATTCGCAGGTTATACTTTGGGTTAAGTACATAAGCAATCCTGCCGTTTAAAAATACCATATCAGTAGCTAAACCCTGGCCTATATAGTTTCCATATTCTTTAGCCGGATACAAATAGCTTTTAAAAATATCCTTGCCATAATTGGTAGCATCAACATCAAGGCCGTAACGTGCGTAATTTAACTGGCCGCTAAAATCAAACCGTTTGTAGCTATAGTTAAGCAAACCAACGGTTTCTCTGTAGTTGGCACCAAAAGGGTGCGCTAACGGTTCGGCTTGCTGGCTGTAGTTGGTAATTGAGTTTTGTTCAGAATAGGTGTAAGGTCGTGCCGAATTATATTCTACTAAATAATTAAGATTTTTAACCTTAAACAAATTAGCACCGCGCACACCTATTTGAAAAGCGTATTTATTACGCGCGCTGCCGTTGTTTGAAAAGAAGCTTTTGGCTTCAAACTCATCCAACACAAACTGGCCGTATGCAGCTATGCCATCTGTTATCTTATATTTTCCGGTAAAGCCCAGCATGGCATTATCTGGCGAACCTATCGAAGCCTCTGTCGGCCTTAAAAATACAACCGGATTTAGGTAGTTAAAATCGAAACCTCTAAAATTTCCGTCGCCATCACGTTCAGACCATATTATAGATTCAAAAATGCCTAAGGATAGCCGGTTAGTTACGCTCCAATCCAGGTAGTGAAAAGCGCCCCACTTTTTGCGATACCCGTTAACATACGACACCTGCGGCGATGCAGGATCAGTCATATACGACCACATGGTCATATATTTTACGTTGCCAAGGTTTGCAGTAAGCTTAAGGAAGGGGTAAGGAGATGAATTGTCTGACAGTATTTGCGAGCGATAACCATCACCAATAAAATTCCTATCGTGCCCCAACGTAATGTTTAAAAACTTTACAGGGGTGTATGATACTAACGCCAAAACGTTAGACCAATCTTTTTCATCATGTTCAGCAAAAGTGCGGTCAAATGCCTGGCCGGGCACTACGCCAACCTGATCAATATATTTTCTATAGTAATCTGGAAATACGGCCTGGTTTTCAAAGCCCGCCGAGTAAAAGTAAAACTTTTTGCCAATGGTACCGCTTAATTGAAAGCCACGGGTATTGCGCCAAACCGTTTTCTTACCGATGATATCTCTCCCCGCGGTAACATCAGTGAGGTAATCAGCAAAAAAGGTATATTCTTTATCGTTTACTTCAATTAAATGTTCATCAAAAATTTTGCGGTGTACCCAACTATGCTTTATGGTAGTATCTTTTCCATAATTCATTAGCTCCTGATAGCGCTTTTGCAACACGGTATCATCCAAAAAAAACGGTTTCAGCGAGGTGTGAAAGCGCGTTTTTGTTGAATAGGCATCGGCGTTAAATTTTTGATAGAACTGGTATGAATAGGGTTGATATTGTACCTGTCCTTTTGATATGCTTACCGCAGTTAATAGTACAACTATGCTTAGATAGATTTTTTTCATGCAGGCAGATAATTTGTATTTAGATACTACTCAAAGTAATTGAGGGTGGTAAAACCACCTTTTTTAAGGTAGTCGTCTTTTTTAACCAGATGAAGATCAGATTCAACCATGTCTTTAACCAATGCCGGCAGATCATATTTTGGTTTCCAACCTAATTTTTGCTGCGCTTTTGAAGCATCGCCTATTAACAGATCAACTTCTGTAGGCCTGAAATATTTGGAGTCGACTTTCACAATAGTTTGGCCGTATGGCAAACTCGATAGGTCAAGGCCAAGCTCTTCAGCCCGTTGCTTGTCAACATCAATAATAACCCCCCGCTCGTATTCATCTTTACCACTAAACTCTACCTCAATACCCAACTCCGCGAAAGCCATTTTTATAAAATCTCTAACAGTGGTGGTAACACCGGTAGCTATTACAAAATCTTCGGCTTTTTCTTGCTGAAGCATCAACCACATAGCTTCTATATAGTCTTTGGCATGGCCCCAGTCGCGTTGAGCAGACAGGTTGCCCACGTAAAGGCAATTTTGAAGCCCAAGAGCGATCTTTGCTGCCGCGCGCGTAATTTTACGTGTAACAAAAGTTTCACCGCGTATGGGGCTCTCATGATTAAATAGAATGCCGTTACAGGCGTACATATCATAGGCTTCGCGATAGTTTACAATTATCCAATACCCGTACATCTTAGCCACCGCATACGGCGACCGCGGGTAAAAAGGGGTAGTCTCGCTTTGTGGTACAGCTTGTACCAAACCATAAAGCTCTGATGTTGAAGCCTGGTAAATGCGCGTTTTTTGGGTCAACCCCAGCAAGCGTACAGCTTCAAGTATACGTAGCGTACCTATGCCATCTGCGTTGGCAGTATATTCGGGCGTATCGAAGCTCACCTTTACGTGGCTTTGCGCGGCCAGGTTATAAATTTCGTCGGGTTGCGTTTCCTGGATGATTCTTATCAAATTGGTGGAATCGGTGAGATCGCCGTAATGCAATTTAAACTTCAGGCCACTTTCATGCGGATCATGATAAAGATGATCAATACGGT
>Ga0164241_10002151_pt1 | contig 22036 bp, 19 predicted proteins | sample OricomyardsoilBY_FD_108780 | JGI IMG/M metagenome (GOLD analysis project Ga0164241, IMG submission 108780) | Backyard soil microbial communities from Emeryville, California, USA - Original compost - Back yard soil (BY) | ecosystem: Environmental > Terrestrial > Soil > Unclassified | place: USA... | reverse complement strand
TCATCGTCGTTGCGACGGCGCTGGCGTTCGACTTCACCAACGGGTTCCACGACACCGCGAACGTGGTCGCGACCGCGATCTCGACCCGCGCGCTGCCGCCGAAGCCGGCCGTCGCGTTCGCCGCGATCCTGAACTTCGTCGGCGCGTTCATCTCGCTGAAGGTCGCCGCGACCGTCGGCACCGGCATCGTCGCCGCGACCGAGATCACGATGCCGATCGTGTTCGCCGGGCTGGTCGGCGCGATCGCCTGGAACCTCGCCACCTGGTACTACGGGCTGCCGTCGAGCTCGTCGCACGCGCTGATCGGCGGGCTCGTGGGGGCGACGCTGGTCGCCACCGGCACGCACGCGATCCACGGCGACGGGCTGCTCGCGAAGGTGATCATCCCGGCGCTGATCGCGCCGATCCTCGCGTTCGGCGTCGCGGGCGCGGCGATCACCGTGATCTACCGGATCGTCGGCCGCGTGCGGCCCGGCCCGGTGACGCGCGGGTTCAAGCTCGGGCAGCTCGCGTCGGGCGGTCTGCTGGCGCTCTCGCACGGCACGAACGACGCGCAGAAGACGATGGGGATCATCACGCTCGCGCTCGTCGCGCACGGGAACATCTCCGCCGACGCGTTCCACGTGCCCGACTGGGTCGTGCTCTGCTCGGCGACCGCGATCGCCGCGGGGACGTACATCGGCGGCTGGCGGATCATCCGCACGATGGGCAGCCGGATCATCAAGATGGACGCCGCCCAGGGCTTCTCGGCCCAGAGCGCGGGCGCCACCGTGATCCTCGCCGCCTCGCACTTCGGCTACCCGCTGTCGACGACGCACGTGATCAACGGCGGGATCATGGGCGCGGGCGCCGCGAAGCGGCTGTCGGCGGTGCGCTGGGGCGTCGCCGGGAACATCGTCGTGGCGTGGGTCCTGACGATCCCGGCCGCGGCGCTCGGCGGCGCGCTCGTCTACGGCGTGACGCGGATCTTCGGCACCGGCGCGACCGGGCCGGTCGTGGTGAGCGCGGCGATCGTGTTCGCGACGATCGCCCTGCTGACGCGCCGCGCGCGGAGCACGGCGGAGGCGGCGGCGTGATCCTCGCCACCGTCATCGACTGGGAGGCGCTGGGCGACGTCGTCCTCTACTCGGTCGTGGCCGGCATCGGCGTGCCGGCGATCTACGCGCTCGCGGTGCTCGGCGCCGCGCGCTCGACGGAGAAGGGCCGCGGTGGGGGCCTGCCCGCCACCGCGTACGCGCTGCTGAGCCTGCTCGGCGGCGCCGCCTGCCTGGCCGCGATCGGGTTCGCGGTCTACCTGATGACGCAGAAGTAGCCGCGGGTCCGCGCTCGCGCGGGGATCGCGCGCTGCGCGGGACGGCGTGGCGCGCCTCGCCGCGCCAGACGGGGAGGGATCGGCCGCCGTGCGCGGTCCGGGAGCCGCTGCTAGGCTAACTCCGTAATGTCCATCAAGTTTGTAGGAAATGACGTGTGGCGGGGAGTGGCCGTGCGGCTGCTCGCGCTTGCGGTGTTCCTCGCGGCCTGGTGGGCGATCGCGGAGGCCGACATCTGGTCGGACCTCTTCGTGCCCGATCCGAGCGCGGTCTGGGACCGGCTCGTCGACGGCGAGACGGTCCACAACGGGATCAAGGGGCTCAGCGGCTACTACCTCCACGAGCACCTGTGGGCGAGCCTCTGGCGGATCATCCGCGGCGTCGGGCTGGCGATCCCGTTCGGGCTCGCGCTCGGCCTGCTGATCGCCACCGTGCGGCCGGCGCAGCTCGTGCTCGAGCCGTACGTGAACTTCGTCCGGGCGCTGCCGCCGCTCGGCTACTTCAGCCTCCTCATCATCTGGTTCGGCATCGAGGACGGGTCGAAGGTCTGGCTCCTGTTCCTCGCCGCGTTCCCGCCGATCACGCTGGGCGTCATCGGCGGCGTCCGCGGCATCAGCCGCGACCGGATCAACGCGGCCCTCGCGCTCGGCGCGAACCGCCTACAGGTCCTGCGGCACGTGATCGTGCCGTCGGTCCTGCCCGAGCTCTTCACCGGCCTCCGCCTGGCCATCGGCTTCGCCTGGACGACGATCGTCGCGGCGGAGACCGTCAACGGGATCCCCGGAATCGGGGGCCTGGCCTGGGAGACCAAGAAGTTCCAGCAGACCGACGTCGCGGTGCTCTGCATCGTGATCATCGGCCTGTCGGCCATCGCGCTCGACCTGTTGGTGAAGACCGTCGAGCGCACCGTCGTCCCCTGGCGCGGCCGGGCATGAGGCTCACGCGCCGACCACCCCAATAGGAGTCACATGCAGTCGACAAGACGTCACCCCAGCCGGGTACTCCTCGGCATCCTGCTCGCCGCGGCCGCGTTCCTCGTCGCCGCGTGCGGTTCGGACGACGACAAGAGCGCGGACAGCGCCTCGTCTCCCACGACCACGGCAGCGGCCGCAGCGGCGCCCGCGGCCCCGAAGAAGATCGTGATCGCCTACCAGGCGATCCCCAACGGCGACCTCGTCGTCAAGCACGAGGGCTGGCTGGAGCAGGCCCTGCCGGACACCAAGATCGAGTGGAAGGCGTTCGACTCCGGCGGCGCGGTCAACGAGGCGGTCGCCGCGAACGCGGTCGACATCGGCCTCGCGGGCTCGAGCCCGGTCTCGCGCGGGCTCTCGCAGCCGCTGCCGTACGAGGTCCCGTGGATCCACGACGTCATCGGCAAGGCCGAGGCGCTCGCGGTCAAGGGCGACATCAAGTCGATCCAGGACCTGAAGGGCAAGAAGGTCGCCACGCCGCTGGCGTCGACCTCGCACTACAGCCTCCTGGCGGCGCTCGACGAGGCGGGCATCGCGAAGGACGTCAAGGTCATCGACGCCGAGCCCGACGACATCTACGCGGCCTGGTCGCGCGGTGACATCGACGCGGCGTACGTCTGGAACCCGGTGCTCGCCAAGCTCGTCAAGGACGGCGGCAAGATCATCGTCGACAGCGAGCAGCTCGCCAAGCAGGGCAAGACCACCTACGACCTCGCGGTCGCGACCACGGACTTCGCCAAGAAGTACCCGGACGCGCTGGCCACGTGGGTCGCGCAGCAGGACAAGGCGGTCAAGCTCTACCGGAGCGATCCGGACACGTGGGCGGCCTCCGTCGGCGCCGAGCTGAACCTCAAGCCGGCCGAGGTGCTGGAGCAGGCCAAGGGCCTGATCTTCCTCGACGCCTCCGAGCAGATCGGCGAGGACTACCTTGGCGGCGGGCTCGCGAAGAACCTGTTCGCGGCGGCCGAGTTCAACAAGACGCTGGGGCAGATCCCTGCGACGCAGCCCGAGCAGGCCTATGCCGACGCGGTAGATCTCGCGCCGGCCACGAAGGTCGCGAAGGGCTGACCCGCCGTGGCCACTTCAGGGGGTCCCGAGGTGGCCACGTCATGCCGGTGACCTTGCAAGGCATCGAGCACGTCTATCGCGGGCGCGGGGCAGATGTCCCCGCGCTCGCGGTCGGCGACCTGACGATCGAGCCGGGCGAGTTCGTCTCGCTCGTCGGGCCCTCGGGATGCGGCAAGAGCACGCTGCTCTCGCTGCTCGCCGGGTTCCTGGCGCCGTCGTCGGGCTCGATCGCGGTCGACGGCGTGCCGATCGCCGCGCCCGGGACGGATCGCGGCGTCGTGTTCCAGCAGCCCAACCTGTACCCGTGGATGTCGGTGCGCGGGAACGTCGCGTTCGGCCCGCGGCTGCGCGGCGCGAAGCGCGCCGAGCGCAACGCTACGGCCGATCGCTGGCTCGAGCTCGTCGGGCTCGCCGACTTCGCCGACGCCGCGCCGTACGAGCTCTCCGGAGGGATGCAGCAGCGCTGCCAGATCGCGCGCGTGCTCGCGAACGACCCGGCGATCATGCTGCTCGACGAGCCGTTCGGCGCGCTCGACGCGCTGACGCGCGAGCGGCTCCAGGACGAGCTGCACCGGATCTGGCTCGGCTCCGGCAAGACCGCCCTGTTCATCACCCACAGCGTGGAGGAAGCCGTGTACCTCGGCACCCGAGTCCTCGTCATGAGCCCCCGGCCAGGCCGGATCGTCTTCGACGAGGCGCCGCCGTTCGCCGGCGAGGCGCGCACGCCCGGCCTGCGCACCGACCCCGAGTTCGTCGCGTTCCGCGAGCGCGTCGGCGAGGCGCTCGGCACGTCGATCGTGGAGGCTGCGGCATGACCCTGAACGTCCACTGGTTCCTGCCGACGGGCGGCGACAGCCGCGACGTCACGCCGGCGACCGACGAGGCGCACCAGCGGCCGCCGTCGCTCGACTACCTCGGGCAGGTCGCGCGCGCCGCCGACCATCTCGGCTTCGAGGGCGCGCTGACGCCGACCGGCACGTGGTGCGAGGACGCGTGGATCGTCACGGCCGCGCTGCTCGCGCAGACGCGGCGGCTGCGGTTCCTGGTCGCCTTCCGGCCGGGTCTGATCTCCCCGACGCTCGCCGCGCAGATGGCCGCGACCTACCAGCGGGTGTCGGGCGGGCGGCTGCTGCTGAACCTCGTCACCGGCGGCGAGGGCCAGGAGATGCGGCGCTTCGGCGACCACCTCGACAAGGAACACCGCTACGCGCGGGCCGACGAGTTCCTGCGGGTCCTGCGCGGCGCCTGGGACGAGACGCCGCTGTCGTGGTTCGGCGACTACTACGACGTCGAGGGCGCGACGACGCGCCGGGCGCCGTCGCCGCGGCCGGAGATCTTCTTCGGGGGCGCGTCGGCGGCGGCCGAGCGGGTCGCGGCCGCGCACGCCGACGTCTACCTGTCGTGGGGTGAGCCGCCGGAGGCGCTGGCCGAGCGGATCGCGCGAGTGCGGGCGCTGGCGGCCGAGCAGGAGCGCGCGCCGCGGTTCGGGCTGCGGCTGCACGTGATCGCGCGCGAGCGCTCCGAGGACGCGTGGGCGGAGACCGACCGGCTGCTCGCGGCGATGGATCCCGACGCGGTGGCGACGATGCACGCGGCGCTGTCGCGCAGCGAGTCCGAGGGGCAGCGGAGGATGGCCGCGCTCCACGGCGGGAGGACCGACGAGCTCGTGGTCGCGCCGAACCTGTGGGCGGGCATCGGGCTCGTCCGCGGCGGCGCGGGCACGGCGCTCGTCGGCAGCTTCGAGGAGGTCGCCGACCGGATCGCGGAGTACCACGCGCTCGGGTTCGACGAGCTGATCCTCTCGGGGCATCCGCACCTCGAGGAGGCGTACACGGTCGGCGAGGGCGTGCTCCCGCTGCTGCGGGCGCGCGGGCTCGTGACGTCGCCCGACCCCGAGCGGGAGGTCGCGGCGCCGGGCGCGTACGTGTCGCTGCCCGACGTGCGCCGGCCGCTGGCGGCGTCGTGAGCGGCGGGGCGGAGAGCGCGTGCTTCGCGGCGCTGCAGCAGCGGTTGTGGGACGCGCCGCTGGGGCCGTGGGACGCGCTCGGCGTGGAGGAGGAGTGCACGGTCGTCGGGCTGCCGTCGACCGACTTCGGGCCGGCGTTCGCCGAGCGCAACGACGTCCCGGCGCTCGAGGCGCGGTGGCTGTACCTGCTGCTCCTGTTCGCGCGGCCGCACGCTCGCGTGGCGATCGTGACGTCGGAGCCGGTCTCCGAGGACGTCGTCGCCTACTACCGGTCGCTGATCCCGGACGCGCCGCCGGTGGGCGACCGGCTCGGGCTGTTCTCGGTCGCCGACCTCGGCCCGCGGTCGCTGGCCGAGAAGCTGCTCGACCGGCCCGACGTGCTCGCTGCGCTGCAGGCCTTCGTCGCCGGCCGCCCGCGTGCGTTCGTGCACCCGTTCTCGGCGCTGGGCGCCGCGGAGCGTGACGTGGCGCTGCGGCTCGACGTCCCGGTCCTGGGCATCGACGCGCGGTTCGCGCGGTACGGGGCCAAGAGCGGCGGCCGGCGGCTGCTGGCCGCCGCGGGCGTGCCGATCCCGGACGGGGAGGAGGACGTCCGCGACCTCGCGGGTGCCGCGCGCGCGATCGCCGCGCTGCGCAGCCGGCGCCAGGTCGACGAGGTGGTGCTGAAGCTCGACCACGGGGTGACCGGCGGCGGCAACGCGCTGATCCGGCTCGCCGGGCTGCCGCCCGCGCACGCGCCAGCGGCGCGGGGCGCGCTCGAAGGTCGGCTGCTCGACCTCGACCCCGCGATCCGCGCGGGGCTCGCTGACGGCGCCGTGGTCGAGGAGCGCGTCACCGGCGTCGCGGTCGTGAGCCCGAGCGTCCAGGCGCGGATCGTCCCGGGCGAGCCGCCCGAGGTCGTCTCGACGCACGACCAGATCCTCGGCGGCCCGCTCGGTCACGCCTACTCGGGCTGCCGGTTCCCGGCCGCGGGCGCGTACGCGGCGGCGCTCGAGCCCTACGCGCTGGCGGTGGCGACGCGGCTCGCCGACGAGGGCGCCGCCGGCCGCTTCGCGCTCGACTTCGTGGTCGCCCTCGGCACCGGCGGCGAGTGGCGCCCGTACGCGGTCGAGATCAACCCGCGCGAGGGCGCGACGACGCACCCGCACGGCACGCTCGCGCTGCTCGGCGGGACCCGTGCGCCGGCGGGCGAGGCCGGCGGCGCTCGCGCGGCCGGTCACGGCGGGGCGACCCATCTGCGCGCGACCGACTCGCTCGTCGTCGAGGGCCTGCGCGGCACCGGCTGGCCGGCGGCGGTCGAGGCGCTCCGCGCGGCGGGCCTCGCCTATGACCCGCAGCGCGGAACCGGGGTGATCCTCTTCATGCTCGAGGGCATCGCCCGCACCGGCCGCGTCAGCCTCACCGCCCTCGGCCGAGGAGCCGAGGACGCGGAGGACCTGTACGAGCGAGCCGTGGACGTCCTGCGAGCAACGGCGACGCCGGAGCCCAAGACGCCCGCGAAGGGCGGGACGGCGAGGCATCGCCCGAAGCACTCAGAGGAGGCGAGGGACGAGCCGACGAGCTTCGGCGATGACCTCGACGTCCCGCCCCAACCACCAGCGCCGCGCACCCTCTCCGTCAAGCAGTAACGCCGGCGGTCCCGCTGCGCGCATCCAGCACCAGCGCCACCCGCGCACCACCCAGAGACGCACGGTCGATCGCCACGCGCCCCCCGTGCAGCACCGCCTGCTGCGCCACGAGCGCCAGCCCCAGCCCGCTGCCCTCGCCCGCGGCGGCGGCACCGCGGACGAAGCGGTCGAGCACGGCGTCGCGCTCGTGCTCCGGGATCCCGGGCCCGTCGTCCTCGACGGCGATCGTCAGCGTCCCGTTGGTCGCCTGGACCTCGGCGCGCACCGAGCCGCCGCGGCGGCCGTGGCGGGCGGCGTTCTCGAGCAGGTTGTCGACGGCCAGGCGCAGGCCGTCCGGCCACGCGAGCAGCGGCGGGGCGTCGGCGCCGCCGAGCGCGAAGCGCGTCTCCGGGTGGCGGCGCTGCGCGGCCTGCACCGCGGCGTCGACGAGGTCGCCGACGTCGATCTCCTCGCGCGGGACGGCCTCGGAGGCGTCGCCGCGGGCGAGCGCCTGGAGTGCTTCGAGGAGCGCGGAGAGCCGGTGGTGGTCGGCGGCGAGCTCGGAGACGATCTGGGCGCGCTGGGCGGGGTCGAGCTCCTGGGTCTGGAGGACCTCGAGGTTGGTGCGCATCGCGGTCAGCGGCGTGCGCAGCTCATGGCCGGCGTCGGCGGCGAAGCGGCGGGTCGCCTCGAGCGCGGAGTACTGGCGGTCGAGCATCGTGTTCAGCGTCGTGGCGAGCTGGTCGACCTCGAGCGGGCCGGTACCGGTGGGGAGGCGGACGTCGCGCTCGTCGGTGTCGCCGAGGCCCGCGGCGGCGGCGCGCAGCCGCTCGAGCGAGCGCAACGCGAACCCGACGAGGAACCACGTCGCGAACCCGGCGAGGACGAGGCCGGCGAGGCCGACGCCGATCACCCAGCGGCGCAGCGCGGCGATCCGGGCCTCGATCGGGCCGAGCGGCGCAGCGAGCTCCATCAGCGCGGCCTGGCGCGCCGCCGGCGCCCCGGCCGGGACGTTGATCGAGCGGAAGTGGCGGCCCTCGACGGTGACCGTCTCGAGGTGGTTGATGCCGTGCGCCGCCGGGAAGCCGCCGTGCGGGATCGGCGCGCCGTAGGTCGCGATCGTCGTGGTGCCCTGGACGAGCTCGGCCATCTCGCCGCTCTCCGTGAGCGTCTGGGCGAGGCGCTCGGCGTCACGGCCGCCGGGGGCGCCGCGGACCGTGTCGGACGGCTGGACCGTCTGCGGCGCCGGCTTCGTCTCGCGCTCGGCCTCGATTGCGCCCTTGACGAGCTGGTTGTCGAGGTTGCGCCGCTCGCGTGAGGCGAACGACGAGACGACGACGATCCCCGAGACCGCCATCGTCACCGCGAGGGCGAGCAGGGCGGCGAGGACGACGCGGGTCCGCAGGCGGGCCACGCTCAGACCCTCAGCGTGAAGCCCTGGCCGCGGATCGTGTGGAGCATCCGCTCCTCGCCGTCGGCCTCGAGCTTGCGGCGCAGGTAGCCGACGAACACGTCGACCACGTTGGTCTGGACGTCGAACGTGTAGCCCCAGACCTGCTCGAGCAGCTGCGTGCGCGTGAGGACCATGCCGGGGTGGCGGGCGAGCGCCTCGAGGAGCTCGAACTCGCGGCCGGTGAGGCCGAGCTCGCGGCCGCGCATCCAGGCCTGGCGGCGGCGGGCGTCGACCCGCAGCTCGCCGACGTGCGTCTCGCCGGGCGCGCCGCCGGGGCGGCGACGCAGGAGCGCGTGCAGGCGGGCGACGAGCTCGGGCAGCGCGAACGGCTTGACGAGGTAGTCGTCGGCGCCGGCGCCGAGGCCGGCCACGCGGTCGTCGACGCCGTCGCGGGCGGAGAGGATCAGGATCGGCACGTCGTCGCCCGCGCCGCGCAGCCGGCGCGTGACCGCGACGCCGTCGATGCCGGGCATCGTCACGTCGAGGACGATCACCGCCGGCGTCAGGCGCGCGACGGCCTCGAGCGCCTGGGCGCCGTCGGCGGCCGCGGCGACGGCGAAGCCCTCGAGGCGCAGTGCGCGCTCGAGCGCGTGCCGGATCGCGGCGTCGTCGTCGACGACGAGGACGAGCGGATCGGCGGGTCCGTTCATCGAGCGGTGGTGGTGACGATGCGCAGCATGGTGTGCCAGGGAGGATGGGCGCCCGCTCTGTGGCCGCCCTAAGAGTCGACTCTAAGAGCTTCCGTGACTTTTCGGTGAACCACCCTCGCATCCGCGAGGGGGACGCCCTACCGTGCGGAACGACACCAACGAGCTACATGGCGGACACCGAAGATCCGCCGGAAGGGACATAGGCATGTCGCACGTCGACCTGCACCTCCACCTCCTCCCGGGAGTGGACGACGGACCCGCAGACGAGGCCGCGAGCCTCGTGCACGCACGACGGATGATCGCCGGAGGCGTCCACGAGGCGGTCGTCACGCCGCACGTCGGCCACCCGCACTTCGCGTTCGACCTCCGCGAGATCCCCGAGCGGACGCGTGCGCTCCAGGCCGTGCTGGACCGCGAGGGCCTCGACCTGACGTTGCATCCCGGCGCCGAGCTGCACCCGAGCGGCGCCGCGGCGCTGACCCGCGAGGAGCTCGCGCTCGTCGCCCACGGCCCGACCGGCGCCCGCTGGGTGCTGCTCGAGGTGCCGTTCGCCGGCGTCGACGAGGAGTTCTCCGAGACCTGCCGCACGATCCGCGGCCACGGGTTCGGGCTCCTGATCGCCCACCCGGAGCGGGCGCGCGGATTGCTGAGCGGCGAGGGCATCGGCCGGCTGCGGGCGGAGATGGCCCGCGGCGCCGTGCTCCAGGTCAACGTCTGCTCGCTGCTCGGCACGCACGGGGCGGAGGCGCAGACGACCGCGCGCCGCCTGATCCGCGCGGGCTTCGCCTACGTCCTGGCCTCCGACGGCCACGGCGGCAATCGCGGGCACACGCTCGCCGCGGGGCCGATGCTGGCGCAGGCGGCGGGCGCGTCGCGCCTGCAGAGCTGGCAGCTGACCCAGGCCAACCCGCGCTTCCTGCTCCAGCACGGGATCCCGGCGACGCTCGGCCCCGAGGACCGCGTCGCCACGCGCACCGCGCGCACGCGCCGGATCGCCGGCGTGATGGCCGCGGCCCGCGGCCGCCGCTGAGCCGCCCCGCCCGCACCGCGCCGCGCCGCGCGGAGTAGCCTCGCGTCCGTGTCGCCCTACGACGAGAACGCGGACGCCTCGACGCGCACCAACCTCGCAGCCGAGCGCACGGTGCTCGCCTGGTGGCGCTCCGGCCTCACCGCGCTCGGGGTCAGCCTCGCCGTCGGCAAGGTCGTCCCGGACCTCGGCGACCACGCGACCCGCTGGCCCTACGCAGCGCTCGGCGTCGCCTTCGCCCTCGTCGGCATCGGCATGGTCCTCGCGGGCACCCGCCGCCACAACGACGTCACCGGCGTCCGCGCGTTCGCGATCGTCACCGCCGTCCTCGGCCTGGCGAGCGCCGCGATCGTGATCGTCAACCCGTAGCGGGTTCCTGCGCCAGGCGTCGCCGAGGAGCCCCCATGATGGGGTTGCTCTCCCATGAGAACCAGATTTCTCATGGTAATCTCCATGTCCATGAGAAACCTCAAGGTGACCCGGGGCGGGCAGATCTCCGTTCCCGCCGAGATCCGCCGGCGGTGGGGCACGTCGACGGTGACGCTCGAGGACCTCGGTGACCACCTGGTGATCACGCCCGCGCCGGACGATCCGATCGCCGCGGCCCGTGGCGCGCTCGCGGACGTCTCGGCGACCACGGCGGACGCGCTGCGGCGGGCCGCGCGCGACACCGAGGCCGCCGCCGAGGCGCGCCGGGCTTGACCGTCCTCCTGGACGCCTTCGCGCTGATCGCGCTGCTCCGGGGAGAGCCGGCGGCCGACGAGGTCGAGACGATCCTGCGCCGCGGCGACGCGGCGATCAGCGCCGTGAACCTCGCCGAGGCGCTCGACGTGCTGCAGCGGGTCGATGGTGCCGATCCAGCGCGGATCGAGGCGGTGACGGGGCCGCTCGTCCGCGAGAGCCTCGCGCTCCTCCCGGTGGACGAGCGCACGGCTCGCGGCGCCGCGGGCGTTCGCGCGCGTCGCTATCACCGCACGCGGGCGCCGCTGAGCCTGGCCGACTGCCTCCTCGTCGCGGCCGCGGCGGAGGCGGAGGGCTCGATCGCCACCGCCGACCGTCCGCTGGCGTCCGCCGCTCGGGCCGAGGGCCTCGAGGTGGTGGCGCTCCCGGACAGCCGCGGCCGCCGCTGACGCGAACGCCGCGGTTGTGACCGTCTCGTGAACCGCTGAGTCCCTGCTGGCAACCCGGGTAGCCGGAGGGTGTGGACAGCGATCTCCTGCTCGTCGTGGTCATCGGGATGGCCCTGGCGTTCGACTTCACCAACGGGTTCCACGACACCGCCAACGCGATGGCGACGTCGATCGCGACGCGGGCGCTGAAGCCCAAGGTCGCGGTCACGCTCGCGGCGCTGCTGAACGTCGCCGGCGCGTTCCTGTCGATCAAGGTCGCGACGACGATCTCGAAGGGGATCGTCGACGCCGACAAGATCACGCTCACCGTGCTGCTGGCGGCGCTCGTGGGCGCGATCGCCTGGAACCTCGTGACCTGGTTCTTCGGGCTGCCGTCGAGCTCGAGCCACGCGCTGATCGGCGGGATCGTCGGCGCGGCGTGGGTCGCGCACGGCTACGACGCGATCGAGACGAGCGGGGTGGTCGGGAAGGTGCTCGTGCCTGCGCTGCTGGCGCCGGTGATCGCGGGCGGGATCGCCGTGCTCGCGACGTTCCTCTCCTACCGGCTGCTCCAACGGCTCCCCGGAGAGCAGGGCGAGCGCGGCTATCGCTACGGGCAGATCGGCTCGGCGTCGCTGGTCTCGCTCGCGCACGGGACGAACGACGCCCAGAAGACGATGGGCGTGATCACGCTCGCGCTGATCGTGCACGGCAGCCTCGACAAGGGCGCCGACCCGCCGACGTGGGTGATCCTCGCCGCGGCGCTGGCGATCGGGCTGGGGACCTACATCGGCGGCTGGCGCGTGATCAAGACGCTCGGCCACGGCCTGACGAAGGTCGAGGCGCCGCAGGGCTTCGCCGCCGAGACCTCCGGCGCCTCGGTGCTGCTCGCGTCCTCGTACTTCGGCTACCCGCTCTCGACGACGCACATCGTCTCCGGCGCGGTGGTCGGGTCGGGCGTCGGCAAGCGCCTCGCCGAGGTCCGCTGGAGCCTCGCCGGGCGGATCGTGCTCGCGTGGCTCGTGACGCTCCCGGCGGCCGCGGCGGTGGCGGCGCTCGTCGCCGCCGGGCTCGACGAGGCGAACTCGACTGCCGGGCCGATCGTCGTCGCCGCGCTCGGCGCCCTCGGCGCCGGGCTGCTCTTCTGGGCCGCCCAGCGCAACCCCGTCACCGCGAAGGACGTCTGACCATGCTCGCCGATCCCCTCGTCGACTGGACCGCGCTCGGGGAGGCCGCCGGCGCCGCCGTCCTCGGAGCGCTCGTGGTCGTCTGCGACTTTGGCCTCGCGCTCACCGGCGCGGTGCGGATGGCCGAGGCCCGCCGCGCGGGCGCGGGTCCCGCGCCCGCGGCGAGCTTCGCGATGCTCGCCGCCGGCGCGCTCGTGTGCGCCGGGGCGCTCGTGGTCGCGCTCCTGGCGATGCTCCACAAGACCTGACACCGGATTTCTGAGCGAAGTTCACCGAGCGGTCACACGATGTTGGCGGGTTGATCACAGAAGGCCCTGCAATCCCGCCGAATATGCGGTCGACAGAAACGACCGAGGGAGACACCGATGACTCCGCAGGGCACCACCAGCCGGGCCGACATGCACTGCCACTCGACCGCGTCGCAGCTGAGCAAGCTCGGCGTCCAGCGGGCCCTCGGCCTGCCGGAGTGCGCCACCACCCCGCAGGAGGTCTACGCGCTCGCGAAGGCGCGCGGGATGGACTTCGTGACGATCACCGACCACGACACGATCCTGGGCGTGCTCGAGATCGCGCACATGCCCGACGTGTTCGTCAGCGAGGAGCTGACCGCCTGGTTCCGCGGCGAGCCGCAGGCCGTGCACGTCCTCTGCTACGGGATCACCGCGGAGGACCACGAGTGGCTGCAGGCCAACGCGCACGACGTCGAGCTGGTCGCCGACTACCTCCACGGCAACGACATCGCCTGCGCGCTGGCGCACCCGTTCTACGCGGTCGAGGCGCCGCTGACGCCGCGCCACCGCCGGCGCCTCGCGCAGCTCTTCCCGACCTGGGAGGTCCGCAACGGCTCGCGCGCGCCGGAGCTCAACTCGCCGGCGGCGGTCTACATCGAGACGCACGGCGGCACCGGGATCGGCGGCTCCGACGACCACGCCGGCGTCGACATCGGCCGCACCTGGACCGAGGTCCCGGGCGCGACCACGCCGCGCGAGTTCCTCGAGGGCATGCGGGCCGGCTTCGCCGACGCCCGCGGCGAGCAGGGCAGCGCCGCCAAGTGGGCGCACACCGCGATGGGCCTCGCGGTCCGCGCGCTGGGCACCGGCGCGAGCGACGGCCCGGCGGCCGACCCGCGGATCGTCCTGCGGATGGTCGAGCGCGTGATGCGCGAGGGAGGGCACCGCGGCGTAGGACCGGCAGAGCCGGCCCCGCCGGATGCCGGCCGTGGTCTGACCCGGAGCGGCGCGATCGGCGCCGACCTCGAGCCCGACGACGCCCGGGCGCTGCTGCGCGCCTGGCTCGCCGCGGTCGAGCTCGACGGCGACGAGCACGACCTGCTCGCGATGATGCAGGACCCGAGCTTCAGCCATGCGGCGCTCGAGCGCCGCGCGCGCCGCTGCCACGAGCGCAAGCTCCGCGCCGCGACCGACCGGACGATCGCCGCGGCGGAGTCCGGGGTCGACCCGCTCCCGGCACTGGCCGGGATCTTCGACGCCTGCGTGGCCGCGATCCCGTACGCGCCCGCCGCGGCCTTCCTCGGCCGCGAGAAGGCCAAGCTCGCCCACCGCGACGGGGATCCCAAGCGCGTCGCGCTGATCGCCGACGGCGTCGGGGGCATGCACGGGGTGACGCACACGCTCGACGAGATCCGCGAGCGTGGCGTCCCCGGGTTCGACGTGGAGGTGATCGGCACGGACCCCAGCGTCGACCGCCGCCTGAGCGCAGTGGCTGAGGTTGACATCCCCTTCTACAAGGGACTGAAGGTGGGCGTGCCCAGCCTCCCCGCGGTCGTCGAGGCGCTCGCCGACGGCCGCTATGACCTCGTCCACCTCTGCTCGCCCGGGCCGGCCGGCATCGCCGCCGCCCTGTGCGCGCGGATCCTGGACCTGCCGATCGTCGGCAGCTACCACACCGAGCTCGCGGCGTACGCGGCGGTGCGCAGCGCCGACCCGCGGCTCGAGCTCGGGATGCGGATGGCGCTGAGCGCGTTCTACGGCCAGGCGAAGGTCGTCCTCTCGCCGAGCCCGGCGAGCGACGACGTGCTCGAGGACCTCGGCATCGACGGCGACCGGATCGGCCGCTGGGACCGCGGCGTCGACGTCGAGCGGTTCTCGCCGGTCCACCGCGACGCGGCGCTGCTCCCCGGCGCGATCAGCGTCCTCTACGCGGGCCGCCTGACCCGCGAGAAGGGCGCCGACCTGCTGGCCGACGCGTTCCTCGCCGCGCGGGCGCGCGACCCGCGGCTGCACCTCTGCCTCGCCGGCGGCGGACCCGAGGAGGACGCGCTTCGGGCCCGGCTCGGCGAGGCGGCCACGTTCCTCGGCTGGCTCGAGGGCGACGACCTCGCCCGTGCCTACGCGAGCGCGGACGCGTTCCTGTTCGCGAGCCGCACCGACACGTTCGGCCAGGTGCTCCTCGAGGCCCAGGCGAGCGGGCTCCCCGTCGTCGCGGTCGACGAGGGCGGGCCGTCGTCGATCGTCGAGGACGGCGTCAGCGGCCTGCTGCGCCCCGCCTCCGCGGACGCGCTCGCCGGCGCGCTGCTCCAGCTCGCCGCGTCGCCCGAGGAGCGCGCCCGGCTCGCCGCCGGCGGCCGCGCCGCCGTCCTCGACCGCACGTGGGACCGTGCCCTCGGCCGGCTGGCCGACGGCTACCGCCGAGGCCTCGCCGCCGCCCCGGAGGCGGCGCGCCGTGCGGCCTGAGCGGACGGGCGGCGCCGCCGCGACCGGCGCCGCGGTCCGCGGCCGGTCCGGCGAGCGCGCCGGCGCGAGCGCGGCCGCGGCGGATGCTCCCCGCCGCGGCGCGCTGCGCGTCCTTCCGCCGCCGCCTCTGCGCGTCGTCGACGTCGCGCTCTTCTACGGCGAGCGCAGCGGCGGGATCCGCAGCTACCTCGACGCGAAGGCGGACTGGTCCGCGCGCACCGACGCGATCGACCACCACGTGATCGTCCCCGGCGCCCGCGAGCGCCACGACGACGCGCGCCACGAGCTGCCTGGGCTGCGGCTGTTCGTCGCCAACGGCTACCGCGTCCCGCTCGGCTCGCGCGGCCTGCGCCGGACGCTCGAGGAGCTGCGGCCCGACGTCGTCCTCCTCCACGACCCGTTCTGGAGCCCGCTCGGCGTGGCCCGCGCGGCGCACGAGGCTGGCGCGCGGACGGTCGCCGTCCACCACGGCTCGGTCGCGCTCGACGCCGCCGGGCTCCCGGTTCCGGACCGGATCGTGCGGCCGCTGCTGCGCGCGTGGATGCGCCGCGCCGCCGGCCCGGCCGACGCGGTGATGTCGGCGGTCGACACGTTCGACGACCTCGGCCGCGGGCCGGACCTCCCGCTGCGCCTCGGCGTCGACGACGTGTTCCGGCCACGTCGGGGCTTCCATCGCGGCGATCACGTGCTCTACGTCGGCCGGCTCGCCCGCGAGAAGGGCGTGATGACGCTGCTGGAGGCCGCGGCGCGCAGCGACGACCCGTGGCCGCTGCGGCTCGTCGGCGCCGGCCCGCTGGAGGGCGAGATCCTCGCTCGGGCCGAGAAGCTCGGCATCGGCCGCCGGGTCTCGATCAAGCCGTTCGTCCGCGACCGCGACCGCCTCGCGCGCCTCTACGCGGGCGCCTCGTGTGTCGTGATGCCGGGGCCGCACGAGACCTTCGGGCTCGTCGCGCTCGAGGCCGCCGCGTCCGGCGCGCGCGTGGTCGCCGCGTCGGCGGCGCCCTCCGCGGAGGCGATCGGCGAGCTCTGCACCACGTTCGCCGCCGGCGCGCCGCGCAGCCTGCTGTCGGCGATCGAGGCCGCGCGCGCCGCTCCGCGCGACGACGACGAGGCCGCGCGCGTGGCCGCCGAGTTCCGCTGGGACACGCTGTTCGATCGCGAGCTCGGCTCGCTGGAGGCACTCGTGCGATGACCCCGTCGATCGCCGTCTCGCTGCACGACATCGAGCCGGCGACGTTCGAACGCTGCGCGCTGATCCGCGACTGGCTCTCCGACCACGGCGTCGACCGCGTGACGCTGCTCGTGATCCCGGCCCGGGACATGCACGCGTTCGACCGTCGCAGCCCCGGGCTCGCCTCGTGGCTCGGCGAGTGCCGCGACGGGGGCGACGCGATCGCCCAGCACGGCTTCCGCCACGAGCAGCTGCGGCCCGGTCCGCTCGGCCGCCAAGCGCTGGCGCGGCTGCAGGGCGGCGACGCGGCGGAGTTCGTCGGCCTCGACGCGCGCGAGACCCAGCAGGCGGTCGACGCCGGCCGCCGCGTCCTCAAGCTCGCCGGGATCGAGCCGCGCGGCTTCGTCGCGCCGGCCTACGCATACACCCCCGCGCTGCACACGGCGCTGCGGCGCACGTTCGACTGGTGGGCGTCGCTGTGGACCGTCTACCGCAAGGCCGGGCCGTGCCCGCAGGCGGCGCGTGCGCTCGGGCTCGGCACGTCGGGCCCGTTCAAGCGCCTCACCTCGCCGCTCGTGGTCCGGGCCGGCGCGCACCTCGGCGGCGACCTCCTGCGGCTCGACCTGCACCCGGCCGACTTCGAGCACACGCGCCACGTCGCGGCGCTCGAGCGCGTCCTGCAGCGCTCGCACGGCCGCCGCGCCGTCACCTACGACGAGCTCGCGGCAGCCTGAGGGATGCCGCTCGCGGCGCCGGCCGTCCGCGCGCACGCGGAGCGCGTCCTGCGGGCCAACTGGCGCGAGGGCGAGCGACCCGACCCCCGGGGCGGCCCGCCCGTCCGCTACGCGTACACCTGCCCGGCCACGCCGCGCTACCGCCACCAGTGGCACTGGGACTCGTGCTTCCACGCGATCGCCTGGCGGCACTTCGACCTCCATCGCGCGCGCGAGGAGCTGCGGACCGTGCTGCGCGGCGGACGGCGCGACGGCTTCCTGCCGCACACCGTGTTCTGGGACCGGCCCGCGGGCTGGCGGCGGGCGCCGCTGTACGCGACCAGCGGCTGGTTCGGCGGGCAGGCGACCGAGACGATCGGGCCGCCGCTGCTGCCGTTCGCGTGGGAGATCGTCGCGCGCGCTTCGGAGGAGGCGGGGGAGCCCGGCTTCGGCGCCGAGGCGCTCGGCCCGCTCGCGGCGCACCTCGAGTGGCTCGAGCGCGAGCGCGACATCGACGGCGACGGGCTGCTGACGATCCTCGTGCCCGACGAGTCCGGGCTCGACGACTCGCCGAAGTACGACCCGGTCTACGGGCGGCTCGCGCACCACCGGATCGGCGGCTACGCGCTGCTCGTCGAGCGCTGCCGGCGGCTGGGATGGAGCGCGCGCGACGTCGCGGCGCGCCACGACCATCACGTCGAGGACGTCTGGGTCAACGTCGCCTACGCGCTGTCGCTGCGGGCGATGGCGCGGCTGTCCGGCGACATGGCGTGGCGGCTGCGCGCCGAGCGGACCGAGAGCGCGCTCGTCGAGCGCTGCCTCGACGCCCGCACCGGCCTCTTCCTCGACCTCGCGGGGCCGGACGAGCGCCGCGTCGAGGTCTCGACGTGGTCGGCGCTCGCGCCGGTGATCCTCCCGGGGATCCCGCGCGAGGTGCGGATCCGGCTCGTCGAGGAGCACCTGCTGCATCCCGAGCGCTACCTGGCGACCGTCGGGATCCCGTCGGTGAGCATGCAGGAGCCGTCGTACCGGCCCGGCTTCGACATGTGGCGCTGCTGGCGCGGGCCGTCGTGGGTCAACGTCGCCTGGCTGCTGCTGCCGGCGCTGCACGAGCTCGGCTACGGACCGGAGGCGACCGAGATCGCCGCGCGGCTCGCCGAGGCGGTCGCGCGCGAGGGGCTGCGCGAGTACTACGACCCGCGCACCGGCCGCGGACTCGCCGCGCGCGGCTTCGCGTGGTCGGCGCTGGCGGTCGACCTGGCCGAGGGACCGGGTCAGCGCGTCGTGACCGCGTCGGACGCCGCGCCGCTGAGGATGGCGGGGTCGAACGGCTCGACGTCGGAGCGGGTCGTGTAGCCCAGGCGCGGGAGGCCGAAGAGGTCCTCGAGGGTGGCGAGCAGGCTGAAGTGGTCGTACGGGGTGTCGACGACCTTGCCGCGTTCGACGTCCTTCGACAGCAGGAGCAGGCCGACGCGGCCGCCGCCGGGGGCCGGCTTCGGCGCCGCGGGATCGTCGTTGGGGAAGTCGGGACGCGCGCAGCACGACTCGGTGTCGGCGGGGGTGCCGGTGGTGGGAGCCTGGTCGGAGGTGATGACGATCAGGCCGCCGTCGGCGTAGGCGGCCGACGCCCGGATCCTGGGGATCCAGGTGCGCAGGAACGCGTCGGCGGCATCGGGGTCGGTGGACGGCTGGGGCGAGACGAGCGCGAGCGCCAGGAAGTCGTCCGGCTCGGCGGTCGCGAGGTCGGTCTCGAGCGTCGCGAGGTCGACGTCGTCCGCGCACGCCCGGCCGTCGAGGATCGTGTGGAAGTAGACGAGCGGGTTCGTCCACGTGACGTACGGGTCGCCGGGGCGCGGCGCGGCCTCCGGGTCGGGGCCGGGGGCCGCGGGGTGGCGGCAGGCGGTGGGCGCGGGCGTGGTGCCCGGCGGCGGCGGGGTGGTGCCCGGGGGCGGGGGCGTGGTGCCGGGCGGCGGCGGGGTCGTCCCGGGGGTGGGGCGGTCCATGCCCTCGACGTAGGAGCGCCAGCGCTTGTCGTTGCCGGTCAGCTGGTCGGGCAGGGTGCCGGTGACCGGTGAGTAGACGCAGCCCCGGCCGGTCTCCTGCGCGTCGGCGGCGGCCACCGCGGGCGCGACGTCCCGGTAGTCGGGGCAGTCGGCCTGGGTCGCGAGCGTCGGGCCCTGGCCGCTGAGCATCGCGATCCGGTTGGCGAGGTGCCCGCGCGTGACGGCGTAGTAGTGGTCCAGGAGCGTGCCCTGGGGAACCAGCGAGCCCGCGAGGTAGCGCGCGGGGGAGTCCGGGGCGAACGCGGTGACGGGCTGGTCGGCGAGCGTGATGAGGAAGACGTGCTTGACCTCGGGCGCGGCGGGCTCGCCGGCGCCCTGCTGCTCGTCGGTGGCGCTCGAGTCGTCGGTCGCGGTGGTGTCGCTCCCGGTCGTGTCCTCGGTTGCCGTGTCGTCGACGGCGGTCGCGTCGGCTTCGGCGACGTCGTCGGCGGCGGGCTCGGGCGTGGGCTCCGCGTCCGTGGCGGGCGGTTCGGGCGCGGCCACGGGCGCCGGCGGCTCCGGGCGGGGCGGGAGGACGATCGTCAGCGGCACGCGGCTGGCGGCGAGCGTGAACGGCGCGCGCGGGCCGGCCTCGGCGCCGATCAGGCTCCCGACGCCGATCGCCAGCACCACGAGCGCCGCAGCTCGGGCGCGGGCGAGGGGCGTGAAGCCGCGCGGCGCGGGCGCCTCGGGCACCGGGCGTGCGGCGGGGGTGAGCAGCGCGCGGAGGTCGTCGCGGGCGGCGTCGCGGCGGGTGCCGCACTCCAGGCAGTAGCGCTGGTCGGCGGCGAGCGGCGCGTCGCAGGAGGCGCAGCGCGGCGGGGTCACGGCGCGGCGTCTCCGCTCGGCGGTGCGGGCGTCTCGCCCGGCGCGGCATCATCCTCGCGCGCGGCGTCCCCGCCCGCGAGCTTCTCGGCCGGGATCGCGTGGCGCGACGGCAGCGCGGCGACGGCCGGGCTCCCGAGCCGCTCGAGGCGCTCGAGCAGCTTCGCCCACTGCTCCGGCTTCAGGACGACCGGCGCCTCCGCGGCCTCGGGCTGGCCGGTGAGCGAGCCGAAGCCGACGTGGATGTGGTCGTCGTGGTCCGGGAGCGCCAGCGTGTTGTCGGCGCCCGGGAACCGCATCAGGCTGATGATCTGGTGCGGCTTCGAGGCGCCCTGGAGCGCGAGCAGCCGCCGGATCGTGAGGTCGGTGATCGACCCGGCGCCCTGATGGCCGGCGATCGGCACGCCGTTGATCGCGGCGATGTCGACCGCGGCGCCGGCCGCGTGCTCGGAGATGTTGCCCGAGGTCGTCAGGTCGGAGTGGCCGCAGCGCAGGCTCGAGACCGTCGGGTGCAGGCCCGAGACGGAGAGGAACGCGAGCGTCGCGAGGACCCGGCGGTCGATCGTGCCGGCGCGGACGTCGCGGCGGCCGCAGTCGTACAGGTGGATCGCGGGGTCTGAGAGCACGCGCGCCTGGAGGTCGGCCTTGCTCTGCAGCAGGACCTCGCCGGCGACCGGGCCGGTGCCGTCGTCGCGGCGGGCGGCGGCGGCGAGGCGCCAGTTGTCGAGGACCGGCTTCGCGTCGATCGGCGGGCCGTCCTCGCCGGCGGCGCGGATCGCGAACGTCAGCGCGCCGGCGTCGCCGACGCGGCCGAGCACGGTGCCGGCGACGACGGTCGCGCCCTTGCGCAGCGCGTGCCAGTCGACGTCGTCGGAGTCGACGCCGAGGAGCGTGCGCTCGTAGTCGGTGAAGCGCGCGGGGTCGGCCGGCGCGGGCGCCTCCGCGGCCGTGCGACGAGGGTGCGCGTAGAGCCGCCGCGGCGCGGTGACGGTGGTCGCCTCGCCGGCGACCGGCTCGACGGCGCGGGGTGCGCGGGGCGCGTTCGCCCGCAGTCGGGTGGGCCGCGGCTCGGGCGGCGTCGCCACCGCGACCCCGTTCGCCCGCGCGGTCTCGGCGTTGCCGCGCAGCAGCGAGGTCGCCGCCGGCTTGGCCGCGACCGCCGGGCCGAGCCGCGCGCCCTTCGGGAGGGCGCGGCGCAACGGGGCGGTCGACGGCACGAGGAGCTTCGAGGCCTGCGCGACCTGGGCGCGGGCCGTCCGCGCGGCGCGTGCCTGGGCGCGGAACGAGAGCGCAGGCCGCAGCTCGTCGCTCGGAGTCGCGCGGAAGCCGCGCGGGGTGGCGACGTCCTCGCCGATGGTGGTGGGGGAGAGCGATGCGGGGCTCGCGTCGGCGGCCGGGCTCGCTCCGGCGTCCTCGGTGCCCGGCTCCTTCGTGCCCGCGGAGGCGGGGGCGGTGGGCCTCGGGTCGGGCGCGGGGAGCTCGAGTTCGCGGCGGACGTCGGCGGTCGTGAGCGTCACCGGCTTGGGGAGGGGGAAGCTCTCGGCGACCGTGCCGAGGTGGGCGTAGGTGTAGGTGGTCCCGTGGGCGTCGCGGAGGCGGAGGAAGCGGCCGAGATCGGCGGTCTCGCCGACGGCGGTCACGGTCGCGTCCTGGGCGGCGACGACGCGCGCGCCGGGATCGGCGTGCACCGAGACCGCGGGGTCGCCGGGGCCGGTGCGGTCGTAGGTCGCCTCGCCGGCGACGGGGATCCGGCCGTCGCCGAGCGCGGCGAGGGCGTCGACGAGGCCGGTCGGCAGCGTCGCGATCAGCCGCGCGCGCAGCAGGACCGAGTCGACGTACCAGCCCGCATGGTTGTAGGCGAAGATCGCGGGGCGCAGCTCGGCGTCGCCGCCCGCGGCGCGGAGGTAGCGCGCGGCGGCGAAGATCGCGTCGGCCGGGTTGTCGGGGTCGCGGCGGCCGTCGCCGTTGGCGTCGACGCCGTACTGCTCCCACGTCGACGGGAGGAACTGCATCCAGCCGACCGCGCCGGCGGACGAGGTCGCCATCGTGCGGCCGTAGTCGGTCTCGATCTCGTTGATCGCGGCGAGGATCTCCCAGCGGATGCCGTACTGCGCGCCCGCGGCCTGGTAGATCGGCAGCAGGAACGGCGGGATCCGGAACTGGCCGAGCACGGCGTCGGACACGCCCTCGGCGTCGAGCGGCGCGAGCAGCAGCGCGGCGACGGGATCGGGGAGCCCCGGGCCG
>Ga0164241_10002150_pt1 | contig 22036 bp, 18 predicted proteins | sample OricomyardsoilBY_FD_108780 | JGI IMG/M metagenome (GOLD analysis project Ga0164241, IMG submission 108780) | Backyard soil microbial communities from Emeryville, California, USA - Original compost - Back yard soil (BY) | ecosystem: Environmental > Terrestrial > Soil > Unclassified | place: USA... | reverse complement strand
GCTGCCGACGCGGCTCTTCGCGTACATGGCCGGCATGGGCGGCGGGAAGGAAGAAGGGATCGCCCTGCTCGAGGCGGCCATGCGCGACCCGGGCGCGCGCGTGGACGCCCAGACGGCGCTCGTGTTGATCTACAGCCGGGAAGGACGGCACGATGACGCCGTGCGCATCCTCTCTGGTCTTGCTGCCGAATATCCGCGCAACCGTCTCTTCGTCCTTGAACAGGGCGCCGCGCTGATCCGGGGCGGACGGGCGAAGGAGGCCGAGGCGCTGCTGACGCGCGGACTCGACATGTTCGACCACGACAGCCGCCGGAAGATTCCCGGAGAGCGGGCCCTCTTTCTCTACAAGCGCGGCATGGCGCGGCTGAACCTGAATCATCCCGCCGACGCACTCACAGACCTCAACGCCGCGCTGGCGTCCGCTCCGGAGCCCTGGGTGTTGGGACGCATTCAGCTTGCCCGCGGAAAGGTGCACGACCTCGGCGGCCGGCGCGCCGAGGCGCTGTCCGATTACCGCGCGGCGCGGCAGGCCGCCTCGGCGGCGAATGACCCCGCGTGTGAAAACGAAGCCGCGCGGTGGCTGAAGCAGCCCTTCTCGTTCACGGCGGTTCGAGGCTGACGGGGCCGTGCCGTATCGCCGCGCCTCCACGCGTCGACGAGCTCTTGCGGGATGACGTCATCACGCAGGACGTGGGTCTGGATCGTTGCGGGGGGGCTGGGCGCCGTTCTGGCCGTGCTGATCGCGCTGGCCGGCGCCGGCGTCTACTTCGTCTCGCAGCACATCCACAGCGAACGCCTGACGAGCGCCGACGCGCTCACGGCCTTCGATGCGGCCGCCACGCCGTTCGGGACGCGGCGGCCGCTCTACGAGCTCGACAGCAGCGAGGAACCCCGGCTTGCGCGTCCACTGGGGCAGCTGCCGACGGCGCCGCGCCCGGCCGATTCTCTCAGCATTCTCGCGTGGGATCCCGAGTCTGAACGCCTCGTCCGCGTCTCATTGCCTTTCTGGTCGCTGCGCCTTGGGCGCATGAAGATGTCCGTCAGCGGTGCCGAACAGCGATTCGATCTCGCCAAGCTGCATCTCGATGTCGATGAACTCGCCCGCATCGGACCGGCGCTCGTCTTCGACTTTCGCGGACGCGAAGGCGTGCGTGTCCTCTTGTGGACGCAGTGAATCGCCGCGAGCGGACGGTTCGAACTCGATCCGACTTTCGCCTTCGTGGCGTACCTCTTGCACGAGCGCGGTGCATCGGGAGGTCGTCACATGTTTCGTCCACGCCATCTCGTTCTGATTTCCGCGTTCGCTCTTGCGACGCCCGCGCTGGCCGGAGCAGATCCGCAGGGGCGAAACGCTCCATGGTCGCGCGGCGATGACCGCGGTTACGGCTACGGCAACTACGGCTACAACACGAACTTCGGATTTCGATCCGGATTGAATGACGGTTACGAGGCGGGCCTGAACGACTCGCGCGGCCGGCGCCGGTACGATCCCGTCGGCGAGCGCCGGTACCGGAGCGCGGACCGCGGCTACGAGCGCCGGTACGGCTCGAAGGACGCCTACAAGTATGCGTATCGCGACGGATTCCGCGAAGGGTACGACCGCGGATACCGCGAAGGACGCCGGTACGACGACCGGCGCGATCGCGACCGCGGATTCTTCGGAGGCATCTTCGGGTTCTGACGATCGTCACGGCACGAAGGCGCGCGTATGAAGTACGGCGGTCACACGCCGTGCTTCATGCGCGGATCCCCCGGCGTTACTCGAGTCCGAAGAATCGCCTCATCCGATGGGCCAGTGACACACGCGCCTCGGGCACACTCAAGGCCGCGGCCGCGCGTGATTGATCGAGCTCGCGCCGGCGCTCGACGGCTGCTGCGGCCAGGTGCTCGATGACTTCCGGATGCATCGTCACGTATTCCCGGAAGGCGTCGCCTGATATTTCGAGCACCGTGCAGTCTCCCGCGGCCACGACCGTCGCGGAACGAGGCTCCCCGGTCAGGAGGGACATCTCGCCGAAGTAGTCGCCTTCCTTCGTTCGCGCCACCTCGTGGTCCTTGCCGACCGTGATCCTCACTTCGCCCTTGTAGACGATGAACATCGAGTTGCCGGGAGCGCCCTCGCGCACGATGACTTCCCTGTCCGCATACGTGTGCTCCCGCGCCGTGGCTGCCAGTGCGCGGCGCCCATCCACGAACAGCGCGGCCAGCACGGGCACGCGCGCCAGCAGAGCCTCGAACCGCTCGCGCCGCTTCTCCGGCTCTTCCACGACCTCGTCGCGTGAGTACTCGATCTGGATTGGATACGGGATCTCGATCCCCCGCCGCGCGAACTCGTAGTAGATGGCCGTCCGCACCTCATCGGTCGCGTAGTCTTCCATCTCGTAGTCGTCGATCCAGAACCGGGTCCGATAGGTGATGGCGGAACCCGCAAAATCGAGGAGCAGGACTTCGGGGCCTGGCACCGCGAGCACGTACCGGCAACGCGCGGCGGCGGCCATGAGCGCCGCGCGAACGTCGTTGGGCGGCGCCCCGTAGCTGGCGCCGACGTCCACGGACAACTGGCTCGGGGCCTTGGGTTCCGCGTAGTTGGTGATCGCTTCGCGCGCGACCACGTTGTTCGGCAGCGTCACCAGGTTGCCGAACTTCGTGCGGATCTTCGTGGCGCGCCATGTGACTTCCACGACTCTGCCGTCGAAGCCGGCGACGGTCACCCAGTGGCCGACGCGGAACGGCTTCTCGGTCTGAATGGCGAGGCCGGCAAAGGCATTGCCCAGCGTTTCCTGCAGCGCGAACCCGAGCACGGCGGCAAATATCGCGGACGACGCAAACGCATCGGCGCTGTCGCGGTTGATGGAAATGAGCGCGACGGCCAGGAACAGGCCGACGACAATGGCGTCCTGCACGACGGCGGGCGCGCCGTCGCGGATGCGGTCGGCGAACCACGGGTTGAACAGCAGGGCGACCACGGTGTTGATCGCCGCCAGCGCCAGCAGCAACTGCTCCACCGCCGTCGTCGTCGACGAGACGAGGGTCGGACGTACGAACAGCGCCACGTGGAGCGCGAGCACGCAGCCGATGACGACGAGCGCGAACGTCATCCGGCGTTTGATGACGCGGTTGCGGAAGAACGCCAGCGCGAGGGCGTTCACTGCCGCGAGCAAGAACGTCGACGCGAGGATGACGGTCGTGTGTGGAGGGATCATGGGGAGCGGCGGCGGCTGATTTCAGCCGCCTAGCCGGTGATCCCTTTCCGGAACTCCGCGACCTCAGCCTTGGAGACCGAGACGCTCACGAGCGTCTTGACCGGGCCGCCTTTGGCATCGCGATCGGGATTGACGCCGCGCGAGCCCGCAGAAGAAACCGTCTGGTCGCTGGACTTCTCACGTCCGAGCGCCTTCATGCCGCCCAAGCCAAGCCCGCCCGATTTCTTCTCGGTAGCTGCCGCGCTCGTGACTCCGCCGGCGGCGAGGGACTCGACCGGGGCGAGCGTAAAGCTGATGTGCTGCCGGTAGCGCGGCTGCACCATCGCGGTGGCGACAAGTTTTTGTTTGGCAATCGCCTGCTTCAGTGCCGTGAGCCGGGCCTGCGTGTCCGGGTGCGAGGCGTAGAGACCGCTGGGCTCCTTCAGATTCTTGTTGCGATCGAGCAGGTGCTGCAGAAAGGCCCCCAGTCCGCCCGGCGCGTATCCGGCCTTGTTGGCGAGGGCGATGCCAATGCCATCCGCGTGAATCTCGTCGTCGCGGCTGAACTGATTCTGAAAGAGCACGTCGAACCCGGTGTCAGCGGCCTGGCTGAGGACTTCGCTTCGGCTGACTTGCGCGCCAAGGTCCATACGCTTGGCATTCTGAATCGCTTTGATGGTGTCCTTCTCGGTCACGTGCGTGATCTCGTGTCCGAGGACGCCCGCCAGCTCGGACTCGTTCTGAATCAGCGCCAGCGCGCCGCGCGTAATGTGCACGAATCCGCCGGGCGCGGCAAACGCGTTGATCCCGTCCGTGTCGAGCACGACGAACGTCCATTTCAGGTTCGGCCGTGAACTCTCGGCGGCCAGCGCCGTCCCCAGAAGCGCGACGTACTTGTGCACGCTGGCGTCCTGGACGACACCGTACTTGTCCCGGAGCTTCGCGCTGATCTCGCTGCCCACCTGCACTTCTTCGCTCTCGGTGAAGACGAACGCCTGCCGCGCGTCCTTCGCCTTGTCCACCACCTTGCCGGCCTTGCCGAGTTTGGATCCCAGGCCGCCCAGCTGCGCGGCGGCCGGCGCGGCCAGCGCGAGCGACAGCAGCGCGGCGACAAATATTGTCCGAATCATGTGTGTTGCTCCTTCATCCTCGTCACCGCGTACACCGCCACCGCCTGGGTCTTGCCCTTGACCCTGACGTCGCCGATGAATCGCGTCTCCACGGGAATCGTCAGCCGCGCACGCGTCGCGTCGCTGATCAAAATCCGCGTCCCGTAATCCTTGTTCAACGACTCGAGCCGGGAACCGAGGTTCACGGCATCGCCGATGACCGTGTAGCTCATGGCGGACTCGGCGCCGATGTTGCCCGCGATCATCTCACCCGAGTTGATGCCGATCCCGATGTTCAGCACCGGACGCCCCTCGGCCTGCCACGTCACGTTCATCGCCTCGAGACGCTCGATCATGTCGAGCGCCGTCAGCACGGCGTGGTCGGCGTGGCGCGGGTCCGGCAGCGGCGCGCCAAAGAGTCCCATCACCATGTCGCCCACGAACTTATCGAGCGTTCCACCGTGCCGGAACAGGACCTCGACCATGGCGCCGAAATACTCGTTCAACTGGCCGACGACGGCCTCCGGCGTGCTGGCCTCGGACGCCGTCGTGAAGCCGCGAATATCCGAGAAGAGCACGGTCATCTCACGGCGCTGCCCGCCGAGCCTGGCGAGCGACGGATTCTCCATCAGTTCGTTGATGACGTCGCCCGAGACGTACCGGCCAAACAGATGCCGGATGCGCCGCTTCTCCCGGTCTTCGACGAAGTAGCGCCAGGCCACCCCGCCGAAGAGCGCCAGCCCCGACGCCAGCACGGGCATCACGCCGGCAATCCACGCGCCCTCGTGCACCTGGCGCGTGATCCACCATGCGAATGCGGCAACGACGGCGGCCGTGGAGAGCAGCGCAAGGACAACGGGTAACAGCGCCGACGAAAGGCCGGCGGCCACGCCGAGCAGCGCAGACCACGCGAGATCGACGCCGCCTGCCGCCCGGCGCATGAAGCGGCCGGACAGAATGTTGTCAGCCAGCGTCGCGTGCAATTCGACCCCTGCGGCGCCGCCGGCGAACGGCGTCGAATACCGGTCGAACAGCCCCGCGGCCGTCGTCCCCACGAACACCAGCTTGCCGGCAAATGCGGACGTCGGAATCACGGGCGCCTGTCCGGTCCCGGCCTGGTCGGCCGCAACGGCGACATCGAAGAACGAATATGTGGGAAACGTCGACCGCACGCCGTCCGGCTCCTGGACGGGCGCGATGAACCGCATCAGGGCCTGCGTCGACGGTAGGCCTGTCCCGGAAACCGGATCACGGAGAACCGGCATCGAGACGGATCCGATGCGCAGCCGCTCGCCGTCGACGCGCACGTCCGCGTCGCCGGCGTCCAGAAACGCGAGCGCGGCAGCGGTACCGAGCGAAGGGATTGCGACGCCGCGCGACTCGACGAATGGCCGCATGCGCCTGGCCGCGCCACCCTCGTCTCTGACGAGACGGTTGTGTCCGAGCGCATGGCTGAACGCGCGGAGTTCGCGAAACGCCGGACTCACGACGTCGACGTGTTCGAAACCGGGCCCGGGATGAAACGTGATGCCCGGCAGGCTGAGCGGTTCGCGGCCTGCGTCGGCACCTGACGCCAGCGGTTCCGTCGTCGCATCGGCGAGCAGGATGACGTTGCCGGCGTTCTGCACGGACGTCACGAGCGCGCGGTCCGACTCGTCCCCCCGGATCTCACGGCCGTTGATTATCCGGGTCGAATAGTCCTCGGCCTCGCCGAACAGCACGTCATACGCGATGACGCGCGCCCCGGCCTGTTTCAGGAAATCAATGACGCTCGCGTGGACGAGCCGGGGCCACGGCCATCGGCCAACGACCGGCGCGAGCGCCTTGATCGATGAGTCGTTGATCTCCACGATGACGATGGGGGATTCGGCGCGAACGGGTTCGGCTTCGACGGCCACGCGCGCGTCGTAGGTGCGATTCTCCAGGTTCGAGAGCAGTTCGGTCCGGGCGGCAGCCCACGAGAGCGCGGCGGCCGCGCAACCGATGGCAATACCGATGAGAATCTGACGACGGGACGCGGAGAGCATGGCGGGCGTAACCGGAATATCGTCCCACGGTGCGAGCGCGACAGGTCGACCGCGCGGCCAGTGCCGGGCATCTCCTCGCCAGGCGGTGCGGAATCGCCTCGTGGACCTCAATCGGCGGGCAGGGTGTCAACGGCCGGCCATGCCGGGACGTAGTTAACGCCGAGCCCGATGATCAGTTAAGCTGAGGCTTCACGTTCTATGCGCAAGACCCCTGCGGCCGTTCGAATGATCCTGGCTGCCTTGGGTGCGCTCGTCGCCGCTGGCATCTACCGGCAGGTCGACGCTGCGCGACCCCAGCCTCCGCAAGCTGCCATGTCGCTGGCGGCGACACCCCCCGCCCCGAGCACGTCGCGTCCCGCGGCACCGGTGCTCGACACGACCATCAAACGCTATTGCTACGGTTGTCACGACTCGGACGCCCAGACGGCAGGGCTCGCCCTCGACGTCCTGAACCCGGCGGATGTCGGCGCCGACGCGGCCACCTGGGAAAAGGTCCTCACCAAGCTTCGCACCGAAGAGATGCCGCCGGCCGGCAAACCCCGGCCTGACCATGCGACGTACGTCGCCATTGCGGCGGAGCTCGAGGCGTCGCTCGATCGCGCGGCGGCCGCACATCCGAATCCCGGGCGCGTCCCCGTCCACCGGTTGAACCGTGCGGAGTACGCGGCAGCGGTCCGCGATCTGCTCGGCCTCGACGTCGACGCAAAGGCGCTGCTCTCGGCAGACGACTCGGATCTCGAAGGATTCGACAACGTGGCCAGCGTCCTGTCGATGTCACCGGCGCTGATCGAGAACTACCTCGGCGCGGCCCGGCGGATCAGCCGTCTCGCGGTGGGCGACGTGACGATCGCGCCGGGATTCCAGACATTCAAGATTCCGAAAGCCCTCGTGCAGGACGAGCGGATGAGCGACGACCTGCCGTTCGGTTCGCAGGGCGGCGCGTCAATCCGCTACACGTTTCCGGTCGACGCCGAGTACACCATCAAAGTTCTGCTCCGCCGCCAGGAATACGACTACATCGTCGGGATCGGGGAACCGCACGAGATTGATTTCCGGCTCGATGGCGAGCGGCTGGCGCGATTCTCCATCGGGGGCGAAGGCAAGGGCATGACCGCGCCCGAGAGCTACATCGGCAACACGCAGGGGTCGCCGGAGTGGGAAGTCTACATGCAGACGGCGGACGCCAAACTCGAGGTGCGCGTGCCGGTAAAGGCCGGCGTGCACGACGTCGGCGTCTCGTTCGTGCGTCGCCTCTGGGAGCCTGAAGGAGTCTGGCAGCCGCCGATCATCGGTTTCGGCCGCGCCACCAACGAGCTCTACCACGGCCATCCTGCCGTGGAAGTCGTCATGATCGGCGGCCCGTACGGCAAGGCCACACCGGGCGACTCGGCGGTGCGGCAGCGGATCTTCACGTGCCGGCCCACGACCGCGGCCTCTGAAGAACCCTGCGCGCGCACGATTCTCGGCGCGCTCGCCACCCGCGCGTACCGCCGGCCGGCCACCGCGCAGGACCTCACGACGCTCGTGGAGTTCTATCGCGCAGGCCGGACCGAAGGGGGCACGTTCGACGCGGGGATCCAGCGCGGACTCGAACGAATTCTCGCCGCGCCCAGCTTCCTCTTCCGCGTCGAGCACCCGCCACAGGACGCTGCGCCTGGTTCGGTCTATCGGCTCGACGATTTCGATCTCGCCTCGCGGCTTTCGTTCTTCCTGTGGAGCAGCGTGCCGGACGACGAGCTGCGCGGACTGGCGGCGGCCGGCAAGCTCAAGGAACCGGCGGTGATGAACCAGCAGGTCCAGCGGATGCTCAAGGATCCGCGGGCAAGCGCGCTGGTCGACAATTTCGCGAGCCGCTGGCTGGAGCTCGGCAAGCTTGCCGGTGTCGTTCCCGACACCGACCTCTATCGCGAGTTCGACGAAAACCTTCGCGAATCGATGGAGAAGGAAACGAAGCTGTTCATCGCCGACCAGCTCCGCAACGACCGCAGCATCTTCGAGCTGATCAGCGCCAACTACTCGTATTTGAACGAGCGGCTCGCCACCCATTACGGCGTGCCCGACATTTACGGCGACCATTTCCGCAAAGTCCAGTTTGCCGACGATCGACGCGGCGGCCTGCTGGGACAGGGCAGCCTGTTGACGCTCACGTCGTACGGCAACCGCACGTCGGTCGTGCTGCGAGGACGCTGGGTTCTGGCCAATCTGCTCGGCGCGCCACCGCCCGCGCCGCCGCCCGATGTGCCTGCGCTCAAGGAGCCCGGGGCCGGCGGTGCGCCGCGCTCGCTTCGTGAGCGGATGGAAGTGCACCGCGAGAACCCGGTCTGCGCGTCGTGCCACCGCCGAATGGATCCACTCGGCTTCTCGCTGGAGAACTTCGACGCCACGGGCAAATGGCGCGCGGCAGCTGACGGCGTGCCGGTCGATGCCACGGCAGCGCTGCCCGACGGCACGACATTCGATGGCGTCGCGGGGCTGCGCTCGGTGATCCTGAACCACCGCGAGGACTTCGCCCGCACCGTCGCGGGGAAGATGCTTGGCTACGCCGTCGGCCGCGGACTCGAGCCGTACGACGCGCCCGCGGTGCGGGCGATCACGCGCGAAGCCGAGACCAGGGACTACCGCTGGTCGGCCATCATCGCGGGCATCGTCCGCAGCACGCCGTTCAGCATGGGCATCGCGCCCGCCGCCGCGCCAACCGTGGCGAGCCGGTAGCTCGACGGGAGTCGGCGGTATGACAGCGGGCGGCCTGTCGCCCGATAGTGGTTGTGGTGTCGTCCCGGCGTGCCGGGTTTGAGGAGCGACCAATGTATATCGCGAGGAAAGCGGTTTCACGGCGCACGATGTTGAGAGGAATGGGCGCGGCCATTGCGCTGCCGCTGCTCGACAGCATGATGCCCGCGCTCTCCGCCCTCACCCGGACGGCGGCGCAGCCGGTCAAACGGTTCGGCGTCGTCTACGTGCCGAACGGCATGATCATGCCGAGCTATCTGCCGAAGGCCCAGGGTGCCGGGTTCGAGCTGACCCCGACGCTGTCGCCGCTCGCGAATTACCGCGATCGCATCCTCGTCCTGAGCGGACTCGACTGCACGCCCACGCCGGGACGCCCGGGTGGCCCGCACGCCAAGGCGACAACGCGTTTCCTGACGGACGTCTCACCGCCCACCAGCGAGACCTGGCTCGACGCCGGCATCTCGATGGACCAGATCCTGGCGAACGAGACGGGCAAGCAGACGCAGCTGGGCTCGCTCGAGCTGTCGATCGAATCGAGCGAAACGGCGGGCGCCTGCGACACGGGTTTCGCGTGCGCCTACACGACGACCATCTCCTGGAAGAGCAAGAACACGCCGCTGCCCGGCCAGCACAACCCGCGCGTCGTGTTCGAGCGGCTGTTCGGCGACAGCGGCAGCACGGATCGCAAAGTGCGGATGGCGAGACTCCGCCAGCAGCAGAGCGTGCTCGACTCGGTGACCGCCGAAATCGCAGGCCTGCAGGGCGCGCTCCCGGCCAGCGACCGGACCAAGCTCACGGAGTATCTGGACGCGATTCGATCGGTCGAGCGCCGCATCGAACTCGCGGAGGCTCGCGGCGACGTCGACATGCCGCTCATCGCCAATCCCGAGGGGATTCCGGCGAACTGGGAGGAGCACGTCAACCTGATGTTCGACCTGCAGGTGCTGGCGTACCAGTGCGATCTGACGCGCGTCATCACCCTGATGCTCGGCCGCGAGCACAGCGGCATGACCTACCCGCAGATCGGGGTGCCCGACGCGCACCACCCCATCTCCCACCACCAGGGCGAGCCGGAGAAGGTGGCCAAGGTCGCGAAGATCAACCAGTACCACATGCAGATGTTCGCGAACTACCTCGGCAAGCTGCAGGCGGTCCGTGACGGCGAGGGCACACTGCTCGACAGCCTGACGCTCATGTACGGCGCGGGTATCGCGGACAGCAACAGCCACTCGCCGACGAACATCCCGATGATCCTCGCGGGTGGAGGCATCACCGGCGGACGTCACGTGAACTTCAAGAACACGCCGCTGGCGAACCTGCACCTCACCCTGCTCGATAGGTTTGGCTTGCAGGTAGACAAGATCGGGGACAGCACGGGCCGCATCGATGAGAAGATTCTCACGCTCTAGCGCCATCGCCGCGGTCGTCGCCTGCACGCTCGCGGCCACGTTCACGCTGTCGGCGGCAGCAGATTCGCCGCTCGTCGCGGCGATCCGCAAGAAGGACGCCGCTGCGGTGCAGACGCTGCTCCGCCAGGGCGCCAAGGCCAACGCCCCGCAGGGCGACGGCAGCACGCCGCTCTTCTGGGCGGCGCACGTGGACGACCTCGGCATCGCCGACGCGCTGATCCGTGCGGGCGCCCGCGCCGATCTTCCGAATGACACCGGCTTCACGGCCGTGCACGTCGCCTGCGTGAATCGCAACGCGGCCATGGTGCAGCGCTTGCTGGCCGCCGGCGGAAATCCAAACGCCGCGTCGCTCAACGGCGAGACGGTATTGATGACGTGCGCGCGCACGGGCAACCCCGACGCGGTCAAGGCGCTGCTCGACAAGGGCGCTCGCGTGAACGAGAAGGAAAAAGCGCACGACCAGACGGCCCTGATGTGGGCGGCCGCGCAGGGGCATGGCGCCGTCGTGAAGCTGCTCGCGCAGGCCGGAGCCGACCTGCACGCCCGCAGCCGCAGCTATTCCCAGACGGTCGTCAACGAACAGACGCAGCGGACGGGGCGTGAGGAACTTAACTACGACATCACGCGCGGCGGGATGACGGCCCTGCTCTTTACCGCGAGAACGGGCGACGCCGAGTCGGCTCGGGCGCTTCTCGAGGCGGGCGCCAATCCCAACGACACGCTGCCGGATGGCATGAGTGCCATCGTGCTCGCGGCCTACAGCGGCAGCACCGAGGTCGGCAAGGCGCTGCTCGACAAGGGCGCCGATCCGAACGCGTTCGGCACCGGCTACACCGCGCTCCACGCCGCCATCCTCAAGAGCGATGCGGATCTCGTCAAGGCACTGCTGGCTCACGGCGCCGATCCGAACGTCAAGATGACGAAGGGCACGCCGATCCGCCGGGAAACGACGGACTTCAACCTCCCGCAGACGCTGATCGGCACGCCGCCCTATCTGCTGGCTGCGCGCTTTCTGGAACCGGAGATCATCCGGGCCCTGGCCGCGGGTGGTGCTGACATCAAAGCGACGCTCGCGAACGGGAACAACGCGCTGATGGTCGCGACCGGACCGCGAAACAACCGCCGCGGGATTGCGACGACCAACTTCGGCAAGCCGGAGCCGGAGAGCCGGATCCTGGAAACGGTCAAGGCTGCATTGGATGCCGACCCTGACGCCAACGCCACCAACCAGACGGGCGACACGGCGCTGCACATGGCCGCGCAGCAGCGCTACGACACGGTGGTCCAGTACCTCGTCGATCATGGCGCGCAGGTGAACGCGAGAAATCGCCGCGGCCAGACGCCGCTGGCCGCCGCCCTGCAAGGCGGCGGGCGCGGACGTCGAGGCGGCGGAGCCCCGGCCAATGCGGGGGGCGATCAGGACGGCGACGACGGGCCGCGCGAAACGCCGGCGGCGTCCACGACAGCCGCCCTGCTGCGGAAGCTCGGCGGGATCGACACTCCGGCAGCCGCGCCGACGCCTGACGCGACGCCCGAGCGGTCATCCGCCGTTCAGCCCGCCACTCCTCCCGTTGCAGGGATCCCCGGCAGCGTTCGGGTAGCCGGCGGCGCCCTCGTGGACGCCAGGATGATGGCGCTCTACACGTACGACAACGACCGCGAGCCAAACACGTCGTCATGCGCGGGCAACTGTCTGAACAACTGGCCCGCACTCAAGGCGGCCGCCACCGACAGCCCCATGGGCGACTGGACGCTCGTCACCCGCGACGACGGCACGAAGCAGTGGGCGTACAAGGGCAAACCCCTGTACTACTTTGCGCAGGACAAGGCACCGGGCGACAAGATCGGCGACGGCCGCGGCGGCGTCTGGCATATCGCGAAACAGTAGGCTCTGGGCTTTGGGCTCTAGGCTTTGGGCTCCAAGTGCCAGGCTTTTGCGGCTTGCGGTGGGGGAAGATCCGAAAACCCAAATCCGTCGATCTCACGATGGATTCGCAATTTGAGATTTCAGATTCTCAATGCGCCCGTCCGTCCGAATCCAGTTGACCCGCGGCTGATTTAGATCTACGTTTTCGCCGGGAGATCCCACAATGCCAACGATCGTCTCCGCGAAGCGCTCGCGGCTGGCGGCGCTTGCTGCGCAATCCGCGCAGACGGCCGTCTCCAAGCCTCAACTCCCCATCCGTAACGTCACGGCGCGCGCCGTGAAGGAGCCTGCAAGCGGCCGCCAGTATGTGCTGCTGAAGATCGAGACCGACGGCGGACCGATCGGCTGGGGTGAAACCGCGGTCGCCATGGACGCCGCCACGCTGGTGGCGCGGCTCTCGACGTTCAGATCGCTCGTCGGGCAGGACGCGCTCGCGTCCCAGGCCGTCGACGCGCACCTGGTCAGGAGCAGCGCGCCGGCCTACGCCCGGGCGGCGATCAACATGGCGCTGGTGGACATTCTCGGTAAGGTGGCCAAGGCGCCGTCCTACGACGTACTGGCCGGCGGCACGCGCAACAAGGCGCGCGCGCTGGCCCCGCTGCACGGGACGGACCGCGCGTCCCTCACGGCATCGCTCGAACGCGCACGCTCACGCGGCTTCCGCGCATTCATCGTCGACGTTCAGATTCCAGCGGGTCCGGTCCGTTCGCGCGAGTTCTACCGGTCGCACGTGGATCTGCTGACGGCACTCCGGACCGCTGGTGGAGCAACCGCGGAAGACTTCGTACTCGATTGCGCGGGACGGACGACGGCTTCCGAGGGATCGGTCATGGCGGCCGCGCTCGAATCGTTCCATCCACTCTGGATTGACGAGCCCGCCGACAAGATCAACGAAGAAGCGCTGCGCAAGATCTCGCGGGAAAGCGTCACGCCGCTCGGCTGGGGACGGTGGATCGAGAGCGCCGACGAGTTCCAGAACCTGTTGAGGATTCAGGCCATCGATGTGCTTCGACCGGACATGGCCCGGTATCCCATGGCCAATATCAGGAAGGCCGCGACGCTCGCGGAAGCGCATTACACCGCCTTTGCTCCGTACCACAACGGCGGGCCGCTCGCGACCGCGGCCGCGCTCCACATCGCCGCATCGACGCCGAATTTCGTGATTCAGCAGGTCCCATTTCCTGCCGACGATCGCGACATCGCCATGCGTGAAGCGCTTGCCGGCAAGGGGCTCGAGGTGCCGGTCGAGGGCTACCTCCCGCTGCCGACCCGGCCGGGCCTCGGCGTGGACATCAACGAGGACGCCATCGCGAGGTACGCGTCGGCCTAGCCGCACGCCGAAGAGGAGACCGCCATGAATCGTCGTGAATTCATCGGAAGCACACTGCTGACGAGCGCGGCTGCCGCCGTGCGACTCGGTGCACAGTCGACGTCGCAGCCCACGCCGGCGTTGCCTCAGGCGCCAGGGCGCATCAAGGTCACCGGCATGAAGGCGATCGGCGTGACCTGGGAACCGAACTCCGATCGTCCCTACGTGTTCGTCAAGATCGAGACGGACCAGGGCATCGTCGGATGGGGCGAAGCAACGCTCGAGGGCAAGGCCGGAGCGGTGATCCAGACGGTGGACGATCTCAAGACGTTTGTGATCGGCGCCGATCCGATGCGGGTCGAGCACATCTGGCAGGACATGTACATCCACGCGTTCTATCGCGGTGGCCCGATCCTCGTATCCGCGATGTCGGGCATCGATCAGGCGCTGTGGGACATCCGTGGCAAGGCGCTGAACATGCCGGTCTATCGCCTGCTGGGCGGGCCGTTCGACGCGCGAGGCGTTCGCGGCTACTACCACACGAACGCCAACGCCAATAATCCCGAGGCCATGGCGCGGCTCCGTGAATCGGCGAACGAGCTCGGGGTGACGGCGTTCAAGGGCGGCATCCCGGGGTACTACGAATGGATTGCCACCAACGACCGGATCAAGGCCGCCGTCACCGGCCTCCAGCGGCTTCGTGAAGGGCTCGGCGACAAGATCGATATCGGAATCGACTTTCACGCCAAGACCAGTCCTTCGGCGGCCTCGATCATCTGCAAGGAAGTCGAGCCGCTGAACCTGATGTTCATCGAAGAACCCTGCCCGCCGGAGAACTACGAGGCGATGGCGAAGATCGCGCGCCGCACGACGACGCCGATTGCCACCGGGGAGCGGCTGATCACGCACTACGCCGTGCAGAAGCTGCTCTCGGACGGCGCGGTCGACATCATCCAGACGGACTGCAACCACGTGGGCGGCATCACCGCGCTGTGGAAAGTCGCGGCGATGTGCGAGGCCTCGGGCGTCCTGATGGCGCCGCACGCGTGCGAGGGACCGATTGGCGCAATCGCGACGCTGCACGTCGACGCGTCGATCCCGAACTTCGCCGTGCAGGAGATCTGTTCAGGCGTCAACCCGACGGCCAAGGAGCGGCTCTGGGAGGAATGGATGGGCTTCCCGGCGATGCGGATGGTGAACGGCTACTTCCCGCTCCCCACCAAACCCGGCCTGGGCTTCGATATCGACGAAGCGAAGCTGGCGAAACTGCCGTTCCAGGGCACGATCCCGATGGCGCGCCCGCTGTTTCCGGACGGCAGCGTAGCCGCCTGGTGACGTTCGCAGGTTGAGTCGCTCGATCGGACCGGAAAGATCCGGAGCAGCCTCCGGCGAAGCCGAAGTACGTTCGTGTTTCGTACTTCGGTTTCGTGTTTCGGTTCAGTACTTCGTACTTCTGACTTCGTACTTCCGAAGGTTTGGTACCGGTACGGGGATTCGAACCCCGGTCCCGTGGCTGAGAACCACGTGTCCTGACCCCTAGACGATACCGGCACGGCAGACAGGAACTTTGAAACGTAGCATCCTGGCGTGAGCACGGTCAAGTCAGGGATAATCGTGTGTCGCCGTCTGTGATCTCACGGCGCTCACGGCGCCGGCCCTGGCTCCCATGCGAATGACCACACGCACTGCCGCTTCACCGTTCGCGCTTTGCTCAGCTGCGCTCCTGTCGTTGACGATTGCCTGCTCGGCTCCGGCGACGTCTACGACGACGCCCGCCGCGGCGGGAAAGAAAGTCGATACGGCCTCGGCCGGATCGATTGCCGGCACCATTTCGTTCGAAGGTGCCAGGCCTGCTGCCGAGGTGGTGCGCGTCTCGAGTGACGCTGCCTGCGTTCAGGACGCCGGCCCGAACCCGCAGAGCAACGCCGTCCTCGTCTCGGACAACGGAGGGCTCCAGAACTCGTTCGTCTACATCAAGGACGGGCTCGACCCCGGATACACGTTCGACATCCCGACCGAGCCCGTGGTCCTCGACCAGAAGGGGTGCTTCTACCAGCCTCGCGTGCTCGGTGTCCGCGTAGGACAGCCGCTCGAAGTCTCGAACGACGACCCGACATTCCACAACGTGCACTCGCTGCCGAAGATGAACATGGAGTTCAACCAGGGTCTGAACAACCGGGGCACGCACCTGACCCGCACGTTCACGACTCCAGAGGTCATGGTCCGCTTCAAGTGCGACGTTCATGGCTGGATGGCGGCGTGGGTCGGCGTGCTTCCGCACCCGTACTTCGCGGTTACCGCGGCGGATGGCTCCTTCACGCTCAAGGACGTTCCGCCAGGCACCTACACGATCGAAGCGTGGCACGAACGGTTCGGCACGAAGTCGGCCCAGGTGACAGTGGCCGCCAATCAGACCGAGCAGACATCCTTTACGTTCTCGGCCAACTGATTCGCCATGAAGCCTGACGCCCTTCCGTACGAAAAAGCCGGCGAGCGGACAACCCACTCGAAGTTCGGCGACGTCATCACGCTCGCCAAGGTCCGTGTCAACGCGCTCGTCGTTGCGACGACCGCGGGCGGCTACTACATGGGCGCGACCGGCGAAGTCGACATGGTGCGGCTCGCGGTGGCATCCATCGGTACTGCTTTGGTCGCGAGCGGCGCCGCTGCCCTGAACCAGATCAGCGAACGCGACACCGACAAGCTGATGAACCGCACGCGCCTGCGTCCGCTCGCCGACGGCCGCATGAGCGTCGCCGAAGGCCGGGCCGTCGCCTACGGGCTGTCGCTCGCCGGCCTGACGCTGCTGTGGGCGGGAACCAACCTCGCGGCCATGCTCGTCGCGCTGGCTACGCTGGTCATCTACGCGCTCGTGTACACACCGCTGAAGCGCCGCACCTCCCTGTCCACCGTGATAGGTGCGGTGCCTGGCGCCCTTCCGCCCCTCATTGGCTGGGCCGCTGCGAGGGGAGACATCGGCGCCATCGCGCCATGGACGCTCTTCACCATCATGTTCCTGTGGCAGCTGCCGCACTTCCTCGCCATCGCCTGGATCTACCGCGAGGACTATGCCCGCGCCGGGCTGCCCATGCTGACCGTCGTCGACAAGCACGGCGGGTTCACCGGCCGTCAGACCGCGCTGTGGGCGGCCTCGCTGGTCCCGTTCAGCGTGCTGCCGTACCTTGTCGGGATGGCTGACGCGCGCTACGCGGTTGGCGCGTTGATTCTCGGCGTCATGCAGCTGGTCATGGCACTGCGTTTCGCCGCGCACCGTTCCGAAGTGAACGCGCGCGGACTGTTCTACGCGTCGATCACGTACCTGCCGCTGCTCTGGGTGCTGCTCGGCTTCGGCAAGCGATGACGCTTGCCGATCTTCCGGCACTGAACGCGACCCTCAACGCAATCTCCTCCGTCCTGCTCGTCATTGGATGGGTGCTCATCAAGCAGCGGAGGATTGCCCAGCATCGCCGCCTGATGATCTCGGCGTTCATCTCGTCGGGGCTCTTCCTGACGTCGTACGTGATTTATCACGCACAGATGGGATCAAAGCCCTACCCGGGAACAGGGCTCATGCGGGCGGTCTACTTCACGATCCTCGTTCCGCACGTGGTACTCGCGGCCGCCGTGCTTCCGATGGCCATCGTGACGCTGAAGCGGGGACTGGTGCGCAACGATGCGCGGCACCGGCAGATCGCGCGGATCACGCTGCCGATCTGGCTGTTCGTGTCCGTGACGGGCGTCGTCGTGTATCTGATGCTGTATCAGATGAACTGACGCTATTTCAGCGCGGCGAGCTTCTGCAGGTTGACCGCCTGGACGAGCTGGCGCGCGACATCGGCGCTCTCGAGACCGTGTCCGTTCGCATGGACGATGTAGCGGTTGGCGACGATCAGATTGACTTCCCCGTGACCGCCATCTTTGCGCCACTCTTCCATGCCTGTCATTCCATCGAGCTTGATCCCTTTCTTGTACCCCTCATCTGAGCGCTCGGAGTAGTTCGCGCCGAACATCATGATGGGTGCGAGGAGCATGCTTACCGAGGCCGTGTCATTGATTTCGAGATCTATCGACGCGTCGCCCTTCTTGTAATCGGCTTCCGCGCTCGACACAGAGAACGTGCCCATGGACTTCTGGCTGCCCGTGATCTTCGATCGCTCCCACCCGGGGAATTGCGGCATCAGCTCCTGGAGGCGCTCATACTCGACGACCTGCACCGGCGTTCCATTGTTGGCCGCCTGTCCCATCTGCGACAGGCCTTGCATCATCTGAGCCATGCCCTGCGCGGCCGCGCCGTTCGCGGTGTCCTCGGCGGCTTCCGCCATCTTCTTGGCGCCTTCGGCCATCTGCTGAGCCGCGGCAGCCGTCTGCTCGGCGGCCTTCTGCTCCGGTGACTTCCCGCACGCGGCAGCGCCGGCAAGGACGACGGTTCCCACGATCAGCAGTCGCTTCATGTCAGGCCTCCAGAAGAATGAACGCGCGAATATTAGCACCGATACAATGGCCGCCGTGACGTGGGGCGCTCGCGCCGTTCCCCTGCTGTTCGTGCTCGTTGTCTGGTCGATGACGACCCACGGCAAGTTCTCGGACTCGGGAGACGAACCGCACTATCTGATGGTGGCCGAGAGTCTGTTCTCGGATCACGACTTCGATGTCTCGAACAACTATGCAAACGGCGACGGCCGCTGGTTCGGCGCCGACTTTCTCGAGGCCGGGCCGCACGCGCGCGTGACGCGCACCGGATCCACCTGGTCGACGCACGACGTCGGGCTGCCGGTGCTCGTGCTTCCGATTTACGCCGTCGCCACGCGCCTGGCCGCGCACGTCCCGGAGCCGCTGCTCGCGCGGGTCCGCCAAACGCGCGGACTGTTCGCCTACTCGCTGGTCAGCTTCACGTTCATCCTCATGACGGCGTTCGCGCTGTCGCTGTTCACGCGCGCACTGATGCGGAAGACATCGGAACGCCGCGCGGCGGTCATCGCCCTGGCCGTGGGGCTGACACCGCCCCTCCTCTCGCACGCGTTTCTCGTGTTTCCAGAAACGCCGGCCTTCTTCGTCGTCTGTGCGATGCTGTGGCTCGCCTCGCGTGACGAGCGCGAGCTGACCGCAGGCCGGGTGTTCTGGATCACTGCCGCCATCGGGATGCTGCCGTGGCTGCACCGCAAGTACTCGTTCTTCGTGTTCGGGCTCGCGTTCGTTCTCGCGTGGTCGCAGTGGACGTGGTTCCGGCGACAGCGACCAGCCGCGCTCCTGACGTTCGCGGCGTTGCTGGTCCTGCCACAAGCCGCGCTGCACGGCAGCACGTTCTATCTGTGGGGCAATCTTGGCGGTCCGCAGATGCTCGACCGGCTGCCTTTCTCCGCCGGATCATTTCAGCGGGGCATCCTGGGACTTCTGCTGGATCGTGAGCGCGGGCTCCTGGCGCACGGCCCCCTGTACCTCCTGCTGCCCGCCTGCTGGTGGCTGGGGTGGCGGGGGCACGGCCGCCTGCTCGTGCCGGTGTCGCTGTTGTTCTTTCCCATGGCAGGATTCGCCGTCTGGGGGGCGGGATTCTCGCCTGCTGCGCGCTATCTCGTGCCGCTGGTTCCTCTGCTGGCCGTTCCCGTGGCGGCTGCCCTGGAGCAGCGCCCGTTCCGGCGCGCGGTAGTCCTTGGCACGGTGTTCCAGGCTGTCGTTACAGCGATCCTATGGCAGTCCCCCCGTCTGCTCTGGCCGGAAGAGGCCGGACGCAATGCCGCGCTCGAGCGCGTGCCCTTCATTGGCAAGGCGTACGAGTGGTTTCTTCCGTCGATGTTGACGGGCGATTCGATCGTGCGTGGGTGGCTGTCCGCCAGCGTCATCATGCTGGCCACGCTGGTGCTCGTGATGGTGTCGCGCCGTGCGACGAATCCGTCCACACGCGCGTCCTAGACTAGGAGCTTGCTGAAAAAGCCAGCAAGCTCAACTATGAACTCGGACTCCGCCGCAGCGGACGACCTACTTGGCGAACCGATCGAAGATATCGACGAGTTCGTTGAGCTGTTTTCTGCTGTCGGCCTCGCCCTTGGTCAGCGCGTCCGACACGCATGTGTCGACGTGATGCTTGAAGATCGCCAGACTGATGCGGTTCAGCGCAGCCTCGGCGGCCGCCAGCTGCTGCAGGATCTCGATGCACTGGCGGGGTTCCTGGACCATCCGACGAATCCCCCGGATCTGTCCTTCTACGCGATTCAGGCGCGTGACGAGCGCCTGCTGTTCGGATGTTCCCAACATTGGACGACCATCCTCGAGTTCCAGATCATTGGCCAGCAAGTGATCAGACATGGGCTCCGCTCGCAAGAGAGATACGACGACTACGATGCTTCGTTGCAGTACGGTGGCGACTGGGTCCCAGTGGCCGTTGCGCCGTTTGTTGCAGACGTGATGGGAGGGGCGCAGACTGGGCTTCGGGCACGTGCGAATAACCGATGATTCAGCGCGGCAGTGGTCCTCCTCTCGTCTTCATACCCGGCATCGTCGGCCGCTGGGAATGGCTCGAACGCGCAGTCGAGGCGCTTGCAGCTTCACATCGCGTGCTGACGTTCTCGTTGAACGACGTTCACGGCCCCCGAATCTTCGACCTGTGGTCCGAGCATATCGACGACATGCTCGATTCGATTCCGTGCGAGACGACGCCGGTATTGGGGGTGTCGTTTGGCGGCCTGATCGCAGCTTACTACGCGGCGACGCGGCCTCGGCGCGTTTCGCGCCTCGTGCTGGTATCCACTCCGGCACCGGGCTGGCGCATCGACAACCGCACTGCCCGGCTGGCCAGGCGGCCGCGCGTGCTCTTTCCGATTTTCGCATGGCACGCGGTCTGCCAGATCCGCCCGGAAATTTCGGCGGCGGTTCCGGCCGCGACCGCGCGCGTCGCGCTTGCCGCCTACCATACGGCGCTGGCGGTCACTTGTCCACTGTCTCCGTCGAAGATGGCCGGCTGGGCCACGCAATGGGCCGAGACGGATCTGGCGACTCCGCTCGCGACGATCCGGACGCCCACGCTGGTGCTGACTGGCGAAGCGGCGCTCGACCGCGTCGTGCCCGTCGCCAGCTCGCTCGAATATCTGTCGCTCATTCCTGGATCGACGCACGCCGTCCTCGAACGGACGGGCCATCTTGGATTTGCGACGCGACCACACGAATTCGCGAGACTCGTGGCACACTTCACTCTCGGGAGCTCTGCTGAACGTGCGACTGACCGTCCCTGGACCAGCCGGTCCGCTGGAAGCCCTGCTCGATGAACCGCGGCCTGCAGCCGGACCTCCACCTCTCACTCCGCGAGCCGCCGTCGTCTTCGCACATCCGCACCCGCAGCATGGCGGGACGATGCACACAAAGGCGGTCTATCAGGGGGCGAAGGGACTCACGCGCATTGGCTGCGCGGTGCTGCGGTTCAACTATCGAGGCGTTGGCGCCAGCGCGGGTCAGTGGGACGAAGGCCGAGGCGAACGCGCGGACTTTCAGGCGGCGCTCACGCACATGACGGAACGGTATCCGGGCGTGCCGCTGTGGGCCGCCGGATTTTCTTTCGGGTCGTGGGTCGCGCTCGAAGAGGGCGCCACCGATCCGCGCGTGTCGCTGCTCATCGGCATTGCGCCGCCGGTCACACGGGAGGGCTACCACTTCGAGGCGATCTATCAGTCCGAGAAGCCGAAGTTTCTCATCCAGGGCGCGCAGGACGAAGTTTGCCCGATCCGCGATCTCTGGGCGTTCTATGCGAAGCTGAAGGAACCGAAGGAGATCGTCGTCATCGACCGCGCCAATCATCTGTTCGAGGGACAGGCCAGCGAAGTGGGCGAAGCACTCGAGAGTCTGCTCGGAGATCTCGAATGAGGCATCACGTCGCCTGGACTCTGGTTGCGCTCGCTCTCGTGGCGGCGCGCTGCACGTCGGGCCCGCCGCCGCCGAAGGATGAGCGCCCGTACGACGAACAGATCGCGTCGTTCCGTGCTCTCAAAGACGGTGACTTTCGCGCGGCCGACAACGAGTACTCGCCCATCCCTCCGGGCGCACGCGCCACGTTCGGCGGGCTCCCGTACTACCGGGTGCAGCCGTCCTACCGCGTCCCGGCCGCCCTGCGTGAAGTGCGGTCGAACCCGCCGGTCGTCATTCAGCTTCCCAACTCGGCTCATCAGATCGAGCAGAAGGTCAAAGTGGGATCGTTGGCATTCACGCTCGAAGGCCGCGAATTCACCCTGACCGCATTTGCCGAGAACGCCGGCCGGATCGAACGGCTGTGGGTGCCGTTCCGCGATCTGACGAGCGGTCTCGAGACGTACGGCGGCGGTCGGTTTCTCGATCTCGGACGGACGGGGAGCGGGACGTACG
>Ga0164241_10002149_pt1 | contig 22037 bp, 15 predicted proteins | sample OricomyardsoilBY_FD_108780 | JGI IMG/M metagenome (GOLD analysis project Ga0164241, IMG submission 108780) | Backyard soil microbial communities from Emeryville, California, USA - Original compost - Back yard soil (BY) | ecosystem: Environmental > Terrestrial > Soil > Unclassified | place: USA... | reverse complement strand
TCGAATGGCTGCTCGCCAGCGAGGACAAGCTCTCGGTGGTGTCGCCAACCAGGCGCCTCAGCTCCAGTCGCATCTCGAGCGACGCTTCGAGCGGTCGCAGAGCGTCGTCCGCGGATCCCCCGATCGACCTGAGGTACCACTCGCCTTGACGGGCGAGACAGCGCGCATACGGTTCCAGCACCTCGGGCAGGCGCCCTGCAAGCGCGAGGCAACGCTTGAAGTAGGCAGCGGCACCGTGTCGTGCTTTCACCGCCGCCTCGAGGCGGCCAACCGCGAGAAGCGCGTCCGACATGCCGACGAGGCAGATGCCCGCCTGGCGTAGCAGGTCGAAATCCGTCTCAGGAATTCCGGGCGCGAGCTCCAGCACCCTGATCGCGTCGATATAGGCGCGGATCGCTGCGCGCGACCCTTGATGGGCGTAGCTCGCGCGGGCGACGCCTGCGTGCAGTCGGCTGATTCTCGTCTTCGAGAACCCATCGATTCGAGAGCAGCGGGCGATCGCATCGGCCCAAGATCGCGCGGCGAAGCCGAGCTCGCCAATCGCGTGATACGAGCGAGCTTCGAGCTCTTTCCAGCTCACGTATTCGACGTCGCTCGAGCCGCCGCCAGCCAGCGCCGTCTTCGCCAGCGCGATCACCTGCTCATCCCTACGGGCGTCCACGAGGCACCGAGCCACCGCGAGCCGGGTGGGCAGATCGAGCGCCTGCAGCAGGACGTCGGGAGGGAGGGCCTGACCCGTCTCAATCAACTCGAGGGCGCGGACGCCGGCTTCGCCGAAGCGGCTCGCGTACTGGAGCGCTGTCACCAGCCACGCGAGGACCCTCAGTCTCACCTTCAGGCTCTCTTGGTCGGACGGCGAGTCGGGAAGCAGCGCCAGCAAGGTGACGAGCCAGTCCGTCGCCCGCTCTTCCCGAGCGCCGCCATCCAACCATTTTAGAAGCGCGTCGCGCAGGGCCGGGATCGCGCCTGGCCAGAGGTCGAGGCAGGCTTCGTAGAGGTAGGACCACGCGAAATGATGCTTGAACTCTCCGCGCAGCGTCCGGCTGTCCAACAAGCTAATCAGGTTCACGGGCGTCTCCGCGCGACGCAGACACTCCGCGGCCGGCGGCCTTGCGACGCCGTCATCGCTGTGAACCAGCCAGGATACCAAGGTGGTGTGGAAGCGCATGCCTTGGGGACTCGCCAGCGCGAGGGTTCGGAATACCTCCGGGTCCTGTCGATGAAGCCGCTGCAACCGTCGTTCGACGAGGTCCTGATGCGACGAATACAAGCCGCGCAGCCTGTTCAGCGCGGGGGTCGTGATATCCGCCGTGTAGTCCTGATTCACGAACCAGCTCGGGTGGTCGCGGAGATGAAGCAGCAGGTCGACGAGCACCTTCGGGTTGCCGGACGCCGCCGTTAGCAGCTGCCGGCGCGCCTCGTCACGCAGACCGGGGAACGCGGCGTGTAAGATCGCCTCGAGGCCCTCGAGCTTCGGCATGACCAGCCGCAAGAAGTTATCCTCCCAAAAGTAGCGCGACGAGTGCGGCGGCGACAGCAGCCGTTCGAGCTGAGCCACCAGCACGCCGACGGAGACGGGATCTTCGTCGAAGGACGGCACCTCGAGCAACTCCGCCTGCTCCTTCCACTCGGTCTCCCAGCACGTGACCATGATCATGAGCGACCACCCGTGCTGTACCGCCTCCGACAGCAGGTTGCGCGCAAAGCGCAGCGTGAGTGGATCGGCCCACTGCGCGTCATCGAGCACGACAATCACCGGGACAGTCGGCAGCTCGTCACGCTCGGAGTCGAGCAGCGTTCTCAGGAAGCTCCGCGCGCGCTCGTGCGCGTCGGTCCTGAACGTGGTTTCGGCCACGCCCAGGTCGGTAGCCGTCGTGTCTTCGGAGAGCGCGCCGCGGTGTTTCCACACTTCCTTGCCGTATTCGAGCGCGCTCTCGACCCCGCCCGCGATGAACGGCAACAGACCCGGGCCGGTGCCCGTCAAATGGAGGGCGGCTGCTCCGAGCGCCGTTGGCGCCACGGTCTCGGCGAAAGTCATGGCGGCGCTCTTGATGAGCCCGCGCCGGTGCAAGTAGCGCTCGAGCGGCTCACGGTGCCGACCCAACGCCGTTTGCGCATCCGCGTCGAGTAGCGCGCACGGGCGGTGGCCGGTCGCGTTGCGCTTATCGGGCGGCTGCCAGCGGAGCCCCCACCAAAACCAAGGCATATCCGCCAAATCGCGGGCGCCAGCGGACACCTCCGGGTTGAGGCGCAACGTCACCGGATCGGGATCCAGCGAGGCCGGCCAGTATGCGGCCGCGGGCGAGGCGTGCACCGCGGCACGACTGATGGCGGCGTAAAATTCGTGGATCAGCCGTGTCTTTCCGAGGCCGCTATCCGCGACGAGCAAGACGAGCTGCGGGCGTCCAGCGCGCACGTGGCGCCACGCCTCCTGCAAAGCCGCGAGCTCTGCCTGGCGCCCGACGAACGGCTTCAAAAATTCGACCACCCCCCGAACCGAATCACGGCCCGCGCGCGATGGCGATTAGTACTTTTTCGTACAGTGCGTCGATGGCGGCTTCGTGCTCGGGTCCGCTGCTCGCGTAGTGATCGAGGCCTGGCGCCGAGTTCACCTCGAGCACGAAATAGTCGTCGAGGCTCTGGGTCGCGTCCGCCAACATGATGTCGACGCCGGCGAGCCGCAGATCGAGCTCGGCGGCGATCCGCACGGCGAGGGCTGCGACCGTCGGGTGGATGCTGGCCGTGACGTCGATGGTCGAGCCGCCGCACGATAGGTTCGCGACCTCGAGCAAGGTGACACGCGCGCCTTCGGGGAGCACGCTGTCGAACCCGAGATTCTGCCGCGCGAGTGACGCGGCGATGCGCGGGTCGTCGAGCGCGAGCTCCGTATCGCGACCGCTGCGATCGAACTCTGCCTGCATTTCGAGCAGGAGGGCGCGAACGCTGGCCGCGCCATCACCGATGACATGGAGCGGGACACGCTCGTAAGCGGAGATGACCTCGCGATCCAGCACCACGACGCGGTAGTCTCGCCCCGGACACGGTTCTTGCACGAGCAGCATCGAATCGCGCGCGAAAATGGCGCGCGCCGCGTGCTCGTACGCGTCGCGGCTGCCCACGAGACGGATGCCGCTACCCTGGCTACGGCGGCAGGGCTTGACGAACACGGGTAGCCCGAGCTCGAGCGCAAACCGAAACCCCGCCTCCAAATCACGAGGCGACGCGAGCCGGCGGCTCATTTCGTGATTGAAGAAGCTCTGGGTCCGCGGAACTCGAAACCCGAGCTGCTGCAGAAAGAACCCCGCGTAGCCCTTGTCTTGAACGATTTTGGCGCTGCTGACCGAGTTCAAGTTGAATTTGTTGTGCCAGAAGAACGTCTGGCGGCCGTTCGGAAACCGGATCCGTCCGACTTCACGAAATTCCGGCTCGAGCCACACCTCTGCGCCCAAGCGGGGCGCGATGCGCGCCAGGACCGCGGGCATGAACGGGGCTGCGCGCGTCGACGGCTTCACGCCGACTCCAGGCCCATCGCCCGACATACGATACGATCATACAGCCCGCGCGCTAGCGCGCGCCCGTGCTCGCCGGAGCGAGCAAGGCTCTCCATCATGATGCCGCAGTTGATTTCGAGAACATGCAGCCCGCGCTGGGATTCGACGATGTCGACCGAGGCCAAGGTCACGCCCAGGGCTCGCGCCGCTCGTACCGCGATGTCGCAGATCGGTCGCCAGCGAGCGTCGGCTGGGTCGAGCTGCTCCGCCACCGCTCCCTGCCCCAGGTTGTGACGCCAATTCATTGATACTTCTTCACCTGCGGCCGGGACACGCTCGAAGTCGAGCTGCATCTCTTCCAAGGCGACCAGGCCCTTGAGCTGCCCCCGAAAATCCGGGCTCCCGCCGAGGCGCGCCAACAGTAGCTGGCGCAGGCTGCTCCTCCCGTCGCCCTGCAGGCTGGGCCGGCGCTTGCGGTACAGAAACTGCACTTCGCTGTCCAGCAACGCCACGCGGTACTCTGCCGCAATATCGATGTAGGGCGAGAGGCAGAGCGAGCGACTCTTCGAAAACAGCTGCAGCACGGCGGCCTCGAGCTCGAGCGGGGTGCGCGCGCGTGTGACGTCGCGGCCGCCGGTGCCTTCGTTCGTCTTACACACCACGTCACGCTGGCACGACTCGAAATAGGCCAGCATCTGGTCCCAATTGCCGGTGATCGGCACGTACGCCGCCATCTGAGGGGTGTGAAAGATACGATGCTCGACGCGAGGGACGCGGTGGAACTGCAGCAAGTCAGAGGTGGCCGTCTTGTCCTTGCACAGCATCTTCGCTGTCGCGCTGTTCAGCTCGAAGTCGTAGCCGAACACGTAGCTGACTCGGTCATTCTTTTGGAGACAGAAGATCCAGTCGTTCGAAAACGATGTCAGCACGACCTCGCGCGCCGTGCACACTTCGCGTAGCAGACTTACCAACATACGATCGGTGTTCAATTCGGGCATGGCGTGCCGGCCATCCTAGCACCCTGCCCCGGCGCCAAAGACCGCGCGACTTGCGTTCGCCCGAAATGGCCGGCCCGTTCTCGAGCTGGGCCGGACGCTCCCGACCCGGCGTCGTCGGGCATTTTTCGTGTGGCGTCGCTCCGCACCGGCAAAGTTCGCTAACGTTCGGGCCATGACCGCGACCGCTGCCGACGTGACCGACAAGATCCGCGCCTTGTTGTCGGAGCACGGCGTGCCATTCCGAGAGGTCGAGCACGCGCCGACCTTCACCTCGGAAGAGTCGGCGCGTGCGCGGAGCGAGCCGCTCGAGATCGGCGCCAAGGCGCTGGTGATGAAGGCGGGCTCCGACTTTGCGGTGTTCGTATTGCCTGCGGATCGCAAGATCGATTCGGCCGCCGTCAGGCGTCATCTCGCGATCAACGCGCTGCGCTTTGCGACGCCCGAAGAGCTCTTCGCGCTCACCGGCCTCGTGCCGGGCTCGGTACCTCCGTTCGGTCATCCAATCTTACCGATGCCGCTGTTCGCCGACGTCGGCGTGGGAGCGGCTCAGGATCGGATCGCCTTCAACGCAGGCTTGCTCACGTGCTCTTTCGTGCTCAGCGCGAGCGATTGGCGGCGTGTGGCCCGGCCTCAGGTGCTCGCTCTGGCGCGCTAGCGGGGGCGCCGCTCGAGCCATCGCGAAAACGCATGCCCGTCCATGAGTTAACTCGATTGGACGGGGTTGGTCGGCGTCGCTACGCTGCGATGCATGTGGTTACGGGCATCCGCCGGTGGAGCGGTCACGGTCCTGTTGGCGTCGGTGGGCTGCGGTGGAGCAACGGCGGATGCCACCGCAGACCTCGGGGGGGGAAGCACTGGAACCGGAGGCGGCGGGGGGACAGCGGCCGGCGCCGCCTCCAGCAGCGGCGGCAGCTCGGGTAGCGGCGGCGGGGGTGCTCCCGCCAGCGGCGCAGGAGGCGGCGCCCCGCGCGACGGAGGCGACGCGATGGCGATGAACCTGGACTTCGTGCGCAGTGGGACGCGCCTCCTGGCGATGGGCTACAGCTCGAACGAGGCGCGGGTCTTTCGAACCTTCCACGATCAACGGCTCGGCTTCGACTGCGACTTCACCCCCGGCCTCTCCGCCGCCGATCAGCGCTGCGTGCCGAGCGCAACCGTCGAGGTCGTCTTCACCGATGCGGCGTGCACCGAGCCGGCGACGTGGCTCGAGCGGACGCATGGCTTCGAGCCAGGTGAAGCGGTGAGCAGCGCCACCGAACCGGGCGCCCAGGTGTGTCCCGGGGACGCGCCACTACGTCGTGACGCCTATCGCGTCGGCGAGCAGCTGAGCGAAGAAGTGATCGCCGGCACTCCGTTCGATCTGTTCGCGGTGCGCGATGGGCGTTGCCAAACGGCGAGCTTGCCCGCCAAGGTAACGCCGCCCGTCTACCGGCTGACGCCGCTGGCCGACGACGAGCTGGTGCACGGCGAGCGGTTCAGCCTGAACGTCGGTGACGGTTTGCGCGTGACGCGGTTGATCGCCGACGACGGCGCCGAGCTCAACCTGGGGGTGACGGGCGCCGACCGAACGCCGTGCGAGCTGCAGCGCGACTCCGAGTGCGTGCCGGAGCCGATCGCGCGAGGAGCGTCTGCGCAAAACGGCAAATTCTGGACGGCCCTGAACGCCGATTGTACGGAGCCGGCCTTCCAGCCTCCGTATCCGGTCGCATGCGGCCCCGCCCAGCTCGGCGTACGAGACGACGGCGTCGCCCCGCCGGTCGTCTGGCGCCTGAAGAGCGCGAGCACCGCGTTCAGCTGGTCGGTCCTGCTTCCGGCGACGGATCCTCCCGCCTACGGCTGTGCGCCGCTCCCAGACACCGGCGCTCAGGGCCTGGCCGCGCCCGGCGAGGATGTGACGGGCACCTTGCCGACCGCGAGCAAGTTGCGCCGCGGCTCGGGTCCGCTTCATGTCGATTGGTACGTCGCCGGCCAAAACGTGCTTTTGCCGGTGCTGGCAGATCCCCGTCAAGCTTCACCAGGCGTCGTGCCCATACCGCAATTCGTTACCGACGCGGGGAAACCATGCACGATCATGGCCGCCGACGACGGCGACGAGCACTGCGTGGTCCTCGACGAAGAGGGCGAATTGGCGTCGTTTCCTCGCGTCTCGTGGGGCGCGCTCTAGCGTTACTGGTTGCGAAGCTCGACGAGCAGCGCTTCGGCGCGCGCCCGCAGCGCTTCATCGCCGCGCGTGGCGGCGTATTCGAGCTTGGCTTCGCTGAAGCGACCCAGCTCGCTCGCGACCTGCGCGGCGTCGAGCTCGAGGTCGGCCACGACGCTGAGCACGTGCTGCTCTTCATCGGCCTTCAAAATTTCCGAGTGTGAGACGACGACCTGCTTTCGCCTGGTAGTCGGCACCGAAAACGCCAACGTCGCCGGCGCCGCGCTGGGCTCGAGTAGGGAAATCAGACGCAGACCGCGCGTCTGCAGGAAGGGGATGGATTTGGCGTCGGCGAGCGCGTCGGCGAGCGCGTCGCCGATGCTGGCGGCGAAGAAATCGCGCAGCGTGGCGCGTGCTCGTTCGAGGAGCACGCCCGGGGGCTGCTCCTTCGGACCCAGGCCCGTGACGCTGCTCGCCCCCGGCCCGAGCCGATTGACGGCGGTGACGCCCACGCCGCCGAGATGCGAGTAGATCAAGAGCGCGCGCTCGATCACTTGCCCGGAGTGATTGGTCACCACCAAGTCATCGACGTCGCCGGTCAAGACCAGCGGCGACGGCGCGCCGCGCACCTCGAAGTCGAGCGTGGCGACGGCTGCGCTTGGCGAGTCGGCGCCGGCCGCCGTGCGCGGTTGCCGCACACCCAGCCCGCCGAACGCCTGCCAGCCGCTCCATTCGCTCGACACCGCGCTCGACGCGAAGGCCGTATTTCGCACCAGCTCGATGGGCCAGGAGGCGCCGCCGTCGGCCGGCTCGACGGCAGGAAAATAGCGCTCGATCGGTGACCATTCACCGGCCCCGCTCGCGCGCAGCTCGGCTCGAAACGCCGGCAACGCCGGGCCGGACGGGCTCTGAAACAGAAGCGCCAAGCTTACTTCGGCCCGATCGAGCCCGTCGAGCGCGGGCTCCGTGGAGCCGGGCTCCCCGCGTTCGATGTAACTCGGAACATTTTGCTCTGGGCTCGGCGATAGAAACAAGCCATCGGAGGCTTGGACGGTGGTCAGGGTCATGACCTGAACGACGTCGAGCTGGGCGTCGGTGTCAGGCGACTGCTCCTGGCCGGAGGGGATGTCGGTCTCGGTGCTCGGCGCGTCCAGCTTGCTGCCGTTGCTGGTTCCGCACCCGCTCAGCAGCACCACGAACGCCAGCGAAAGTCCGCGTCCGATCGCCACCGCAGACTGAAAGCTTCGCATCCGGCTCTATACTAGCGGATGCTCCCGTGCCGCAAAACCCCATGCACTTAGCTGATGCACAGCCATAGAGAGCGCGCATGAATCTCGAACGCCTCGAGCTGTTCTTGAAGATCGTCGATACGGGTTCCGTGAGCGGAGCGGGGCGTCAAGCGAACCTGACCCAGCCCGCCGTGAGCCGCAGCCTGAAGCTGCTGGAAGAAGAGGTAGGCGCCGATCTATTCGATCGCCAGGGCCGGGGCCTCCTGTTGACGGCGGCGGGCCGCGCCCTCATTCCGTGCGCCCGGCAGCTGGTGCGTGACAGCGAGCGCGCGCGCCTTCAGGTACAGCGCGCCGCCGTCGACGCTTATTTCGATCTGCGGGTAGGCACCGTCGACAGCCTGGGCACTCACGTGCTGCCGCGGTGCCTGGCCTCGCTGCAGGCGGAGCACCCCGACTTGAAGCTGAAGCTTTGGATGAGTCGCACTCAGAACCTGCTCGAGCGCGTGGAGCGGGGCGCGCTCGATCTGGCGTTCGTGGCGTATTCAGGGCCCCCTTCGGAGCGCGCGACTCGGATCGGCACGTACGGCCTCAAATACTACGGCGCGCGCGCGCGCTTCGCGGCGCTCGCGACCATGACGTCGGAGCTCGAGCTGCAGCAGCTGCCGGTGGTCGAGATCGAAGCCTTGCCTGGTCAGCCGACGCTGATCGACGTCGACGCCGACGCCTTCGCGGTGACGCAGAACCTGAGCGCGGTCAAAGCGCTAGTGTTGGCCGGTCTCGGCGTGGGCCAGCTCTTGCCCTTCATGTTGAGTGATGAGGAGCGAGCGGCCCTCGTATGCGCCGAGCAACTGCAGCACGATCCCGACTGTGGTGTTTACGCGGTGCGCTCGTTTCGCGCGCTCTCGGCGGAGGAGTCGCGGATTCACCAGCTGCTGATCGACAGCATCGCCGGCGAGCTGACGCAGGCGTCCTAGCACGCGATTTTTTGCCGCACCGTGCGCTTTGTGTGTCGGCGCCGGCCCGGACATGATTGTCGAATGCTGCCCGGAGGTCAGGCTCACAGATCGTCGTCGTCGTCGTCATCTCCGTCTTCGTATCCGTATCCGTCTTCATATCCGTAGAACAGCTGCTCGGCGCGGACGCGCTCGGCGGCGCGCTCCTGCAGGAGGTACTCCAGCTCGTCGAGGGTTTCGCTGGCTTCGAGGTTGGCCATGCCAAGCGCCTTTGCAAATCGCGGGCCGGCCGCAAGGTCATTTGGTGCTTGCGCCGGATTCGGCTAGGAGCGCGGCATGGCGGAGCTGACGCATTGGCTGGCAGCGGCGGCGGTCGCGCTCGGCTGCAGCCGCGTCCAGGAACCTGCGGGCGACCGACGGTCGGCGGCGCCAGCGGCGATCGCTCGTTCCGCCGCGGCCACGTCGCCGACTCCGCCGCCAGCTGCGCCGACGCAGCTGCTGATTTTGCCGAGCTCCGCATACCAGGCCTCGCTCTTCGTGGATGGCGACGCGATCGAGCTTTTGACGAGCAGCGCTGCGTACCACTTGCAACCGGGGGAGGCTCCTCGGAAGCGCATGCTCGACTTGGGTTTTGCGGCGGCGGTCAGCCGCCGCAGCTACGTCTATTGGTCGAAGGGAGCTCTCTTTAGCGCGGCGCGGGCAGGGTCCGCGAGCACGGAGCCGAGCCGGCTCGTCGCGTTATCCGAGTCACCGCTACGCATCGTGGCCGACATCGCCGGCGATGGGCTGGCGTGGCTGGAGCGCTCCGCGGGCGACCGCTATGTCCTCGCCACGTTGCACGATCGGCGCATCGAACGTCTGTATACGTCGCCCGGCTCGATCGACGCGCTGAGCATGACCGGCGACGCGCTGTACTTCGTCGAGCGCCCGAGCGCCGCCGGCTTTCGCATCGGCCGCGTGAAGCTCGCCGGTGGCGAGGCGACGTTCACGAGCGTCAAGAGCGGGCGCTTTCCAGCGATGCTCGGCGCGGGAAGAGAGATCGTCTACTACGACGGCACCCGTCGCCAGGTGCTGGCGCTGTCGCGCGAGCTGGACCGCGAGCGAGTGCTGGCCACCGACTTCATTTGCTCGCCGCTGGCGGCGGCCGTCAACGTGTACTGCGCGGGCGTGGAAGGGATCTACGAGCTGTCCGCCGCTGCCGCGCCGCGATTACTCGTGACACCATCGAGCGGCGTCGTAGCCAGCCTGGCCGTCGGCGCCGAGCGGCTGGCGTTCGTCGCCGATGTCGGAGAGCGGGGGCAAGATCGACTGGCGGTCCGGGCCGTGCCGCTCGGGCAGCGGTCCGCCGCCCCGCCGTGAGCTGGCTACGGCGCAGGCCGCTTCAGCTCTTGCATCAAATAAGTCATCGCCGAGCGCGGAGCACCGTTGCGGATGAGCCCGCTGTTCGGGGCTTGCTGCCAGGTTTGGCCGTAAATCCAGCCCCAGATCGTGATGCCTTTCACGTAGCTCGTGCTCGCGAACAGCGGGAAGTATTGCTGATACAGGCTGAGCTGCTTCGCGTCGTCGGTCGTGTCGATATCCATCTCGGTGATGTAGACCGGCAGCCCCGTTTCCCGATTCAAGCTCTCGAGTAGTCCGGTGACGGTCGCGAGGCTGACACCAGCGTTATCGAGATCGTGAGACTGAGCGCCGATCGCGTCGATCGGGGCGCCGGCAGCCTGGACCTTCTTCACGATGTCGATGAAGTGGGCGTTGTCGTTGGGCCACTCGATGTTGTTGTAGTCGTTGAGGATCAACGTCGCGTTCGGACAAGCGGCGCGGGCCCAGGTGAAGGCATTGGCGATCCACTTCCAGTCACCGTCGGTGCCGCCACCGATGGCGCCGTCGTAGTTCGGCTTGGTGTGGGGCGGGGGCTCGTTCACGACATCGATCAACTTCGTGTTCGGGTAGCGCTGGCAGAACTCGGTCATCCACTTCTGGACTGCGTCTTGGTTGACGTTGCCGCCGGGCTGCTGGCTGCCCCACACGAACGTGTGCTGCTTGAAGACGATCTGGTTCTTCTGCGCGTAGTCGTAGATCGCGTCGAGCGCGCTCCAGTTGAAGGGGCCGCCGACGTTCGACTGAACGGAGCCCCACTTGCCGGCGTTTTCTGGCGTTACCTGGTTCCAGTAGGTGGCAAATTTGCGGTTGCCCTGGTCCATGCTGCTGTTGAAGCCGGTGGTGATGTTGCCGACGAATTCCAGCCCACCGCCGCCGGGCGGATTGCCTCCGGTCGGCTTGCCCGCAGCGCCGTTGCCGCCGGCCGCGTTGGCGCCGGCTCCGTTGTCGGAGTTGCCGCTGCCCGTGCCCGCGACGGGCTGCGTGCCCGTGCCGCCGGTTGGCATGCCGCCGTGGTTGGCGCCGCTCGTGCTCGAGCTGCCGGCTCGTCCGGCGGAACCCGCGCTCGCGTCGGGGTTGTCGACGTCGGCGCTGCCGCAGCCGAGAACGCCGAGGCAAACCGAAAGAAGGATGAAGGTCTTGACTGAATCGAGAAGCACGCCGCGAGAAGGATGGCGTGCGCAGAGTGGTGACGCCATATGTTTCTGACGTTGGCCCCGGTGCGCCCGACAGCGCGGGGATGAAGCAAGCTCGCTCGTACCGTTCCGATACAACACTGCCCGACTCGCGCGAGCCCACTGGGCGCCTCCCCCCCAAAGGGCGCCTGGTGGGCCGTCCGCGCGGCCGTTCAGGCGCGGCGTTTCGAAGCGCGTCGAGACAAGAGCGAAACCCCGAACAGACCGAGCAGCGCGAGGGCAGCGCTCGTTTTGGTCGGCGCCCCGGGCGGCGCGATCGTGCAACCGGAGCTGTCGGTGGAGGAAGCGGCCGGGCTCGGGTTGTCGTTACCGCCGCCGGTGCCGCCGCTGCCGCCAGTGCCGTTGGCGATCGGCGTGCCGTCGGGGTTGTACTTGGCGAAGACGCTCGCCATTCCTTGATAGCTGGCCTTGGGCATCAAGTTGGCGTCCCACAAGTGGGCGTAGCCCATGTTCGGGAACGTCCCGGGCACCCAGGAGTCGACGTCGCTGACGCCCCACACGGTGAAATGCGTGCAGTTCGGGGCGTCGATGCAGACCTGGAGCAGGTCGGAGTAGAACTTGGTCTGGGCCGCCTTGTTTTCGTCGGAGAAAGGCTGCTCGATCCGGAAATCGGACTCGGTGATGTGCACCTCCACGCCGATCTGGTTGTACCGCTCGATGTTGGCCTTGATTTGCGCCATGTCGGGGATGCCGCCGGGGGCGAAGTAGTGGCTCTGCAGACCGACGCCGTCGAGGATGCCTTTCGCCTTCAGGGCGGACACCAGCTCGAAGACGCGGTTCGACTTCGCGTCCATCTGCTCGATGTTGTAGTCGTTGTAGAAGAGCTTGGCGGCGGGATCGGCGGCGCGCGCGTGCGTGAACGCGAGCTCGATGAAATCGTCGCCGATGCGCTTGTGCCAGAACGTGTCGCGATACGTGAAGACGCCGGTATGGTCGGACTCGATCGCCTCGTTCACGACGTCCCAATACGGAAGCTTGGGCGTGAAGTGGCCCATCAGCGCGTCGATGTGCGCGTACATGAACGCGATCATCTCGTCGCGCGTGTAGTCGGTGCCGTCCGCCTTCGGATCGGTGAGCCAGCTCGGAGCCTGGGTGTGCCAGACCAGCGGATGGCCGCGGAACTCGAGGCCGTGCGCCTGAGCCCAGCTGTACAGGCCGTCAGTGTCGACGAAGTCCCACACGCCCTGCGTGGGCTGAATCAGGTTCATCTTCATCGAGTTGGCGGGCGTGATGGCGCTGAACTCGCCGGCGACGATCGCGTTGTGCTGCGGCGAGCTCAGGAAGATCGGCGTGTCGACGGCCGTACCCATCTTGAGCATCGTCGCGTAGTCCTTGAACGGCTTACCGGTCGCAGAAGGCGTCGTGTACGCGATCGGGGCCGGGTCGGGGACCTGCTCGATCACGACGTTGTCGATACAGAACTGACCGGCCGCGCTCACGCCCTTCGACGGAGTGCCGATCTGGAACTGGAATTGGCCGGCCGCGTCTTCGTGCAGGTTCAGGTACGTGACGTCGAAGTCGGTGGCGGTGGGGCTGACGTTGATGGTCTGGAGGAAGTAGTCGCTGTACGGCGCCTCGCCCATGCCCGTCTTGAACTTGACGGTGCGCGCCACGTCGGCCGTCGCCGAGAAGGCGATCCGGTAATACTTGCCGGCGGAGAGGGCCAGGTTGCTGTAGCCGAGGATCACGTCCCACGGGTTCTTGCCGCTCGCCATCATCGTCACGCACAGCCGGCCGTCGGTCGCGGGCTCGATCACGTAGTCGGCCGGATCCGTCATGGACGTCGAGGCGTTGCCCCACCACCCTGCGGTGTCGGCGTCGAAAGCGCCGTTGGTGATCAGGTTTTCGGCGCTAGCCGGCAGAGCCCACAGGCTTACAGCCGCGACAGGCAAGAAGCGCGCGAAGGTCAGCAGGCGTTTTTTTGGCGAGCTAGCAATCATGAGGTGTTCCCTAGGCAGGCGAGCCCCCAAGCTTGAAGCGGGCCCGGACCGGTGGATAGACCATTTCTCAACTGATTTGTCAGGGGTCTTGTTTGTAATTTTTCGTCGCGAGCGAAAACGACGAGCGGAGTGCCAGCCGCGTGGGCGTTGACCCCCGACCAGGTCCAGACCTGGCTGCGCCACGGCAGCCTCTGCAAGCGAGCCGCGGCTGGGCAGCCCTCTCCGCCCACGGCTCTAACCCCTGCGGGTTATACCGACGACCCCGCGTCGAAGTGACGGTGACGTGGGGGCGGTGGCGGGGCGTCTGGGGGGCCGGGCCGGGCCGCCATTCGGTCGCGCGGTGACGCTCGCGCGCGCTGCGGGGTATGAAACGCTCGCCATGAGCAAGAACAACGAGAGCCCGCTGCTCGCCGCGGCGCGGGCGCTGTCCGACGACCTGGAGCGCTTCGCCGCCCTCAGCGCCGAGCTTGGCCGGCTCGTCATCAACTCGGACAAGACATTACAGCGCGCACGCCGCAGCCTGCTGGAGTGCTCGGAGCACGAGACGAAGCTTTCGGAGAGCCTACGCGGATTTGCGCACGCGATGCAGGCCATGCAAGAGACGCAGCACCGCTGCATGGAGCAAACTACCGCCGCCACCGAGCGGGTGCGACAGCGACAAGAGCAACGCGCGCAGCTTCAGGAACGGCTACAGGTGTTGAGCCAGAAAGCGCGCGAGGTCAACGGCCCCGCCCTCGACCTGCCGGAGTCGTCCGACGCCGCGCCGAGCGACGTGCTGGGGCCGCTGCACGAGATCGCGCGGCGCCTCGAGCTCGTCATCGCCGAAGCGGCGGAGGTGTCCGAGCTGGCGCGAAATGACGACTGGGTCGACGTCGAGCGCGATACGCATTCGCTGGAGCAACAGCTGCTCGCGGCCAAAAACCGCGTCCAGCTCGGCCTGCGCAAGCTCGCTCGAGACGCGCCTTCGTAGCGCGGCTGCGCACCCACGCCCGCGTGTCCGGGCGGCGACGCGAGCGGCGGCGCAGCGCGCAGATTGCCCGCGAATCGGGCCGGCACGCTCGCTGCAGTCGGCGCCAGGATGCACAAGGTAGTGGTCTGGGTGTTGGCGGCGGCGGCGCTGCTCGGCGCCGCTCCGGCACGAGCGGCGGAGTCGCCACGTATCGAGGTGGCGTTCGCGATGGACGCGACCGGCTCGATGGGGCCTTACATCGCCCAAGCGCGCGCGCGCATCGGGCAGATCGCGGAGAGCCTCGCGCAGGGCAATCCGAAGCCTGACGTGCGCTTCGCGCTGGTGGCGTTCCGAGACAAGGGCGACGCTTACGTCACCAAGCCGAGCCCTTTCACGCCGCGGCTCGAGCGCATGAAGCAGTACCTGAACGGCACCGAGGCCGACGGCGGCGGCGACGAGCCGGAAGCAGTGCTGGAGGCGCTGAAGTCGGCGATGACCGAGCTCGGCTGGACGCCCAAGCGTGACGGAGCCGAGAACGTCGTTCGGCTGCTGTATCTGGTCGGGGACGCGCCCGCTCAGCACTATGCCGACAGCCCGACCGAGGCCTGGCTCGCCGCCGAGGCGCGACGGCGCGGCATCGTGATCCACAGCATCGCCTGCGGCACCGCCACGTCACTCGAGGCGACGTTCGACGGCCTGGCCCGCCACACCGAAGGTCGCTTCTTTCGGCTGAGCGACTCCGCCGGTAGCGTGGCGCGCGCGGGCGTTGTCGGGCACACCAGCCTGTCCGGCACGCTGACCGATACCACCCGCGCCTACTCGAGCTCGATCGGCGTCGACTACGCGACCGCCAAGGGCGAGCCGGTGGCGGCGCAGGCGTTGCCGCTCGCGACGGAGCTCGGCGCTCACTCGGGGCTGCTCGGCGCGCACGTGCGCTGGGTGCGCAACGGCAGCGCGTGGAGCTCGCTGTGGAAGGCGCACGTCAGCGCGCTACCCGCGGCGGAGCAGCCGCCAGCGCCCGAGATCGACTTCAGCCACCAGCAGCTACTGGTGATCGGCGGCAGTGACGCGGGGCTGTCGCTGCTGGGCGTGGAGGCACGAGGCGGCCGGCGCTTCGCGCGCGTGAAGCCGGACCCGACGCCGGGCGCGCGCTTCTTTCTGGTTTCGGTGCCGGGGAAATGAATCTCATGCCAGACCTTGGATTTTCGAGCATTTGCGGCCTGGGTGTCGTCGCGCTGTGCGGCGCGCTCGCGTGCAGCGCTGGCGACGCCGCCTCGGCGCACGTGTTGCGAGCGAGCCCGGTCGCGCCGAAGCTCGATGCAGCGGCGCCGGCCGAGACGGAAGCGTTCGTCGTCGGTGAGCCGCCCGCGAGCGACGGGCAAGCCCAGCCTTCCGACGACGGCACCCGCCTCGTGTACTCGCACGTTGCCGCTAGCATCCGTGGCGGCAGCGTCGTCACCCACGTCACCGACGTGGTCAGCAATGACGGGGCGGCTCCCATAGATTTCGCCTATACTTTCCCGCTGCCGGCGGATGCCACCGTCACGGAGCTGGCCTATTTTTCCGGCGGCAAGCGCATCCGGGCCGAGGCGAAAGAGAAGAACGAAGCCAAGGCGACGTTCGAGGCCGCCAAGGCGCGCGGTGACAACGCCACCCTGAGTGAGAGCCAGGGCCGCTCCCGCTTCAGCGTGAGCCTGACGCCGCTCGGCGCCGGCGAATCGCGGCGCGTCGAGCTCGAATACGTCCAGACGTTGGACTCCTTTGGCGCGCAGCGCAGCTTCGTGTTCCCCGCCGCGCACTCGGAGCGGCGCGGTGAGCCCGCCCTCGACTTTCAGGTGGATATCGAGGGGCAGGCGGCGGTATCGGGCGTGGCCTCGCTCAATCACCCCGACGCGCGCGTGGTACGGCTCGGCGCCCGAAACGCCCGCGTGCTGCTGAGCACCAGTGAAGCCCCGCTCGGCCAGGACTTGGTCGTGCGCTGGTCGGAGCAGAGCGAGCCGCAGCAGCTCGCGCTGCGCGCGGTGGCCGGCAAAGACGGGGCGCCCGGCTTCGGTCAGGTGGACTTCGCGTTCAACGCCGACGATCTGGCGGCGCAGAGCCCGGGTCGAGATTTCGTGTTCGTGCTCGACACCTCGCTGTCGATGGCGGGCGAGGCGCTCGAGCACGGCAAGCGCTTGATCGAGCGAGCTGTCGGCCTGCTCACGGAGCGAGACCGCTTGGCGCTGGTCGAATTCGACGATCGACTGTCGAGCTGGGATGAGCTGGTGCCGGCGTCTCCGCAAAACCGGGATCGCGCGCTCCGCGAGCTCGGCCCCCAGCGCGCGTCCGGCTTCTCGAACGTCGAAGCCGCCATCGACCGCGCCCGCGAGCTGACCTGCAACTCGTCCAACCCAGTGGTGGTGCTCGTGACCGACGGCCAGTCCACGATCGGCGACGACCCGGACGCGCTGCGCCCGGCGTCCAAACCTGCCGATTTTTCCGCGACGCAGGTGTTCGTGGCGCTCGTCAACTACCCGTCGCGTCAACCTGCGCTCGAGGCGCTTTTCACGGCTCCGACGCTGCGCTTCCTGCCATCCGGGGAGGCGGGTCGACAGACGGCCGATGCGATGGCGGAGCTGATCGCGGCGCCGGTGCTCGAAAACGTCAAGCTCGAAATCAACGGGCTCGACCCCGAAGAGAGCTATGGCGCGAAGCCGACCCGGCTCGCGCTCGGCGAACGGGTTCGGGTCTTGGGTCGCCTGAGCGGCGCGCCGTTCGAGGCTCGGGCCACCGCGACCTTGCACGGCCGTGCACTCACCTTCACCCAAACCGCTTCGCTCAGCAGCCGCCCGAGCGATCAGCCGACGCTACCGCGCGAATGGGCGCGCACCAAGCTAGCCGGGCTCGAGACGCGCTACCGCGCCGAGCACGATGATGCCTCGAAGACGGCCGCCATCGAGCTTGCCAAGCAGTTCGGTTTGGTCTCGTCGTTGACGAGCCTCGTCGCCGTCGACACCGTCTCGCCCGATCGCGTCGCCCCCGGCGATCCCGAGCTGCGAATTCGCGCCCCGCGCTCGGCCAGCTCCGTTGTCGCGACCCTGCCGTGGGGCGGCGAGGTGCGCTGCGCGTGGGACGAAACAGAGGGCCTGTGGTTCGGGCGCTTTCTCGTGCCGCGCACGCTCGGCGACGGCGTTCACAAGCTGTCGATCTTCTCGACGATGCAGGGGCGCAAGCAGCGGCGCGGGAGCCTGCTGCTACGAATCGACAGCCGCGCGCCGCAATACCGGCTGCACGCGACGCCGCGCGACGGCGCCCTCGAGCTGCGGGCGGAGCCGGTCGCAGAAGTGTTCGACAAGAGCGGCGATGCGCTGCGGCTCGATCTGGTCGACGTCAAGCACGTCAGCGTCGAGCTGCAGGGCCGAACGCATGCGCTCACGCTCGGCGCCGAAGGCGTATGGTCCGGCAGCCTGGCGATCCCCAGAGCCGGTGACCACGCCATCTCGCTGGTCGCGACCGACTACGCTCAGAACAGCTCACGCCGCCGCAGCCGGCTGTCGATCGCGAAGTCGGGCGCGGTGCGGCTCGTCGAGCTGGACGAAGCGGCGAGCCACCTCGAGGCGAGCCAGCCGGAGCCCGCGACCGCGACCGCGACCGCGACCGTCGGCGACGTGCTCGCGCCGGTCAACGTCTCGGCGCTGGCCATCTTCGAGGGTCGTTTGATCGTCGCCACCTTCGACGACGGCATCTTCAGCGTCGACGCTCACGGAAAGCGAGAAAAGATGCGGGGCGCGCCGCGCTTCGTCAACACGCTGCTGGCCGAGCCCGCGCGGCTCTTGATCGGGAGCACCCAAGGGCTCTTCGAGCTGAGCGCCGGCGAGCTGAAGAGGATACCCTTGCCGAGCTCCGCGCGTCACGTCAACGGCCTGACCCGCGGCCGCGACGGAACCCTGTGGCTCGCGACGAGCGGCGGCCTGATCGGGCTCGCCGGCAGCGAGTGGCGTCACGTCGAAGGCCTGCCGAGCCGCCTCATTTACGCGGTCGCCGAGAGCGCAGACGGCGCGCTGTGGGCGGGCACGGCCGCGGGTCTGGCGCGCATCACCGCGTCGGGCATCGCCCGCTTCAGCGTCGAGAATGGCGCCCTCCCCCACCGCTGGGTCACGGCGCTGTTGCCCGACGAACGCGGCGTGCTCGTCGGCACCTACCAGGGCGGCATCACCCATATCGGCTCTCGCGGCGCGGAGTCGCTGCCCACGACGCGCTCGCTCTGGCTCAACCCCCACGGTATCGCGCGCGTCGGCGGCAAGCTCTACGCCGCCAGCATGGGCGGCGGGCTCGTCAGGATCGACGCCGCTGGCGCGACGAGCGCTGTCGCGGTGCCCAGCACCGACGTCACGGCGGTGCTGGATTTCGCGGGCGCGCTCTGGGTCGGGACGCGCGACGGCCTGGTTCGGCTCACCGAATCATCGGGCGTCGACCTACCCGCGAATCTGCGGTAGCAACGAGGTAGCGCCACGATGCACAAGAAGAGAGCCTCCGTCGCCGTCAAAACGCCAGCAGGATGGGTGCTGGTGGGCCTGCTGCTGGCGAGCTGCGGCGCGACGTCGAGCTCGGACTCGTCGAGCGCGGGCAAACCCTCGCACGAGGGCTCGGCTGGCTCCGGACCTGTCGCGTCATTCAGCGACTGTGCCAAGTTTTCGCCGTGCGGCGGCAAGCTCGTCGGTCGTTGGAGGTTGAGGGCGTCTTGTATCGGCTCGTCGTACAACGACCCCGCCTGCGAGGGCTACGCGTCGAACCAGAGCGTCTCGGGCGTCGCCATCTTCGATTTTGGCAGCGCGGGGACCGTCAAGTACGAAGGCGCCGTCAGGGTGGCTTACGACATCTCGGTGAGCGATGCGTGCGCGCAAGCTATCGCTCACAAGGACGCGGCCGGCTACTGCAAGCTGGTTCAAGATAGCGACGACGACGATCCGACGGTGCCGACGTCGATCTCGTGCGACGCAAGCACGGGTCCGTGCCAGTGCCACGTCGAGCGGCGCCGACGGCGCGTACACGGCGTCGGGCTCGACGGTTACGATCGAGCAGGGCGGCAACCTGGACACGCTCAGCTACTGCGTGAAGGGCGACACGCTGACGCTCGGCAACCTCGACGGCCTGCCGAGCACGGTCTTTTCACGCGAGTGAGCGCGCACGCCCGAGCGCCGAACCGCTCAAGCGCTGCGGAGCTTGTCGAGGCGTGGCAAGAGGCTCTTGAACTCGAACATCTCGAACCACTCGCGCAGCTCGCCCAAGCTCTGCGGCGTGGGCGCGGCGAGGTACGGCGGCGGCGGCAATGGAGCGTCGGCGCGCAGCCGGGCCAAGCCCTCGGTCTGCGTGATTTGCTCGGCGTGGGCGAGCAGCAATTGACCGACGCGCGCCGGCGCGAGCGACGCCGCGTCGCGCAGCAGCTCCCCCACGTTTTCGCGATTTTCCAGCAATTTCTTGGCCGTCGCGGGGCCGACACCGGGCACGCTCGGCAGGTTGTCCGACGTATCGCCGACGAGGGCTACGAACGACGGTAGCCGCCACGGTGGCACCCCGAAGCGCTCCCGCACCAGCGTTTCGTCGTACGTCACGGCGTCTTTGCCGCGCCGACCGACGAACAGCACCTGCACCGAGCCATGCGCCAGCTGCAGCAGGTCTCGGTCTCCACTGACGACGAGCGCTGGCCGGTCTTGCGCGCGTAGCGTGGCCGCCACCGACGCCAGCACGTCGTCCGCTTCGAAGCCGGGCGAGCCGACCGAGACTCCTCCGAAGCGCGCCAGCAACGCATCGAGCCGGCGGATCTGCTCGACGAGCGGCGTCGGCGCCGGCGCGCGCGCGGCCTTGTAGGGAAGAAATTCCTGATGACGGAAGGTCGGTCCCGTGTCGAGCGCGAAGCACAGCTCGGCGCCGGGGTGCTCACGCAGCAACTTGAGGATCAGCGCGCTGAATCCATACAGCGCGCCCGTGGCCTCTCCGCGCGTGGTGCTCATCGGCGGCAGGGCAAAGAACGCACGAAAGAACAGCGAGAACGTGTCGACGAGCAGCGCCGGAGGTTGATGCATGCGGGCGGGCCTGGCCCCACGCAACATACCTCAGTGACCCGCCCACGAGCTGCCGCCGGTGGCTCGACGCCCGAGACTGGGGCAATCGGCGACACGCTGGCTCGTTGACGGCGCGCCGCGATGGCTCACGATGCCGATCGGGTGGCGCGCGCGCTATAGCTAGGACGACCATGCCGGAGTGGCTGCCGATCGCAAAAGTCGTCGCGTTCGCCGGGCGTCACCGCTGGAGCTTGCCGCTCGCCACGCTGGCCGCGCTTTGCTTCGCGACCTTGGCGCGCGAGCTGCGAGAGCAACGAATCGAGCCGTTCGACGCGGCCCTGGCCGGCCTGATCGGTGGTCTGCGCGGCCAGCTCGATCAGCCCATGCTCTGGTTGACTCGCTTCGGCAGCGGCCCGTCGCTGGTAGCTGTCACGCTGGGGGCGGCGGGCCTGCTACTGCTCGGCAAACGCCGTCGAGAGTCGGCGTTCGTGATGACGGTGGGGATCGGTATCGTGCTGCTGGGCGGAGGGCTGAAGCTGTTTTTTCATCGCGATCGACCCGAGGCAAGCTCGCTCTATTTGTTGCAAACGCCGCACTCTTTCTCGTTTCCGAGCGGTCACGCGTTCGGCTCGACGGCGGTGTTGTTCGGGCTCGTGATCGTGGCGCGCGTGAGCCGGGTGCGCGGCTGGCGGTTCGGAGCGCTGGCGGTGCTGGGTGCCTCGGTAGCGATCGGGGTTTGCATGTCGCGCGTCTACTTCGGCGTGCATTTCCCGTCCGATGTCCTCGGCGGCATGCTGGCGGGGGCAGGCTGGGTGAGCGCGCTGACCGGCTTCTTTTACCCAGCCACCCTCAAGGGTGAAGACGCCGAGGCGCCCGCCCCCCCGTGAGCCGCCGCTCAGAGCAGCGGCTGCGCCCGCACCGGAGCCGCGATGCTCCGCGCCGCCAGCGCTCGGACGACGCCTTCGATCACCGCCTCACCGCGGTTGCGATGCAGAAGAAGTCCCAGCGTGTTGGCGCCGCCGCTGCCGTCCACGACGATGCCCGCTTCACTGTGGCGCACGTCGTTGCGGATCAGCCACGTGAAACGCGAGCCCGGCAAGAAGCTGGTCCCGAGGCCGCAGCAGGTGTTCGATACCAAGATGCCCTGGCCGACGCTCGAGGCGTTCGGGTTGTCGCGTAGCCGCAAGATATTTCCGAGCGCGGTGGTGTGATCGGCCGACAACAGCAGCACCCCCGCCATCGAGAACACCCCGAAGCCGTCGGGCGGAGTCCCCTCGACGACGTTGCCGAGGAGCACGTTGCCTTCGGGGCGATTGAGCGGCTCGGCGTCGCCGCCGGGGGCCGCGACGCTCCCGCGCGCTAGCGCGATCACGATGCCGTCACCGCCGGTGCAATGGCCGCTACAGTCGAGCACCGTCAAGTCGACGATGCGGTTACCTCGAATCAGCCAGCGATCACCGCCGGTATTGGTGATGGCTTGCACGGTGCCGAGGAATCGATTGCGCGACACCACGACGTCGCTCGCCGAGCGCGCGAAGACGCCGAACGCGAGCGGCTCCAGGTTGGCGTTCGAGACGCCGGCGCCGTCGAACACGAAGCCGCGAATCTTACTTCCGCTCGCTGGGTTGGCGCCCTTGCCTCCCGGCAGGTAGAAGCCGGCCCGTAGCCCCGGCGTCACGGTAGGGCTCGTGCTGCAGCCGATGATGCGCGGGCGACCGCGGCC
>Ga0164241_10002148_pt1 | contig 22039 bp, 18 predicted proteins | sample OricomyardsoilBY_FD_108780 | JGI IMG/M metagenome (GOLD analysis project Ga0164241, IMG submission 108780) | Backyard soil microbial communities from Emeryville, California, USA - Original compost - Back yard soil (BY) | ecosystem: Environmental > Terrestrial > Soil > Unclassified | place: USA... | reverse complement strand
GTATCTGTTTTCGGAAAAGTGGAGGCGCCGCCCGGAATTGAACCGGGGATGGAGGTTTTGCAGACCTCTGCCTTACCGCTTGGCGACGGCGCCCTGGGGGAACTCGCGGCGCACGTGCTCACTGACAATCAGACCCGCACGCCGACCTCTGAGTCTACACCAGCACGCGGAGCGCCTCACGAAAGACGCCTAAGGGAAGCCAGGAACCTGCCGAGGTGCGCGGAGCCCGCGGAAGCACCTCCGCGAAGGCGGGCTCGCGACATCCACGCGCCTGGGAATCGCCCTCAGCGCGTCGGCCGCACGTCGTGCGCCGCCGGATTCCTGACGCGGCCGTCCTCCCCGCTCGTGCCGCGCACGACCGTGAAGCTGTCCGGAAGTTGCCCGAACGACCGGCTATCCGTTAGACTTAGGGGTCGCTGAGAGCGGGAATAACTCAGTGGTAGAGTGCGACCTTGCCAAGGTCGAAGTCGCGGGTTCGAATCCCGTTTCCCGCTCCAATCTTTATCGCCGGGGCCCCCTACACCCCGGCTGGCTCACTGCGTTACGCTCACGCTCCGCCGTTCGCTCCACTACGTTCGCGCTTTATCGCCGGGCTGGCCACCTGCACTCCGGCTGGCTCACCGCGTACGCTCACGCTCCGCCGTTCGCGTGGCTCGCTGCGCTCGCGACATCGCCGGGCCCTACACCCAACCGGTTCGCTACGTTCCGTTCCATCTCGCGCTCGCTCCACCCGCGCGCGTTCGTCGTCCTGAACTCGACCTGAGACGTTGACCGCACCTCCTCCACCTGCCATCCGCGCCGTCGTCTTCGATTACGGCGACGTGCTCAGCGGACCGCGCGATCCGGCCAAAGTCGAACGGCTGCGCGAGCTGACGGGGCTGCCACCAGACGTCTTCGCGGCGGCCTACGCGCACAACCGTCTCCGGCTGGATCGGCTCACCATGACGGCCCACGCGTACTGGCAGGACATCGTCTGTTTGGGGCCGCAACAGCCGACGCCCGAACTAATCGACACGCTCATCGCGGCGGACGTGGACTGCTGCGTCCGGCTCGATCCGGCGATGACCTCTTGGGTCGAGCGCCTCCGATCGGCCGGGATCCGATGCGCGATCCTGTCCAACATGCCGCGCGAACTGCTTGCGGGCCTCCGCCAGGCACACCCGGAATGGCTGGCGCTGTTCGATGCCGCCGTGTTTTCGTGCGAGGCCGGATGCGTGAAGCCGGAGCCGCTGATCTATCGCCGGCTGCTCGACGTCACGGGACTCGCGCCCGGCGAGATGCTGTTCATCGACGACGTCGAGCGCAATCTGCTGCCGGCCGGCCAGATGGGATTCGAGACCCTGCTCTACCGTGGATTGGAAACCTTACGGGTAGCGGCGACCGAACGGTACGGCCTGCCGAGGCCGTAACAGGAACGTCAGACGCAGGGTACGCGAGTTGTCTATACCCCGAACGCGTCCTGGATCACCCGGATCGTCATCTTGTCCGTGGTGATGCCGTCGATCGCCACGACGTCGAACCGGCACCGATCGTTGAGCCGGCCCGTCCACGCCAGATAGTCGAGCGCCATCGCGCCGATGCGCCGGCGCTTCCAGAACGGGATGGATTCGGCCGCTGTCCCGAACCGTGCGGTCTTGCGCGCCTTCACTTCCACGAACACCAGCACGCCGTGCTGCTCGGAGACGATGTCAATTTCTCCAAAACGGGTGCGGTACCGTGTTGCAAGAATTGCGTACCCGCGTCGCGTCAGTTCGCGGCAGGCGAGATCTTCGCCCAGTTTTCCGAGGGATGTCGTGCTGCCCGCCACGGCCACGGGCGGAGATCGAGCAAGGGGAATGCCAGAAAATCAATCGGCAGCAATGATCAGCGAGGCCTTCCCGGTCTTCCCGGTCTGAATCTTCGACGCCCCGCGTCCGCGGCCCCGCTGGGGCCGTGTCCGGACGGCTGGCCCTGCCCCTGCCCCTGACCGTGGCGCGATCCTGAAGAGGTCGGCGCCGATCCGCCGGTACGGTGCTGGCCGCCGCCCTGCGCGTGTCCGTGCCCCTGCCCGTGGCGACCCGGCCCCCCGCCCTGCCGCTGCTGGTGCGCTTCACGGCGCTGGCGGTTGGCGTCGGCACGCGCGCGCTCCTCGCGCTTGCGCGCGCGGATCTCGGCGATGCGCTGCGCGATGGGAACCTCGAGCTTGGCTGCCGGCCTGGCGCTGTAGTCGAAGTCAGGCAGCATCACCGTCGGCAGCTTCTTGCCGATGGCGCGCTCGATGGCCGCCAGTTCGCCGCGCTCTTCGGGCGAGACGAACGTCAGCGCGTCACCCGTCGCTTCCGCGCGGCCGGTCCGGCCGACGCGATGGACGTAATCCTCTGGCGCGAGCGGCACGTCGAAGTTGATGACGTGGCCGAGTTCGTCCACGTCGATCCCGCGAGCGGCGATGTCGGTGGCCACGAGCACGGGACACGACCCGTTCTTGAAGGCCTCGAGTGCGAGCGTGCGCTGCGACTGGGTGCGGTTGCCGTGAATGCGCTCGGCCTTGATGCCGGCGCGCAGGATGGCTTCCGCGAGCCGGTTGGCGCGGTGCTTGGTGCGCGTGAAGACCAGCGCCTGCCGGATGTCGCCCCGCTTGAGCAGCGCGACGAGCAGTGCCGACTTGAGGTCCTGCGGCACCGGGTAGACGGCCTGCGTGATGCCGACCGGCGTGGAGGACTGCCGCTCCTTCTGGATGCTCGCCGGCTGGTGCAGCATCTCCTCCGCCAGCCCCCTGATCGGCCCGGGCATCGTCGCGCTGAAGAACATCGTCTGGCGGCGCGCGGGAATGTGACGCAGGACCTTCCGGATGTCCGGAAGGAAGCCCATGTCGAGCATGCGGTCAGCCTCGTCCAGGACGAGGAACTCGAGCTTGTCGAGCTTCGCGTAGCCTTCCTTGAGGTGATCGAGGAGGCGTCCCGGTGTGGCGATGATGACGTCCACGCCGCTGCGGAACGCGTGCTCCTGCGGTCCATGGCTGACGCCGCCGAAAACGGCGGCGCCGGTCACCGGCGTGTGCACGCCAAGGTCCTGCAGGTCGCCGAGAATCTGCGCCGCGAGCTCACGCGTCGGCGCGAGGACGAGCGCGCGCGTGGTCCCGCGCGGCTTGCCGATCAGCGCGTGCAGGATCGGCAGCAGAAACGCCGCGGTCTTGCCGCTGCCCGTCTGCGCGCAGGCAAGGACGTCGCGGCCGGAGAGCGCCGCGGGAATCGCGTCCGCCTGAATCGGCGTGGGACGCACGAAGCCCAGCTCGCGCGTGGCGCGGAGCAGGCTGGTGTGAAGCGGAAGGCTGCTGAATGGCATCAGCGCACTTTGCGCGGGCGACGCGCGCGAGGCTGACGTTCCGGCGCTGCCGACGCCGCGCGTGGCGTGCGGCTTCGGCCGCCGCGCGCGCGTGCCGGCTTCTTCGATTCGGCGCCCGGCGCGACGTTGCCGATGTTGTCCCCGTCTTCCTCGTCGAAGATCGGCGATGCGACTTTCGCCATCGACGTCTCGACCCCGTCGTCTTCGATGACTGACACGGGGACGCCGATTTCCGAAGCGGCCGCGGCGACGGTCACATCCTCGGCTTCGATCTGGTTGTCGCCGGCGTCGTTGCCTGCCAGCTCTTCGGACTCGACCACGCCATCAGCGGCGGGCGCGGGCGCGATGTTGCCCTGGAACACACGAATGACGCCCTGGCGATCGCGGTCGACCCGGACGATGCCCTCGCGCCCGGCGGCGCGGAGGAGGTCCGTGAGATTGCCGAAGCCGTAGGCGCGTTCGTCGAACGCGGGGTTGGTCTGCCGCATGATCTGCTTCACGTTGCGCAGGTACATCGGCCAGCGGCGAACGTGCGCGGAGGTCAGCAGCTGACGGAACTCGCGCAGACCGTCGGCCGCCGTGCCGATGATGTCTGGCGCGGCGCCGTTTGCCGAGGGAGAGGGGCTGCGATCCTGCGTGGACGGCTGATCGGCGGCGTGCCCATTGGCGGCAGCCTCGCCTTCGTCACCAGCAGGCATCGGCGTTTCCGTTGCGGGAGCGGCGGCGCCTTCGACTGGACTGACCAGAAGACCGCCCTTCCCCTGCTGCACCGTCACGATGCCGAACTTCTCGAGCTTGGCGATGAAGTCGCGGAACGATCCCGCGCCGTAGCTGCGCTCGGAGAACGTGGAATCGAGCTGCAGGAGCGTGCTCTTCAGGAGCCCGAGCTGCGGCGAGACTTCGCGTTCCTGGAGCACCTTCAGCGCGCGGGTCACCAGCGGCATCGCCTGCTCGATCGGCGCGCGCTCGACGCGCACGCTCCCGCGCCCGTCCTGCCGGCGTCCGCTCGTATGCTGCGGCGCGGAGGCACCCAGCAGGTTCTCGTACGCCATGAACTCGTGGCAGTTGCGCTGCATGATGCCGCTCGTGAACTGGCGGCCGCCGACGATGAAGACCTTCTTGTCGTACTGCTTGAGCTTCTCGACCAGGCTGATGAAGTCGCTGTCGCCGCCGACGATGACGAAGGCGTTGATGTGGGGGTGGGTGAACGCCATCTCGAGGGCGTCGAGCGCCAGGTTGATGTCGGCGCCGTTCTTGTCGCCGCCCGGGGTCATGTTGCGCTGGACCATGCGGATGGCGTGCTGCGTCAGCATGCGGCTGTAGCCGCCGGCGCGCTGCCAGTCGCTGTAGGCAGTCTTGGAGACGACTTCGCCGCGCTCCTTGAGCGCCTCGAGCACGAGACCGGCGTCGAATGAGGCACCCAGGGTGCTCTTGACGCCTATTTCGATGTTGTCAAAGTCGATGAATACGGCAATGCGGAGACGATCGGAGTCGGCCACTTAATCCTTCTAGCAAGAGCATGCGCCCGGACGACCCGGGCCACCCAATAGTGTAGTACGGAACGGCGCCCGAAGGCGAACGCGGCACCGGCCACGACGGGACCACTGATCCCGCCATCCGGAGCGCCCCGAGCATCCGTACGCGGCGCCCAAGCTTCAGCTCCGGCGACCGTCAGCCGCGACGAGGACGAGGCCGCTACGTCACGAGTTACCCCAGCTGCTTCGTCATCACGACGAAATGGCACGGCTGAATCACGGGACGGTGCACGTAGGGCGCTGTGCCGGCGCGTTGGTAACCAAGCTTTTCGTACAAGGGAAAGAGGTCCGTCCGAAGGTTGACGACCTCGATCGTCATCATCTCCGCGCCGCCCTCTCGTGCGCGGGCCTCGGCCGCGTCGATGAGACGCCGTCCGATCCCCTGCCCCCACGCCCCCGGTTCGACGGCCAGCATGCCGAACCGGCCGCCCGCGCCGCTCACGTGCACGTGGACACATCCCTGCAGCGAATCCTGTTCGTTCATGGCGAGGATGAAGACGCCGCGCCCGAGCAGCGTCCGCACGTCGTCCGGACTGGTGCGGTCGCCCTGCACGAAGAACCGCTCCACCTCGTAGGCGCGGTTGACGAGACGGGCGATGGCGGCCGCGTCTGGCGGACCGGCGAGGCGCAGAGAGACCGTCGAATTGCCCGTCACTGCACTAGCGTAGCCTGCGGGCCGGCGGCTGCCTTGACGTGGATCGACACGCGACCTACCATCCGTGACTTGGACCACGGATGATCGGCGAGACCGTCACGCATTACCGCATCGTGGACAAGGTGGGCGAAGGCGGCATGGGCGTCGTCTATCGCGCCGAAGACACACGCCTCGGCCGGCGCGTCGCGGTCAAGTTCCTGTCCTCCAAGCTGGTCGAAGATCCGCTGGCCGTCGAGCGCTTCCAGCGCGAGGCCAAGGCCGCCTCGGCGCTCAATCACCCGCACATCTGCGCGCTGTACGACATCGGGAAACACAACGGCCAGCCGTTCCTCGTGATGGAACTGCTCGAGGGCATGACGCTCCGCCGCCGGATCGGCGGCAAGCCGCTCGACCTCGACACGCTCCTCGAATTCTCCGCGCAGACGGCCGACGCGCTCGATGCGGCCCACTCGCTCGGCATCGTGCACCGCGACATCAAGACCGCGAACATCTTCGTGACGTCCCGGCAGCAGGTGAAGATCCTGGACTTCGGTCTCGCCAAGCTGACCCACCCGGAGCCGGCCATCGAGGACAGCGACCAGTACGCGCAGACGACCATGGCGCCGCCCGTGCCCCAGGCCACACAGACGGGCCAGACGCTGGGCACACTGTCGTACATGTCCCCCGAGCAGGCGCGCGGGGACGAGCTGGACGGCCGGAGCGACCTGTTCTCGTTCGGCGTGGTGTTGTACGAAATGGCCACCGCGCGCGAGCCGTTCACGGGCAAGACGCCCGCGATGATCTTCGACGCGATCCTGAGGCTCACGCCGCCGAAACCCAGCGAGATCAACCCGGCTGTCCCTCCCGAGCTCGACCACATCATCATGAAAGCGCTCGAGAAGGACCGCGAGCTTCGCTACCAGACGGCGGCGGAACTGCGCGCGGACCTCAGGCGGCTCAAGCGCGAAACCGACTCCTCGCGGACCACGGCATCCGTGCTGCCTGGGGGCGCGGGCAGCGGCAGCGGTCCGACGCGCACCGCGATGGGCGTGGCCACTCCGTCGATGCCCACGGGCACCGCTTCGCCGCCGGCACAGACGACGCCAGCGCCGTTCACGGGCGTCGCCCCGGCCGCTTCGCGAATGAACCCGCGAACGCTCGGCATCGTCGCCGCCATCATTCTGTTGATTGCCGCGAGCGGCTACGGCGCCTACCGGTATTTCGCGCCGGCGAGCACGACGATCGACTCGGTTGCCGTGCTGCCCTTCGCCGCCATGGGCGGCGTGTCGCCGGACACGGAGTACCTCACCGACGGCATCACGGAGACGTTGATCAACGGGCTGGCGCAGACGCCGAACCTGCGCGTCGCCGCGCGCAGCGTCGTCTTTCGCTACAAGGGCCAGAACGTCGACGCGCAGCAGATCGGCCGCGACCTCAACGTCAAGACCATCGTCACCGGCCGCGTCGCCGTGCGCGGCGACGTGCTGGTCGTGCAGGCGGACCTGATGAGCGTGGCCGACGGCACGCAGCTCTGGGGCGGGTCGTACAACCGGCCGCAGGCGGACATCCTCGCCGTCCAGGACGACATCGCGGAGGAGATTCTCGACAAGATCCAGCCGCGGCTGAGCGGCGAAGAGCGCAAACGCGCGACGCGGCGCTACACGGACGACGCCGCCGCCTATCAGATCTATCTGCAGGGCCGCTTTCACCTGAACAAGGGGACGATCGACGGCTACAAGCGCGCGATCGAGTACTTCCAGCAGGCCATCGGCAAGGACCCGAAGTACGCGCTCGCCTATGCCGGCCTCGCGGACACGTACCTCGCGCTCGGCGTGTACTACGTCGAAGTGCTGACGGACGCTAAAGCGGCGGCCGAACAGGCACTGGCGATCGACGCGACGCTCGCCGAGGCGCATGTGGCGCTCGGACAGATCAAGCTCTGGCTCGACTGGGACTGGCCGGCCGCGGAGCGCGAGCTCAAGCAGGGCATCGAACTGAACGCCAGCTCGGCCCTGGCTCACAATCAGTACGCGCTCTATCTGGCGACGCTCAACCGCCTGCCCGACGCGATCGCCGAGGTCAAGCGCGCGCAGGAGCTGGACCCGCTCTCCCCCATCGTCAACAGCGATCTCGGGTGGTATCAGCTCGAGGCCGGGCAGACGAGCGATGCGGTCGCGCAGTTCAAGCGGACCCTCGAGTTCGATTCGACGTCGGTGTCGGCGCACCGCGGCCTGGGCGTGGCGTACAGCGAACAGGGCGCGCATGAGGCCGCGATTACCGAACTCCGGCGGGCGCTCGACCTGTCGCAGAACAGCCCGGTGGTGCTGGGCCAGCTCGGTGCCGCATTCGCGCGCGCCGGGCGCCGCGCCGAGGCCGAGAACGTGCTCAAGAACCTGCAGACCATGTCCGCGCGCGAATACGTGCCGTCGTCCGCGCCAGCCATGATCTTCGCCGCGCTGGGCGACAGGGCGCGCGCGCTGGAAGCCCTCGAGCGCGCCTACGAGGAGCACGACTTCGCCATCACGCAGGTCCGCATCGTGCCGTGGTTCGCGTCATTGCGAAACGAGCCGCGGTTTCTGGCGATCGTCGCAAAACTTGGGTTGAAGTAGAAGCAAGAAAACCGGGTTTCCGTACACTTCTTCGGAAACCCGGTTTCTTGGTCGCTATCGCAGCATGTACCCGGTCTGTCCGGGGGCTTTGCCGTCGATCTTCAGCACCTTCACGCCGCGGCTGGCGACCGGTGCGGGGACGAAGGCGATGGCGCCTGGCGTGCGGCTCGCCTGATCGATCGCCATCTCGTTCGAATAGACGATGCGCGGGCCCTTGGCGGCGTCGGCGCGAAACACCTTGGCGATCCAGTGCTGGCGGAACTGCGCTTCGCTCATCTGGCAGACGTTCCTGACGGCCGCGTCGCGTTCGCGCGCGATCGGCGCGCGAATCAGCAGCGCCACGCGCGCGCCCGACGGCCAGAACTCGCGATCGCCGAGCAGGATGCGGCGCAGATCCGCGAGTGAGAGATTGTCCACCGGCACGTCCGCGTTGACCACGACGGCGATGTCTCCGCCACCCGATTGCGCGAGCGCCGGACGCGGCGCCATGACGAGGACCGCGCCTGCGAGGAGGAAGACGACGAGCGTGCGAGCGACGGTGCGGAGCATGTGCGTCGACATCAGAACGTGAAACACACCTGGAAGAATCCGCCGACGTTACGAACCGATCCTTCGCCGCGGGTCCAGCTTCGAACTTCGCCTTTGATGGCGGCAAGCGGCGACGCGTCGTAGCGCACGCCCGCGGTCGAGCCGTCCAGCCGCGGCACGGCCGCGAACACGACCTCGCCCGCGCCGATGCCGATGTGCTCGAAGCGGTAGTACGGCTTCCACCGGTTGAACGCCGGCAGCCGGTACGCGGCCTGAATGTAATACGCGTGATTCCACGTCACGTCCGAAGATCCGCTCTTCCGGTGCCGCACGCTCGCGACCTCGGCGATGATCTCCGGGTCTTCCTTGGACCAGGCGACGTGCGCCGACACGATGCGTTCGCCGAAATCACCGGCGGCGGCCGTCGTGACGGTGTCGCCGTAGAGCGAGCCGCCGAACTCGAGGCCGTACAGCCTGTCCGGCTTCGAGAACCCGTTCACCAGCCAGGCGCGGTTGCCGTTGGCGTCGCCGGCATCGCCGCCGCGGCTGATCACCGTTGACCGGCCGTTGCCGAGCCCGGCCTTGTAGCCGACGTTCCAGCCGCTGGCCGGCACCGATCCTTCGACCAGCGCACCGATGAAGTGCACGGGCAGGAAGCGCCCGCCGAACTGAATCATCTCCGGCCGCGACGCCGTCGTCTGCAGCCACTGGCCGTGGTGGAAGGCGGTGTTCCAGTAGTTGATGGGCGTGTGATAGCGGCCGAACGAAATCTTCAGGCGATCGCTCTGATCGAAGCGGACGATCATGCGCTCGACTTCCGTGTTGAAGCCGGTGGCCGCCGGCGTTCCGGTGCCGGCGTCGGCGCGGGCCGAGAGACTGACTTCGCCGAAAAAGGTGACGCGCGGCGAGAGCTCCGATGCCATGTGGAGCACGAACTGACCAAGGCTGAAGCCCTTCGGTCCTTCGGGCTTGTCGGTCGCCGAGAAGTTGACGTCGCCGAATCCGGCGATCTTCAGGCTCGGGTAGGACGCATCGCCCGCTCCCTGCGCGGCCGCGGCGTCATGCTCATGGCTGTCCTGCTGCGCGAAGGCAGGCGACGCGAGGCCCATGAGCACGGCCAGCGTGGCTCCCCACCATCGAAACGCCCGGACACTCCGGTGTGGTGTTCGCTGTCGCGCCGCTGGGTTCATGCGCGAACGATTCTAAGCGTTTTCAGGTGCGATGTCGCCGTAGCGGTCGTATCATTCGGGAACTTCCGAACCTGAACACTGCCGACACCGCTCGCTGGAGTGTGTTCCGATGCGTCATGTCCGGGCATTCGCTGTTCTGACTCCCCTCCTGCTCGGCGCGAATTCAGTATCGCGCGGCCAGCAGTTGCCGCAAGAGGCCGTCAGCGGAGCCGCGGCCATCAGCGGCGTTGTTGTCGAGGCAGGAAGCGGCCGGCCTCTTGCGAATGCGGTGGTCACGATGAGCGCGCCGGGCATGCAGGCGCAACGGCTCCTTTCGGACCCGAAAGGGCGATTCGTATTCAGGAACATTCCTGCCAGCGAATACCAGTTGTCCGCGACGCGACAGGGATATTTCTCGAACGCAACCGTGCCGGTGTCGGTGGCGGAAGACCAGTGGGTCCCGGACCGGCGTCTCGAGCTGGTCCGGCACAGCGTCCTCGCGGGGACTGTTACCGACGAGAACGGCGACCCAACGGTCGGCGCACCCGTGCGGGTTCTGATGAAAGTAATGGTCGCCGGGCGGCAGCACCTGGCGTCCGGACCACTCGTGAAGACCGACGATCGCGGGATGTACCGGATGGCCGGGCTCCGCGCGGGCCGGTACCTCATCGAGGTCCTGTCCATCCAGCAGAGCGCGCCGAGCGATCCCGCGGCCACGACGGTGGCCGGACGCGAAACGTTGGTCGCGCCGCTGCAATTTCGCGACGACCCTTCGCTGGATCTGGCCCCCGGTACTCGGCTGGTCATTAGCTCGTATCCGGCTCCGCCGGCAGACGGCCACCGCGCGTATCCGTTGACCTTCTATCCAGGCACGGCCTCCGTCGAAGAGGCGATCGAGGTGGAGCTGGCACCCGGCACCGCGCGTGAAGGACTTGACGTCCAGCTGCGTCCGCAGCCGGCGTGGCGCGTGTCAGGGCGCACGGAAAGCCGCGCCGAAAGTGCCGCGGGCATGGTGCTCCGCCTCCTTCCTCCCGGACTGGAGGACCTGCCCATGGGTAACGAGACTGCGACGGCGATCGTCGACCGCGATGGACATTTCACGTTTCTGAATGTGCCGGAAGGGCGTTACATCATCGACGGGCGATCGTCGTTGCTCGACTACCGCTTCTCGGAGGGAGGCGTGAATCAGGTCGTTCTGCAGACGCCCGGTTTTGGCATCCGCTCGATGAGTTCGAGTCCCTTTCAGAGTGGCGGGATCAGCCTGCAATCGGTGACTCAGGTCGCAGGCAACAACACCTCCACGGGACAGGTGCCCCTCGCCGTCCTCGGGCAGGACGTGACCGATGTCGTGCTACCGATGACACCGGGAGTCGACATCACCGGGACCGTCGTCGATGACGCGGGTTCTCTGGTGCGCGATGTCGTCACTGTTACCCTTCAGCCCGCGGACGGCTCGCCGTCGACCGGCATGTGGGTCGGCCGCTCCGCGCTCGGCGTGTTTCCCATCAAGGGAGTTCGAGCCGGACGGTATGCGATCAGAGTCCCCGATCGCGGTGTGCGATCCATCACGCTGGGCGGCCAGGACCTGACGCGCACGGCGCTAGATGTGCAGGCCGGAATGGACATCACCAACCTCGTGGTCACGCTGACCACGCAGACGCCCTCGCTGACCGGTCAGGTGACAGGCCTGCCAAAGGACGCGCGGGCCGGAGTGATCGCGTTCCCCGTCGAACGATCGCAGTGGATTTCGTACGGGTTGCAGGCGCCGTATCTTTCGTCCACCGTGGTTTCCGCGACAGGAGGCTTTGGTTTCAGCAGATTGCCGGCGGGAGACTACTACCTCGCGGCCGTTCCCTATCCGATGAAGGACCGCTGGAACGACCCGTCGTTCCTGGAGCGCGCCGCCGTTTCCGCTACCACGGTCACGCTGGAATGGGGAGACAGGAAGACAGCGAGCGTGAAGTTTCAGGGTGACCTGAAATGAAAGTCCGGAGGAGCGCTCAGCTGCGAATGTGGGCGTGGCTCGCCATCTGCGGCATGTCCGCTCTTGCGGGGCGCGCGGTACTGGCAGAAGGCGTCACGATCGTCGCCGCCCCCCAAGGCCCACCTCCAACGGCGCCTCCTCCACCCCCGCCGCCTCCGGCACCTCCGGCTCGTCCGACCGGTTCTCAGGTACCTCTTGTCCCGCTCGCAGACGGAGCGGGATCCATTCAGGGCCGGGTGCTCGACGGCGCTGTCCCTGTCAGCCGCGCCATCGTCCGGCTGACGACTGCAGGTTCCCGTGGACGGACCGCCATCACCGATGGGGAGGGACGTTTCTCGTTCGAGCGGCTTCCGGACGGCCGCTTCACGCTGACGGCTTCGAAGCCGGCATACATCACGTCGGCATTTGGATCCACGCGGCCAGGGCGGCCGGGCACGGCGATCAATCTGACATCCGGTCAGGGAGTTCGCGACATCGCTGTTCAGCTCCCGAAGGGCGCGGTGATTTCCGGCGTCATCACGGACGCGAGCGGGGAGCCGGTTCCGGGACTGCTGGTGGGCTATCTGCGCGCGGGCGGTACGCAGGCCGCTGCCGGCGAGAGCTATCGCAGCGACTGGACCACCGACGATCGCGGCGTGTATCGGATCTATGGCCTGGAACCCGGCTCCTACTTCGTCGTTGCTGGAGCGCGGTCATTGCTTACGAGTACGCTGGCGATGGTCTCCGGATCGAACTCGCTCCTGCAGGGCAACGTCGACGCCGCGCTCGCCGATCTTCAACAGAGAGCGACGCGCGGCCGCGGCGCGGGAGCATTGCCTGTACCTGCGACCTCTGTTCAGTACGTGGGGCTCTTTCATCCGGGAACAGCCGACATCGGCCAGGCCGTTGCGATCACGGTAGGAGCCGGCGAAGAGCGCCTCGGTGTCGATATCTCGTTCACCCCGGTTCCCTCGGCTTCCATTGAAGGCACCGTGACCGCTCCGACAGGTGAGGTTCCTCCAATCGTGATGGCCCTCACGCCAGCAGTGCCTTCGCGGCTCCCGCCCTATCTCGTCGCCAGTTCGAGTCTGACCGTGCGGCCCGGCCCTGACGGAAAGTTCCGGTACACGGGCGTGGCGCCGGGACGATACATCCTCTCGGCGCGGACGCAGCCCGATGCGCAGAGTCCGAGCGTTACGGTTACGACGGTGACATCGACCGGCGGCTCAGCTTCGATCCGGGCACTCGGGATATCGGAGGCACCCACTCCCGATGCGTTGTATGCGACGACCGAACTGACGGTGGCGGGCGCCGACCTGTCGGGCGTCACAATCGATCTGCGCCGCGCTCCGCGCGTGAACGGACGGCTCGTATTCGACGGCGCCGCGGCTCCTCCCGCTGACCTGAGTGCGGTTCGCATTACGCTCGGCACGTCGCGATCGCAGCAGTTCGTCGGCGCCATGCCGGGCACCACCAGCGGAATGCTGTCGTTCGACTCACGCCAGAAGGCGCTTTCCGCGAGCGTCACACGGGATGGCAGCTTCGACGTTGCCGGGGTCGTTCCGGATAGCTACACCCTGACCACTTCCGTACCCGGTCAGACGGGTTGGCGACTGCGATCGGCAGTGCTGGGAGGACTGGATGCCCTGGACACGGGCCTCGTGGTGACCGACGCGCCGGCCGGTGAACTCGTGCTCACGTTCACCGATCGGCACAACGAACTGTCGGGGATGTTGCAGACGCCGGCGGGATCACCCGCGACAGACTACTTCGTCGCGGTGTTCACGACCGACCGCACGCTGTGGCGGCCCGAGGCGCGCCGGCTCGTCTTCACACGTCCCGCGACGGACGGACGCTTCTCGTTCAAGGAACTTCCGTCCGGGGAGTACTACCTCGCGGCGCTCACCGATCTGGATCCCGCCGACTGGCAGACGCCGGAGTTCCTGAACACCGTCGTGCCGGCGTCACTGACCTTCACGATCGCCGACGGAGAAAACAAGCGGCAGGACCTGCGACTCGCGCAGTGACAATCTCCACGCCGCGATCATCGATCGCTCAATCCACATTCCTCGATGGATCGTCAATTTGAGATTTCAGATCCCCCGATGCAGCCGACGGCTCAAATGACCGTCCCGTGCGGCACCACGCCGTTCTTTGGAATGATGACGATGCCGTCGCGGATGTAATACAAGTCGTGATCGACATGGTCGGGCTTGCCCGCCGGCGTGATCACGACGTCGTTGCCGATACGGGCGTTCTTGTCGATGATGGCGTTGTCGATGCGCGTGTTGCGGCCGATCCCAATGCGCGGCTGACCGACGGCCTCGTGCTGCTGGATGGACGCGTGCGACTCGTAGAAGTCGCTGCCGAGCACAATGGCGCGGTGGACGCGTGATCCGGGATCGATCAGACTGCGGATGCCAATCACCGACTGCGACACGTCCGTGTGGCTCAGGATGCAGCCGTCCGCCACGATCGCGTGGTCGATCCGTGCGCCATTGATCTTCGACGCGGGCAGCCACAGCGGACCGGTGAAGATCGGCGCCGTCATGTCGAAGAAATTGAACCGCGGCAGGTCCGACGTCAGGTCCAGGTTCGCTTCGAAGAACGCGCGGATGGTGCCGACGTCCTCCCAGTAGCCCTCGAACACGTAGGAGTACACCTTCCGCACCGGAATGGCGTCGGGGATGATGTGCTTGCCGAAATCGGCGAAGTCGTTGTCGAGCAGGCCGATGAGCACGTCGCGATTGAAGACGTAGATGCCCATCGAGGCGAGCAGGAGATCCTCGCCCGAGGCCGCGAGCCCGAGCCGCTCCACCATCTGCGGCGACAGCTTGAGCGAATCCTGCACGGCGGGATCGGCGGGCTTCTCCACGAAGTTCACGATCCGGTGGTCCCGGTCGATCTGGATGATGCCGAGCTGGGACGCCTCCGACTTGCGCACGGGAATCGTCGCCACCGTCAGCTCGGCCTGCGTGTCCACGTGCTGGGCGATGATGTGCCGGTAGTCCATCCGGTAGAGCTGATCGCCGCTCAGGATCAGCACGTAGTCGAAATCGTGGTTCAGCAGGTGCACGAGGTTCTTGCGCACCGCGTCGGCCGTGCCCTGATACCAGGACGCATCGCCATACGTCTGCTCCGCCGCCAGAATCTCGACGAAGCCGCCGGAGAAATGGTCGAACTTGAAGGACAGCGAAATATGGCGATGGAGCGACGCGGAATTGAACTGCGTCAGCAGGTACACGCGCTTGAGATCGGAGTTGATGCAGTTCGAGATCGGAATGTCCACCAGCCGGTACTTGCCGGCCAGCGGCACCGCGGGCTTGGCCCGCTCCTTCGTCAATGGGAACAGGCGCGTGCCCGCGCCTCCGCCCATGATGACCGCCAACACCCGGCTCGTGTTCGGGGACATGCGTGATGCTCCAAGCGTCACGGACATCGGACCCCTCCGCGAACTCTACTCTCTCACGTTTGTGCGACGGACGACGTGGGCGTCAGCCACGCAGCCAGCGGCCCGGGCCGTCCAGATAGTCCTCGAAGTTCATGTAGATTTCCGTCGGGGGTGGATCGGCCTGCTCGAATGCCTCGCGGGTGAACGTCGTCGTCACCGCAACGCACGGGAGGCCGGCGGCGCGTGCGGCCGCCACCCCCACGGGCGCGTCCTCGAAGGCGAGACAACAGTCCGGTGTCACACCCGTCAGCTCCGCTGCCCGCAGATAGACGTCCGGCGCAGGTTTGCCGCGCGGAACCTCATCACTTCGGGCGACACGCGTCAGACGGTCGTGCAGGCCGAGTTCCCTCAGCGTGAACGCGACGTTCCGGGCCGGGGCCGACGTGGCGACCGCCACCGGGATGCCGTGGTCGGCCAGCCGATCCAGCAGCTCGAAGGCTCCCGACACGGCGCGGATGCCGCCACGGGAAAGCTCGCGATACGCGCTTTCCTTCTCGTCCTCGTACTGTTCCAGTTCGGCCGGCGTCATCTCGCGCCCGAACAGCATCGGCAGGATTTCGGAATTCCGCTTACCGTCGATGCGCCGCCTCAGCTCCATCGTGACGGGCGGCAGCCCGTGCCGGGCCACGAACGCTTCGAACGCACGCGCGTGCCACGCCATGTTGTCGGCCAGCGTCCCGTCCAGGTCGAAGATCACGGCTCGGGGCCGGAAGTCCGCCAGGGTCATCGGCGGCGCGGCTCGCGGCCGATCGGATCGAGCAGCAGACCGTTCAGAATCCAGCTGACGATGCTGACGATGAGCGCGCCGAGAAGCGCGGCCGGGAAACCCGCGATGTCAAAGCCGGGCACGAGCGCGGCTGTTGCCGCGAGACAGAGGGCGTTCACGACGAAGATGAACAGCCCGAGCGTGACGAGCGTCAGGGGCAGGGTCAGCAACAAGAGCACGGGGCGGACGAGCGCGTTGACGACCCCGAGAATCGCGCCGGCGATGAGCGCGGTGGCCGGCCCCGTCAGCCGGATACCGGGGACGAACCAGGCGGCCACGATGATGGCGAGGCCATTGAGGAGAACCCGGGCAAGCAGACGCACGTGTTTCACTGTACGCCAATCGCGTTCCGCTTGCTAAGATGGGGATGCCGCGCCGCCCCCGAGGTGGAGATGCTCCGTGTACCGCTCGTTCTCCTGTGCGCTGCCGCCGCCGGAACGACGCTGGGCGGCTCCCAGAAGCCGACGTTTCACGCCGACACGAATACCGTGTCGCTCTATGCGACCGTGCTCGACGCGGGCGGCCGTCTCGTGCCCGACCTTGCGCGCGAGGACTTCGAGGTCTACGACAACGGTATCCGCCAGCCGCTGACGGTGTTCGACAACGGCGTCCAGCCGATCACGATCGTGATGATGCTCGATCGGAGCGGCAGCATGGTGAACAACTACGCCCTTGTCCGCGAAGCGGCCGAGGCGTTTGTCGCCAACCTCCTGCCCGGCGACCGCACGCGAATCGGCAGTTTCAGCAACCGCATTCAGATCGATCCCGAGACGTTCACGACCGACAAGGCGATGCTCGTCGCGATCCTTCGCGACCGGATGCAGCAGCAGGGGCCCACCCCACTCTGGAACGCGACGGCCGCGGCGATGGATGCGCTCGCCCCGGAGGAAGGCCGCCGCGTCGTCCTCACCTTCACCGACGGCAAGGACACACCCGGCTGGATGCCGACGCGCGTCGACGCAGAGGAGATCAGGCGCCGATCGCAGGAGCAGGAGATCATGGTCTACGCGATCGGCCTCTCGGAGCGCTGTGGTCCCGCGCCGAAGAACAGCTCCATCCGCCCGTTGTTCCAGCGACGGCCCGGTGGGATTCCGCGCTTCCCGGGCAAGTTCCCCGGGGGAGGCCCGGTCGGCCCCAGGATTCCCACGATTCCCGGCCTGCCAGGGCCGATAGACGGCGGCGTCAAGCGGCCGCAGCCAACGTGGCCGGAACCTCCGGATCGGAACCTCAACCCGTGCGCCGACGCAGGACCTGATCCCGAGCTGCGCACGCTGGCGGATGAGGGCGGCGGCGGCTATTTCGAACTGCGCGGCACGGAGAATCTGCGCGCGACGTTTGCGCGAGTGGCCGACGAACTGCACCACCAGTATCTGCTCGCCTTCGCGGCACCGGTCCTCGACGGCGAGGTACATCGGCTCGAGGTCCGCGTCACCAAACCATCCCTGACCGTCCGCGCGCGCAAGAGCTACGTCGCGCGCTAGGAGCTGGCGTCGAAGAATTCCGCGGGAACGAACCCGAGCGCGGGAGCCAGCAGCAGCGCCGGAAAGCGCTGGATGCGAATGTTGTACAGCTCGACGGCGCCGTTGTAGTAGTTGCGCGCGAACGCGATCTTGTTCTCGGTATCGGCGAGATCGGCCTGCAGCTGCGAAAATCGCTGGTTCGCCTTCAGCTCCGGATACGCCTCAGCAACAGCGACGAGCGCGCGGACGGCCGCGCCCAGCTCCTGACTCGCCGATGCCGCCGACCGCGGCCCGGACGCCGCGCCCGCGGCGGCGCGCGCTTCGGCCACCCGCTGCATGGTGTCGCGCTCGAATTCCGCGTAGCCGCGCACGACTTCCACGAGGTTCGGAATGAGCGACGCCCGGCGCTGCAGCTGGACGTCGATCGCGCTCCACGCCTCGCGGACGCGCTGGCGGGCGCTGACGAAGCCGTTGTAGAGCAGCGCCATGCCGACCGCCACGACCGCTGCGGCGACGATCGCGATCACCAACTGCCACCTCCCCCGCCCCCTCCGCCTCCGCCCGACGATCCACCGCTGAAGCCGCTGCTTCCCGATCCTCCGGGCGTCGAAGCCATCGTGCTCGACACCGAGTTGGAGAACGTCCCGAGGCTCGACGAGAAACTCGTTGGGTTGAATGGCGTACTGCCGCTGTACCAGGCCGCCGTCGCCACCTGGAGGTCCAGGCCGCGAAACGCGCGCGCCCACTTCTCGACGCACTTGAACGCGACGGCGTACGGCAAATACTCGGTGAACAGATTCGCGCGCTCGGCGAACGCCTGCTGACTGGTTTCCGCGGTCCTGATGTAGCGCATGAATCCGAGCGTGCGCTGGAGCATGTCGACACCCCCTGCCGTGCGTCGCGGCATCGCGCGCGCCATCACGGCCAGGAACAGCCCCGCGGCCATCACCGGCAGGCCCAGCAGTCCGGCGCCCCAGTGGCTTCCGAGATAGATGACGACGAAGACGCCGGCGGCGAACAGCACCCATCCACCGATGCGCGACCAGGTCCGCACGGTGTCCGGATTGGCCGCAAACCAGCGATGCTGCATCGCGTCCGCGTACAGCGACTTACGGGCCAGCGCGAGATCCTTGTAGAACTTGTTCTTCAGCGCAGACAACTTCGTCTCGGATCCCGACGGAAAGAGGCCTTCGAACACGATCCGTTCGTACGCCAGCAGTTCCGGGACGGAGGTCTTCAGGCGCGTCAGGAGCCAGTCGCGCCGGCTGAACCAGTGGGCAGGCTCGATCTCTTCGATGCGCAGATAGCCGCGCACAGCCAGGTCGATGATGGTGGCCGTTACGTCCAGCGTGTCAGCGCGTTCGTCCAGCAGAAGTCCCATCTGACCCGGTCGCAGATTCTCAGGCGGCTGAAATTCGACGCCGACAGGACGCGCGCCGAGCAGCGGCACGCGTTCCTCCAACCCGCCAGCGCCGGAATGCTGCAGCGCGATGTATCGACGGTCGCGTCCCGCCCACCACCAGAGCAGACCGACGGCATTGACGGCGGCGAAAAGCCCGAGCACCAACCCACCGACGGTGCCGGGCGACCGCTCGAAGAAATGCAGGAGATCGTGCGGCTTCTCCCGTAAGAGAGGCGCCCCGACGGCCACCGCGCCCTTCCGCAGCGCGACCACCACCGTGAGCTGTTCCCCGGCGGCGAGCGGCCGCGTGGCGCTGAACACGGCGGCGTCGGCCGTGCGCGACTGCGTGCACCGTTCGGTCGAGCCGGAAAAGCCCTGAAAGCAATCGATGCGATCGATGCTCTCCGCGGGCGCCGCGACGGTGACCGATGCCTGCCGGGTGGGTACCGGCCAGGAGCTGCCCGTCGCGTTCCAGTAGAACTCGTCGTGATCGGCAAACGCATTGAGCGCGCCGCGGATCGTGTACGCAATTCGATACGTCTGCCGGCCCGAGACCGTACGATCGGGGTCGCCGATCTTGAAGCGCCGCTCGTTTCCGTTGTCGGAGGCGGAGGCGCGCAGCCGCCGGCCGGCTGCATCCGTCACGCCTGCCAGGTCGATTTCGTACATGCGGTTGCGCGACTCGTCGTAGCCCAGGCGGGACGTAAGATCGCGGTAGATGCCGTGGCGGGACAGCCCCCCGAAGTCGACGTCGATGGCATCCCGCGCTCGGACGGTGCCGTCCGCCTGGATGTCGTAGCGGATATCGAACCGCTCGATGACCCAGTCCTCGTCTGCGCCAACTCCGGCGCCTGCCGCAACGCAGGCGACGGCGCACGCCAGCAGCCAGCCACGTATCTGAAGCGACATGGTCCGCCGGATTATAGCGAGCGCCTGCGGCGCGCGCGGTCCCGCAGCCAGACGCCCATAAGCGCCGCGAAGCCCATCAGCAGCAGACCGCTGACCGCGACCGCACTCGCCTCCGGATGGAGGGGAAACCAGTACAGCGAGAGCGCCCCCACCGCTGGTCCCGCGAAGACGCCCGCGCCGATCGCGCCTTCGTGGAATCCGCCGTGCTCGGCCTTGGTGTCCCCGATGTCCATCGAGTAGAACAGCGACGAGTAATAGATGAGCCCGCACGACACGCCGAAAAAGATCTGGGCGACGACGACGAGCCAGAGCGAGGGGGCGAGGAGCATGCCGACGAAGCTCACAGTCAAGAACACATAGCTCGTGATCAGCCAGTCGAACCGGTAATGCCATCCGCTCCAGTGCCAGAGTCCCGCAAATGCCAGCATGCGCCCGAAGAGCCACACGGAGCAGAACAGGCCGACCCGGGCCGGCGACAGGCCCAGTCGTGTCGCCAATCCCGGCATCACGGCGAACAGCGTGTAGATTGCGACATACGACAGCGGATTGGCGATCCACGCCAGTCGCAGAAAAACGCGCGGCGACACCGGCGCCTTCACGTGATGCATCTCGAGATGCGCCGGACCGGCAGCCGGGCCGGGCGGAGGCAGTACGACCCGCGGCGCACCGCGCCCAACCCAGACCGTGAGCAGCAGCGCGACCGCGAAGAGGCCGGCCGGAAGCCAGAACACGGCGCCCGCACCGAGCCAGTCATACAGCCCGCCGCCGGCGAAGTACGCCAGCGCGAGTGCTCCGGACCAGACGCAGTTGTACACGCCGACCATGTGCGGGATGCGCGCGGGCGCTTCGTGCGCGGTCGTCAGTGCTTCGAGCGCGGGCCAGATGAAGAGCAGGGAGACGCTGTAGACCACCATCACCACGAGGTGCATTGCCGTGGTCGTCGCCAGTCCGCCCGCGACCATCGTCGCCACGAGAGCGACGAAGCCGACGGCGAGGCTCGTGTGGAAACCGCGGCGCTCGGCGAACCGCGAGCAGGGCCACGCGGCCGCGGTGTAGACGGCCCCGTACGCCGCGGCGACGCCGAGATTCTCCCGATCGCCGAACCCGAAGCGGTCGTGGAGAAAGAAGAAGAGGTAGTTGAAATAACCGGACGCCGCGATGGTCGCGACAGCCGTGATGGCGTAGTACCCGGCCTTCAGCCGGGCCAGTGTCCAGACCACCGAACTGGTCCTGCTAGGGACGTGCTTCGACGAGTGACTTGAGCCGTTCGAGGTCGGCCGTGAGTGCCGCCTTCAGCGGTCCTGTCACGAAGGCTGCCGGAATGCCCGCCAGCAGGCTCGATTCCCCGGACGCGCGCACGCGCACGCGGGAACCGTCGCCGGAGCGCTGGACGTCGTACCGCATTGTCCCGGTGAACGGGCCGTCAAGAATCCGCATGGCGAGCACGTGGGGAAAATGTACGGCTTCCACCTGCGTGGTCCAGGCCAGGTCGCGGCCGAACACTTCTCCGGTCCGTCGGACGCGCGCACCGGGTTGGAGCGCCGGATCGATGAGTTCCACGGCGCGAACCATCTTGATCCACTCCGGCTCCCGGGCCGGGTCGAACATCACACCGGCCACGTCTGCCGGAGCGGCAAGTACATCAATTTCCACAGCGACGTCGATCGAGGACACGTTGCGAGTCTAGCAGGCTCTGGGCTCTCGGCTCTGGGCTTTGGCAGGCTTTGGCCAGAGCCTTGGCCCAAAGCCCAAAGCCTAAAGCCGAGAGCCTACTTCCGTTTCCACCTCGTGCCGGCGGCGGAGTCTTCGAGGATGATGCCGCGGGCGTCGAGGTCGCCGCGAATCTCGTCGGCGCGCGCGAACTGGCGGGTGCGTCGCGCCTCGCGGCGCTCCTCGATGAGCCGTTCGATCTCTTCCACCGGCACGGGCGGCCGCGCGTCCTCGGCTCGCCTGAGCGCCAGTACACCCAGCACACGATCGAAGGCGTCGAACGCCTCCCGGATGCGGCCGGCATCGGTGCCGTCAACGCGCCGCTCGTCCATCGCGGCGTTCATCTCCCGGACCAGATCGAACATCACCCCGAGCGCGCCAGGCACGTTCAGGTCACTCGCAATGTGGCTGGAGAACTCCGCGCGCGCCGCGGAAAGCCGCTGCGCGATGTCCTCGTGGCCCGGACCTCCGCTCTGCGCCATGCCCTCGACCCGGGTCATGAAATCCGCCAGGCGTGTCATGGCCGCTTCGGCCTGATCCAGCACATCCCAGTTGAACGTCAGCTGCTTGCGGTAGTGCACC
>Ga0164241_10002147_pt1 | contig 22049 bp, 21 predicted proteins | sample OricomyardsoilBY_FD_108780 | JGI IMG/M metagenome (GOLD analysis project Ga0164241, IMG submission 108780) | Backyard soil microbial communities from Emeryville, California, USA - Original compost - Back yard soil (BY) | ecosystem: Environmental > Terrestrial > Soil > Unclassified | place: USA... | reverse complement strand
GAAGCCCGTTTGGTACATGTACAGCGTGATCGTCTGGAACTGGTTGGACGATCCGCCGTTGTTCGACCCCGGCATGGCATCGAACAGCTTGGGCTCGGTGAAGATCTGCAGCCCGCCGATCGTCGAGGTGACCACCACGAAGATCAGCGTGGGCCGCAGCAGCGGCAGCGTGACCGAGACGAACCGCCGCACCGCGCCCGCGCCGTCCATCATCGCGGCCTCGGTGATCTCCTTCGGGATCGCCTTCATCGCGGCCAGGACGATCAGCGTGTTGTACCCGGTCCACCGCCAGTTGACCATCACCGCGATGGCCACGTGCGAGGCGAACCTGTTGCCCTGCCAGTCGATCCGGTCGAACCCGAGCGTCTCGAGCATCCCGTTCACCAGCCCGTAGTTCGGGCCGAACAGGTTGGCGAAGATGATGCCGAGCGCGACGAGGCTCAGCACGTACGGCAGCAGCATGCCGACCCGCCACGCTGTCGGCAGCCGCAGCCGCGTGTTGAGCAGCGCCGCGAGCAGCACGGCGATCACGATCTGCGGGCCGGTCGACAGCACGAAGATGCTGATCGTGTTGACCAGCGCGTTCCAGAACTGCGGGTCGGCGAACAGCGTCGCGTAGTTGGCGAACCCGATGTAGGTGCTCTCCACGTCGAGCAGGTCGCGGTCGAACAGCGACAGGTAGGCCGTGTACAGCAGCGGGAACAGCCCGACCACGCCGAAGATGACGAAGAACGGCGCGATGTACAGGTACGGCGACCACTTCACGTCGGCGGCCGAGAGCCGCTGCCGCCAGGTCAGCCGCGGCTTGCGCCGCGGGGGCGGGGCGGGCGCCGCCCTGCTCAGCGCCCGCCCCGTGTCCGTGATCACCGGTCCGGTCATCAGCCGACGATCTTCTCGGCCGCGTCGACCGCCTGCTGCCAGCCGTCCTCGGACGACTTGCCCTGCTCGACGGCCTGCAGCGCGGGGCTCGTCGCGTTCTCCTGGATCTGCCCGTCACCCGGGCCCTTGTACTGGGCCTGGCCGACCTTCTGTGCCTGCTTGCCGAACAGCTCACCGGTCTTGACGTCACCGAAGTAGTCGTTGGTGGTGGCGAGCAGCTCGGGCGAGGACAGCGCCTCGACCTGGCTCGGGAAGTTGCCGGTCTTCTGGAACGCCTTGATCTGCTGCTCCGGCGCGGTCAGCCACGCCGCGAGCGCCGCGGCTTCCTTCGGGTGCTGGCTCTGCTTGGGCACCGCGAGGAACGAGCCGCCCCAGTTGCCGCCACCGCCCGGGAACGCGTCGGTGACCGCCCACTTGCCCGCGTTCGCCGGCCCGGCCTGCTCCTTGACCACGCCCAGCATCCACGACGGGCAGGTCTTCGTGGCGAACGCGCCGGCCTTGAAGCCGTTGTTCCACTCCGGACTGAACGCGACCAGTTTCGCGGTCTGGCCGCGCTTGCCGGCCTCCGTGACCTGATCCCAGTTCTTCCTGATGTCCGGGTTGGACTCCATGGCGAGCTCGTCGTCCTTGGTCAGGTAGCCGGTCTCGAGCTGGTTCTGCATCGCGTTGAAGATCTGCGAGTCCGAGTCGAACCACGCCTTGCCGGTCTTCTTCACGTACGTGTCGCCCGCCGCGAAGTAGGAGTCCCAGGACTCGAACAACGGCTTGACGGCCTCCGGGTCGGACGGCAGCCCGGCCTTGGCGAACAGGTCCTTGCGGTAACACATCGCGAGCGGGCCGATGTCGGTGCCGTAGCCGATCCACGTGCCGTCCTTGGCGACGGCCTGCTGGTACTTCCAGTCCAGCCAGCGGTCGGGCTTGGCGTCCTTCGGCCCGATGTCGGCCAGGTTGTTGAACAGCTGCGGCTTGTCGACCACGTCGGCGAGGTGGCCCTCCTCGATCGCGACCACGTCCTCCAGGCCGGAGTTCGCGGCGAGCTTGGTCAGCAGCTGCTGGTGGTAGGGGCCGCCCTGGCCCGTCTTGTGATGCGTGATCTTGATGTTGGGGTGCAGGCTCTCGTACTCGGGAAGCAGGTCCTCGTAACCGAACTCGGTGAACGTCCCGATGGTCAGCTCGATCTGGTCCCCGTCACCACCGGAGCCGCCACCGCTTCCGTCGTCACCGCACGCGGACAGGCCGGCCACCGCGGTAAGGGCGATTGCGCCGGCTAACACCCTTGATTGCTGTCGTCGCACGTCAGTTGTCCCTTGCTGACAGATCAGATCTGGGAGCGCTCCCAGAATGGGAGTTCTGAGTGTGTCCCCGGTCACCCGCACTGTCAAGGAAAACGCGAGACGTGTTGACCTGATCGTTAGGGAGCGCTCCCAGAACGTCCCGCTACACTCCACGCGTGCCACCACGCTCTCCACAGGACGAACGCCCGACGCTCGAGGACGTCGCCGCCTACGCCGGCGTCTCCCGCTCCACCGCGTCACGCGCGCTCAACGACGACGCCTACGTCAGCTCGCGCTCGCGGGCCAAGGTGCTCGACGCCGCCCGCGACCTCGGCTACTCCCCCAACCAGGCGGCGCGGTCACTGGTCACGCGACGGACCGGCGCGGTGGCGGTCATCCTGTCCGAACCCGAGGCGAAGGTCCTCGACGACCCGTACTTCGCGACCGTCATGCACGCGGCCTACCGGGAGCTGGCCACCACCGGCGTACAGATGCTGCTGATGTTCGTCGACAGCCGCGACGACGTGCCCCGCACGATCCGCTTCCTCGAGGGCGGGCACGTCGACGGCGCGCTCGTCTTCGCGCCGCACCAAGGAGATCCGCTGCCGACCGCACTTCGGCTGCTGCGCCTGCCGATCGTGTTCGGCGGCCGCCCGGGCACCGGCCGCCGCGGCGTGCACGCGGTCGACTTCGATAACCGGGCGGGCGCCCGGCTCGCGGTGCGCCACCTGCTGAGCACGGGCCGGCGGCGCATCGGCACGGTCACCGGCATGCTGGACCACCCGGCCGCCGCCGACCGCCTGGCCGGCTGGCAGGAGGCGCTGACCGACGCCGGCCTGGATCCCGACGGCCTGTCGGAAGCGGGCGACTTCACGATGGCGAGCGGCGAGCGCGCGACGGCCACGCTGCTCGACCGCGTGCCCGGCCTGGACGCCGTGTTCGCGGCGAGCGACATGATGGCCGCGGGCGCGATGCGGGCCCTGCGCGCCGCCGGGCGCGCCATCCCCGGTGACGTGGCGGTCGTCGGCTTCGACGACCAGCCGAACCTCGCGCCCGCCATGGACCCGCCGCTGACGTCGGTGCACCAGGACCCGCGCGAACAGATCCGGCACATGGTCAGGCGGCTGATGTCCTTGCTGGCCGGGGAAAAGGTCGGCCCGGACACGACCGTGCTGCCGGTGACCCTGACCCTGCGCGACTCGTCCTAGCCGCTCTGCTCGCCCACCTCGCCGAGCAGTTCGGTGCGCAGCTGCGACGCCGTCGAGACGACCAGCATCAGCAGCGTGCCGAGCGCGGCGGGCGCGATCCCGTCGGCCGGGAACGCATACCGCAGCGTGACGTCCATGCCCTTGTCGGTGTGGACGACGCCCAGCGTGCCGAACAGGCCCTGCCCCGCGCGCTCGGCCGCGGAGGCGGCGAGCTTCGGCTCGTCGGGCAGGTCCCACGCGACCACGCAGGTCAGGCTCAGCACCGTCAGCCCGTCGGCGAGCTGCATGGCCTGCACCGCGCACGGCACGTCGACGTGGCGGAAGCTGAGCGCGCCGTCGTCGTCCACGTGCACGTCGTGGAACTGCTCCAGCGCCTCACGCGCCTTGGTGAGCAGCCCACCGGTGCTCAAAGCCTCTTGCTCGGTCATGCGTCTCCTTGGGTGTCCGGCGCGGCGTCGTCGGCTGAGTCGACGGCGCCACCGAAGCGGCGGTCGCGGCGCGCGTACTGCTCGCAGGCGCGCCACAGGTCGCGCCGGTCGAAGTCGGGCCAGAGGATGTCCTGGAAGACCAGCTCGGCGTAGGCGGACTGCCAGAGCATGAAGTTCGAGGTCCGCTGCTCGCCGGACGGGCGGATGAACAGGTCCACGTCCGGCATCTCGGGCTGGTAGAGGTAGCGCTGGATCGTGCGCTGGTCGACCTTCTCCGGGTTGATCCGGCCGGCCGCGGCCAGCCGCGCGATCTCGCGCGCGGCGTCACCGATCTCCGCGCGGCCGCCGTAGTTGATGCACATGGCCAGGTTGAGGACCGTGTTGTCCTTGGTCCGCTCTGCGGCCGCCTCGAGCTCGTTGATCACGCTGCGCCACAGCCGCGGCCGGCGACCGGCCCAGCGCACCCGCACGCCGAGCGTGTCGAGCTCGTCGGTGCGGTGGTGGATGACGTCCCGGGAGAAGCCCATGAGGAAGCGGACCTCGTCGGGGCTGCGCCGCCAGTTCTCGGTGGAGAACGCGTAGAGGGAAAGCCATTTCACCCCGAGCTCGATGCACCCTTTCGCGACCTCGACGACGACCGCCTCGCCACGCTTGTGCCCCTCGATGCGGGTGAGCCCGCGCTGGTTCGCCCACCGCCCGTTGCCGTCCATCACGATCGCGACGTGCCGCGGCACCAGATCCGCCGGAATCGCGGGCGGCCGCGCACCGGACGGGTGCGGCCCGGGCGGCTCGGGGGTCTTCGTGGTGGCGCGGCGCCGGAGCAAGTCCATCCTCCAGGATTTCGGGTCCCCCGACCCTACTGACCGCAACTGCTCACGATCCCGCCGACTGCCCCCTCCGCCGATGGCTCGGCCGCCGCTCCCGAATGCCTTCGGACGGTCCCCGGGCTGGCCCTTCGAAGGCCTCGAACCGGCCAGCGGCTTCCGCCCCGTGAAATCGCGGCCCCCACCCTGTCCCGGGGGCACCCCGCCATGCCAGTCTACCGGCGGGGACTGACAAACCGGCTGTTCACGGCGGGTCTGTGGATGGTTGGGCGGGTTGTGGACAACTTGGTCTCGCGCAGGGCCCGGCGGGCGAGCGCTGGGGCTCAGGCGTCCGTGCGGGCCGGGGTGGATTTGCGTTCCACCAGCGGCAGCGAGCGCAGCTGGCGCTCGAGGTGCCACTGCAGCAGGGCCGCGATCAGCCCGCTGCCCTCGCGCCGCGCCGCCGCGGTCGCGGCCTCCGCCACGTCCCACGTGCCGTGTGCCAGGGCGTCCATCAGCTGCAACGTGTCCTGCGCGGGGATCGCCGAGCCCGGTGGGCGGCAGCGCGGGCACACCGAACCGCCCGCCTGCACCGAGAACGACTTGTGCGGGCCCGGCTCGTTGCAGCGCGCGCACTCGCGCACGGCCGGGGCCCAGCCGGCGAACGCCATGCCGCGCAGCAGGAACGCATCCAGCACCAGGGACGGGTCGCGCTGGCCGTCGGCCAGTGCGCGCAGGGCGCCGGCTACCAGGAGGTACAGGCGCAGCACCGGCTCGCCCTCCTCCGGGCACAGCCGATCGGCGGTCTCGAGGACCGCGCAGCCCGCCGTGTAGCGCTGGTAGTCCGTGATGATGCCGGCGCCGAACGCGTCCAGCGTCTGCACCTGCGTGATGATGTCGAGCGTGCGGCCCGTATAGAACTGCACGTCGATGTGGGCGAACGGCTCCACCCGCGCACCGAAGCGCGACGTGGTGCGCCGGACGCCCTTGGCCACCGCACGAACCTTCCCGTGCTTCTGCGTGACCAGGGTGATGATGCGGTCCGCCTCGCCGAGCTTCTGTACGCGCAGCACCACGCCGGTGTCGCGGTAAAGGCTCACGCCTCCATGGTCTCATTCCCTGCCGACAGTTTCGCCGCCGACACGGTGTGCTGTGATCGTGCGTGTGACGTCTGTTTCGGGACCTGCGCTCGGTGAGCTGATCGTGACGCCGCGGCCGCTGTTCGACTACCGCAACATGTTCCTGCTGACCGACGAGGAGCTGCTCGCCGGGCCGATCCTCGACTGCCCCGCAGGCGCCTCGCCGTTCGCGGCGCAGGTCCGGGCGCGCGGCGGATCGGCGGTCAGCGTGGACCCCATCTACGGGCCGCGCGACGACGTCGCCGCCCGGGTCGCCGCCGACCTCGCGCAGGTGCACGCCTGGCTGGCCGCCGGGCCGGTCGGGCTCGACTGGTCCTACCTCGGGTCGGCCGATGCGCTACTGCGCGCGTTCGAGGTGTCGGCGGACTTCTTCCTCGCCGACTACGAGGAGGACAGCCCGTCGTACGTGCGCGCCGAGCTGCCGTCGCTGCCGTTCGCCGACGGGGAGTTCGCGCTGACGCTGAGCAGCCACCTGCTCTTCACCTACCCGCGGTACGTCGACTTCGCCGAACACGTGACGTTCCTGCTCGAGATGGTGCGGGTGACCGCGGGCGAGGTCCGGGTATGCCCGATCGCCGACCCGGCCGGCATCCCGTATCCGCGCCTCAGCGAGGTGCGCGAACAGCTGGCCGCGCACGGCGTCGTCACCGAACTGCGTGCCGCGCGGTCGGCCTACAGCAAGGGCGGGGACGACATCCTCGTCTGCCGCCGGGAGTCAGAAACCCAGGCGCCGTAGCTGTTTCGGATCGCGCTGCCAGTCCTTCGCGACCTTCACGTGCAGGTGCAGGTAGATCTTGCTGCCCAGCAGCGCCGCGATCTGGCGCCGCGCGGTCTGGCCGACCGTGCGCAGGCGCTCTCCCTTGTGCCCCAGCACGATCCCCTTCTGGCTGTCCCGCTCGACGTACAGGTTCGCGTAGATGTCGAGCAGATCGTCGCGGTCCTCGCGCGGCAGGATCTCCTCCACCGTGACCGCGATCGAGTGCGGCAGCTCGTCGCGCACACCCTCCAGCGCGGCCTCGCGGATCAGCTCGGCGATCAACACCTGCTCCGGCTCGTCGGTCAGCTCGCCGTCCGGATACAGCTGCGGCCCCTCGGGCAGCCGGGCGACGAGCAGGTCCGCCAGCGTCGACAACTGGTAGTCGTCCACTGCGGACACCGGGACCAGGTCGGCGAACTCCATCACGTCCTGCAGCGCCACCAGCTGGTCGGCGATCTGCTGGCGGGAGGCCAGATCCGTCTTCGTCACCACGCCGACCACCGGCGTGTGCCGGGACAGCTTCACCAGCTCCGCGGCGATGAACCGGTCACCCGGGCCGATCTTCTCATCGGCGGGCACGCAGAAGCCGATGACGTCCACTTCGGACCAGGTGGCGCGGACGACGTCGTTGAGCCGCTGGCCCAGCAGCGTCCGCGGGCGGTGCAGGCCCGGCGTGTCGACGATGATCAGCTGCGCGTCGTCGCGCTGCACGATGCCGCGGATCGCGTGCCGCGTCGTCTGCGGCTTGCTCGACGTGATCGCGACCTTCGACCCGACGAGCGCGTTCGTCAGCGTCGACTTCCCCGTGTTCGGGCGGCCGACGAAGCACGCGAAGCCCGAGCGGTGAGCCCCGCTGTTATGGCTGTCCGGTGTGGTCACCGGACCATTCTCCCGTGCGGTCAGCGCAGCGTGCCCGACGGGTCGGCGAGCAGCACCGGCGCGTCCGTGCCCAGATCGGCCACCGCGGCCCGCGAGTCCGCGTCCACCGACGCCGACTCCGACACGACCACCGCCGCCTCCAGGCCCGCCGCCCCCGACGACACGGCCGCGGCGACCGCCGCCTGCAGCGCGGTCAGCGACAGCGACGGCAGCGCCACGGTGCCCGCGAGGTAGGTCCGGCCGTCCAGGTCGCGGACCGCCGCGCCCTCGGCCGCGCCGGTCCGGGCCCGCGCCGACCGCGCCAGGGTGATCAGCTTCGCGTCCTCGGGGTCCAGCTCAGGCACGCTCGGCGCTCCTCTCCTCGATCTCCGCGTTGTCGGCAGCGGGCACCGACCGCACGACGACCGACGTGATGCGCATCCGGCCGCGGCCGTCCTTGCCGCCCTCGGCGAGCAGCCGCAGGCCCGCGATCTCCGCCTCGGTGCCCGGCAGCGGCACCCGGCCGAGCTGCTGGGCCAGCAGCCCGCCGACGGTCTCCACGTCCGAGTCGTCGAGCTCGATGCCGAACAGCTCGCCAAGGTCCTCGACCGGCAGCCGCGAGCTGACCCGCACCGAGCCGTCGTCGAGGCGGTCGATCGGCGGCCGGTCGTCGGTGTCCGACTCGTCGGTGATCTCGCCGACGATCTCCTCGAGGATGTCCTCGATGGTCAGCAGACCGGCGGTGCCGCCGTACTCGTCGACGGCGATCGCCAGGTGGTTGCGCGACAGCTGCATCTCGCGCAGCAGGTCGTCGAGCCGCTTGGTGTCGGGCACGAACGACGCCTCGCCCATCAGGTCGGCGACCGTGCGCGTCGGCACGCTCCGGCCGTTCGACGGTGTCTCCGGCGCGGTCTCCATCGCGGACTTGACCAGGTCCTTCAGGTTGACCACGCCGACGATTTCGTCGACGCTCTCGCCGATCACCGGCAGCCGCGTGTAGCCGGTGCGCAGGGACAACGCGAGCGCCTGGCGCACCGACTTGGTCTGCTCGATCCACACCATCTCGGTGCGCGGCACCATGACCTCGCGCGCGATCGTGCCGCGCAGCTCGAACACGGAGTGGATCATCTCCCGCTCGTCGGCGTCCACGACACCGCTCTCCTGCGCCATGTCCACCAGCTCGCGCAGCTCGACCTCGGAGGAGAACGGGCCCTCCCGGAAGCCGCGACCAGGGGTGATCGCGTTACCGACGACGATCAGGAACCGCGACAGCGGCCCGAGCACGGTGCCGAGCGCGCGCACCGGCCCGGCGGCGATCAGCCCGACCGCGTACGGGTGCTGGCGGCCGATCGTGCGCGGGCCCACGCCGACCAGCACGTACGACACGACGATCATGCTCACCGCGGCGATGAGCCCGGCGGCCCAGTCGGAGTCGGTGAGCCGCAGGCAGGCGACGGTGACCAGCACGGTCGCGACGAGCTCGCAGCCGAGGCGCAACAGCAGCAACAGGTTGATGTGCCGCGGCCGGTCGGACACCACGGCCAGCAGCTGGCGCGCGCCGGCGCGGGCGCCGCGGACCAGGCCCTCGACGCGGGCCCGGGACACCGCGGACAGGGCCGCGTCCGCACAGGCGAACACACCTGCGGCGATCACGAGGATCACCGCGATCACCAGCAAGCCGGCCGTGTCAGACACCGTTGTCCCCTGCGGTCCTAGTCGGCCGGCTGTTCCGGCTTCGTGTCGGCCTCCGCGAGACCGACGGCGCCGAGCAGCTTGTCGTCCTCACGTCGCTGCGCCGCACGGCGCTGCGCGGCGGCCCGCTCGGTCTTGAAGTCGGCGAGGATGCGCTTCTGCAGCGTGAACATCTCGCGTTCCTCGGCCTGCTCGGCGTGGTCGTAACCGAGCAGGTGCAGCACGCCGTGGACGGTCAGCAGGTGCAGCTCGTCCATCAGGCCGTGGCCGGCCTTGTGTGCCTGCTCGCGGGCGAACTTCGGGCACAGGACCAGGTCGCCGAGCAGCGTCGGCCCGGGGTCGGGCGCGTCGGGCCGGCGGGCCGTGTCCAGCTCGTCCATCGGGAAGGCCATCACGTCGGTGGGACCGGGCAGGTCGAGGTAGCGCTCGTGCAGCTCGGCCATCACGTCCAGCCCGACGAGGGCCACGGACAGCTCGGCGAGCCTGCTGACCTGCATCCGATCGAGCGCGAAGCGCGCGGCGGCGACGATCGACGGCTCGTCGACCGCCACCCCGCTCTCGTTGGCGACCTCGATACTCATCAACGGCCCCTGCGAGTGCCGGAGTGCCGGACCTCGGGCTCGGAGTCCTGGGCCGCCTGCCACCGGTCGTAGGCGTCGACGATGTCGCCCACGAGCTTGTGGCGCACCACGTCGTGGCTGGTGAGCACGGAGAAGTGCACGTCGTCGACCTCACCGAGAATCCCTTGCACGACGCGCAAGCCGCTCTTGGTGCCACCGGGCAGGTCGACCTGGGTGATGTCCCCGGTGACCACGATCTTCGACCCGAAGCCGAGACGGGTGAGGAACATCTTCATCTGCTCGGGCGAGGTGTTCTGCGCCTCGTCGAGAATGATGAAGGCATCGTTCAACGTGTTGTGCGTGAGCAGGTAGTCCTCGGTGACGTACAGCGAGTCGGCTGCCGCGACCTGGATGCACACCGCCTCTTCGGTGCCGGCCGGCTCGATCCGGTCGACGAACCGCATCGGCCGACCGCCACCGGACACGCGGTACTTCTCGCGCTTGCGCTGCAAGCGGAACGGCTCGACACCGGCAGGAAGCCGGATGTCGACGATGTGACTGTCGTGCCGGTACCCGACGTCGCGCCCCTTGGCCCGGCCCGGCCGCCGACCTTCCGCGGGGCGGAGGCGCGAGTAAGCCACACCACCCAGCGAACGCACAAGCGCGATCACGTCGTCCTTCAGCCGCGCCGAAGTCGTCCCGTACTGGATGCGGCAGGTGCGGCCGCGCTGTGTCACCGGGCCGCCGTCGGAATCCAGCAGACCCTGCAAGACCGCGAGTCGAACGTTCGCTGAGTTGTTCAGGTACTCGTCGGGAACGAACTTGGTGTGGGACTTCGAGCCGATCAGGCCGAGCCGCCGCGCCACGTCGGTGACCGGGTTCGCCACGATGATCGAGGTCCCGGGCTCCCGCACGCGGTTCAGCACGTAGTCCGGTCCCGATTTCCAGCGCACCTTGATCCCGGGAATGAGGTTCTCGAGCGCCTCTGCCAGCTCTGGATCCTCGGTCGCGAAGGATGGTGTGGTCGAGCCGGTCAGGCATCCGTCGCCCAGTAGGAGGCCCAGGGCGTACGGGTCCATCGGGACCGGGCGCTCGGGCAGTTGCACGGGCGCGTTGAGGACCGGAAGCTCGAACTGCCGGTAGTGGGCAATACGGAGCCGACCCACCATGTCCTTCGTCTCGACCACTCGCCACGGCGCACCGCGGCGGCGGTCGTACGGGGTCTTCACCGCCCAGAGGTGGTCTTCCGAGCAGAGTGTGGACGCGCCGTCCTGAGCGACCAGGCGGTAGATCTTCTTCGGGCCCTGCGGGTAGACGCCGAGCACCGGCGTCGGCTCGCCGTTGGAGCCAATGACCAGATCGCCGACCTCAAGTTCACCAATGGGGCGGAATCCCGAGGGCGTGAGCACCTTCGTGAACACTGGCTGCGCCCGACCACGCATGTACGCAAGCGGGGCGACCTCGATGGTGCCTGCCTGCATGAGGCGCGGGATGGACTCCGGGTCGACCATGTCGTGCAGTGCGTCGTACAGGGGGCGCAGGTACGGGTCGATCTTCTCGTAGAGCGTGCCCGGCAGGAAGCCGAGCCGCTCCCCCGCCTCCACGGCCGGGCGCGTGAGGATGATCCGGTTGACCTGCTTGGCCTGCAGTGCCTGGACGGCCTTGGCCATCGCGAGGTAGGTCTTGCCGGTGCCGGCCGGGCCGATGCAGAACACGACCGTGTGCTGGTCGATGGCGTCGACGTAGCGCTTCTGGTTCAGCGTCTTCGGCCGGATGGTGCGGCCGCGCCTGGAGATGATGTCGAGGCTCAGCACCTCGGCAGGCGACTCCGTGCCGCCGGCAGACAGCATCGCGACCGTGCGGCGGACGGCGTCGGGGCCGAGTTGCTGGCCACGCCCGGCCAGCGTGACGAGCTCGGCGAACACCCGCTCGGCGAACGCCACGTCGGCCGGGTCGCCCGTGAGGGTTACCTCGTTGCCGCGGACGTGGATGTCGGCGTCCAACAGCTCCTCGGCGACGCGCAGGTTCTCGTCGCGCGAGCCGAGCAAGGCGAGAACCGCCTCGTCGGGGACGACGAACCTGGACTGGGCGTTCGAGTCGAGAGTGGTCGCCTCGGGGGTTGTCTGCGCAGAAGTCGGGGGCTCGCCGCCCCGTGCGGTACCGGTCACGTGCGTTCGGTCCTGCCTTCTGCGCTCATGCGCCACCTCGTGGTCGTCTTGTCGATCGCCTTCGATGTTAGTCGCCCGCACCGACAGTTCGCATCGAAGATGCTCGTCAGGGGCGACCGAACAAGCCGAGCTGCTCGCCGCCGAGCAGATGGAGGTGGGCGTGGAAGACCGTGCGACCGGCGTGCTCCCCGGTGTTGAACACGAAGCGGAAGCCGGACTCGTCGATGCCCTCGGCCTTGGCGACCGCCGCGCCGGTGGCGAGCACGTCGGCCAGCAGCTGCGGGTCGGCGGCGGCCAGCTCGACGGCGTCCTCGTGGTGGGTCTTCGGCGCGACCAGCACGTGCACGTTCGCCTGCGGGTTGATGTCCCGGAAGGCCAGCGTGGTCTCGGTCTCGTGCACCTTGGTGGACGGGATGTCCCCGGCGACGATCTTGCAGAACAAGCAGTCCGACATGCCGGGAAGGCTAGTCGTCCTCGTCCGGGGGCGCCTCGCCCTCCCGCTCGTCGCGGTCGGCCCATTCGAGGAGCTGGTCGAGGGAGTAGACGGCGTCGTCGATGCCCGCGTGGAGGTCGCCCAGTTCGGCGTACCGCTTCGGGACGGTGGCGATGGTGAACTCGCGGGGGTCGACGTCGTCGAGCTCGTCCCAGCGGATCGGGGTCGACACGCGGGCCTCGGGCACGCCGATGACGGAGTAGGCGCTGCGGATGGTGTGGTCGCGGGTGTTCTGGTTGTAGTCGACGAAGATCGTGGCCGGGTCGCGTTCCTTGCGCCACCAGGTGAGGTCGACGAGGTCGTCGGCGCGCCGCTCGACCTCGCGGGCGAACGCGTGTGCCGCGCGGCGGACGTCCTTGAACCCCCAGCGCGGCTCGATGCGGACGTAGATGTGCATGCCCTTGCCGCCGGAGGTCTTGGGCCAGCCGACGGCACCCAGCTCGTCGAGGACCTCCTTCGCGACGCGCGCGACCGCGCGGACCTTGTCGAAGTCGGCGTCCGGCATGGGGTCGAGGTCGATGCGCCACTCGTCGGGCTTCTCGGTGTCGGCCCGCCGGGAGTTCCACGGGTGAAACTCCACACAGGACATCTGCACGGCCCAGACGACGCTGGCGAGCTCGGTGACGCACAGCTCGTAGGCGTGCCGGCCGTAGCGGGGGAAGTCGACCCGCACGGTCTCCACCCAGGGCGGCGCCCCGCGTGGCAGCCGCTTCTGGTGCACCTTCTCCCCGGCGACCCCGTCGGGAAAGCGATGCATCATGCAAGGCCGCTCCCGCAACCCGCGCACGATCCCGTCCCCCACAGCGAGGTAGTACCGCGCAAGATCGAGCTTGGTCTCCCCCCGAGCAGGAAAGTAGACCCGCCCCGGATTGGTGACCCGCACAACCCGATCCCCAACCTCAAGCTCCTCAAACGGAGAAGCAGTCCGACCCGCCACACCAAAAAAACTACTGCAAATTCATAGCGCAGAGCGAAGCAAACACGCGAAGCGAGTAGCGGTAAATCGACGCGAACCGAAGCGAAGCGAGCGACGAAACGACGGGCGCTGGTCAATACAACAAAGAGACCGAGCTGGTACAGAAGGAGCTCGCACCGTGGGGTCTGGGGGTCGCCCCCAGAAACGTCGAAGCGGGAAGGCGGCTCCCCGAAGGGGGGCCACCGAACACGGGAGGGGATGCCGCGTCGCGGTGAAGCCTGGGGGTCGCTCCACCGCGACGCGGCGCCGCCGGACCGAGGGGGGAGGTGTCCGGCGGTAGTCAAAACGCATGGCGCCCACCAGTCGCCTGCAATGCAAAGAGTAGACCGTCGGACACGCTCAGCGCCAGCGTGTCGTCAGTACTCCTAGCGCGGCTATAGCGGCGGCGGCGGCCGTCGACGCCCTCAAGACAGTGGGGCCAAGCCTCGCGACCTGCGCTCCTGCCTGCGAAAGCACCGCCAACTCGCGTTCGGAAATACCTCCCTCGGGCCCCACGACGAGCACCACATCACCCTGCGCCGGAAGGGCCAAGTCGGTAAGTCCACTTGGGGCAGCAGCGTCGAGCACGACGGCAAGGGCCGCCGCGCGCACGAGGTCGGCCAGACCGGCCGTGGTGACCGGCGCGGAGACCGGCGGCACCCACGCGCGACGGGATTGCTTGGCCGCCTCGCGGACCGTGCTTCGCCAGCGCGCCAACGCTTTCTCGCCCCGCGGGCCCTCTTCCCAGCGGGCCACGCAGCGCTCTGCGCGCCACGGGACGACGGAATCCACACCCGTCTCGGTCGCCAATTCAACGGCCAGCTCGCCGCGGTCGCCTTTGACCAGGCCCTGTGCCAGGACAATTCGTGGCTGCGGGGCAGGTTCGTGCCAGCGCTGCGAAATCCGTAGTTCGAGGGAGTCCTTGCCCACCACCGATTCCACGACGCAGGAGGCCGCCGAACCGGCTCCGTCGGTGACCATCAATGCGGATCCCGGAGTCAGGCGCCGCACCGCGGCGGCGTGCCTGCCCTCCGGGCCGTCGAGTACAAACGTTTCAGCGTCCGGTACCGCCTCGACGAGGAAGACCGGGGCGGTGTCGCTCAACGGTGCCGGGCACGCAGCCGCGAGAACAGCCCGCCGTTCCCGCGCCCGTTGGTGGAGGCGACGACGGCCTGCTCCTCACCGCGCAGGCTCGCCAGCTCGCGCAGCAGCTCGGTCTGCCGAGCGTCCAATTTCGACGGGATGTCCACTTCCACGTGCACGTGCAGATCGCCGCGGCCGTCGACGCGGCCCGACGAGCGCAGCCGGGGCAGGCCGTGGCCGGTCAGCACCAGCTCGGTGTTGGGTTGTGTGCCGGCTTCCAGCTCCAGCTCGACGGTGTCGTCCAGCGTGTCGAACGGGACGACCGAGCCGAGCGCGGCGGTGGTCATCGGGATCCGGACCGTGCAGTGCAGGTCGGCGCCGTTTCGTTCGAAGGTGTGATGCGGCTGCTCGACGACCTCCACGTACAGGTCGCCTGCCGGGCCGCCGCCGGGGCCGACCTCGCCCTGGCCGGAGAGCCGCACCCGCATGCCGTCGGCCACGCCGGGCGGGACCTTCGCGGTGATCGTGCGGCGCGCGCGAACCCGGCCGTCGCCACCGCACTGCCGGCACGGGTCGGGGATGACCTCGCCGATGCCCCGGCACACGGGGCAGGCCCGGGCCGTGACGACCTGGCCGAGGAACGACCGCTGCACGGACTGGATCTCGCCGCGTCCCGCGCAGGTGTCGCACACGCGCGGCGAGCTGCCCTCGGCGCAGCCGGAGCCGCGGCACTCGTCGCACAGCACGGCGGTGTCGACGGTCAGCTCGCGGTTGACGCCGGTGTTGCACTCCTCCAGCGTCAGCTCGATGCGGATCAGCGCGTCCGAGCCGGGCTGCACGCGGCTGCGCGGCCCGCGGCCGGCGCCCGCTCCCCCGCCGAAGAAGGCGTCCATGATGTCGCCGAGCCCGAAGCCGGCGAACGGATCGCGGCCACCCCCGCCGCCGTTGCCGAGCGGGTCGCCACCCATGTCGACGATCTTGCGTTTCTGCGGGTCCGAGAGGACCTCGTAGGCCGCCGTCACCTCGCGGAACCGCTCCTGCGCGGCCTCATCCGGATTGACGTCCGGATGCAGCTCGCGCGCGAGCTTGCGGTAGGCACGCTTGATCTCCTCGGATGTCGCGTCCTGCCGCACTCCGAGAGAGCCGTAGTAGTCCTTCGCCACCGTGTCCCGTCCTCCTGCCCCCGGTGCCCACCTGACACCTCGGGGTTCGCGTACTTCCCTGCCTTCGTTTCCGGCCGGCTCAGCGCCCGGCCAGAATGTCTCCCACGTAGTTGGCAACCGCGCGCACGGCCGCAATGGTTCCCGGGTAGTCCATGCGCGTCGGGCCGACCACACCCATCCCACCCAGCAGCGTGTGCTGCGGCCCGTAGCCGATCGACACCACGGACGTGCTGCGCATCTCCTCGGCCTCGTTCTCCTCGCCGATGCGTACCGTGACCATCCCGGGCGAGCCGGCGGCGGCGAAGAGCTTGAGCACCACCACCTGTTCCTCGAGCGCCTCGAGCACCTGGCGCAGCGATCCCGGGAAGTCCGCCGCGTTGCGCGTGAGGTTGGCCGTGCCGCCGAGGACCAGCCGGTCCTCCGGGTGCTCGACCAGCGACTCGACCAGAACCGTCGCGATCCTGGTCATCGAGTCGCGCAGCTCCATGGGTGCGTCCTCGAGCAGTTCGCTGACCTTGGCCGCCGCGTCGGTCACCCGGTGGTCAACGAGGGCGGTGTTCAGCATCGTGCGCAGCCTGCCGACCGACTCCTCGGTGATCACGTCGCCTAGGTCGATCATCCGCTGGTCGACCCGGCCGTTGTCGGTGATCAGGACCAGCATGACCCGGGCCGGCGTGAGCTGGACCAGCTCGATGTGGCGGACCAGCGAGTGTGTCAGCGTCGGGTACTGGATGATCGCCACCTGCCGGGTCAGCTGGGCGAGCATCCGGACGCTGCGGCGCAGCACGTCGTCGAGGTCGATCGCGCCGTCGAGGAACGAGCGGATGGCCCGGCGCTCGGCCTGCGACAGCGGCTTGACGTCGGACAGCCGGTCGACGAACAGACGGTAGCCCTTGTCGGTCGGGATGCGCCCGGCGCTGGTGTGCGGCTGCGCGATGTAGCCGTCCTCCTCCAGCGAGGCCATGTCGTTGCGCACGGTCGCGCTGGAGACACCCAGGTTGTGGCGGTCCACGATCGCCTTCGACGCGACCGGCTCCTGGTTGGAGACGTAGTCCGCGACGATTGCCCGGAGCACCGCGAAACGGCGCTCGTCGGAGCTCGCCACTCGGCACCTCCCTGTGCGGTCGTCGTGGTTTCGCGGGGGCTTTCACCACGAGTTTACGGAGCCGTCGGGCCAGGTCGGTCGTAGCGTGCTGTTTTCTTGACCGGAACCGGGTCGATCTACCGCGCTGACCTGGTGGAAGGTCCGGTTCGGTTGGGCTGGGTGAGCTGTGGGCATGGTGGTCGCGGGCGGCTTGTGAGGTGGTGAGGTCGCGGCACCACTGGGCGGCGAGCGGATTGGCTGGACGGATTGGTTCAGCCACGCTGACAAGCCGCGGTTGGGAACCGGGGGCGGTGGGTTTGGGGGCCTGGGTTGGTTCTTAGGTGCCTGGATGCGTGGGGCAGTTGAGGATGCTTGCTGTGCGGCGTAGGGCGCCGCGTAGGCCGATCTTCAGGCGGGCGCCCAGCCAGAACTGGAGGCGGACCAAGGCTCGGTCGCGGTGCGAAGGTGGGGCTACGTTGATCGCGCTGTAGGTGAGCAGAGTGCCTTCGGGGTGTGCTGAGAACTCGTACTCGGCGCGGAACTTGAAGCCGCCTTGCATGGCGAAGGATCGGGGGCCTACCTCGACCGTGCCGCCGGCTGGGGATCGGTCGGCGTAGTGCACTGTGAAGTGGCTTGGTCCTCCTTTCAGCCTCGCTCTCGTCATCAGGTGGCCCGCACCTGGGAAGGCGGCCAGCAGCGGGGCGTTGTCCCGTCCTATGCGTCCTTCGTGGACTGTCAGCATCGCCTTGCACACCTTGTCCAGCGGCGCTTCGATCACGCCTGTCGCCGTCCAGTCAGCCACGGTCCAGCACCTCCGTCAGTGCGCGTTCGACGGCGTCGGGGGCGCCCGCGCCGACACTTCGCCAGGCGACCACCCCGTCGGGGCGGACCAGGACCGCGCCTTCGGCGGTGACGCCGTATGTCTTGGCCCAGCGGCCTTCCGGGTCCTCGACGTCTGCGCCGATGCGGTGGACGTCGACCTCCGGTGGGGCTTGCCACCGCGCCGACTCGGTCAGGAGCACGAAGCGGCGGCCGAACAGGTCCACAGTGGATAAGTCGGCGCCGTTGCGGCGCAGCGGCACGTGCGGGGCGCGCGAGCCGGGGCGGGCGGTGGGGTTTTCGGGGTTCTCGAACACCGCGCCGTCGTCGTCGGGGCCGGGCACTATCGCGCCGAGGTGGTGGTAGCCGAAGAACAGCGCGGACACCGGCTCCATGGGCGCGGCCAGCGTGGCGTCGGCGAGGTCGGGGCGCATGCGGTGCACGAAGGCGGTGTACTGCTGCTCGACGACGACGTCGGCGTACGGGCGGCGTTCGGGATCGTGACTGTCGAGCAGGCGGGGGCCCGCCTCACCGCGCACGACCATCGCCAGCTTCCAGGCGAGGTGGTACCCGTCGAGGATCGCCGTGTTGCCGCCGAGGCCGCCGGTGGGCGGCATGACACGCACGGCGTCGCCGATGAGGTGCACGCGGCCCTGGCTGAACCGGTCGGCCACGCGCACGGCCGTGTGGCCGCTGGCGGCTCCCCCGCTGACGGGGGTGGGCGCCAGGTCCGGCACGCCGGTGGCGATGCGGATCAGCTCGAGCCATCGTGCCTCGTCGATGGCGGGGTCGTGGCCCACGGACAGCGCCCAGCGGTGCGGGGTGTCGGTGGACACGACGACGCCGGAGTTGCCCGGCAGGGCCGGGTTCTGCAGGTAGTACAGCGCGAACCCGGTGCGGCCGAGGTCGGCGTCGAACACGATGCCGCTGGAGCGGCCCAGCTCGCCGCGGCCGTGGGTGCCGATGCCGAGCGCGTGGCGGATCGGGCTGCGGTGGCCGTCGGCCGCGACGAGGTACCGGGCACGGATCGGGCCGGTGGACAGGACGGCCGTGACGCCGTCGGCGTCCTGGGTGAACTCCAGCAGCTCGGTGTCGAAGCGAACCTCGGCGCCCAGTTCGCGGGCACGCTCGAGGAGGATCGGCTCGGCGGCCTCCTGGCTGGCGTTGGCCCACGGCGCGGGGCTCAATGCGGTGAAGTCGGGGGTGTCGTCGATCAGTAAGTCCTTGAAGGCCCGGCCGGTGACGCTCTCCGCCACGACGATGCGCATGCCGGGGTCCTTCGGCCCGGCGGCGAGCAGCTGGTCGGCTACGCCTGCCACGCGCAGCGCCTCCATCGTGTGCGGGAACTGGCCGCGTGCCTTGGGGTAGATGGACGTCGTGGGGTGGCGCTCGACGACGAGCGCGGGCACGCCGTGGACGCCGAGGAACATCGCCGCCGACAGGCCGGCCAGGCCTGCGCCGACGATCAGGACGGGATACTCGCCCGGGGTCGAACGGTGTTCGTTGGTCACGAACACCGTTCTACTGACGAACAGTGTTCGTGTCAAGTACAGTGTTCGCCATGACGTGGCCCAAGGCGCCGACGGTGCGACGCGCCATCACCCAGAACCTGATCGTCTCGATCGCGCTGGAGATTCTGAAGCAGAGCGATCTGGACTCGGTGAGCATGCGGCGGATCGCGCAGTCGCTGTCGACAGGACCCGCGTCGCTCTACGCGCACGTGTCGAGCAAGGAGGAGCTGCACGAACTCATGCTCGACGAGCTGCTCGGCACGATCGAGCTGCCGGAACCGGACCCGGCCCGCTGGCAGGAGCAGCTCAAGGAGGTCGCCCGCATGCAGCTCGCCGTGCTGACCGCGCACCCGGGGATCGCCCGGGTCGCCATGGAGACGACCGTGCCGACCGGGCCGAACTCCTTACGCCACGGCGAGGGTGTGCTGGCGCTGTTACGCGCGGGCGGATTACCGGACCGGGTGGCGGCGCTCGCGTTCGACACGGTGGCCCAGTGGTGCGCGGCGTTCGCGGTAGAGGCCAGCGGGCACCGGACGGGCGAGATCGACCCGGAGGACCTGCGGCAGCGCATGGCGCGGATCGAGGACTACATGACCGAGCGGGCGGCGGAGTTCCCCAACCTCATCTTCCTGGGGCCGACGCTGGCGTCGACCTCGATCGAGGAACGGTTCGAGTTCGGGCTGGAGGTGTTCCTGGCGGGAATCGCGGCCGTTGCCGGGAAGCGGTAACTCCTCGTTCTCCCGAGCGACCCTCCAACCGAGGGGAATTGTCGGGAGGTCACCCGTGACTACGGGTCGGAAGGCGTTGTGGCTCTCCGGAGCCGTCGCGGCGGTGTCGGCGGCGTTCCTGGGCGCGTGGCAGGTGGGGCGTGGGAACGCGCCGACGCTGACCGCCGTACTGACGTTCGGCGGGGCCGTGGTCACCGGCGCGGTGGCGCTCGTGGGGCACCTGGTCGGCCGGCAGGCGAACCAGCGGCTGCGCGAGGAACGGGTGCGCGAGCACGAGCGGCTGCGGCTGGACGCAGCGATGCAGGCCGGCACGCTGCTGGCGACGCCGGACCAGCCGGCGTCGGCGGCGTCCGGGCTGCTCGCGCTGACCCAGCTCGGGCAGGCGGACCTGGCGGTGGCGCTGCTGGTGGACCTGTGGTCGGCGGAGCGGAACCGGGTGTCGACGGAGACGGCGATCCTGGTGATCGACGCGGCGCTGCGGATCGAGCGGCCGAACGCGCAGCTGGTGGGCGCGGAGCTGTTGTGCCGCAACGCGACGCGGCTCAACTCGTGCCAGTCGCTGCACTGGCCGAGCGTGATCGACGGCCGGTGGGACCCGGGGTTCGCCCCGAAGACGAAGTTCCTGCTGCTCGAAGCGCTGCTGCTGATGACGACCGCGCGGCCGGCGGACAAGAACGCCCTTCGGTCCGTGGCGGTGCGGCTATTCGGGATCTGCGCGAACGACCCGGACCCGAACGTAAAGGGGTGCGTAGGAACAGCGTTGAACGAGCTGATCCCGGCGCTGGCCAGCCTCGGCTACACCGACTTCATGCAGGGTCGCGAGATCGTGACCCTCGAGCAGCTGCGGCAGGCGGCGAAGAGCAAGAAGCCGAACGCGGACCAGTTCCTCGCGCAGGTCGTGGAGGCGCACCGGGAGCGGCTGGCGGCGTGGGCGGCGGACGTGCATGACCTGCCGCTGGGAGCACCGGTCGCGACCGCGCCGATGGTCGCGCACTGAGTTCTGTCGGCCGCTTGTGGTTTTATGCGGCCATGTTCCGTTCCCTGCTGCTGTCCGTGCTCCTGCTCGCCGGCCTCGCGGTGCCGGCCGCGGCCTCACCGGCGCCGATCACCGTCCTGTCGTTCAACATCCACCACGCGGCCGGCACCGACGGCGTGTTCGACCTCGACCGGCTGGCCGACGAGATCCGCAGCACGCACGCGGACGTGATCGGGCTGCAGGAGGTCGACCGGCACTACGGCGAGCGCAGCGGGTGGACCGACGAGCCGGCCGAGCTGGCGAAGCGGCTGCGGATGCACGTGGTGTTCGGCGCGAACCTGGACCTCGAACCGCCCGCGCCCGGCTCGCCGCGCCGCCAGTACGGCACGGCCGTGCTGTCGCGTTACCCGATCACGTCGTGGACGAACACGTTGCTGCCCAAGGGAGATCCGGCCGAGGAGCAGCGTGGCCTGCTGTCGGCCGTGTTGTCGGTGCACGGCCGTACGGTGCGCTTCATGACGACGCACTTCCAGCACGACAGCGGCGCGACCAGGGTGCTGCAGGCGAGCGCGGTGGCGTCGGCGGTGCGGGCGTCGCGGGAGCAGGTGGTGCTGACCGGCGACCTGAACGCGCCGCCGGTCCAGCCGGAGGTCACGACGTTGACCGCCCTGCTGCCCGACGCCTTCGCCACGGTGGGGCACGGCGACGGTTTCACCCATCCCGCGGACGCACCGACCGCGCGGATCGACTACGTACTCGGCTTACGCCCGCTGACGTGCACCGTGCTGGAGACGGCGTCCTCGGACCACCGGCCGGTGCTGGCGCGGGTGGCGGTCAGGCGCTGACCAGCAGGTGGGCGAGGGCGGCCACCTGCCGGTACGGATCGGTGTCGCCGGCGCGTTCCGCGCAGGCCCGCACGCCGCACGGGCTGTCGTGGAGGTGGCCGTTGAACGTGTCCGGGCGGTCGTCCGGTCGCCCCGCTGCGCGGGCCCCACTGCGGGGGCCTCGCTGTGGATCAGCCGTACCGGCTCGGTAAGACGGGCCGAAAGCTCGTCGAGCTGAGCCGGTGTCGAGTCCACCCCGGTCGCGTCGAAGCCGCGGCGGGCGAGCCTCTACAGCTGGTTTCCCTGACCACAGCCGGCATTGAGCACGCGGCCCGTGGCCGACAGGTGCGCCGGGACTGGCGGGTCACCAGTTCCCGGTGCCTCGTGCGAGGCGAACGTCACCTCGCACTGACCGGGACCGAGGCGGCGCCGCGGAGGTTGAGGCGGCCGTTCCACGTGACGTCGTCGGCGAGGGACAGGGACGGGAAGCGGGCCACCATGCGCTGGAAGGCGATCTTGCCCTCCAGCCGGGCCAGGGCGGAGCCGAGGCAGTGGTGCGGGCCGCCGCCGAAGGACAGGTTCCGGTTGGCGTTCGGGCGGTCGATGCGCAGCTCGTCGGCGTCCGGGCCCCAGAAGTCCGGGTCCCG
>Ga0164241_10002146_pt1 | contig 22050 bp, 19 predicted proteins | sample OricomyardsoilBY_FD_108780 | JGI IMG/M metagenome (GOLD analysis project Ga0164241, IMG submission 108780) | Backyard soil microbial communities from Emeryville, California, USA - Original compost - Back yard soil (BY) | ecosystem: Environmental > Terrestrial > Soil > Unclassified | place: USA... | reverse complement strand
TTCATGCTTTCCCTCCCCTGATTTCAGGGGAGGGAGGTCTTTTCGACTGTCGGAAGACAGAAGAATTGATGGGTGGGGTTTTACTAATTATCCCGTTTAAATTATCTTTTATGCTTCATACAACTTTAGATTAACCCCTCCCTGCATTCACTTCGTTCATGCTTTCCCTCCTCTGATTGCAGGGGAGGGAGGTCTTTTCGACTGTCGTAAGACAGAAGAATTGACGGGTGGGGTAATTACTATTTTCTCCCTTTTTTCTGTGCCTCTGTGGTAAATTGTATTTTTTGTATTCTTAGTTTACTTGGTGTTTAATGTTGTATCGCTATTTCTCTTAATTTCGTGCCTCTTTGGCGGCAGGTATTAAGTGCCGCAAGTTGCCAAAGTTATCAATACCTGTTTTATTTGGAAATTAATTTAGCTAATAGCATGACATCGAACGAGATAAGGAAGGCATTTTTAGATTTTTTTGAGAGTAAAGGCCATAAAATAGTGCCTTCGGCCCCCATAGTGGTTAAAAACGACCCTACCCTGATGTTCATTAACAGCGGTATGGCGCCGTTTAAAGATATATTTTTGGGCAACCAGCCTATTAAGTACCCGCGTATTGCCGATACTCAAAAGTGCCTGCGCGTTAGCGGAAAGCATAACGACCTGGAGGAAGTGGGTGTTGATACCTACCACCACACTATGTTCGAGATGCTGGGCAACTGGAGCTTTGGCGATTACTTTAAAAAGGAAGCCATAGCATGGAGTTGGGAATTACTAACCGAAGTTTACAAATTAGATAAAGACCGCCTGTACGTTACCGTATTTGAGGGCGATGCGAAGGAGAACCTTGCTTTTGACCAAGAAAGCTACGACTACTGGAAACAATATACCACCGAAGACCGCATATTGCGTGGCAATAAAAAAGATAACTTTTGGGAAATGGGCGATACAGGCCCTTGCGGCCCTTGCAGCGAAATACACATTGACCTGCGTAGCGATGAAGAACGCAAAGCCGTAAAAGGTGCCGACTTAGTAAACAGCGATAACCCGAAAGTGATAGAGATTTGGAATAATGTGTTTATGGAGTTTGAACGCAAAGCTGATAAGAGCTTGGTGAAACTGCCTAAGCAACACGTTGATACAGGTATGGGTTTCGAGCGCTTGTGTGTAGCGGTGCAGGGCATGGCCAATAACTATAGCAAGACGAGTAATTATGATACCGATATATTTCAAGCTACTATACAAACTTTAGCAAGCAAAAGCAATATACCTTACAAGGCTACTATGCCTGTTGCGCTCAACCAAATAAAAGATGATGAGCGTACCGATATAGCTATGCGCGTAATAGCCGACCACATACGTGCTATATCTTTCACCATTGCCGATGGGCAACTGCCAAGCAGTACGGGTGCGGGTTATGTTATACGCCGTATACTTAGGCGTGCGGTGCGTTATGGTTATAGTTACTTAGGTTTTGAAACACCCTTTTTGAATGAATTAGTTCCGCAATTAGCTGAGCAGTTTGCCGATGTATTTCCTGAGCTGAAAGCACAACAGGGATTTGTAGCGAATGTGATAAAAGAGGAGGAGTCGAGTTTCTTTAGAACCTTAACAATGGGGATAGCTAGGCTTGATGAGTATATTAACGAAAAGGTTGGAAGACAGCATGCAAAAAGGCCAGTCATGGCAAATATTTCCAATGATAGTTCGGGCCTTGATGTTATTGATGGTAAGTTTGCATTTGAGTTATTCGATACCTTTGGATTCCCTTTAGACCTTACTCGTTTATTAGCAACAGAGAAGGGGTTTAATATAGATGAAGTAGGCTTTACCGGTGCCATGAAAGCCCAAAAAGCGCGCGGTAAGGCAGATGCTGCAACTGAGCAAAGTGACTGGGTAAGTGTAGGCGATGATGTAAAAACGGACTTTATTGGTTACGACTATAACGAAGCCGATGCACACGTAGTAAAGTACCGCAGCGTAAAGCAGAAGGATAAAGAAATGTACCAGTTGGTGTTAGATAAAACACCTTTCTATGCCGAGAGCGGCGGACAGGTAGGCGATACAGGTTACTTAGATTTTGGTGGCGAAAAAGTAGATGTACTCGACACCAAAAAGGAGAACGACTTAATAGTGCACTTGGTAAAAAAATTACCTGCACATATCGAGGCTGCTGCACATGCCAAAATTAATGAACGCCGCCGTGCTGATACTATTAAAAACCACTCGGCTACGCACTTGCTGCAAGCTGCATTAAGGCAAGTGTTAGGTACACATATACAACAAAAAGGTTCATTAGTTAACAGCGATTACCTGCGTTTCGACTTTTCGCATTTTAGTAAAATGACGGATGAAGAAATAACACAGGTAGAGCAAATAGTGAACGATAAAATAATGGAAAACATTGCACTTGATGAAAGGCGTAATGTGCCCATAGCCGATGCTGAAAAACTGGGCGCTACTATGTTGTTTGGCGAAAAGTACGGCGAGTTTGTACGCGTAATAACTTTCGATGAAAAGTTTAGCCGCGAGCTTTGCGGAGGTACGCACGTTAAAAGCACAGGCGAGATAGGCTTGTTTAAAATAATAAGCGAATCGTCGGTAGCAGCAGGTGTGCGCCGTATTGAGGCTTTAACGGGCCGCAAAGCATTGATGTATGTAGATGCTAAGTTGAACGAGTTAAATGCCGTAGCGGCCACCTTTAAAGGCGCTAAGAGTATTGCAGGCGCTGTTACTGCTTTGCACGAGCAAGCTGATGCTTTGCGTAAGGAGAATGAACACTTGCAGGATAAATTAATATCGGGCTTAGTAAAACAACTGAAGCACGAAACCGAGCGCTTGGTTAATGTACACTACTTAGCTAAAAGCAATATTGATGTTACCGGTGCCGATGCCTTACGTAAGTTAGGTATTATGCTGGTAAATGAGTTGAAGGATAATTATGTGCTTTTACTTTCGGCGCATGTGGGTGGTAAGTACATTGTGCACTTGCGTTTAGCGCCGGGCTTAGGTATAAACGGCAATGCATTATTAAAGGAGTTGGCCCCAACTATTAAAGGTGGCGGCCCTGCCGATTTTGTACAGGCAAGTGCTGCCGATGCAGGCGAAATTGATGCATTAGCCGCGAAGTTGAAAGAGAGGTTTAAGTAAGTTATATTTGTAAATACAAAAATGATGCTTATGAACTTACGGGAGGAAATAAAAAAACTAAGTGACGCTGAAAAAATATTGTTGGCAGAAGATATATGGGATGACTTGGCATCTAAAAATTATAGCTCTTTATCTATAGCTAAACAGTTGGAAATTCAAAAACGTTTGGAGAATATCAAACAAGGCAATGCCACTTTTACAGATTGGGAAACAGTAAAAGAGAAGGCGAAAAAAATGATAAATGGCCTTTAAAATTGAGATTGAACGCCTTGCTGAAGAAGAATTTTTGGAGGCGGTTTTGTATTATGAAATGCAGAGGAGTGGCTTGGGAAATGATTTAATACTATGCTATGAAGAAGCCTTGGCAACAATAATCCGAAACCCTTTTTTTGAAGTCCGAATTGAAAATGTGAGGCTTTATAATATTCGTAGGTTTCCATACCAAATTATTTATTACATTGAAAATGAGTCAATATTTATAATTGGCTTTTTTAATGCCCACCGCGATCCTATTCAATGGCAGAACAGAATAAAATGAACCGTTGGGTTGTGTACGCAATTATGGCATTGGCCATGTTGCCGCGTATTGTGTTAGGGTTGATAAACAATGAGGCTAACGATAATCATATTGATGTAGTAAACATTATTGCCGACCAAAACAGGCTGCCCGATAAAAGCGAATGTTGGTCGTGCTACCAACCCAAGCTATATTATGTGGTATGTGCTAAGTTGGTAAAGGTGTTTCACCTTAACGGATATAACCCGCGTGTTAAGGCCATGCAAATGATAAATGTGTTGGCTGCCTTGCTTATGCTATTGGTGTTTGCTTCGTTTATTAACAAGCAGAATATACTAGCATCTACCAAGTATTTGGTTTTTGCACTATTTGCTTTTAATGCTTGCTTATTAGGTATTAATATACAGGGTACTAACGATACTCTTGCAATACTTTTTGGGATATTGGTAGTATATACAGCCGATATATATTTTAAACGCAAAGGTATTGTTGCTTTACTGGCAATGGCATTGTTTTTAATTGCAGGCGCACTTACTAAGGCATCGGCATTCATTCTGTTTCTAACCATTTTTATTGCCTTTGTATTGCAGTTTGCCACACAAATTAATTGGCGCAGCAGGCTTACTACCATACGTAATTTAGCCTTTGTAGTTATTACATTTTTGGTTATTGTGCCATCGGTGGGCGGGTATTACCACAACTATAAAAAGTACGGCAGCTTAACTTTAAGCACTTGGGAGAAGGACCCTCCACCCCATTTTTTCGAGAAGACATTTATTACCAGGCAAGGGCTGCGTAGTGTAGCTGACGGCTACTTTACTTTTAGGTATTTTGATATGATACGGCAGCCGTATATTAATAACGAGTGGAATAATTTTCCTGAACACCGCACTTCGCTATGGTCGCAATTATACGGGCGCACCGCCTTTATGCATTTCGACCAATGGCCTATGAGTTGGCAGACCCAAAGTGCATTTATTGTTTGGGTGGGGCGCTTGCTTATTATAATTGGTATAGTGCCCTTGTTTATTTTTTTATTAGGTATTGGGCGCCATGTTTTATCGTTTATTAATGCTGCCTTGGGTTTAAACAGGGCCTATTTTGCCAATGCCGATAATTACTTCATGTTGGCCATTACGCTGGCCATGTTTGCATCAAGCATGTATTATACCTATAACTACCGCGATTTCAGCTCTATGAAATCGATTTACATATTCCCCGGGCTTATAGCATTTATAAAAATGTTTGCCGATGGCATGGGTATAGTGCAGCAAACCCGCTTAATGGCTTGGGTACGCGTGGTATTGGGGCTAATTATTGCGTTAAGCATAGCCGATGTTAGCTACCTTATATACCAGCTTAAGTAGCGAAATAACAGCCTAAAATTCGCTATGTTTGCCGCTTTTACAAGAAATAAATTGTATAAAAGGAACGCTAAATAACCACTCCCCTAGCCCCTCTCCTTAGTTAAGGAGAGGGGAAGTCCCGACTGGGTGGGGACGTGGTGAGGTTTGAAAAAATAATTCAAGAAAATGAGCGAAAATAAATACGACAGATACGAGGTAATAGTAGGGCTTGAGGTGCACGCGCAGTTGAGTACCCAAAGTAAAATGTATTGCAGCGATTCGGCTGAGTTTGGGGCAGCGCCCAATACACAGGTTAGTGCTATATCGCTGGGCCACCCCGGTACTTTGCCTATGGTAAACGAGGTAGCAGTTGAATATGCGGTTAAAATGGGCTTGGCTACCCACAGCAAAATAACCCGCGAAAACCAGTTTGCCCGTAAAAACTATTTCTACGCCGATTTGCCTAAGGGTTACCAAATAACACAGGATAAAACACCCATTTGTACCGAAGGTACTATTGAGTTTGAGTTGAACGGCGAAATGAAAAGCGTAAGGCTTACCCGCATACACATGGAGGAAGATGCAGGTAAATCTATCCATGATATTGATCCCTATTTTACGTTGGTTGATTTGAACCGTGCCGGTGTGCCGCTAATTGAAATTGTAAGCGAACCCGATATACGCAGTGGCGATGAGGCTATGGCATATTTAGCCGAAGTACGTAAACTACTACGCTACTTAGATATTTGCGATGGCAATATGGAAGAAGGCAGCATGCGCTGCGATGCCAACGTATCGGTGCGCTTAAAAGGTACTACTGCCTATAACCCGCGCAGCGAGGTAAAAAATATGAATAGTATGCGTAATGTAAAACGCGCTATTGAGTATGAGTTTATCCGCCAGATTGATGCTATGGAGGCGGGCGAAACCGTAATGCAGGAAACACGTGGTTTCGATGCCGTAAAAGGTATTACGCTTACCCAACGTAGTAAAGAACAGGCTCATGATTACCGCTATTTCCCCGAGCCTGATTTGCCGCCTGTAATTGTTACGGATGAATATATTAGTGCGGTAAAGCAACACATGCCTAAGTTATCGGCTGAGTTGAAGGTAGAGTATATGGAAGTATATGGCCTGCCCGAGTATGACGCCCGCTTAATAAGCGACGATAAGTTTACGGCAGCTTACTTTAACGATTTAGTACAGCACACCAAAAACTATAAGGCGGCCAGCAACTGGATGTTGGGCCCCGTAAAAAACTACCTGAACGAAAACGGATTAGAAATACAACAGTTTAAAGTAGGTGCCGATAAACTGGGGGCTTTAATTGCCTTGATTGATGATGGCAAAACCAATTTTTCGGTAGCAAGCACCAAAATATTTCCTGTAATGGTTGAGCAGGTTGATAAAGAACCACTTAAAATAGCCGAAGAGCTAAACCTGCTACAAAGCAACGATGAGGGCATGATTAAGGAGCTGGTAGCGCAGGTAATTGCTAAATATCCTGAAAAAGTGGCCGAATATAAAGGTGGCAAAAAAGGTTTGTTAGGTTTGTTTGTTGGCGATGTTATGAAGCTAAGTAAAGGCAAGGCCGACCCCAAAGTAGCCAACCGATTAGTTCTTGAAGAGTTAGAAAAATAAAATAGATTAACTTCGTATTATGAAAAGAACATTCCAGGTTTTATTATTGGTGTTAACCATATTGTCATCGTGTAACTTAAATGGCAGTGGTGATAAATATATGATTGAAGGAACGGTTAAAAACTTCCCTGCAAAAGCTATATACCTTGAAAAATTAGGGCTGCAACAAGTTACCGTTGTTGATTCATCGAAAATTGATGATAAAGGTGCTTTTAGTATGCAAGGTGTTTCGGAGAAAGGCTTTTACCGTGTTAAGTTGGATGAGAAAACGTTTTGGTTGTTTTTGCTTGAACCTGCCAAATACAAAATGGATATTGACTTAAGCGTGGAAGATGCTTTTAAAGTTACCGGCCCAGCCGATAATGATGAGTTTCAGGCGGCATTAAAAAAGTTGAACGATGCTAAAGTAGCTATGACCAACGCCAAGTACAAATACATGATGTACGAGCAACAAAAAGCTGCCCCCGACTCGATTATGATGGCTGCTAAGGAGTTTAACGAGCTTGGCCAAAAATTTATAAATGGCATGAAAGAAGATGCCAAAACGGCAAAAAGCCCATTGGTAGCTATGTTCTATATTACTAACGTACCGCTACCCGATTACCCGAAAGAAAACTTAGCCGTAATTGAGCGTTTGGAGAAAGAAATGCCGGGTTCAAGCTATGCAAAGGATTTTAGGGATGTATACAACAAATTTGAAGAGCAAACCAAAGCTGAAGCTAACAAGCCCAAAGCCGAGGACGTAAGTATTGGTAAGCCTGCACCTGAAATTGATTTGAAAAACCCGGAAGGCAAGAACATTAAACTTTCATCGTTAAAAGGTAAAGTGGTGTTGATTGACTTTTGGGCATCGTGGTGCGGCCCTTGCCGTATGGAAATGCCAAACGTAGTAGCTGCCTATAATAAATACAAAAGTAAAGGCTTTACAGTTTACAGCGTTTCGTTAGATAAGGATGCTACTGCCTGGACCAATGCCATTAAAGCTTTAAACATGAACTGGGAAAACCAAGTTAGCGATTTAAAATGGTGGCAATGCGAAGCCGCTATACGCTATGGTGTAAATGGCATACCTGCCGCATTTTTAATTGATAAGGACGGAATAATAGTAGCCAGCAACTTGCGCGGCGAAGCCCTTGACCAGAAAATTGCCGAACTTATTAAGTAAGTTTTTATCTTCATACCAATGAAGAATACAAGTATCCTGCTTCTTGTAACCATAATGGTTTGTATGTACCGGGGTGCATTGGCGCAAAACAGCGATGATGCAATTATGGATACTACCGGCTTTGTGGGTTTTAAAAACCCGGGCAGGATATTGGATAGGGTAAACGTAATTAAAACCAGCCCCGTACCATTTATAGTGGGCCAAATACCCTACTGCGGCGAGTTTAGGCTTACCTACGAAAGGGTACTGGCAGAACACCATTCAATTTTAGTGGGCGGATCGTTAAACTACCCGGGTGCATTAATGCTTGTGCTGCAAGCTACCGATACCACCGGGCAGTTTAAAGCTAAAGATTACAGTATTATTGGGGGAAGGGTTATGTTAGGGTACAGGTATTACCCATTTGTAAAAAGGCGCCAGGCGCCTAAAGGTTTTTTTGTAGGGCCTTATGCATCATATAATGTGGCTGTAATAAAATTGAAGGGCGGCAATGGGTCATCGGAGGGAATTAATTTTTTTAATGTAGTGGCTACGCTTGGTTACCAGATTGTAAAGAAGAATGGCTTTTCGTTCGAGTTTTTTGGAGGGATTGGCTACAAGCACAATTTTATAAAAGAATATAATGCCCATAATGGCACTACTACTACCTACAACTTTCCGAGTATAATAGCTGTGCCCAGCCCAACCGGTGGTGCCGTTAAGGGGCTTGAACATTTAAAGCTTGCCCTGCAAATAAATATGGGCTACGCTTTTTGATAACTTGATGGTATGAAGAAAAATAACGAGATGATTTTTTTGCGAGGGATTTAATGTTGTTAGTGGCAACTCATGAGTTGTCACTACAGGGAAGTTTTTTATTTTAAGCAGCCATTGCCGGCTTGCTTGGGCTAACTGTTCTAAGGTTATTAATAACCAATACCACAATTAGTATTACTACTTGCGCTACTACGGTTTCAACCGTAGGGAAAATGCCTAATTGCTCGATGCGGGTGAAATGGAAACCGTGTATGGGCATGTAGCCGATTTCCTGTAACGAGTGTACACCTTTACCTGCAAGTATTATTGCCAGTATGCCCATTACTATAGCCGATATTTTGAACAGTTTAGGTATTGGTAATTTGGTAGAAAACTTAAGTACTACAAAGGCAAACACCATAACAATGGCAAATGCCAGCAGCACACCCAATACAATAGCGTTGCTTTGGTTGCCGCCCGATTCGATATTGAGCGCTGAAAGAAACAGAACCGACTCGAACACCTCGCGGAATACCACAAAGAATGCTAAGGATGCCAAGCCGAATAAGCTGCCCTCGCTTACGGCGCCTTTCACCAATTTATTTACGTAGGCTTTCCATTTACCTATTTCGCTTTTGCCGTGCAGCCAAAAACCAATGTACAGCAACATAAATACAGCTATTAACGATACTACCCCCTCCACCATTGCCATGTGCGACGATGCCTGTGCTATTACCTTACCGCTAAGCATCCACAGCACAATACCGATTAATACGGCTGCTATCCAACCGGCGTGTACCCAGCGCGCTGCATTAGTAATGTTGCCCGCTTTAAGTACTGATAGTATTACAAGAATTACTAAAAATGCTTCGAGGCCTTCGCGGAGTAATATTGATAAACTCATTAGTAAAGAAAGCCAGAATGAATACTCTTTCTTTTCGAGCACTTTGCTTGCCTGTGCAATAGTTAACTGCGCAGCCGCTATTGAATCGGATACATCTTCAACAGATTGGTTTTCGCTAATCATTTTGCGCAGGTGCATAAACTGTTTCTCCAACTGCTCGCTTAGTTCAGGATCGGTGGCTTTTAGCTGCATCTCTACAGGCTCTATGCCTTCTAAGTAAGCTAATGATGCATACTGCAAAGCGGTTTTGCCGTTAGCATCGGTGTATGATACTAATGCCCTGCTTAGGTAGCTATTGGCAACTACTAAAAAGTGATCGTTAGATTGCTTGGGCTTGCTGTTTCGCAACACGGCCAATTCATCTTCATTTAAATTATAATCGGCAGCTAATTGGGCATCGCTTTCAACGGCAATTTTTTCAAGCGGTATGGCTTCAAATTTTTCAGCGTAGCTTTTGTTTTCGGCAGCGGGGTGGCGTAGGGTTAATACATAAAATGCCAAGGCCCATACATCCTCATCGCTAAGGTCGGGGTGGCTTCGCATGCCTGTACCTTCGATACCCAAACGCACGGTGTTAAAAATATGTGCGGGCGAAATCTCGGCCATACGTATATTATCATGAAAATTGCGCGGTAGCGGGTTTAGGTCTTTCCCCTCGGGGCCGTTACCATAACCTTCATCGCCGTGGCACTTGGCGCATTCAACATTAAAAAGTTTTTTAGCTTCAGCAATATCGGGGTATTGGGTAGGGTAGGTTTTTAAGCCTGTAATGGCTAATATTTTAGTGCGGGCTTCAATAGCTTTTTTCGATACTGAATCAGGGTTGGCCTTATTCTTTATCATATCAACAAGGCCGTAAACTAATTGGCCCGCTTCGGCTGAATCGGCAGCACCCCATGACGGTGAAAATTCGAGAAAATACTTTTGAGCGCTTTCGCAAAACTCAAGCTGCTCGGCGTATTCGTCTTTGCTAACTACCTGCCCGTTTTGTACGGCATGCTTGTAATCCTGCCCCATGTAATTAAGGGTATGCACTAATATGCGGCTCGATTCGCCTTTATTGGCAAATACTAACCCTGTAGTTAAAACCAGTGCCAGCGCAACGCAAAACCTATAAGCAACCCTTACAAACAGCATTTATTCAATTTAGACTAATTCTAAACAGCGGCGAATGTAAGATGTTCGCGAGTAATTAATAATGATTTCTATCAAAATTTCAATTGATTTTAACAAGTTGTGCCAATTCATTGTCGTACAGGGCTATTAGCTGCTCCCAATCGTACTTTTGGGCGTACTGCTGCATATCCATTACGCGGAGGTATTTAACATCCCAAATACGGCGTTGCAACTTATTTACAAAATCTTCCTCCTCATAAAAAAAGGTGTTGCGGTATGCATCGGGTATGTGTTCGGGGTAAGCAAGGCGTTTGGGTAAAAAGGGTACTACATTACAGTACATGGCCTCGATAACACTAATGCCAAAAAAATCCTGTACCGAAGTTACGGGCAGTATGTCGGCAGTCCATAGCCATTTGCAATATTCATCAAAGCTTTCGGCATAGCCCCAATGCAAAATTTTATCGGCCAGTTTCTGTTTAGCCATAGCAAATATGGGTGGTTGCTTATCGTAGCTTTCGCCCAGTACTATTAACCTGAAATCAATGCCTCGGTCAGCTATTTCAAACAGGGCATTAAAAAATCCTTCCGGGTTTTTATCGTATTCCCAGCGGTGGTTCCAAAGCACTACGGCACGCATCGGCGTTTCAATTTTATCGGGCTTGTGTGCTGCCAGCTTTTTAAGGTTAAGCCCCAATGGCAATACCGACGATTTGTTTTTTATAACCTCAACGGTTTCTAAATTATTGTAATCGGGAAAAGCCTTTAGCAGTTTTGGAAGCTCGGTTAAAAATGCTTCGCGGTGGTAGTTGGAGTTGAAGAAGACACGGTTAGCGCTTAATGCCGAAGTGTAATTTATAAATGCGTAATGGTTATCGCGCTGTAGTTTTACATCGGCATCGGCGGGCGACCAAGGGTAGTTTATTTGGTTTTCGTGAAAGTAAATGGCCGTAGGCACATTATGCGACCAACTACGGGTAAGCGACATAAACGTGCTTAGGTCCAACATATCGGTTGCCAATATTACATCGGGCTTAGTAACTCCATATTTTTTATTAGCTATTTCGGCAAGGGTTACGGCACCGCCATGCATGCGCCATTTCCAATGGTGGCCTGCCAGCGAAAGTATTTCGATGTTATGGCTGCTGAATTGTTTTAATTCATCGGCCCACTTTTTATGCGAACCAGTATAGAAAGGCTCAACAAGCAATATGTTTAACTGCACTAACATGAGGTATAAAGGTAGCTAAAAGGGGCGAGAATAAGGGTGCAAGCAAGAGCCAAGAGGAAAGAACCAGGAGAAATGCGAAGAACCATGAACTATCCCTTGTCCCTCTCTCTCGTCCTTTTCATTATATCCGTTTCATATAAACTGTGGTAATGGAAACATGAAATTCCATTTCGTTCAGCTTGCCATTTACGTACTTGTATATGTTGCGGTTGCCATCGGCGGTTTTAAAATCGAGGGTATTGGGGTCGGTGAATTTTACAGGAGTGTAGTTGCTTTCAACTTCGTAAAAAATGCGGCTTAGGTTTTTAGGGAAATAGTAATACAAGGAAGCTATGGAATAGGTTGGCGCTTCAGTAAAAGTGCTTTTGCCTTTGTCGGAATCAACTTGGTATACTTTTCCGTCGAATTTAATGGTGGTCCAACGTTTTACTTCGCCGTTAGTAATTTGCTTGTAGTTGGATGAAATTAATTTGCCTTTACGGTAGCGTACTTCGTGTATCGTTTCGTCTTCGCGGTCAATCCAAAGTAATTTTATGCGCCCTTTAGAATGCATGTTTATTACCTCGGTGCTGTCTTTTTCGAAAGTGCGGTTAACGGTCATGTTACCTAATTTTACCCCAAAGGCCGTCATGCTAAAAACCATTTGCTGCGCCGATAAGGCACACGCACAGAAAAGAAGAATAGGGGTTAGGAGGTACTTCATAGTTACACCAATAGACAAAAAATGACCGCAATAGTTTAATGACGCACACGGTACAAAAATATTTTATATCACGGTTTGTAATATAAAGATACTTTATGCCGGTTGCCCTGTTTAAGTTTTTTAATTAAGCAAGGTAAATGCTATATAAAACAACTGAAAAACACTTTGAACCATATTAAGGGGAACAGATTTTGCAGGGAGGCAATTAGATAATAAGCACTTAATATGGAAACGATAAATGAAATATTCGGCTTACAGGTTAGGGAATTAACGAGCTACCAAATGGCGGCAAGGGCTGTTGTTGTATTTTTTTCGGCCTTAATTTTTGTGCGCATGGCAGGGCTGCGTACCTTGGGTAAATACAGTGCGTTCGACCATATAACCGTACTTATTTTGGGCTCCATTATGGGGAGGTCGGTAGTAGCGGCGGGGCCTTTTTTTAGTTTTTTACTGTCGGTAGCCGTTATTATATTACTGCACAGGCTAATGGCGTGGAGTAGTTATAAAAGCCATGAAATTGGTAAAATAATAAAGGGTAGCCCATTGGTGCTGTATAAGAAAGGCCAACTGCAACAGCACAATATGAAACGCACATTGGTTACTATAGAAGATTTGGAGGAAACCATACGTGTATTAATGAAAGAAGACGGGTTTGACCATGTAGATGAAATACGCCTTGAGCGCTCAGGGCGCATAAGTGTTGTGAAGAAAAAAGAAGGGAAATAATTACCCTCTGCTAAATTCTATGCGCTCGCCTTTTACGGCTTCATCGAAGTTGCCGCTGTTGTAGGCTAAGTGGCCGCTTACAAATGTTTTTTGCACTTGCCCGGTAAACTCTTTGCCTTCAAAGGGGCTCCAGCCGCATTTGTAAAATATGTTGCTTGGCTCAACAGTCCAATGCTTGTTTAGGTCAACCAATACAGCATCGGCAAAAAAACCTTCGTTTAAGTAACCACGGTCCTTTATCTGAAAACATATAGCAGGGTCGTGGCTCATTTTCTCCACTATTTTCTCTAAGCTAATTTTGCCCTGATGGTAAAATTCTAACATTACGTTTAAGCTATGCTGTACCAATGGTATACCCGATGGTGCCTTTAGGTATTTGTTGCTTTTTTCCTCAATAGTATGCGGGGCGTGGTCGGTAGCTATAATATCTAACCTGTCATCCAGCAGTGCCTCGAATAAAGCCTTTTTGTGGTGGGCTTCTTTAATAGCGGGGTTGCATTTTATTTTGCTGCCAAATTGTGCATAGTCGCTCTTATCAAACCATAAGTGGTGTACGCAAACTTCGCTGGTAATGCGTTTTTCCTTTAAGGGTATTTTATTGGTAAACAGCGATAGTTCCTTTTCGGTAGATATGTGTAGTATGTGCAAACGGCTGTTATGCTTTTTAGCCAACTGCACCGCAAACGATGATGAGTTGTAACATACTTCCTCGTTACGTATTTCGGGGTGGCATTCAAAAGGTATGTCTTCGCCGTATTGTTTTTTGTAAAGCTCGGTGCGTTCGTTTACCAAGCGGTCGTCTTCGCAGTGGGTGGCAATTAGTATATCGCTTCGCTCGCTAAAAATGCGCTCTAACAACTCGGGGTCGTCAACCAACATATTGCCGGTGCTGCTGCCCATAAAAATTTTAATACCACATACATGCTGCTTATCTACTTTCAATAATTCGTTGTAATTGGTAAGGCTGGTACCCATAAAAAACGAGTAGTTAGCCAATGAGTTACGCTTGCCTATTTCGTATTTCTGCTCCAGTAAATCAATAGTAAGGGTGGCGGGGTTTACGTTGGGCATTTCCATAAAGCTGGTAGTGCCACCTGCCACGGCTGCTTTGGCCTCGGTGTATATATCGGCCTTGTGGGTTAAGCCCGGCTCGCGAAAGTGTACTTGGTCGTCAATTATACCCGGTATAAGGTGTAAGCCTTCGGCGTTTATTTCGGTTACTTTATGTTTTACATCAAAGCCTGCATCAATACGTTCAATACGTTTGCCGCGTATCAGCATATCGGCATGTATGGTTTTACCATTGTTTACTATCTGTGCATTTTTAATTAGGTAGTCGGCCATTGGTTGTGTTATTTGTGGCCCGAAGTTAAGTAAAACAGTTTGCAGTTGTTTAATTGGCCGCATTACTATCTACTTTTTGGCTTGATCCAAAAAGTAGCAAAAAGGTCAAGACATTACTGATTTTTTAATATATTGAAGTATGAAAAAATGTATTATTTGTGGAATTGATAATGATGCCAAATCAATCGAACATATAGTCTCTGAATCGCTAGGTAATACTCATTATATTATGGAACGTTCCACTGTCTGTGACAATTGTAATGCTCGGTTCGCGAAGTTTGAGGGTAAGGCTCTAAGTCAATCTATTTTATTAATGGAACGTGCCAGACTTGGCATTCGTTCAAAAAAAGGAAAAAATGCTAAAGGTGATATTGGAGGATTAAATATAAGGGGCGACGATAGTTTTGAAAAAAATAGGATTTCTATAAAAAGTGAGATTGATTTCATTAGGAATTTTGATCCAAAATCTAAAACTGCGGAAATTACGATTCCTTCTTTTGGTAATAGTTCTATTCCGACATCAAAGTTATTGTTGAAAATGGGTATAGAATCTCTATATAAGTCAAGACGGGATATCTATGACAAGTATAATTTTCAAGAAGCAAAGGACTACTTATTAGCGAAGAGCAATATTGATTGGCCCATAGTAACTTCAGAATATGAGTTGGTTAAATTCAATCATATCCCCCGTTTTAATGATAAATATAGATTTGGTCTGTTAGAGTGTAGTTTAATGTATTGCGAACTCGATGGTCAATCTTTATTATTTAAATTTAAATATGGGGGTATTCCTCTTGAGATTAACTTACTAAATAGAAATCTTGATTGGATAAGTGGGGTATTAGATATTGATATTTTGGCAGTACTCTATCCTGAACATTATAGACGTGATAAAAAAAGAAACTTGTAGCGTATTATTTAAGCGCCGTCATATCAATTATATGGTTACAAAAGCTGTATTCGGGTTGGTGGTTGCTGGAGATAACTAATAACTTGCCTGCACTGCATTTTTGTACTTCGGCTAAGTACCATTCGGTCCAGTGGTCGTCGAGGGTGCCTGTTGGCTCGTCTAATAAAATTACATTGGTTTGGGTATAGAAGGCAAGCGCAAGTTTTACCCTTTGTTTCATACCACTGCTGTAGTTACGTATTTCTTTAGCGGGTTCTATCTGTACCGTTTCAATTAATTGTTCGGTGCTAATAATAAGCGGGCGCAAACGGGTGTGAAAGGAGAGTAGCTCGGTTAAGTTCATTTCCTCGGGTAAATCCATGTATGGTGCGCAAAAGGTAATGTGGCGGTACATGTCTTCGGGGTTGGTAGCCTTGCCCGAAACTTTAAAATCGATAGTTCCTTTATTAGGGGTAACAATGCCTGCAATAATTTTAAGCAGGGTGCTTTTGCCACTGCCATTAGGCCCGGTAATGGCATACGCATTGCCTGTGCTAAGGCTGGCATTAATGCCCTTAAAAATCCAGGTAGCGTTGAATTTTTTGGCTACGCCATTTAATTGTATGCTTATGCTATTGCTTTGGGGCATGCAACGAATGTAGGAAAATTGGATTATTGAACAATTAAGAAAATTGAGAAAACTAAGGGAATTAGATAAGTATGGAGACAATAAATATTGGGCGATTGGGTTCGCAGGTAATAAGGTAATTCGGTATTATTAAGTAGTAATTGTAAGCTGTAAGTTTTAAACCCTATCCGTCCTTCGGACACCTTTCCCTTTAAAAAGGGAAAGGAACTTTAATGAGAAAGTTAAGCGGTAAATGGGAGATAGGGCTGTATTTTGACAATTGATTCAGGCTAATTGTTACCGTATTCTTCCAACTATGCCCATCCTTACTACAGGCAATCGACAACTAACAACCATCAACCGGAATTACTCCTCGCTGCTGCTTTTAAAGCTTTTCATAATACCGCGTACACTTTCGCGCACAAAGGTTACTATTTCATCTTTCTCGGGGCTATCGGGTATGTCCGAATCTATTAGTTTAAGCGCAGCCGATGTGTTGTAGCCGCGTATGTAAAGTATACGGTAAACATCTAACACCTGATTAATTTGTTCGGTAGTAAAACCGCGCCTGCGCAAACCTACCGAGTTAACCCCCGCGTAAGTGGTAGGGTGGCGTGCTGCACGTACAAACGGAGGTATATCTTTATTTACCAAACAACCGCCCGATACTATTGCGTGCCTGCCTATTTTACAAAATTGAGAGAAATTGGTAGCGCCGCCCAGTATGGCGTAGTCTTCAATAACTACGTGGCCCGCTAAGTTGGCGTTGTTAGCTAATACACAGTTTTTGCCAATAACACAATCATGCGCAACGTGTACGTATGCCATTAGCAAAGTATTATCGCCAATTACGGTTCGCATACTTGCTTCGGTACCTTTATTAACCGTTACATACTCACGTATGGTAACATTATTGCCAATTTCAACGGTGGCTTTTTCGCCTTTATATTTCAAATCTTGCGGTATGGCCGATATAACCGCACCAGGGAATATTTTGCAGTTTTTGCCAATGCGGGCACCTTCCATAATAGTTACGTGCGGGCCTATCCAAGTACCCTCGCCTATAATTACGTTTTTCGATATGGTAACGAAAGGTTCAATTACCACATTATCGGCAATTTCGGCGCTTGGGTGTATGTATGAGAAGGGTTGGTTCATTATAATTACACGTGGATGATTAGCAAATGGTGGTTGTAGTTTTATGTATACTTCAGGTTCGCTTATTTACTTACCGTCCTTTCGTTGTATTTTAGCCATTAGTTCGGCTTCGCTTACTAATTTGTTGCCAACATAAGCGCTGCCCTTCATTTCAATAATACCACGGCGCATGGGCGAAAGCAATTCCATTTTAAACAAAACGGTATCGCCGGGCACTACGCGGCTTTTAAACTTTACTTTATCTATTTTAATAAAATAGGTATCGTAGTTTTGCGGGTCGGGTAGTTTATGCAATACCAATATTCCGCCTGTTTGTGCCATAGCCTCCAACTGCAACACACCCGGCATAACGGGGTTACCGGGAAAATGCCCGCGGAAGAATTCCTCGTTCATGGTAAGGGCTTTTACCCCTACTACTTCATTTTCGCTAAGGTGTATTACCTTATCAATCATTAAAAACGGGTAACGGTGCGGCAGTATTTTTTCAATATCAACTGCATCGTATATAGGTGCCTTGTTGGGGTCGTAAACGGGTGCGGGGTCTTTCATCCGCTCCTGCTTAATGTGCGCCTTTAATACTTTGGCAAACTCGATATTATGCTTGTGGCCGGGTTTAGTGGCAATAATGTTAGCATTAATAGGTATGCCTATTAACCCCAAATCGCCTACTACGTCCAATAGTTTGTGGCGGGCAGGTTCGTTATGGTGGTGTAGCTTTACGTTGTTCAAAATGCCTTCTTCCACTACCATTATATCGGGCTTATCGAACAACTTGGCCAACCTTTGGCGTTCATCTTCGGTAATAGGTTTATCAACCACTACTATGGCGTTATTTAAATCGCCACCGCGTATAAGCCCTGCATCGTAAAGCATTTCCAGTTCATGCAAAAAGCAGAAAGTACGGCTGGGGGCAATTTCATTTTTAAAATCGCTCATTTTATCCAGCGATGCGTGTTGCTGGCCCAATACTTCGCTTTTATAATCAATAAGGGCGGTTACTTTGTAGCGGTTACTTGGCATAGCCAAGTATTCAACCCCGCTTTCCTTATCAACGTAGTGTATGTTTTGACGAAGTTCAAATACATCGCGTTCTTCGGTTTGTTCCTGTATGCCTGCTTTCTCTAATGCTTCAACAAACGGACGGGCGCTGCCATCAATAATAGGTATTTCTATACCATCGGTTTGTACCAATACATTATCAATTTGTAAACCTATCAGGGCACTCATTAAGTGCTCGACAGTAGCCACCATGCCGCCGTTTTTTTCGATAGTGGTGCCACGCTGTACGGTAGTTACCAAATCACAATCGGCGGGAATAATCGGCTTATCAGGCAAATCGACCCTTTGGAATTTAATACCGTGGTTGGCGGGTGCAGGTATGAATTTTACCGTTACGTTGGCGCCTGTATGCAGGCCTACCCCGGTTAAAGTAACCTCCTGCTTTAATGTTTGTTGGAAAGAATGCGTCATTAACAAATCCTTAATAAAGTTCGCAAAGCTAAAATTTTACTCAACATTCGCCCTATTTGCAGCCAAATACCTCATTAATATCTCTTTAAAGGTTGTTTAGTTTCTTTTCTAAATCCTTTACACGTTGTATTAATTGCGGCAGTACCTTCATGCTTGCCAGTATGCGGTAATGCTCGCGGGCATCAATAGCGGGTGCGCCGCTAATGCCTTTGTTGGGCTCGGTAACATCGCGTATTACGGCTGCCTGTGCCTGTATTTTTACTCCGTCGGCAATGGTTAGGTGGCCGGTAATACCTGCCTGCCCGCCTATCATTACATTTTTGCCAAAGCGGCTGCTACCGCTTATACCTGCCTGTGCAGCTATTACGGTGTTTTCGCCCAGTTCAACATTATGGGCTACCTGTATCAGGTTATCTAATTTTACGCCGTCCTTAATAACGGTTGAACCTATAACAGCACGGTCGATACAAGTATTAGCCCCTACCTCAACGTTGTTACCAATAACTACGTTGCCTGTTTGGGGTATTTTTTTGTAAGTGCCATCGGGTTGCGGGGCAAAGCCAAAACCATCGGCGCCTATTACAGCACCTGAATGTATAATGCAATTGCAGCCCAATTTACAATCGTGGTAAATAGATACGTTGGGGTAGATGATGGTGTTATCGCCCAACTCGGCATTATCGCCAATAAAACTGTTGGGGTATATTTTTACGTTGTTGCCAATTTTTACGTTTTCGCCCACATAGCTAAATGCACCTAAGTAAAAGTTGCTGCCGTGTGTGGCTCCTTTGCCTAAATGGGTGTGTACATCAATGCCCTCGTTTTGCGGCTTGTTGTTTAAGGATGCATACAGCTCCATAAGTTGCTGAAAAGCCTTGTAAGGTTCGGGAACACGTAATACTGCCGATATGTTATTGGGGTTGTATTCAAGCAATTCATCGCATAGTAATATGCCCACGGTGGCAGTTTGGGCATAATGGAAATACTTAGGGTTGGCTAAAAAACAGAAAGAGTCCTTATCGGCTTCTTCAATTTTGGCCAGCTTGTTAACTTGGGTATCGGGGTTACCTTCTAAACGGGCGTTTAATAATACCGCCAGTTCCTTCGCTTTTATCTCCATCACAAGTGCTTAATCAAGTACGTTAACGCTCATTAAAAAATATATTGTGCTACACAGGCAAATTAAGTTTTATACCTCACCCCGTTAAGGTTAACACCTGTGGCGTTAACCTGTAACTTCCCCTCTCCTTAATATAAGGAGAGGGGTTAGGGGAGTGATTGAAAAGTGGTTCTATATTCATGTCTTAAATAAGTAAATCGCATTAGCTTTATTTGTTTTACGAATATGTTTATTAAGTGTAAACGCTTACGGTTTAATAGCCAGTTTGGCTAAGGCTAACATAAACCTTTTACCCACCTTGCCTTTGCGGCCATGCTTATTGCCATTGCGGAAACTATCGAAATACAGCTTGGTGTACATGCTGGCGAAAATGGCGCACTTGTAGTGCCCGTATTTTTTGCCACCGCGGCTAAGGGTAACGTGTTTAGCGCCCAGTGCCTTCATATCCTTATGGGCAACTATAGCGTTTTTATATGTTACCTGCTCGTCGTTATTACAATAGCAAAGCTGTACGGGGTTTTCGGGTTTCCAGTGGCATAGCGAGTTTTCTTCCAATACTTTTTTAAGCGGGAAGTTGGGGTCGTTCTGAAACTCATTCACCATACTATCCAGCACCATATCTTTAGGTATATCGGGCAGGGCTTTATTAATATCGTGTATGTTGTGCTTATCATCGAACAAGTGAGGGATAAGGGTATCGTAAGGTGCTTTGTATATTTTATTTATATCGTAAGGTACAATATGGTAAACCTCGTTAATGGCGCGCAACAGGTATGGTAAGTAGTGCGGATCGGGGTACGATTTAAACATTACCGTGCTTTGCACGCCCGCCATATCGTAAGCGCCGCTCATACCCGATGCTGCGGTAACATGAAAATCTTTCGGGTATTCTTCCTGTATTAATTTGTTGGTGGCAATGGCAGCGTAGCCCCCTTCGGAGTAACCTGTTAAGAATAACTGATCGTTGGTTTTTATACCTAAAGTGTCGTTCAATTGGCGGATTGCAAAAAGCATATCAACACTGGTTTGGCCCAGCGGCTTTGCCAATTGGTATAAGTGGAATTTTTCGCCATGCCCTAAGCCAACATAGTCGGGTTGCAGTACCAAATAGCCATCAACAGCCTGGCCTAAGCATAGGTAGTCTTCGCCACCCAAATGCTTTTCGCGGCCACGTTGTACACGTGTGCCGTGGTGGTAAACGGTTTGCGGCATGGGTTTATTAACCCCGCGCGGCACAAAGTAGAGGCCCGATGCTTTAATGCAGGTGCCATCGTGCCAGCAAGTAGTATAGGTTACATCATATATATCAACAGCGTACTTTACGTTTATAAGCGATTTAGGAATGTGGTTTTCCTTCATCTTCTTTTGCAGGTCGGCTTTCTCAACTGTTTGCCATAGGGTGTACGACACTAACTGGCCTGTTTTTGCTTGTTGTGCATACGTGGCGCTTACCACTAAAAGTAAGGCTAAAATGAGGAGGGACTTTGTTTTCATAGCCCGCGAAATTAGTTTAAATGCGCGGGTATCGGGGTAGTTTTTTGATAAAAAACATTAATCTTCCTCATCCTCTTCGGGTTTCATTTTTTCTAACTCTTCGGCAGTAGGCACGCGGCCTTTAATGCCCATCATTTTGCGAAAAAAACGCTTGTTGTAAGTTTTGCCTTTGTAGGTAATTGAACCTTGCTGCCAATTAAACTTGCCGTGCTGCTGTGTGCTTGAGGTGGTAAAGGTATCGCGCACAAAAGTATCGGTGTACATTACTACGCATTCGTAAGTAGTATGGGGCTTTAGCTGGTAGCAGGTATAAACCGATGCGCTGCCTGCGCTATCGTTTTTAAAAGCGGTTAGCAAAATTTTATCGCCTTCGTGGTCGCTAAGGGTAAAGGCTTTCCAGAAGTGTACGCCACGTATGGTATCGTTAACGGTAATTATGCGTGCGCTGGTATCGGTTATTTGGCCTACGGCATATTTAAAATTGTTTTGTGCCGATACACTAATAGTAAAACATAGCAACAAGGGTAAAAGCCATAGCCTCACCCCCTGCCCCTCTCCTAAGAGGGGAGTGCCTAATTGATCAAATTCGGAGCTATAAGTCATAGGGTGCAAATTAGTTTACTTTTGGTAAAATGAAATTGACACTTTATTGGCAGCAGATTTAAATCTGCTGCTACTGAACAGCAAAATATACCTCAATAGCCCGTGATTTAAATCACGGGCCA
>Ga0164241_10002145_pt1 | contig 22057 bp, 17 predicted proteins | sample OricomyardsoilBY_FD_108780 | JGI IMG/M metagenome (GOLD analysis project Ga0164241, IMG submission 108780) | Backyard soil microbial communities from Emeryville, California, USA - Original compost - Back yard soil (BY) | ecosystem: Environmental > Terrestrial > Soil > Unclassified | place: USA... | reverse complement strand
TGGTGCTGAACGTACGAACCTGCGTGTTGTAGTCGGCGCCACCTTTTTCCGCGTCGACCCAGGAGGGGGAGTTGGGCGAATAGTAGGGCTGCACGAGGACCCAGAAGACCTCGTCGTCCTCGTCCACGGCGAGGTTCACGGCTGCGTTGGCATCTTCGAGAGCGGGTTCACCAGTGTCGCTGAGATGAGAGATCAGGTAGCGCTCGAGGTGCGGAGTTCCTGAGCCAACGTAGGGCACGACGTTCGGCATGGTCGTACACAGATCTTGGAGCGCGGCGCCGTCTGCCTTGCATCCTCCCATGCCAGGGCTAGCCCCTTGGTCCGTCCAAACCATGTCGGTGAGATCGACGAGTAAACTGAGGTTCAAGTCGCTGCCCGCCTCGACGACAATGGGCTCGAGCAAGCTGAGCGAGATCTGACCGCAGCCGAGCGTCACCTCGGTGAATTCGGGGGAACCGTCCTCGCTCTTGCGGCTCATCTGGAGACACCGGGGGAAGTGGGGCTTCGGCCGGACTCAGCCCTCGCGACAAGTTGCGGAACGAGAGCGTTCTCCGGCGTTCATACTCCGATTTCCTTGACGAGCGGAACGCGGACCACGGGAGCGCTGCTCACGCCAGCGGGTTTATGATCGCAATTGACGCCGTCCGAGTTCGCTCACCACCTGCAGCAGAACACGGGCATCCATCGGCTTGCTGAGGTGCTTCTGATAACCGGCCGCCGCAACCAGTCGCGCGTCGTGAGTGCCTGCGTAACCGGTCAGGGCGATGGCCGGTAGTGTTCGGCTATCGTAACCGCGGGCGCGCACCTCTCTCATCAGGTCGAGGCCATCCTGGAGGGGCAGTCCGATGTCGCTCACGATGATACCGAACTCGCGGCCCGCCAGGTGATCGAGCGCCTCGCCTGCCGAGTGAGCCGTCACTACCATGCAACCAGCGCGCTCAAGCAGATAGCGCGTGAGGTCGAGGCTATCGTCCTCGTCATCGACGACAAGCGCCACAATCCCGACGAGTTCGCCTGCCTGGCCTGGTTCAGGCGGGCGCGTAGGGAGCTGCGTCGTGATTGGCAGTTCGAGGATGAACACGGAGCCTTGTCCCTCGCCTCGGCTCTCCGCGCGCAGGCGGCCACCGTGAGCTTCGGCGAGCTGCCGTGCGATCGATAGCCCGAGCCCGAGCCCTCCTTGCCGACGGCGGCTCGCCCCCGTCTGGTGAAAAAGTTCGAAGATTTGCTCCAGGCTTTCCGGAGCCATACCCACACCAGAGTCGGTGACGCGGAGCTCTGCACCGGATCCGCGTTGCTCTAAGATCACGTCGACGCGCCCGCCTCGGCCTGTGAATTTGAAGGCGTTCGACAGCAGATTCATGATGATTTGCTCAATCCGCGTCGCGTCTCCATAGATGGAAAGGGCGGCCCGACCCTGGTAGCTCAGTGTGACGTCTGCCTGCTCGGCGAGTGGTGACGCACCGGAGACGACAGCCTCGACGAGCGAGGATAGTTCGTGAACGCTCGACTCGAGATGAAGCTTGCCGGCGATGATGCGCGAGATGTCTAGCAGGTCGCCGATGAGTTGCGCCTGGGTGCGCGAATTGCGTTCGATCGTCTCCGCCGCGTGACGGGCGGCGGGCCCAAGCGACTCATCGCGGGCCAGGATTTGCGCCCAACCCAAGATCGCGTTCAGGGGTGCGCGGAGCTCATGGCTCAGCACGGCCAGAAAACGATCCTTGGCCGTGCTCGCTTCTTCGGCTGCGACTCGAGCCGCGTGGGATAGCTCCGCCGCCTCTCTTTCGCGGAGGTCGAAGACAACGACGCAGCAGCTCGGTCGTGAACCGCCGACGAGAGGGCTCAGGGTCAGTTGGACAGAGAGCGGACCTTCGCTCGAGATGAGCACACAGTGGCCTTTGGCTTGACCTTGTCCGCCGTTCACAATGAGGGAGGCGAGGGTCGAGCGGTAGGCAGGGAGGGTGAGCGACGCCAGTGTCGTTCCGATCAAGGAGTCCGCAGGACGACCCATGAGCCCGGCGAAATAGGCATTGGCAAAGAGGATCGTTCCGTCGAGGGCAACGGTGAGCGCGCCCTCCTGCATGCGTTCGACAAATGTTCGAAACGGCTGATCGGGCCCCTCGAGGTGCAGCACCTGGGGCCCATGGGGGCCATGAACCACAATAGCGTCGACCTCGCCGGAGGTGATCGCCTCCAGCGTATTGCGAGTATCCTCGGGGCTGCTCGGGGGCCCATTGTCATTCACGGAATTCTTGTGCCTAACGTGTCGAGATCGAGTGCCACGAGCGCTCGATCTGCGTTCGAAAGATCGCCGATGATGCGCTTCATGGGTTCGGGGATGCTTCGAACCAGAGTTGGAACGGCTAGGATCTGATCCACCTTCGCTAAATGAGGGACTTTCGTGAGATCGATCACTTGGATCTCGTAGTCGCCCCTGAGTCGCTCTTCACAGAGGTTTCGCAGGTTGTTCAAGGCTAGTCGTGAACGAGGCGAGTCGCCTGCGACGTAGAGTCGGAGCTGCCAGGCGGCCTTCTGCTTGGGGATGGGGGTTCGCCTTTCTCCGGGAACGGGCGTCCGCCTTCCGCTCGGGATCGGTGTCCGCCGTCCGGACGCGGCCGCCGATTTGGCTATGGCTTTCTTGGGTGCCTTAGTCCTACCCACTGGCGGTTTGGATTTCGCCTTCGGGCTCGCGGCTTGGGTGATCGCGGCCTTGGCACGAGCGGGTGCCTTGGACCGTGTTGGTGTTTTCTTGAGTGAACCGGTCGTCTTGGCCGGGGCCTTTTTCGCGGCTTTCTTGCTCGCCATCAGTGGGACTTCCTCCGAATGCTCGATTTGTTCTGTCCGTTGCTTCTAGTCTTTGTTGTGCGCTTCTTGGCGGGCGTCTGGAGCTCGCGCTGGACTTCGTCCAGCGGGCGAACCTCTCCCTGCTTCTTGCCCCGCATCGTCTCCATGATGCCGCGCTCTTGTTCCATTTCTTCGTCGTAGGACGCTTCCGACTGTGCGCCGGCCTCGAACTCAATGAGCTCAGCGTCAAACTCGGCCTCCAACGTGGCGACCTTGCGAGCCAAGACTTCCCGCTTCGTCTCCATGAGGCGCCTGGAACGGTCGATGTCCTCGATGCGTCGGCGTCTCGCACGCATTTCCTCTGTCTCCTGGAGGGCCCGTGCCGTGCCGGTGAGCACGCCAGCGCTCCCGACGTAGGGTTCGATGAGTTGAATGCCGTCGCTCGTGATGCGGAACTCCCGCAACTGATGGGAGTGGCTCATACCGCGTGATTTCAGCACGTAGATCGTTCGGGTGCGTTCCCCATTCGTTTCGTCGGCGCGCACCATGAGCCAGGTGTCGACGAGAGAAGAAACCTGGACATCGGTTGCCTCGAGAGCGGAGGCTCCACTTATCAGGTTGGTGAGCAGGGTGGTGATGCCGCGACCCTTGAAGAAGTCGATCATTCGGACAAGCATCAAGTGCGCGTCGTAAGACTCTGCCGCGTTGCCCATGGTGCTGATCGGATCGATCACCACGTTGTGCGGTGAGAAATCAGCCACCAGCTTGTGAAGGACGGCCAGGTGCCCCTCGAGGCCGAAGCTGGTGGGTCGATGCGCGATGATCAGCAGGAGCCCGGAGCGGACGAAGCCTTCGAGCTCGAGTCCGATCGACTTCATGTTGCGCACGATCTGTGCTTCGGATTCTTCATACGACACGTAGACAGAGCGTTCTCCGCGTGCGCACCCAGCGGCGACAAAATGCGCGGCGAGGCTGCTTTTGCCGCAGCCGGCTGTTCCCGTTACTAGGATTGTGCTTCCTCGATAGTAGCCGGGTCCGTGCAGCATCTCGTTCAGCCCCGAGATTCCGCTGCTGATGCGCTCCATCGAAACGGCGTGTTGAAGGTCAGAGGTCGTGATCGGCACGACCGTGAGCCCCTGGTGGTCGATGAGAAAAGGATACTCATTGCTCCCATGCGTCGAGCCGCGGTACTTCACAACGCGAATCCTTCGCGTTGAAATCTGATCGCGAACGCGATGGTCGAGTAGGACCACGCAGTCCGAGACGTACTCTTCGAGTCCGTGCCTGGTGAGCGTGCCCTCGCCTCGTTCAGCGGTCAGGATGGTCGTAATGCCCCGGTCCTTCAGCCAGGTGAACAGACGCTTCAGCTCGGAGCGAATGATGCCGTAGCTCGTGAGTCCGCCGAAAACGGTTTCGAGCGTGTCGATGACCAAACGCTTTGCGCCCACAGATTCGAGCGCCGCGGAAAGGCGGATAAAGAGACCTTCCAGATCGTACTCGCCGTTCTCCTCGATCTCGTTTCGTTCGACGCGGATATGATCAAGAGCGAGCAGCTTTCGCTTCTCGAGATCACGCAAGTCGAAGCCGAGCGAGGCGACGTTTTTAACCATGTCCTCTTCAGTCTCTTCAAAGGCCACAAACACGCCTGGTTCGCCATCATCGAGCGCGCCACGCACGAGGTATTGAATGCTGAAGAGCGTCTTGCCGCAGCCGGCTGCACCGCAGAGGAGCGTCGTGCGACCTTCGGGAATGCCGCCCTCAGTGATTTCGTCGAAACCAGCGATGCCGGTTCTCACCTTGGCGAGACGGGGTGGCTCGGCGTTCCGCAAAGAGGGAGTGCGAGAGGAACGAGGAGAGACCTTGCGCGGCGGGGGCATGTGTGGCCTTTTATAGCGTGTAGCCGGCACGCTCGGCGAGTGTGGCACTTCGCCTCACCCGCTAACGCTGCTCCGGGCGAAGGCATTCTAGACGGGGCGGGGCGCAGCAAGTTCCGCCACTACCCGCACCAATTCGGCTGGCTCAACGGGCTTTCCGACATGCTTCTGAAAGCCGGCTTCGACCGCCCGACTCCGATCTTGTTCGCGGACATAAGCGCTGAGCGCGATCGCTCGAACCTGCGCGCCCGCCTCTCCAGGGAGACTGCGGATGCGCCGCATGAGTTCAAAGCCGTCCATCCCGGGCATGCCTAGGTCACTCACAATCACCGAAACCGAGTTCCTGAGGAAGAGATCAAGAGCCTCCCCGGCGCCCCCAGCCGCAATGACCTTTGCGCCGTGCATGCGCAAGACGGTCGCTACCAGATCTCGGCCGTCGGCCTCATCGTCTACAACGAGGACCTCGACTCCATCCAGGATTGCATGTCGGACGCTTGATCTCTCGTTCGGCTCAAAGGTCACTTCAGGGTCTACGTCTAGAGCGCCGACCGGAAGATGGACCGTAAAACGCGCCCCCCGACCGATACCTTCGCTCGCCGCCGTGACGGTACCGCCATGGGCTTCGACGAGATATCGGACCAGAGCCAGACCCAAGCCGAGTCCGCCATGGCGTCGGGTCGAACTCGCATCGGCTTGACGAAAGCGATCGAAAATATACGGTAAAAACTCGGGGGCGATGCCCTCCCCGGAATCTGAAACTGTGAGCTGGGTGTGCGTTCCGGGGCGCGTCAGGCTGATTTCGATTTTCCCCCCGTTCGGCGTAAATTTCACCGCATTGTTCAGCAAATTCCAGACGATTTGCTGCAAGCGCTCGGCATCCCCGACCACGTGCCCGGCCGTCGGGTTCAGATTTGTCGTGATTTGGATCTGTTTGGCGTTCGAGGCGGGCCGGACAGCTTCGACGGCCGTCTGGACCACCCAGCCGAGGTCCAGAGGCTTCACCTCGAGGCGTAAGTTGCCCGCGATGATGCGTGAGCCATCGAGGATATCGTCGATCAACTGAACCTGGGCGTTGGCGTTGCGTTCAATCGTCTCCAAACCCCGCGCGAACATGCTTTGGTCTACGGATCCTGATCGAAGAAGGCGAGCCCAACCGAGAATAGCGCTGAGAGGGTTTCGGAGCTCGTGCGAAGCTGTGGCGAGGAATTCGTCTTTCGCGGTGTTTGCTTCGGCGGCTTTTTGGCCTTCCTCCCGCTGCCTGTGAATGTCCGTGTTGGTCCCGAACCAGCGCACGATGTTGTCGGAGCTGTCGCGCAACGGCTCGACGCGCGTCAAAAACCAGCGAAAATTCCCGTCCGCGCCGCGAAGGGGAAACTCCATTTCGAAGCGCTCTCCCGTTTTGATGGAGTGCTCCCAACGTTCGATGACCGTTCCAAGCGTGGCGGGATCGTGCACGGTCGACCAGCCCCAGCCGAGCATGTCTTCTGCGGTCCGGCCGGTGTAGTCGAACCAGCGGCGATTGTAGAAGTCGATGTATCCGTCGGGTCGCGCGGACCAGGCCAGTTCGGGAAGATTGTCCACCAAACGGCGGAGCAAGCTCTCAGCTTCGCTCAAGCTTCGATTCAGGCGATCGGCCTCGGCGAGAGCTTTCTCCAAAGCGCGTCGAGCCTCGACCTTCTCGGTGACATTGGTCGCGAGCACAAGCACTCCGTCGACCTGGCCGGCCTGGTTCAGCATCGGCTCATAGACGAAGTCGAGATACGCCTCCCCGAGCTCGCCATGCTTGCGGACCAGCGTGACGGCCACGTCTTTGCCTTCGAATCGCTCTCCGGTCGTGAACACCTGGTCGAGGCGTTCGAAAAATTCCTGACCCGCGAGCTCGGGCAGGGCTGCTCGCACGGACATCCCCACCACGTTTCGGTCGCCGACCAGGCGCGTGTAGTGAGGGTTCGAAAGCTCGAAGATGTGCTCGCTTCCGCGAAGGACACAGATCGCGGCGGGTGCCTGCATGAAGAGCGCATGCAAATGATCACGAGCCTCCTTAGCGTCCTTTTGTGCTTCGCGGCTCGCTCTGAGGAGCTCAGCGCGCTCTCGCTCGGCGGTTCGCTTCTCGGTCGCGTCGCGAAACACGAGCACGATTCCGTTCAGCGTCCCGTCGCTGCTCCGGATGGGAGCTGCGCTGTCTTCGATAGACAGTTCGCTGCCGTCTGGGCGGAGAAGCACGGTGTGGTTCGCCATCCCCACGGTCATCCCTTCACGTAAAACCTTGGCTACCGGACTCTCGACGGGCATCCGAGTCGTCTCGTTCACAATGCGAAAGATGCTGTCTAGGTGCAGGCCCACACACTCGGCCTCAGTCCATCCTGTCAGGCCCTGGGCTACCGGGTTCGCGTAGGTGACGAGTCCTGTTGAATCGGTAGCGATGACGCCGTCACCGATGCTCGACAGCGTTGTTGATAGCCACGCCTCAGAGAGACGGATACGCTCTGTGGCGCGATGTCGGGCTAGGTTCTGCGCGAGGGTGTTCGCGATAGAACCCATGACAAGGGTGGTCGCCTGCGAGAGTTCGTTGAGGCTCCATATGCCGATACAGCCGAGCGTCGTTTCCCCGATCTTCAGAGGGGAGGTCACGAAATTCGTGATCTTCTCTCGACGGACCCATTCGCGGTCCCCGGGAATTCCTTCTCCAAGAGCAAGCTTGACACCAATGCTCAGCGGAATGCCATGGAGCTTCGCCGCGTCGGCCCCCTTTCCAGCACATTGCAGTGACTCACCCGCAGGAGTGAGGACCCAGACGCAGCAATGCGCCACCTGGAGGTGACTCACAATCAGCTCGACGGCGTCTGCCAGCAAGTCGTCTTGAGGCTGATCGCTGCCGAGGACTGCGCCGAGGGCGACCTCCAAGCCGAGCAGTTGGTTCTGCTCCTCGAGCTGGCGCGTCTGCTTCTGGAGTTTGCTCAAGAGTGTCTGAACGCGACTCCGCTTCTGCCGTTCTTTCTCGATATCCGTATTCGTTCCAAACCATCGAATGACTTGTCCGTCCGCATTGAGGTGCGGAACAGCGCGGGCCAGGTACCAGGTGTACTCACCCGACGCGATTCGGAGCCGAAATTCGGTCTCGTAGGGAGTGGCGTGAGCTAGGGCATGCGTCCACCTCTCAACGGCCAACGGCAAGTCGTCGGGATGGACGACTCTCTGCCACCCTTCCGTCAGAAGGGCCTCCACCGGACAACCTAGGATCCGCGCTGTTTGCTCGCTCACATAGTCGAGGTGTCCGTCCGGGGATGCCGCCCAAATCTGAACGGGGATCGCTTCCGTCAGGGATTGGTAAAGGCCGTCATCCCCGACGAGGTTTGAAACCGATACGGGTGGTTCGCTCAAGGAATTCGACACAAGCCTCTCAGAGACGCCGCCCGATCCTCCTTCGTGCGCCTGTTCGTTCCGTAGCACAAACCCTGCACCCGCGGTCCCGTTTTTGCCGCACTATTCGTAGCGTTCTTGGTAGCGGTCACTCTTACAGAGTCTGCGTGGTCGGGGGAGCGTACTCGGCGCTCGGTCCATCTGATATCTTGAGGGCTGTGGCCGTCTATATTCTGCTCTTCCGAGGCGTCGGCGGAAAAACCCAGCTTCCAACAAGACCTCTGCGCGACGAGCTCGCTGCGCTTGGTTTCGAGAATGCAGGCACCTACATCAATAGCGGAAACGCCTACTTGAAGACGGCAACGCCGCGGGCCGAGGTGCTCGGGCTGGTTGCCAATGTGTGCAAGAAGAAGTTTGGCTTCGACAAAGACATTTACGTCGTCTCCTTGGCTGAGTGGAAGAAGCTCATCCAAAACAATCCTTTCCCGCAGGCTGCCGTAGAAACTCCCAAGTATGTGCACGCAGCAGTGCTGGCCAAAAAACCACTGGCGAAGGATGTAGAAGCTGTGCGCAGCTATGCGGTCCCCGGTGAAGAGCTCGAGCTTGTCGACAAAGTGGCGTACTTGCACACGCCATTTGGCTTCGGCGCTTCGAAATTTGCGGCCCAGTTTGATAGGTCTATCCGAGTGCCGAACACCGCCCGAAATTGGAACTCGGTGTTGAAGCTGCTGGAGCTCGCCGAAGCTGCGAAGTGACCCGGCGCGCGGCTGAACTGTGCTAGGGCAGCGAACATGTTCAAAGGCGATGGCGCGCAACGCTCGGTCCGGCAGAATGCCGCCTTGGCCGGGCCGCTAGCGATCGTCGCCGGGATGGTAAACGCCCTCGGATTTTTGACTCTGGGGATTTTTACTTCGCATGTGACGGGTCACGCCGGAAAGCTTTCGACGGAGTTTGCCGCGGGGCAAACATTAGAAGCGTGGAACTCAGCCTGGTGCATGTTCGCGTTTTTCGGCGGGGCCTTCGTGGCGAGTCTCACAATTGAAAGCCGAATGGTTGCGAGCAAACCCTACGCCTACAGTGGACTCTTGTTCTTGGAAGCGGCGCTTTTAGTTAGCTTTTTATTCGAGAGTCCGGACGGTGCTCTGCGTACGGCCAGAGTTCTAAACTTGTGCTTCGCGATGGGGATCCAGAACGGGCTCGTCACCCGTCTATCGGGGGCCGTCGTGCGCACGACGCATCTCACTGGCATAGTCACAGACCTCGGTATCGAGGCGGCACGTTGGCTGCAACTCGGCCTCGCGCGGCTCCGTCGCAGTTGGGAAAGCAGCCGAGAGCAGAGCCTTGCATCGACTCACCTGCCGAAGGCCGCCAATGGCCCAGCACCCAGCCTGCCCAGAGTTCAGCTACTTCTAACAATTCTAGTTGGCTTTATTGCAGGCGGCGTCCTCGGAGCGAAGGCCTTTGTTAGCTTTGGCCCGACAGCTTTTGTTGGCCCGGTGCTCTTGCTCATCGCCGGTGGAGGTTTGGCGTTCAAAAACGGCATGGACACGCTGGGTCCGGCGAGCCGCCAATAAAAGAGGGTGGCGCGGGCGAAGCCGTCTCAGGACTCTTGGGCGAGCTTTCGAATGTCTTCGATCTCGAGCACGTTCTTGGGGGCGCCGTTCGATACACAGCGGAGCATGGCGCGGCCCACTTCCGACAGGCTGAGCGAAGGCAGAAATAGCCGAAAGAGCGGCAGCAAGACCATGAGAAACCGATACGAGCGCTTCAGGTTCTTCTGGCCAGGGACGGGTTCCATCAGGCCGGGCCGAAAGCTGTACGCTGCGCGCAGCGGCAGGCGCGCGAGGGCGTTCTCAGCTTTCCCTTTGACACGCGCCCACATGACTCGGCCCTGCTCGCTCGAGTCTGTGTGAGCGCCGGTCACGTAGGTGAGCACCAAGTTTGGATCGAGCCGCGCGAGCGTCGTGGCGAAGGCGAGCGGAGTATCGTAGCTCACGCGAGTGTAGTCGGCTTCGCTCATGCCCACCGAGCTCACGCCCGCGCAATAGAAGCAACCCTGGTAGCCCGTGAGTTGCGCCTCGACTTCGCTCAGCTTCATGAAATCTTGCACCAAGCATTCCTCGAGCTTCGGGTGCGTGTGTCCACAGGGTCGCCGAGAAACGGAGAGCACCTTTTCCACGAGCGGGTCTTTGAGGCACTCCAGCATCACGCCTTCGCCCACCATGCCTGTCGCCCCAGTGACGATGATCTTCATGAGCCGATGCTGACGGACGAGGCCCCCGGAGGCAAACCTCAAGGGTTCGAACTCTTGAACTCCAGCCCGGGAGCGATGAGCTCGCAGGGCAGTTCGCCGCTTGGAGGTCTTGCGAGCGTATCAGGCCTCTCGACGCACGAGGTGAGCTTGGTTTCTTCGGGCTCCAGAGCCTTGGAGCAGCCGAGCGCAGTGAAGCTCGGCAAAGCAAGAAACATTAGCGCCCAGCGGGAGGAGCGCTTCATTAGTACTTCACCCAAAATTCTTTTTTGGCCTTGATCTTCTCGAGCGTAGTGGCGCCTTCGGTGCCTTCGATGAGCTCAGTTGTGGCTGGGTTCGCGCTGTAGGCCGCGCTACCCTGCCAAACGATCTGTGCGTCGGCGAAGAATACCGATAGGTCAACGATGTCCGCGGACACGCTGTACTTGTTCCAACCAGGCAGCCGTGCCGGATAGACGGGCAAAAGCGGAGCCGGCTCCACGTCGGGTTCATCAGCGTCGCCTGTCCACTCGACCACGGCTTCGGTCTTGCCGTCAGCCGACTTGCACGTTTGGTAAGCCGGGAACTTGAGCTGTGTGAAGGGAACGTCAGGGGCCTTGAGCCGAAGTTCGAGCTCGTAATAAGCAATGTCTTCGCTGAGTGCCTTGTCCTTGCTCCAGATGACAGCGGTAACACCGCCGGCATCATCTTTTTCGAGGCTCACCGAATCGAAGCCGCTCAGTTCGGGGCGAACCGACGTTACGCCCGCCGGAATCTCCACTCGAACTGAGGTCGTGTCGAGGTTGGCCTCTTCTCCTTCGCAGCCGTGTCCGACGCCAAAAACGACGACATCCGACGTGTTCGCGAAGATCTTGTTCTTGATCGAGACGTGACCTTCGGCGAGCAACGGAACTAGAAGGATGGGTGCGGATAGAAGGAGGGAGCGAGTGCGCATAGAGATTCTCCGGAAAGGCAGGCTCGCTTCTAAGCGAGTGCTCTGGAGATAGGAATGCGACAAGATGTCGCGGCCGCTCGGTCCAACATCTGCTAACTAGTCGGGGTGGGTAGCACTCCAGGCCTCCTCATTATCGCCGGGCTCTTGGTACTTGGGTGCTCTTCGTCGGGCTCGGTTTCGCGGGAAGAAAGCTGCCAAGTGCCGGCGCCGACCGAGTGCCCTGAGCCGATGCCCAGCTATGCGGAGGTCGAGCCGATCTTCGATCGTTCTTGCAATGATTCGGCCTGTCACAGCCCAAGCAACGTGGGGGGCCCTTGGCCGTTGAACAGCTATGCTCACATCGTGCCCTGGCTCCAAGAGGTGGGGGACAACGTGCGGAGCTGTTCCATGCCGCCTCCTGAAGCTCTTCCACTGCCTCCCGAGGATCGCCTGCTACTCATGCAGTGGATTCGCTGCGATATGCCGCGATAGAGCCAGAATTATCCCTTCGCGTCGAGATCGCTCCGGCCGCGGCCAGGCTTGGCAAGCGAGAAAACTGTTGAATAGATGGCCCTTTTCATGGCCTTTAGCCAGCTTTGTTCGGAGAGCTGTGGTAGCGCGAAAATGCCATGGCTAGTCTGAACTCGTTCGGGACGGAAACCACGCTCGAGGGCCTCAATCAGCCCTACATCTACTACCGCTTGGCTCTCCTCGGGCCGAGCGCGCAGCTCGAAACTCTGCCTTGCTCGATTCGGGTCTTGCTCGAGAACCTGCTTCGCAATGAAGACGGCTTGAACGTTACGAGCGAGCACATCAAGGCGCTTGCCAACTATGACGCCAAGAATGTGAAGGAGCAGGAAATCCCCTTCACTCCGGCGCGCGTCTTGCTGCAAGATTTCACGGGCGTGCCCTGTCTCGTCGATTTGGCTTCGATGCGAGACGGCATCGTAGCAATGGGCGGCAACGCGAGCCGCATCAACCCACTCGTGCCCGTCGACTTGGTGGTCGATCACTCCGTCCAAGTGGATTCGTTCGGACTCTTGCGCTCGTTCCAGGACAACGTGGCGCGCGAGTTCGAGCGCAACGGCGAGCGCTATCGTTTCCTCAAGTGGGGCCAAAAAGCCTTCGAGAACTTCCGCGTCGTGCCGCCTGACGTGGGCATCGTGCACCAGGTCAACATCGAATACTTAGCCTCCGTAGTTTTTACGCGAACCGAGCCAGGCAAGATGTTTGCCTATCCCGATACGCTCGTAGGAACCGACTCCCATACCACTATGGTCAACGGCATCGGTGTGCTCGGCTGGGGCGTGGGCGGCATTGAAGCCGAGGCGGGAATGCTAGGCCAGCCGCTCTCGATGCTCATCCCCGAGGTCATTGGCTTTGAGCTCAAAGGCAGCTTGCGGCCCGGCGTGACAGCGACAGATCTCGTTTTGACGATCACCGAGATGTTGCGCAAGAAGGGCGTGGTCGGAAAATTCGTAGAGTTCTTTGGGGCGGGGCTCGACCACCTGCCAGCAGCAGATAGAACGACGATCGCCAACATGGCGCCCGAGTACGGCGCGACAGTGGGCTACTTTCCAATCGATGATGAAACGCTCGCCTATCTTCGTCTGACAGGACGCAGCGAAGAGCAGGTGAAACTGGTCGAAGCCTATGCGCGCGCTCAGGGCCTGTTTCGCCTCAACGAGGATCCCGTACCCCGTTTCACCGATACGCTCCAGCTCGACCTCGCCCACGTCGAACCTTCGCTCGCTGGGCCTAAACGTCCTCAAGATCGGGTGGCGCTGACGGCGATGAAACCCACTTGGCGTAAGGCGCTCCTCAGCCTCACCGCGCCCACGCTGGATCCGACCCTAGCCAGCGACTGGCTCGAGTACGTTCCGGGCGCCTTGGTGCGAGATGAGGCTGCCGGAAAGCTCATCGAACAGCGCCTGCCAGTTGATTTGACGGGATCGTTCCTGGGGCCGAGCGAAGGCCGCGACAAAGGCTTTACGCTGGGACACGGGGACGTCGTCATTGCTGCCATCACGAGCTGCACCAACACCAGCAATCCTTCGGTGATGCTCGCGGCCGGGCTTCTGGCGCGCAAGGCGCGCGAAAAGGGGCTCATGGTCAAGCCCTGGGTAAAAACCTCGCTCGCGCCGGGTTCCCAGGTTGTTACTGAGTATCTCAAGAAGGCCGAGGTGCTCGAGGATCTCGAAGCCCTCCGTTTCTATCTCGTGGGCTACGGTTGCACGACTTGCATCGGTAACTCAGGCCCTCTTGAAGAACCTATCAGTCGAGCGATCCATACGGGCAATCTCACGGTTTGCTCTGTGCTTTCGGGCAATCGCAACTTCGAAGGGCGCATCTCACCCGACGTGAAGGCGAACTACTTGGCCTCGCCGCCCCTGGTCGTGGCTTACGCACTGGCCGGCACCGTCGACATCGATTTCGAGCGAGAGCCGGTCGGTTTTGGCAAAGAAGGCGAAGCCGTATTCCTCAAAGACGTCTGGCCGAGCCCAGAAGAAATCAAGCGCGCCATCGAGGCCAGCGTCAGCTCAGACCTCTTTCGCGAGAAGTACGCGCACGTCTTTTCGGGCCACCCGGACTGGCAAAACGCTCAGGTTCCAGAGGGAGATCGCTACGCCTGGCAAGACAGCTCGACCTACATCGCCAAAGCGCCCTACTTTAAAGACATCTCGCTCGTGGTGCCGAAGGCTCCTGGGGATATCGTTGGTATGCGCTGCCTGCTGTCGCTGGGCGATTCAATCACGACAGACCACATCTCGCCTGCCGGCAATATCAAGACCGATAGTCCGGCCGGAGAGTATCTCCAGGCGCACGGCGTCGTTCCACGCGACTTCAATCAATATGGAACGAGGCGCGGCCATCATGATGTGATGGTGAGAGGCACCTTCGCCAATATTCGCCTCAAAAACTTGCTCGCCTCTGGCAAAGAGGGAGGCTACACGCGATTTTTTGGTCCTGATCGGGCAGAGGGGCCCATCGTCACTATCTTCGAAGCGGCCGAGGCCTATCGCGCAGCGGAGGTGCCGCTTTTGGTGCTTGGAGGAAAAGAGTATGGCGCAGGTAGTTCGCGAGACTGGGCCGCCAAGGGTACGCTCTTGCTCGGAGTGCGAGTCGTTCTTGCCCAAAGCTATGAGCGCATTCATCGCAGCAACTTGGTGGGGATGGGCGTCTTGCCGCTCGAGTTCCTACCTGGCGAGTCGCGAGAGACTCTTGGCCTGTCGGGGACGGAGGTGTTTGATCTCGTCGGTCTTGAGACGGGCCTGGTTCCCGGAGCCGTCCTCGAAATCGCCGCTCGTGGCGATTCGGGCACGAAGCGGTTTTCGGTTCGCTCTCGAATCGATACCAAGACCGAGGTGAACTACTTCCGGCACGGCGGGATCTTGCAATACGTCCTCCGCCAATTGGCTCAGAGCTAAGGCCGTTCGGGCGACTCACCTTCCAGCCGAGCGCTCGCAATTTGCGGCAGAAGTGAAGAAATCGCTCCGAACTACTCACGATTGACGGGGCGGTTCGGCGCGGACCCCGCGTTCCTAGCGGCACCTTCGATCTAGCCAGGCTGAACTTCTTCTGATGTACTCCCGCGCCCAACATCGAGGGCTCACGGCTTATTTTTCGAGCCCCGTGGGTCGGTAGATTGGAGAGCGCCGTGGGCGCTAGTGAGGGAAATGATTATGTCAAATGCATCAGCCGCGAGTGGCGGCAACGGAACAGACCAAGGAAGCCTCCTTTACATCATCCTGATTAGCAGCGTCGCGACCATCGGCGGCTTCCTCTTCGGGTTCGATAGCGGCGTCATCAACGGCACGGTCGACGGCCTCCAGGTGGCCTTCAATTCAGACTCGGTCGGCACCGGCTTCAGCGTCGCCTCGATGTTGCTCGGTTGCGCGGCGGGCGCGTTCTTCGCGGGTTGGCTGGCCGACAAGTTTGGTCGCAAGCCCGTGCTGATCGTCGCCGCGGTCTTCTTCATCATCTCGGCTTGGGGTTCCGGGATCGCGACCACGTCGCCCGAATTCATCATCTATCGAGTGATCGGTGGTATTGCCGTGGGGGCCGCGTCCGTCATGGCGCCCGCGTATATTAGCGAAGTCTCGAAGGCCAGCTATCGCGGCCGTATGGCCACCGTTCAGCAAGTCGCCATTATTGCGGGGCTAACGGCCGCGTTCTTGAGCAACTACGTGCTGGCTAAGATTTCGGGTTCAACACTCAAGGAGCTGTGGTGGGGTTACGAGACCTGGCGCTGGATGTTTTGGATCGAGCTCTTCCCGGCGGGCTTCTTCTTGTTTGCGCTGCTCGTCATCCCGGAGAGCCCCCGTTATCTCGTGGCCAAGGGCAAAACCGACGTCGCCTTCAAGGTGATGAAGCGGCTCTACGGCGACGAAGCCGCCGCCAAGGTGGACGAGATCAAAGGTTCGTTGGCTTCAGATCACCACATGCCGAAGCTCTCCGACATCGTCGACAAATCGACTGGCAAAGTACGCCCCATCGTTTGGGTCGGGATTGGGCTTGCTTCATTCCAGCAGCTCGTAGGCATCAACGTTATTTTCTACTACGGCGCGGTGCTGTGGCAGTCGGTCGGCTTCTCCGAAAATGATGCGCTTCTTATCAACGTCGTCTCGGGCGCGGTGAGCATCGGCGCGGTCGCCATTCCGCTCTTTGTTATCGACAAGGTGGGTCGTAAGCCGCTGCTCTTCATCGGCTCAATCGGAATGGCCGTCACATTGGCGGCCTGTGCCATCGCCTTCTCGACGGCGACGCTCGACGCGAGCGGCAATCCCACGCTGAGTTCGGGCATGGGCGTCTTGGCCTTCCTCGCCGCCAACCTCTACGTGGTCTGCTTCAACTTCTCCTGGGGCCCCTGCATGTGGGTTATGCTGGGCGAGATGTTCCCGAACCAAATTCGCGGCTCCGGCCTCGCGGTTTCGGGCCTCGCGCAATGGATAGCCAACTTCGCCATCACCATGACCTTCCCCATGATGTTGGCTTCGATCGGGCTCGCCGGCGCCTATGGCATCTACGCGCTCTTTGCGGCCGCTTCGGCTTGGTTCGTGATGAAGCTAGTTCACGAGACGAGCGGCCTCGAGCTCGAGGAAATGGAAGGTTGACGAGCGAAAGTCGAGTGCGGCGCGTTTGAGGCGCGACTAGCTCTCGACTTCACCTCGACAAAACGAAGCGGGCGACCTTCGGGTCGCCCGTTTCATTTTGTTTCTCGCCTGGCGCGGCTCGCCTCCAATCGGCCAGCCGTTGAATCAAAACTCGTAGCTCGACGAACGCTTCAAAGAGGAAGTGACCGTGAGCGGGCCGCTCGGGGAGTCTACGGTGAGCGTGGCCGCCTGAAGGAACGAGGCGCCATGGAACTGCAGCGTGGCAGGCTCGACCAGCATTTCGTCCTTCAGCTCTATGTCGGCCTTGGCGAGTTGAATCTTCTCAGGATCGCCGCCCTGGCTCTTCACATAGTCAGCCACGCGCTGGCGCGCAGTTTCCCAGACGAGCTCAGGAGCAACGCGGGTTTCGCGGTCGACCTTGACGCAAGAGAAGGCGCCGCAAGCTTCGCTCGCCATGACGCGCAGCGTGCGAGTGGCTGCGCCCGGGGCATCGGGTGCGGCTTCGACCTGCCAGCTCGAACCGACGGTAGCCGGCTTGCCTTGGAGATCGGCGACGCGCTCTGCGACCAGGCCGGCGAAATGATAGCGGAGGCTGTTGGGCTCGAAGATCGAGCGGACGATGGGGGCTGCGTCGGGGTTAGCCACGCTCACAATGGCATCAGTGAGTGTGTCGGTGCGACGAACGTCAATGACGCGACCTTGGCTGTCGAGGAGGATTTCGACGAACGCCTTCTTTGGAGCCACTTCGTCTCCATTCAGGACCTTCGCGCCATTGGCCGAGAGCGCGAGGGCGGCAAGTTCTGCACGCATCAGCGTCGCGTTGTTCTCGGTGGTGAGCTCGACGTTCCAGGTAATCGTCCACTCTTCGAGCTGGCGCAGCGGCGTGCCGACGATGGAGCTCTCCTCGGCGCGCGTCATGACGTGACGGAACTTGCTGCCGATGCGGGGCGCATATTGAAATGTGGTCGCCGCGTCAGCAGTTGGAGCCTTGGCGTCGCCGCCCTTGGGTGCGCACGACGGCGCGAGGAGCAGGAACGGGACAAAGACGAACAGAGCTTTTTTCACGGGAGGAGCCATAGGCTCCTTCCTGCGTGGCTGTCGAGGGCAGTCCGTGACGGGTCGAGGGCTAGCCGCAGCCGGTCGATTTTCGCGGCCGGGCGATTGGTGATAAGCTGTAGTGAAGGATTCTTACGGCGCGGGGTGATGCGCCGAGATGGGGGACACATGCGCTTTCTTGATGGGCCTGGGCTTCGTTCAGTTTTGAGCTTTTCCACGGTTTCGGGTGCGCGCGTCGCACTGAGCTTGGCTATGGTCCTGCCGCTCGTGGCCTGCGGAGAGGCCACCAATGACGGGGGAGACGATTCGGCTGGCCCCGGGCCCATTGGCACGAGCAGCGCCTCCTACGAGGTGACCGGGCCGTGCGCGATTCGCGCTACCGATGAGAAAGAGCTCGTTCCGCTGACCAAAGCGGAGTTCGTCGACCAGCTGGCAGAGCTTGCGGTCGATTGGATGCCAACTTTTCATGACACGCTCTTGTCCGTAAACGATGAGGGTATCTTACGAGCGTTTTTTGAAGTCATCCTCGGCGCATATGAGCCGCGCTGTCGCTCTGAGTTGAACTACAATGTTCTAAATCCAGACGACTCGCTCATCGATCCAACGCATCAGCAAGACTCGCGCGCGGATATCATCGAATTTTTCAACAACGCAGTCGAAGTCTCGAATGGCGAAGTGCTCCGACTCTCCTTTCATGAGTGTGAGTCTTGCACTGAGCCGGTGGGCGAAGCGCCATCCTTTTGGAACATTCGCAAGACGAAGGCGGGGGCGCTGTTGATCGAAGTTGAGCTCAAAGAGGGCACGCCTTGGACGAAGAAGGTCACGATTAGGCCCAATGAGATCGCCCTTCAAGCTGAGCTTGACGCAGCGAGCGCTTGGCTAAGCCGTTCCCACGAGAGCGCTCGAAATGGCTCGACGACCTACCCAACCCTGACGGGCTCTCTCACGGCTGGCCTCCGCCGGGACGACACGGGCCATATGCACGGCTATTTTGGGCTCACGGGCTTCAGCATGGTCAGCAAAGCGGGCACGCCGGACGAAGCCCTTATCACTTCGCACGACGATTGCGTCGGCTTCGAGGTCAACCTTGGCCCGTCGACTGAGGGCTCAAGTTTCAGTGCGGAGCTCGGTGACATCTATATGGCTGTGCCCGGTTCTACCTTCTGCCCCTCGGAGACGAGCTGCGGCCCCAAGGAGCGGACGGGTCCTTTCGAGGGGCAGCTTGGGGGCGTTAGCATCGACGTAGTTCAACCTCCTGCCACGAGCGGCGACGTCTTCAGCTTGAACGTCACGGCGACCGAGGAGGCGACTTTGGGCGTAGCGGGCGACGTGTATGCGCGTGGCGGGCTCGGTGATCAGGGTAAAGGGGGGGCCTCGCTCGCGTCCGTCAAAGAGATGGCTGACGGCTTCCTCGTAACGTTCTCGCCTGCGCTCGATATAGGCGCGGCGCTCACGATCTCGGCCTTCTCCGAGGAGATGCGCATGAACCTGCCAGACTGGTTGAGCGACGAGATCTTCGACCTGTCGTTTGGTGGCGATCCCTTGCCTAGCGTGCTCATTCCGTTTCGCGAAGCTTGCCCCGAGGGCTCATCGACCCAGGTGGAGCGTCGCGAATTTCAGGTCATGAGTGGCCAACTACAGATTGAGGTAGGTGGAGGCACGCTCAATGCTTCCCCGGGGCAATGCATAGGGACGAGCCTTTCCGATCCGAGTACGTTCGATCAAACGTCCGATTTTTGGGACGTAGGCTTCGTTTGTTCGGAATAAGAGGCGCAGCCTGCTCGGCCTCGGCTCGGGCGAAGCGTAAGGGAGTAGAGCACTAGAGCCGTGGACTCAGCACTTCGAGAGCCAGCGACGTTCCGCACCATTTTTCTTGCGCTCCCTCCGGACGAAAGAGAGCGCTGGTTCGACGAACTGTTATCCCTAGAGGAGTTACCGCTTGATGAGGAAAGCTTGCCTCGCGGCTGTGTGCCCTATTTGCCGTGTTCGCTCGGAGTCCTGGTGCAAACTATTGAGTTCGCCTCGATCACAGCCGCAGATACCTTCGTAGATATCGGCTCGGGGCTCGGTCGAGCCCTGTGTTTCGTCCACCTGTTTACTGGCGCGCGGGCCATCGGTTTCGAGATTCAGCCCGGACTCGTAGCCCGTGCACGTGAGCTCAGCGCGCGCCTAGGTTCGGACGCGGTGCAGACCTTTCAAGGGGACGCAAGTGAACTCATCGAGCGCGACTTCGGGGGCTCGCTGTTCTTCCTCTATTGTCCTTTCCAAGGCGAGCGGGTCGAGAAGGTGATACGGGAGCTCGCGCGCAAGTCAGCGGCTGAGAGACTTCGTCTCTGCACGGTAGACATGCCGCGCCTCGACCATCCAGCGTTTGAGCTCGAGGTGCAGCGCGGCGGCCTGGCGGTGTATCGAACGAACTCGCGCGAACCCGGCACGCTTCATTCGACGCAAAGCGAATAGTGAACCTCTAGGTAAGCGATATCGACGTAGGCGCGTCCGCCATAGTCGCCGGGCAAGGCAGCAATGGCCAAACCGAACTCGGCTGAGTTGATATCAGCCGGCGTCCATGTTTCGCCCCATAGATCGGTCTGTCCGCCGTACGTTTCGTTCGTCAAATCGACGGGCCAATATCCCTGCTTCTCGCGAGGTTCCTCGCTGATGGCGGCGCCTTTCACGATGCGCACCCGTTGGTCGGAACACTCGGTAGGGCCGCCTCCCGCGTGACGGATAACAGCCGTGATCCCTTCGATGGTCGCTCCCTCTGGGATCTCAAAGCCGAAGTCGTCGACGACGAGCCGATCGTGTTCGGTGCCATTCGAGGTCGATAGCGAGGTAACGGCGGCATCATCAATGCTGGCGCCTTCCGCGAGCGCCCCGCTTACGCCGCGCCACTTGGTGGGCGGCAGGCAATAATCTGGCTCTGAATCGATGCAGATCGAATCGACGCAAAACTCTTCGCTACCACCGCGCTCGGTGCAGGGCGCCGTGCAATCTGCAGCGACTGTGCAGGGGGCATCGTAGAGCTCGGCGTATTGTTCATCCGTGCCGCTGAAGCCGTGGCTACGCGCTGAGGCTGGTGCTTTCGGACCGCTCGAATGCACGCAATCCGAACCTTCTCCGCCGCTAGCTGTTCCACCCGAGCTTCCCCCGCTCGGGGACCCTCCTGCGGCTGAAGCACCACCGTTTGCGGTTTCGCCCCCAAGCGGAGCGCCACCGCTTTCGGTTCCGCCCCCGAGCGGAGCGCCGCCGCTTTCGGTTCCGCCCGAGTTCGTTCCACCGGCCCCCGGGTCAACGTTGCCGCCGCTCGAGCCACCCGTAGCGGCACCTCCGGATGAGGTAGCATCGTCAGGGCTATCCGAAGGGTTTTCCCCGCACGAAAGGAAACACGGGAGCGCGACGAGCCACGGAGCGAGGCGGAGTGAGCCCCCGGAGGTACGACGCCCTGGAGAACGACGGTCAAGCATAGGATTCGACCCTATGTCGACGTTCGATTCAGAGCAAATCGCCCTCCTGTTACGCTCTGGAGCCGAGCGTGACTCGGACTCCTATTTCTACACCTATTTCTACACCAAGCGGCGCTGCACCATACCCATCAAGCTATCGAGCAAGTAGCCGATGAGCCCAATGACCAAGATGCAGAGGATGATGTGCTCGTAAATCAGAGCGTTATACTCTTGCCACAGGAAGCCGCCGACGCCGGGCGAGCCCGTCAACATTTCGGCCGCTACAATCACGAGCCACGCGATACCTAGGCTTAGGCGAAAGCCGGTAAACATCATGGGCATGGCGCCGGGCAAAATGACCTTGCGCAGGGTAGTCCACTTCGACAGCTTCAATACCTTAGCGACGTTCATATAGTCGTCGGGTACGGAAGCGACGGCGAGCGCCGTGTTCAGCACCGTCGGCCACATGGAGCACATGGCGATAGTAAAAAACGCTGCAGGCTCGGGCTTCTCGAAAAGGACGAAGCCGAGCGGCAACCAGGCGAGCGGTGAAACCGGGCGAAGCACCTGGATGATGGGGTCGAACGCACGCCGAAACAGCTTGGAGCTACCCAAGAGCGCGCCGAGGGGCGCGCCGATGATGATAGCTAAGGTATAACCTTTGATGACTCGCTCGAGCGAATACCAAGTGAAGCGCAAGATCCCTTGATCGAGCTCGCCACGCTTGGCGAAGGGTTCCACGATATAAGGCCGACTCACATCCCAGGTGCGCATCGGCGAGGGCAAGGTCGGTGCGACGGTCGCGCTCGCGAGCGCCCAGAAGAGCACAAAGCCGACACCGCCCAAGAGCGGCAGGCCGATGCTCTGAAGTCGATCCTTGTTGAAGAAGCGCACGGGGGGCGGCGCTGCCGTGGCTCGGGCCACGGCGATGGGATCTATAGATTGCGTAGCAGACATTTATCGGGAACCCTTTCTCGGGATTTTCTAGAGGCGTTAGCCCTTCATCGAGTGGACATCGAAGGACTTGGCGTAGGCCTCTGGGTCTTTCGGATCGAACGGCTTGTCGAAGAGTTGCTCGGGCGCATCGCTCGGTTCGCCCACGTCGATGCCGAGCTCTTTCATAGCTTCTTGGTAGATATCGAAGCGCATCACTTTCTTGGAGATGCCTTCATAGTCAGGCGCACCGGTCACCATGCCCCAACGGCGGAATTGGCTGAGCCACCACTTGGCGTACTTGGGCGCTGGCATGTTGCAGTTTCGCGAAC
>Ga0164241_10002144_pt1 | contig 22068 bp, 26 predicted proteins | sample OricomyardsoilBY_FD_108780 | JGI IMG/M metagenome (GOLD analysis project Ga0164241, IMG submission 108780) | Backyard soil microbial communities from Emeryville, California, USA - Original compost - Back yard soil (BY) | ecosystem: Environmental > Terrestrial > Soil > Unclassified | place: USA... | reverse complement strand
GCCGCCGATGAAGTTGAGTTTGAACTCGGTGCGCGGACGCTGGTCCAGCGTCACGGAATCGCCAATCTCGCCCTCCATGCGCGGGCCGACCGGCACCGGGCGCAGCAGCTTCAGGGCCCGGAACTGGGTGAACTTGAGCGGCACCGCGCTGCGTGCCGGCGGTACGTTGATGTGGGCCAGGCGCTCTTGCGGCGCCATCAGGATGACGTGGCCGCCGCTGCGGCTGTTGTTCAGGCCGAGGATCTCGCAGGGTTCGGGTGAGAACTGCTGGGCCGGCTGGGGGTAGGCGGCGAAGGGTGGCGTCGGCCAACGGAAATCGGCCATGGGCTCTTGCGTGACGGTCGCCGCCTTGAGCTGGGCGGCCGGCTTGTCGTCGGGCACATCCAGCGTCCAGTTCAACGGGGACAAATCAGCAGGCATCAGTTTCTCCGGCGGCCATCCGCCGCACGAATATGACTGTAAGGGCAAACCGCTCAACCAACGGTGCAGTTACTGCGTCCGTGACCATGAATAACAGCACGTCCCGGGGCCAATTCGGCCCAAACCGTGGCGGGATGTGTACAGATGTATCCGCAGGAATTGGCCGTTAGCCGTCCGCGGGCACGGGGCTACTCTTCCGAGTAGCGGCGCCAGCGCTCGTTGGCCTTCTGCATCAACTCGACCTGACGCATGAAGGTCGGGCAGTATTTGCAGATCCACAGATGGAAGCGGATCGCTGCCCGGTCGCCGAGCGGCAAGGGCTCGTCCAGCGCTTGCAGCGCCAGATGCGTGACTTCCTTGCAGGAGTGCATGAACTTCATTTCGTGGCAAACCAGTTGAGTTGCAGGCACTCGCGCAGACGGAGCCGGGCGCGGTGCAGCATGACCCAGAGGTTGGTCGGGCTGATGGACAAAAGCTTACAGATCTCGGCCGTGTCCAGCTCCATCCATTCACGCATCATGAAAAGCCGGCCCTGCTGGCCGGGCAGGTTTTCCACGCAGGCTTCAAGCACGCGCATGAAGTCGACCTGATTCAGGCAATGGGTCGGGTCGCCCCAATCCTGCGGCGGCTCGCGCCAATGGCCGTCCGGGCGGAACAGGGATTCGTCCAGGTCTTCACCGTCCTCGGCGGTCAGGGACATTTCGCGGCTGTTGCGCCGGACCTGGTCCACCAGCTTGTGCTTGAGGATGCCGATCAGCCAGGTCTTGAGCTGCGAGCGGCCGGCAAAGTTCTGCGGTTTTTCCAGTGCGGCCAGCAGGACCTCGGACACGGCGTCCTCGGCCCAGGCGCTGTTGCGCAGTTGAAGCTGTGCGTACTTCAGCAGCACCGGGCGCAGCGTTTCGAGGTCGGCGGCAAAGGAATTCATTGGCGCGCAGTGTAAGGATGTTGTCGCCTCTTGCGACTTCAGCAGCGTCGGCCGATCATGCCGCACCCTTCAACCGTCAGGAGCCCCTATGCAACACAAACACATCCTCGCTTCCGGCCTTGCTGCCGCCCTCGCACTGGGCCTCGTCGCCCAGGCCCAGGCCGACGACAAGTCGCCCAAGGAAAAGTGCTTCGGCATCGCCAAGGCGGGCCAGAACGACTGCTCCAACCTCAGCGGCAGCCATTCCTGCGCGGGCCAGTCCAAGATGGACAACGCGGCCGACGACTGGAAGTACGTCAACAAGGGCAGTTGCAAGGCCGCGGGCGGCCTGAGCGCCGCCGAAGCCAAGGCGAAGATGAAGAAGTGATGGTGGGCCGAGCGCTGGGCCGCCCCGAGCCGGCCCGCATCCCTTTTGGGGATCGTGCAAGGTACTCCTTGCCCGAGGGGCAAGCGTGACGGGCCTGGGCTGGCGCCAGCCGCACTATGAGCAGTTGCTGCGCGACCGGCCGGCAGTGGACTTCATCGAAGTCCACTCGGAGAATTTCTTCGCCGCGGGCGGCGCTGCACTGGCCACGCTGATGCAGGGCCGCTCGGTCTATCCGGTCAGCCTGCATGGCGTGGGCCTCTCGCTGGGTTCGTCAGCCGGGCTCGATCCGCAGCATCTGGAGCGGCTTGCGCGCCTGGTCGAGCAGGTGGATCCGCTGCGAGTGTCAGACCATGCGAGCTTTGCCCGTGTGGGCAATGGCTTGCATGCATCCGACCTGCTACCGATTGCCTTCGACGAAGAAAGCCTCGCCCTCATGCTTCGTCATGTCGATCAGGTGCAGGAACGTTTGAAGCGGCCCCTGCTCGTCGAGAACCTCAGCGCCTACCTGGGCTGGGAGGGCGACACGATGGCCGAGCCGGAGTTCTTCAACACCCTGTGCCAGCAAAGCGGCTGCGGCCTGCTGCTCGATGTGAACAATCTCGTCGTCAATGCGCGCAATGCCGGTTTCGGCATTGCGGCGGCCGCGGTGTCGGCCTGTGCCTGGGTCGATCAGCTTGACGATGGCATCGTCGGCGAGATCCATCTGGCCGGCCATGCGGAACTGCCCGGCATCGTCATTGACGACCATGGCAGCCGCGTGTCCGATGCCGTGTGGCAGGTCTATCGCCATGCACGCAAGCGCTTTGCCGATGCGCCGGCCCTGATCGAGTGGGATACCGATGTGCCAGCGCTCGAAGTGCTGTTGGAAGAGGTGGGGAGGGCAAGATGAGCTTGGCCGCCCAACAAGCCTTGCTTGACGCCATTCTGGGCCGCGGTGTGGCCCCGCCCTTGCGCGGTCTTGTCGGCATCGAAGGCGGTGCCGCGCGGGGCCTGCAGGCCTACCGCGCGAACGCCAAGGCCTTGGCGGCGCGTGCGCTGGCCAGCGTGTTCCCGCGCTTGCTGGCAGAGCTCGGCGAGGTCAATTTCGCGGCGATGGCCTGGGTTTTCTGGCGGGCCTTTCCGCCGAAGAGCGGTGATCTCGCGGACTGGGGCGACGAGCTGGCGGGCTTTCTCGCCGCTCAGCCCGAAATGGACGCGAGCGTCGTGGCGCAAACCCAGCTTGAATGGGCGCTGCACGAAGCCGAACGTGCGGCCGATGCGACGTTCAACGCTGAATCGCTGGCGCTGCTGGACGGTGGCGATCCGCAGTGCCTTCGTTTGATGCTGCGGCCGGGCACGGCGCTGGTCGGCAGCCTGCTGGTCTGGCGACGGGGTTGGCGCGCGATGTCTGCGGAACTGGATGCCCGCACGGCGCGCTTCATGGGGGCCCAACTATCTGGGGCGAGCCTCGCGGCTTCGCTCGAAGAAGGATTCGATTTTTCCAACTGGCTGCAGGATGCACTGCGCCAGGGTTGGCTGGTAGGTGTGGAGGAAATCTAGATGACGCTCAAATCACTCGTTAGCGGTGCCTGGCGCGCCTTCACCGATCCTGGCCTGGGCGGCCCGCGCATGCCGGGCTGCGTGGCGACGCCGCTCAGCCATGTGCAGTCGCTGGCCTTGCTGGGCGCGCGGCTCTATGTGGCCCAGGTCTTCTGGCTCTCCGGCCTGACCAAGATCCGCGACTGGGGCACGACCATCGCCCTGTTCGAGAACGAATACCACGTGCCCCTGTTGCCGCCCGAGATCGCGGCCTACGCCGGCACGGCCGGCGAACTGGGCCTGCCGGTCCTGCTGGTGCTGGGCCTGGGCGGACGCTTCGCGGCCCTGGGCCTCACGGTCGTCAACATCATGGCGGCGTTGAGCCTGGAGGACATCGCCCCGGCCGCGCTGATGGGCCACGAACTGTGGGGCGTGCTGCTGGCCGTGGTGGCCCTGTGGGGCGCGGGCCGGTGGTCGGTGGACCACCTGATCTTCAATCGCGCGGGCGGAACGTCAAGACCATGAGCGGCTGAACGCTGCCATCGGTGTCGCGCGGCAGGATCTCGGTCTTGTCGATGGCGCGCAGCACGGCGCGGTCCCAGTCGGGGTCGCCACTGGGCTTGACGAGCTTGCGACCGATGATGGTGCCGTCCGGCGCCACACGCACTTCCACATCGGCGGCCGGATTGCCCAGCGGCAGGTCGCCGTAAATGATGTTCGGTCGCACGCGCGCGATGATGCGGCCCGCGTAGCTGGAGGAGGGGCCGGAGCTGCGCTGCGCCGTGCCCGTGGCCGTGGGCGTGCCGGTGGCGCCGGCCTGGCCCATGATGCGCTTCAGGTTTTCCTGGCGCAGCGCCTCGCGCTTGGCGTCGGCAGCTTTGGCCGCCTTCTCTGCCTTCAGCTTTTCCAGCCGCTCCTGCTTCTTGTCGTCGAGCTTTTTCTTCTCGTCGGCAGCTTTCTTTTCGTCCTGGCGCTTCTTCTCAAGCGCCTTGTCGCGGTCTTCCTGGTCCTTGCGCTTCTTCGCTTCCTTGGCCTTCGTGGCGGCGATGTCCGCCTCGCGTTGAGCCTGCAAGTCCTCGGCGCTCGGTTGCGGCGGGCGCGGCTCTGGCTTGACCTCGGGTTCAGGCGCCGGTGGGGGCTCCACGGCCTTGGGCGCGGCGGCCTGCGGCACGGCGGACCACAACTCGGCTTCGAAGGCCGGCGGCGTGCTGGTGTGCCAGGCCACGCCCAGGCTCAGGGCGATGACGAGCAGGCCGTGGGCGATGAGCGAGAACGTCAGCCCGCGGCCCACGCCAGGCCCTTCCCCCGGGCGCAGCGGGTCTTGGAAGCGTGAGAGGGCAAAGCCGGTCATCAGTTGCCTGTGTTGCGAACGGCCAGTCCCACGCGCTTGATGTCCGCACGCTGCAGGATGTCCATCAGCTTGACCACAGCCTCGTACTTCACGGCCTTGTCCGCCGAGATGACGACGGGCGTTTCGGCATCGCCCGCCTGCGCGAGCTTCACGGCCTCGGCCACATTGCTCAGTGGCAAGGGCTTTTCCTCGCCACCTTCATCCACCTTGAACTGGATGCGCTCGTCGGTGCCCATGGTCAGGTGGATCACATGGGCCGGCTGGTTCTTGGCGTGGCCCACGCTGGGCAGGTCCACCACGCCCGTGGTGATCAGTGGCGCGCTGACCATGAAGATGATCAGCAGCACCAGCATCACGTCGATGAAGGGCACCATATTGATTTCGTTGATGGTGCGGCGGCCGCGGCCTCCGCGGGATGAAATCGCGGCCATCTCAAGTCCCTTGGCTTGGTGCGCCAGCGTTGCGCTGCAGGATGTTGGAGAACTCCTCGATGAAGGTCTCCAGCGTGATCGCGCTGCGGTCGATCTGGCGGGCGAAGCGGTTGTAGGCCAGCACGGCCGGGATGGCGGCGAAGAGGCCGATGGCCGTGGCCACCAGGGCTTCGGCAATGCCTGGTGCCACGGTGGCGAGGGTGACCTGCGTGAGGTTCGACAGGCCCACGAAGGCGTGCATGATGCCCCAGATGGTGCCGAACAAGCCCACATAGGGCGACACGGAACCGACCGAGGCGAGGAAGGAAAGGTTGTGCTCCATCGCGTCCAGCTCGCGCTGGAAACTGGCGCGCATGGCGCGGCGCGAGGCGTCGAGCATGGCCACGCCGTCGGACATGCGCTTCTCGCGCAGCTTCAGGAATTCGCGCATGCCGGAGGCAAAGATACGTTCCAGCGGAGCGCCGTCCTTGCGGGCGCCCACGGCGTTGAACAGCTCGTTCAGGTTCTTGCCGGACCAGAACTCCTGCTCGAAGGCTTCGTTGCCTTGCGTGATGCGCTTGAGCGAAATCAGCTTGGCGAAGATCACGGTCCAGCTGCCCACGGACACGAGCAGCAGGGCGGCGATCACCAACTGCACCGTAAAGCTGGCGTGCAGGATCAGGGAGACGATGGAGAGGTCGTTGTTCATTGTGGGATGGCGCTCAGGATGGCCTGGGGGATTCTGCTTGTTTTGAGGGTTAGGGCGTCAACGCAGCCGATGCGGATTTCACCTTCGGTCAACAGCGCGTCGCCACGCCAGGCCTGCTGGAAGAAGCCCATGCTCGCACGTCCGACGTCACGCGGCTCGACGGTGATGCGAAGCTCGTCATCCAAGCGGGCACTCTGAAGATAGCGCACGGCGGTCGAGGCCACGACAAAGATCAGCCCCGTTTCGTCACGCATCGTCTGCTGACCGAAGCCGAAGGAGCGCAGCCATTCGGTGCGGGCGCGCTCGAAGAATTTCAGGTAGTTCGCGTAGAAGACGATGCCGCCGGCATCGGTGTCCTCGAAATACACGCGCACCCGGTGATCGAAGGGCTTCAAAGGCATTGCTTCCAGCGAGCCACTGCCTCGCGCAATTCGTTCATGGGGCCCGAGAAAGACAGGCGCAACCAGCGGCCGGGATCGTGATGGCCGAAGTCGCGGCCCGGCGTGAGGGCGATCTGGGCGCGCTGCATCAGCTCGAAGGCGTAGTCCCAGCTGCTGTCGCAAACCTTGGAGACGTCGATCCAGGCGTAGAAGGCACCGTCGGGCACGACGGGCACGGAAAGCCCTAACTCTCGAAGTGCAGGCACGATGAAGTCACGCCGCTCCTTCAGGGCAGCACGGCGGCGCTCGAACTCGGCCAGGCTCGCAGGCTCGAAGCAGGCCAGGGCTGCATGCTGCGCCAAAGTGGAGGGGCAGATGAAAAGGTTTTGCGCGAGCCTCTCCACCGGGCCGACCAGCCTGGGCGGCAATACCAGCCAGCCCAGGCGCCAGCCGGTCATGCCGAAGTACTTGGAGAAGCTGTTGATGGAGACGATGTGTTCACCCAGGCCCAAGGCGCTGGCGCCGAATTGGGCGTCGTAGCTCAGGCCGAGATAGATCTCGTCGATGACGGTGACACCATTGCGCGCCTGGACCAACTCGGATATTGCACGGAGTTCTTCAGGCGCAATCGAGGTGCCCGTCGGGTTGCTGGGCGAGGCTAGCAGCACCCCGGCTGTGCGCGCATCCCAGGCTTCGGCCACTTGCTGCGCCGAGGGTTGGAAACGCTGCTCCGGCCCGCAGGGCAGGAGCACGGCTTCGGCATCCGTGGCCGCAACGAAATGGCGGTTGCAGGGGTAGCTCGGGTCCGGCATCAGCACCCGGTCGCCGCGCTCGAAAAGGGCGAGGCAGGCCAGTTGCAAGGCGGCCGAGGCGCCGGCCGTGACAACGATGCGCTCCGGCGCGATGTCCAGGCCAAAGCGCTGGCCGTACCAGCGCGAAATGGCATCGCGCAGGGCCGGCAGGCCGGTGGCTTGCGTGTAACCCGTCTCCACCTTCGCGATGCAATCGCGCGCCGCCTGCTCAACAGCCGGCGCTGCACCCCACTCGGGTTCGCCGATGTTCAGGTAGATCATCGGTCGGCCACCCTGGGCCGGGTCGCACAAAGGCCCGCGCGCAATCTCGTCGGCGGTCTTGGCGACCTCCATGACGTAGAACGGTTCAATAAAACGCAAACGATCCGCGAGCTTCATGCGGCATGCCCGTTGAATCTAAAACGGGCTGTCGTGAATCCAAATTGCGCAGAAACGAGGGGACGAGCTCGGTTCAACTGGCGTGGACAGCAAATCAGCTTTGGCATCAATCTTTCGCCGCTCCAACCGTCATGTCCAACACCGCAATTTCCTATGCTCGTTTTAGCTCGGCGCCACAGGCCCAGGGCGCAAGTTTATCCCGTCAGCTCGAGCGGGCCCGTGAGTACGCCGACGCAAACGGCCTCGTTCTCGACCCGAGCCTGTGCTTTCAGGATCTGGGCGTGTCTGCGTGGGATCAGAGCAATGTTCAGAAGGGGGCTCTGGGGCTGTTTCTTCAAGCCGTGTCCGAGGGGCGGGTTCCCCAAGGTGCGACGCCGATCGTCGAAAGCTTTGACCGGCTCTCGCGCGCGACGCCGGTCGAAGCGCTTCCTACCTTCTTGACCATTGTTAACTCGGGGCTGAGCCTCGCGATTTTGACCACTCCGCCTCATCGCATTTCCCATTCGACGTTGAAAGAGAACCCGATGCAGCTCATGCTGGCCATCGTTGAAATGAGTCGCGCTCACAGCGAAAGTGAGTACAAGTCCAAGCGTGTAAAGGATGCGTGGATCCGTCGCCGGGACGCCGGTGCAAAATCGCGCAGTGGCTTGTCTGCCGTTCCTCCCAGTTGGATTGCCAAACGCAAGGAAGGGACCATTTGCCGGTACGAGCCGATCCCTGAGCGCTTCGAGATCGTCGAGCAGATTGTTCAATGGGCGTTGTCAGGAATTGGCAATCACACCATCGTTACGAACCTGAACCGCAGTGGCGTGCCCCCTGGGTTCGGTCGCAGGCCGAACTGGACAAGAAGAACACGCGCCGAGCCGAGCAGGGACAGCCCGCCAAGGAGCGTGCCTGGGAGCCTGCGTATATCCAGAAGGTGCTGACAAGTCCTGCGTTGTTCGGAGCCGTCCGCGTTAAGGGAGATCGCCTGATCGAAGGGGTCTATCCCGCTGTGATGGGAAGAGACGAGTTCACCTATCTGCAAGCGAAGCGGAGTGCAAAGGCGAAACGTAAGCCAAGCACCCGAAAGGGAAAGACCGCTACCAACTTGTTCGGCGGGATGGTGTTCTGCGGATACTGCGGATCAGCCATGGTCGTGGGTGGCTACACCAACCGGAAAACCAAGCAAACCAGGCGGCAGTACGCTTGCCACGGAGCACGCACCGGAAAGACTGAATGCCGCATGCATGGGTGGACCGTCGGCGAACTCGAAGACAGCGTGCTGTTTTGCCTGACGCAACTGAACTTCAACGAACTGTTTGGGGCGCAAGGTGCCAATTTGACCGACAGCGCACGCCTGCAGTTGGCCGCACTGAAATACCAACTGGATGATGCGAACAAGAAGATCACGAATGTTGAGCAGGCCATCGTCGAAGGCGCGGCATACCTCGCGCAGACGCACAACGAGCTTTCCACGCAGCGAGAAGAACTGAAGCTGTCGATCAATGAGCAGGAGCGGTACGTTGTGATCGTGAATGGGCAGGAAGGCTCGGGCGCTTCGCGCCACAAGGGCCTGATCAAGCTTTTCAAGACTCTGAAGCACAGCACAGACGATATTGAGTTGCGCACGGTGCGCGAGCAGGTCGTTTCATCAGTTGCTCAAGCCGTCAGTAGCATCACGCTGTATCCGATGGGTCACAACGCCCGTGAGTCGCTTGCCGAGCGGTTTGCTGATATTAGGTTTACAAATGGCGCTGAGCGGCGGATTGAGGCAGGCGAGTGCTGATCACGGTCTTCGAATATTTCACCGTAGGGCTGGCAACCGCCGACCAGCCTGCTGGTCGAAGTTGATCAATCAGCCAGTATGGGCCCTGTCAAGCAAATCGGGTGCTCCACAGCGGAGCTTTCAACGGAGCGACGAGCGAATAATGCAAAGAACCAGCTTCTACACTTTCACCTCGGAATTCAGCGATAAAGTTGGCAATGCTGGATCCTTCATTTGGGCTAGCTATGCGGGGCTGTGGCATCTTCGACAGAAGGCCATCGAACTTGGCGCCGTGTCTAGCGTTCCAGAGTGGCAGAAGATTTCGGACCACTTGATTGGATCGGTGCCCGGCGGTGGAGGCGTGGATCTACAGCCGCTCGTGAGTTCGTCGTGGTCAGCAATAGAGACGACCTTTTCCGACCTTATCCTGACGCAGGGCGCGATCCACTATGAAGATTGGTGCGTTGAGTTGGCCCGGAAGACGGTCGCGCCTGCGACGAAGGTAAAAGCTGAAACTTACCAGTTCCCAGCTGCGGCCCGGAGTCCGAATTGGACGAACTGGTCTGAACTGGATGCTCCAGGGGTCCTACCGACATCCAGGTTTCTTGATTCCCAAATCAAGCCTGGGCTCATGGCCGCATTTGCTACCAACGTCAGCCACTTAGACGCGACGTTGAAGTGGTACAGACACTTTAAGGAAATGCGAAATGCAGTCGCACACCATGGAGGCTTCGCGCGCCTTTCCAACGAGCAGGCATACGACGCAGCTGCGGTGGTTCCGCTTAGCAAAATTGGCATCCGCAGGGACTATGCCAGTCCTCGCCCAGTGTCAGGTACGCGGGTCTCCATATCGGTGGCTGATGCGACATTGTTTCTTGCCGTAATTCAGCGGTTGGCCCTAGCCTTCGACGCAAAGTTTTGCCACACAGTTGCTGCCGAAGCGCACCTCGCAGACAGAGTTCGAGCGGCCTTGATCAAGGCACGACCACCTGGGGCCGCGCCGCGGGACAAGAGGCTGCGCTGGATCGGTGGGTTTCTCCGTCGCGGGGTGCATGTCTATGCCGCATCACTCGACAAGGCCGAGGAGTGGCTTCGCGACACCGCGCTTGTTTCGATCAGGCCGCAGCTCATTTGAACACCTAGGGGCTCGGCCTCACTCCAAATGAATCCAGCCCGTGGCTGAGCTCGTGGATACTAATGACTTCTCATAGGGAGTGCTTCATGGTGATGGATTACAAGCAGTACCAAGAAGAAGTTACTGCAGACATTGCGAAGGTGATCGCTGATGCGAGTTGCCAACCGATCCTGTTCATCGGCTCGGGGTTTACCCAACGGTATGCGCAAGGCCCAAGCTGGGAAGGTCTGTTGCGATTGCTGGCGGAGCGCTGCCCACTGATCGAGAAGAATTTCTTCTACTACATGCAGACATACAAGGACAACTTGCTCTCAATCGGCAGCGTGTTCTCGGATAAGTACCACGAGTGGGCATGGAACGCTGGGAAGGATAACTATCCTCCTGAATACTTTGAAGCGAATATGCCGAGTGATATATTCATGAAGCACGAGATCGCCCGAATCCTTAAGGATCTAGGCCCAGACCCGAAGGGTTCTTACGGGTCTGCTGCACTGGATTCTGAGATCGCTGCATTGAGAGCGATATCGGCACATGCAATCGTGACGACTAACTATGACGAAGTGATTGAGCCGCTGTTCCCTGACTACGAACGTGTCATCAGTCAGCAGATTCTTCGCAAGCCATTTCTGGCGATTGGCGAGATATTCAAAATTCATGGCTGTGTGTCGCAACCTGACACGATTGTGGTCACCGAAGCTGACTACCAGAGATTCGACGAGGACCACAAGTACCTTAGCGCCAAACTGCTCACATATTTCATTGAACATCCGTTGGTGTTCATTGGCTACAGAGCGAACGATCCAAACATCAAGAAGATCCTGTCTGATGTCGACCGAATGGTCCGCGCACACGAATACGACCTAGTGCCCAACATCTACATCCTTGAACGCGATGAAGCAATCACCGACAAGTCCTGGCCACCGCGCGACAAGGTGCTCTCAGTCGCACCAGATCGCAACATCCGAATCAAGAGCATCAGTGCTTCGTCGTTTGAATGGGTTTTTAGGGCGTTCGGTCAGGCGGGCGATCTGGAAAAGATCGACACAAAATTGCTGCGTTCCTTGATGGCGCGTTCATTCGATTTGATCCGTTCGGATATCCCGAAGAAGCACGTGGAGATTGATTTCAAGATGCTAAAGGACGCTGTTGAAAATGGCGAAACTTTTGCCAAGCTATTCGGCGTGACATCAGTTGGCGACCCGTCGAAGATCAACCTGACGCACAAGTATGTGATCAGTGAAGTGGTGAAGATGTTGGGGCTCAAGAATGTGTATCAGGCCAACGAGTTCATTAAGTTGATCGAGGCAGAGAAGGGCATCAATATCAAGAACTTCGACAACAGGTACCACGTGAACGTCAGGTTCGGGATGGCTGCCACCAGCAAATCGCACGTCTACTCTGATGCATTCGTCGAGCTGCTGAGAAAAGTGTCCATGGGCGAATCGTATGAGGTAGACGAGGAAGAGGTCAAAGTCCCCCCTGTTGTTAATTAGGCTGAGGGATAAGTAACGTGTGGCGAGTGCCAGCTGTCGCGACGTTCAGTGCGCTGCCTTGTAGCGCACTGAACTGATCGGAAGGTATTTTCTAGCCGGTGCGCCTGTCTGGCATTCGCATTCGATGTGCGTACTCAGCCCGGCGTAATGCATGGCAGCTCGTGCGAAAAGTGCGTTGATGATTCCGCTTGGTTTGGAAGCATGCCGGCGACGGATGCCTGGGATTGGATGCGATGACCGATTTCTGATTGACATCGCGTATGTTTGCTAATTTCAATAGCCAAACATAGCCATGTCGGCCATGGGTCAAGCTCGGCCGTAGAACTGATCCATGATCCGTTCGTGGAACGCTTCAAGTTCATTGGTTGAGGCCCGAAGGAAAGCGACGTCGGCCTCCATCCGGGCGACGTCAAACTTCCTATACTTGTAGAACAGTCCACGCTTCTTCGACTGAGACTTGACGCGTACGTATGCATCTTCGCGAAGGCCGATCCAATGGGCGTGCGCGTATTCATTGCGGCGCTTCGCGCACTCGACGAGCGTTCGCTCAAGGGAGTTCACATCGTCGTGCGTCACCTTGCCGGGGGCGGTCGTCTCCACGACCTGACCGTACAGGTGCATTAGCGCAGTGCACTTTCCAGCGAAAAGCATGTCGGCCAGGAAGACGTCCAGCCGTTCATCCTGATCTGGGTCGCGAAGGATGCACTCGCGAATGAAATGGGTCGTCAGGTCTTCAAGCGAGTTGAAGAAGATGATGATGTAGCCAATGTAGGGCGCGATTTCTTCCAGGTATTGGCCCAGTTCTGGGTCATCAGTCCAATCGCCTGCGTCGTCTGCCTGACGCTTCGACAGCAGCTTTTCGGTGTCCATTTCAGGAGGCGGAATGTACGCACCCTACCCAGCGGGATACGATGCGTTTTGCTGGTCCGTCATTCACGTAGAAGGGCGAGATACCGTCGAGCCGGCGGGCCAGTTTCATCGTGCGTTCAGATGCGCCGCCACTTCCTGCGGGCGCAGATCGGTGGCCGCGCGGTCGAGCACGCCGTTGACGTATTTGTGGCCGTCGGTTCCGCCGAAGGACTTGGCCAGCTCCACGGCCTCGTTGATGGCGACGCGGTAGGGGATGTCCACGCAGTGCTTGAGCTCGTAAGCGCCGATCATCAGCACGCCGTGCTCGATGGGCGAGAGCTCGCTGGTCTTGCGGTCCACGTGGCGGGCCAGCACGGCGTCGAGGTCGGCGGCTTCGTGCATGCAGCCGTTCAGCAAGGCCTCGTAGTGGACCTTGTCCACCTTGCCGAAGCCGTCCTGCTCGCGGGTGTGGGCGTCGATGGCCGCAACGTCATCGCCGGTGATCAGCCATTGGTAGAGGCCTTGCAGCGCGAATTCGCGCGAGCGGCGGCGCGCCGACTTGGCCGGCGCCTTCTTGGCGGGGGCAGATTTCTTGGCCGGAGTTGCGGGCTGATTCACGACAATGCTTTCATCAAATGGGCCATTTCCACGGCCACGCGACCGGCGTCGCGGCCCTTTTCTTCGGTGCGGGCCCAGGCCTGCGCCTCGTTCTCGACGGTGAGGATGGCGTTGGCGATGGGGAGCTTGTGGTCCAGCGACACACGGGTGACGGCGCTGCCGCTCTCGTTGGCCACCAGCTCGAAGTGGTAGGTCTCGCCGCGGATGATGCAGCCCAGGGCGATCAAGGCGTCATAACGACGGCTGCCGGCCATCGCCGCCAGGGCCACAGGCACTTCCAGCGCGCCAGGCACCATCACATGCTCGATGCTGCCGGCTGCCACGCCCAGGGCATGCAGTTCACCCAGGCAGGCCTTGGCCAGCGCGCCGGTGATGGCATGGTTGAAGCGCGCCTGAACGACGCCAATGCGCAGGCCCTGGCCGCTGAGGTTGGTGACGGGACCTTGATCGGAACCTTGCATGGTCGTTACCTGGTAGGAGCGATGAAGCCCGTGACTTCGAGGCCGTAGCCCGTCATGCTGGGCATGCGGCGCGGGCTGCCGAGCAGCTTCATGCGATGGACACCCAGCTCGCGCAGGATCTGGGCGCCCACGCCATAGGTGCGCAGGTCCATCACCGGGGCGGGGTTCGCTTCGCTGCCTTGCAGGCGGGTGACGAGGCTGTCGGCGTCTTCGCTGCCGCAGTTCAGCAGCACGGCTACGCCGCGGCCGTTCTTCTGCAGTTCGGCCAGCGCTGCGGGGAGGGGCCAGGAGTGAATGCACAGCCCGGTGTCCAGCAGGTCCATCACCGACAGGGGCTCGTGGACACGCACGGGTACCTCGTCCGTGGCGGCCCATTGGCCGACCGACAGGGCCATGTGGACGCCACCGGCGCGGTCGCGGAAGACCTGGCAATCGAAAGCGCCTTGCGCTGTTTGCAAAGGACGCTGCGCGATGCGTTCGATGAGCGTTTCGTTGCGGCTGCGGTGCTCGATCAGCGCGGCGATGGTGCCGATCTTGATGCCGTGTTCCTTGGCGAAGATCTCCAGGTCCGGCAGACGGGCCATGGTGCCGTCGTCCTTCATGATTTCGCAGATCACGGCAGCGGGTTCCAGGCCGGCCATGCGGGCCAGGTCGCAGCCGGCTTCGGTGTGGCCGGCGCGCATGAGCACGCCGCCGTCCTGCGCCTGCAAGGGAAAGATATGGCCGGGCTGGACCAGATCGCGGGCCGTGGCATTGCGGGCCACCGCGGCTTCAACGGTGCGCGAGCGGTCGGCGGCCGAGATGCCGGTGGACACGCCCGTGGCGGCCTCGATGGAAACGGTGAAGGCCGTGCGGTGAACGGTGCCGTTGCGCGTGGCCATGGGCGGCAGTTGCAGTCGCTCGCAGCGGTCGCGCGTGAGGGTCAGGCAGATCAGGCCACGGCCGAACCGGGCCATGAAATTGATCGCTTCGGGAGTGACGTGGTCGGCCGCGAGAACCAGATCGCCTTCGTTCTCGCGATCTTCTTCGTCAACCAGAATGACCATTCGGCCAGCTGCCAGTTCGGCAACCAACTCGGGGACAGGGGAAATAGGCATAAGCCCGGATTCTAATTCGGCCGCGCTCTGATCCTGAGATCGGTGCCTATGGTATGTACGTCGACCCAGCGCCATCGGCTGGCGGCATCCAGCGAGGGCAGCACGGGCAGGGCGGCCAGCTCACGGCCGGGGCCGATCAGCATGGGGGCGAGATAGACGAGCAGTTCGTCCACAAGGCCCGCGCGGAGCAATGAGCCGTTGAGCTTGTGGCCGGCTTCGACGTGGAGTTCGTTGACGCCGCGCTGGCCCAGATCAGCGAGCGCCGCTGTCAGATCAACCTTGCCGTTAGGGTCGGGCAGGGGGACGACATTCAGATCGGAGCGATGGGCCCCGGCGCTGTAGATCAGCACTTCGCCCGGTGGCTGGAGGATGCGCGCCGTGGCCGCCACTTCCAGGCGAGAGTCGATGATGACGCGCAGGGGCTGCCGGGGCGTTTCAACCAGGCGCACATCGAGCCGGGGATCGTCTTCGCGCACGGTGCCGATGCCGGTCAGGATGGCGCCGGCCCGCTTGCGCCAGGCATGGCCATCACGCCGTGCGGCTTCCTGGGTGATCCATTGGCTGCGCCCATCGTCCAAGGCGGTGCGGCCGTCGAGCGAGGCGGCGATCTTCATGCGCACAAAGGGCCGGCCGCGCTGCATGCGCGAGAAGAAACCGATATTGAGCTCGCGGGCTTCGTCGGCCAGCGGCCCCACTTCCACCGCGATGCCGGCCGCCGCCAGGCGCGCCATGCCCTGACCTGCAACCTGAGGGTTAGGGTCTTCAATGGCGGCCACCACGCGCTTCAGGCCGGCGGCAATCAGGGCATCGCAGCAGGGTGGTGTGCGGCCGTGATGGGAGCACGGCTCCAGCGTGACGTAGGCCGTGGCGCCACGGGCATCCGCGCCACGCGCGGCGGCATCGCGCAGGGCCATCACCTCGGCATGCGGTCCGCCTGCTTCCTGGGTGTGGCCGCTGCCGATCACCTGGCCGTCAGCGTTGACGATGACGCAGCCGACACGGGGGTTGGGCTCGGTCAGGCCCACGGCGGACTCGGCCAGCGTGAGGGCCTGGCGCATGAAGCCGGTGTCTGCGGGGGAATGCATGGGCGGCAGTTTAGGAGGCTGTCGGGCTTTGGGTCGGGCCCGCGTTGAGTTTGTTTGGCGGCGAAGACAAGGCGCAAAGCACAGCCGGACTCGATGTCCGGCGCGCATTTGCAACGCAGGATACGCCCCCAGACAAACTCAACCCTTCGGGCCAGGGCGAATTGGAGCCCATCTCAGCCTTGCCAGCTCGTTGCGCGGGCCCGACCCAAAGCCCGACAGCCTCCTCCAGCCGCCGGTTCAAGGAATGGGCTGGTGGCTCGGCTTGGCAGCGTCCTGGTGCAGGACGGTCGCCGTGTTGGTGAAGTAGCCCTGCTCCGGATCGACGGCGTGGCCGGCCGGGCAGTCGTCGGTGCCCTTGATCACCAGGAAATTCTGGTTGCGCAGGGCGCCAGTCACACCGAGGTACTGTTCCGGATGCTCGGCATTGCTGACCTTGCCGTCGCCATCGGCGTCGGCGCTGTAGCGGCAGACCCGGGTCGCGTTGTTGCCGGTGAAGCTCAAGCCCGCCAGGTCCAGGTAGCCCGACCAGTTCGGCGGCGTGTCGATGTTGGGATAGACGATGCAGTCATAGAGCACGCGGGTCTGGGTGGCGTTGGCGCTGGTGGGCGCGTCGCTGTAGCACTCGTAGGACGGCGAGAGAGGGTGATGGAGGCTGGTCAACCAGAGTTGCAGCGTCAGGGGCAGGGCGGGGCTGCTGGGTGCCTCGCTGCTGGGCCGCGAGTCCAGGCTGAAGCGCACGATGCCGCTGAGCAGATATCCATTCGGCACCGTGGCGCAGTCGTTGAGATCATCCACCACGAGATCGCTGGTGGCCAGGCTGACGGGCACGGTGCATTTGCTGGTGATCAGCCCGGTGAAGTTGTTGAACACCAGGACGGTGGTGGAGGCGCCTGCCGGCTTGTAGGCACTGCGGCCGTCGCCGAGGTCTTTGGCGCTGGGTGGTACGCCCGGGTTGCGGCCGCCCACGGAGCGCAGGCTGGTTTCGGGCGCCTGGCCGATCACGAAACCGAGGGCCGGATCGGCGCCGTCGATGAAGCTGTCGAGGGTCAGCCACTGCGGGTCTCCGGCGCGGTCCAGCCAGTTGACCCGCAGGCGGACGGATTTGAGGAGACCGTCCGCGCTCGACGCGATGTTGCGCTCCAGCAGGAATTCGGTGTTGAAGCTGCCGGGTTCGGCAGTGGGTGGCTTCGTCTGGATGCTGGCAAAGCTGGCGGGGGCGTTGTCGTCGAACTGGGCATAGGCGCGCAGCGATTCCAACTCGCGGTTGGCGATACGCAGGGCGTCGCCGCGCTGGCGGGCGAGGTCGGCGCTGCGTGTGAGATTGCTCTGAAGCCCGCCCAGCGCCACGATGCCGAAAGCGACGATCAGCAGGGCGACCAGGGCCTCGATCAGGACGACGCCACGGCCTGCGGTGCGGAACGGCTTCAAGGTCATGATCATTTGTTCATGTCGGACCAACTGCCCGGCACGCGTACAAAGCTGCCGGTGGCCTTGTTCAGCCGATCCATGATGCTGCTGAGGTACCAGAAGTCCACCCGCCCGGCCAGCTTCACCCGCCCTTCAGCAATGGCGGCGCCTTTGAGCAGGGCGGGCAGGCCGCTGCCGTTGTGCCAAGTCAGGTCGCCACGCGAATAGAGCAGGCCGTGCAGTCGCATCGGGCCGTCCAGCGTAACGGCACCGGCGGCGACCAGCACGAGGGGTTCGGCATCGCTGCCGAGCGCGATATTGCTGCTGATGCTGAGATCGCCATCCACCCAGAGCATGCGTGTACCGGCGGCGTAGGCGTCGAGAAGGGTCTGGGCGCAATCGCCATTGCAAGTGATGCGCTTCATGGCCGGCTGCATGCGATAGCTGGCCGAGGGCATGCCGAAGAAGAGGCGGAACATGGCGTCGCCCTCGCTGGCGGCCTTCAGCACCGAGTCCGGTCCGAACAGCGCCTGCCTGGCGGACGAGCCTGGCAGGCTGTCGAGCCGGTCTTCAGGCAGGTCGGGCGGCAGGTTTTCGCCGCTGATCAGGAGCACGCCGCCGCTGCGCGGATCGCTGTTGTGCAGGCCCGCGCCCTGGACGTCGGTGGACAGGGCCAGCCTGCTGATGAGCGGTGCGGCCGGCGGCATCTTGAGGGCACTGAGCAGGGCGGCTTCCACGCGCATCTGTGAATTGCCAAGCAGCAGTGCGTTGGCGGCGGCCTGTTGGTTCAGGTTGCGGTCGGTGCAGGTGTCGAGTTGGCTGTCGCTGCAACCCAGGGCCTTGAGTCGCACAACGCCGTTGCGGGCGATGAACTCCAATTGCAGGTTGAAGCTGGGTTGCGCTTCCTGGGCTCCAGCCAGTTGGGGCCCCGGAACGGCCTCGGTCGCTCCTGGGCATTGGCACTGCCAAGTGCCGCTGGTCGCACGAGCGCAGTTGGCGATCATCGTCTTGGAGGCGGGTGCCAGCAGGGCGATAGCGCCCGTCGTCCCGTCGATGCTCATGTAGCGATTCCGGAAGGTGTCCGTGCCAGATGCGGAGGGCTGGCAGGCGCCGTCGATCTTGCTGCCGTTGAGCAGGGCCAGGCCCCATTCGAGTCCGGCTTCGGCGGCCTCATGAGCCGCAGCGCTGCGCACGTAGTTGCTGGCGATGCGCTGCTCGAAGACCAGGTTGCGGTTGGCGTAGGCGGCCAGCATGGCCATGATCAGGAACATGACCATCACCACCACCAAGGTGGCCGCGCCGCGCTCGTGCCGGTACGGGTTCATGCGGGGCAGGCGCCGAGGATGGCGTCGTTGCGCTGGCGAACGCTGATGTCCAGCTGACGCTGCACACGTGCATCGTTGGCAGCGTGAGCGACCAGGGTGATGTCGTAGCGGCGCACTTCCATGCGCGGGCAGTTGTCTCCCGGAGGGCAGGCCTTGCTGCAATAGGCGCCCAGCTCCACGGTCTGCACGAAGGGCTTGATGAGGAGCTTGTCGATGGCCACCACGCTGTCGTCGGTGAGCGGCTGCCAGTTGGCTTTGCCATTGGTGCAGCCGAGCATGAACTGCAGTACCTTCCCCGACAAGCGCAGGCCGAAGTATTCGTCGCCCTGGGCGTCGGCCCCCTGAGGCGCGCCGCCGGGGACGCCGTAGCTGGCGTTCGAATAGGCGTAAACGAGTTGTGTGGCGCTGCTGCTGGCCGCGCAGCCGCCAGGCGTTTGATAGGGATTGGCTGTCACGCTTTCGTCGGGCGCCCAGACCATGCGTTCAGGCGCGGCCCAGAAACCGGCTCGGCGCAGATCGCTGAGGACCAGATCGGCGGCGGCCCGAAGGTCTTGCTGAAGCTGCGTGTTCAGCATCAGGCGGCGGTGCTCGGTCACTTGATTGACCATCACCATGCTGGCGGCCGCGGCGACGATCAGGCCGATGGTGATGCCCACCATCAACTCCACGAGGCCGAGGCCGCGTTGACTCCTCATTCGCATGGTGTGACTCCCCCGACGCTTTGGCGACTGCTGCACAGGCTCATGCGCCCCATAGCGTTGAGCTGTACGCGCAGTTGAACGCCGCTCGTTCCGACCACTTTGATGGCGGCGTCGCGCGGGTTGGCCGTCATCCGGGGCGGATCGAAATGCAGAATCGACCAGCTGTTTGGGTCGGGCGTGAGGGACACGCCCTGGCTGGCGGGCAGGCTGAAGGTCCTGAATTCCATGCCTGGGTTGGCGGCGCCGTTGAGCTTGCTGCAGGCGTGGCCCTGGCCGCGTGTGCAATCGCAAGTGGCGGCAGCGCGGACGTAATAGACGGTATAGCAGGACTGAGTTGCGTCGCTGCCAAAGGTGATGTTGACTTCTTGCGTGCGCAAGCCGGTTTCAGTGCGGGCAAAGGCGATATCGCTCATCAACTGCTCGGCCGCAGCCAACGTGCGACGGCGATTCAGCATGTCGGACAGACTGGGAATGGCCAAGGCCAGCACGATGCCCAGAACGACCAAGGCCACCAGGACTTCTACCAGGCTGAGGCCGCGCGGGCGCTTCATCATTGGGGCCAGCACAGGGCCTTGGCGGCCGTCGACGCGGGGTTGCCGTCCTTGTAGCTCAGCTGGCCCGAGCTCATGGCGATGGACATGTCGGCGCAGGCCCGGTCGGCTTGCTGCGCATCGCCGGCCTTGGGGCTGGCATGGATCTCGTAGTCGCCAATGAAGTCGGAACTGGACGTCAGGCTGAAGTCGTAGCGGCTGCCAGCGGGCACCTGGTATTTCAAGGTGGCCAGTGAATCGGCGTAGCTCGGGTTGTTGGAGCGAAAGCGCTCCTGGGCCTGGGCGATGGCGCCGAGCACGGCCTGGGCGTCTGCACGCCGTGCGCGCTGGACGTGCTGCTGGTAGGCCGGGACGGCGAAGGCGGCAAGGATGCCGACGATGGCCAGAGTGATGAGGATCTCGATCAGGGTGAAGCCAAGCGGCCTTCGGAGGTACTGCATGGGCGCGATCTTGCCGGGCGGGCCAGGCGGGCCGCAATCCCGCAAGGGCCGCTGGTCGGCCTGCAGCCGCCCCTCGTCGGCACCTCCCTAGCTTGACTTCTCCGGGCAGGCGGTCAAGCCGTTGCTGGCACCGCCGACTGCGCAGCCGCGCACTCGTCCGGTGATGGCGATGATCTGGTGCAGTTCTTCGCCGTTGCGATTGCGCAGGCTCAGCGTGGCGCCTGGGGATGCCGTGCCTCGATGCGCTGCGAGGGTGAGATCGCGGCTGACATTGCTGGCAAGGCTGGCGGCAGGCCACCGGATCTTCAGCACCTGGGCCGGTCCCACGCAAACCGCCTCATGACGAACGAAGTCGCATTGGCAGGCACCCGGCGCGCCGTCGTGGACGATGTAGCAGGCGCTCTCAACGTGGATCTGCACATTGTTGCCGCGACCGAGCGCGAGCTGGCGCGCTTCCTGGATGTCGGCACGCAGTTGGTCGGCATCGGCACGCAGATGCTGGTGCTGCTGCGCGCCGGTCATGGCGGGCAAGGCCTTGCCCAGGAGGGTCGCGGAAACGGCGAGGGTGATGCACAGGCCTACAAGGGTGACACCGAGCTGCTTGCGTTGGAACATGGAAACCTCCTGGGACTGCAATGTCAGTCACTGTAGGAGGGGGTGTTGCCGGGCCTGGTGCCACCCGAAGGGGGAAGGGGAAGCCCTGATCACCCACCGATGGGGGTGGGACTCAGATTTCGCGTATGAGCTGGCGAAACTCGTCCACATCCTCGAAGCTGCGGTAGACCGAAGCAAAGCGAACGTAGGCCACCTTGTCGATCCGCTTGAGTTCACGCATCACGTACTCGCCGAGCTTGGTCGAGGGCATTTCGCGGGCGCCGCTGGCCAGCAGCTTCTCTTCGATGCGCGACAGGGCGGCATCGATCTGCTCCACGCTGACCGGCCGCTTGCGCAGGGCCAGGGTCATGGACGCGCGCAGCTTGGCGATCTCGAAGTCGGCGCGCGTGCCGTCCTTCTTCACCACCAGGGGCAGGGCGATTTCTGCGCGCTCGTAGGTGGTGAAGCGCTTGTCGCAGTGCAGGCAGCGGCGCCGACGGCGGATCACGTCGCCCTCATCCGATTCCCGGGTCTCGGCGACCTGGGTTTCAGTATGAGAGCAGAACGGACAACGCATCGCGCCTCTTGCTCAGCGGTAGACCGGGAAGTCGCGCGTCAGCGCGGCCACCTTTTCGCGCACCGTGGCCAGATTGGCCTCGTCATGCGGGTTGTCCAGCACATCGGCGATCAGGTGGGCGGTGGCTCGCACCTGATCTTCCTTGAATCCGCGCGTGGTCATGGCCGGCGTGCCCAGACGGATGCCGCTGGTGACCATGGGCTTTTGCGGATCGTTGGGGATGCCGTTCTTGTTGCAGGTCATGTGGGCCTTGCCCAGCACGGCCTCGGCTTCCTTGCCGGTCATGTTCTTGGGGCGCAGGTCCACCAGCATCACGTGGCTGTCCGTGCCGCCGGAGACGATGCGCAGGCCGCGTTCGGTCAGCACGGCTGCCAGCACCTTGGCGTTCTTGACCACCTGTTCCTGGTAGGCCTTGAACTCGGGCGACAGGGCCTCCTTGAAGGCCACGGCCTTGCCAGCGATCACGTGCATCAGGGGGCCGCCCTGGATGCCGGGGAAGATGGCCGAGTTGATCTGCTTGGCTACATGATCCTTCATCAGGATGATGCCGCCGCGCGGGCCCCGCAGGCTCTTGTGCGTGGTGGAGGTGACCACATCCGCGTGCGGCACCGGGTTCGGGTACACGCCCGCGGCGATCAGGCCGGCGTAATGGGCCATGTCCACCATGAAGTAGGCGCCGATCTCTTTCGCGATCTTGCCGAAGCGTTCGAAGTCGATG
>Ga0164241_10002143_pt1 | contig 22071 bp, 19 predicted proteins | sample OricomyardsoilBY_FD_108780 | JGI IMG/M metagenome (GOLD analysis project Ga0164241, IMG submission 108780) | Backyard soil microbial communities from Emeryville, California, USA - Original compost - Back yard soil (BY) | ecosystem: Environmental > Terrestrial > Soil > Unclassified | place: USA... | reverse complement strand
CGCGCAGGTAACGAAAGGCCACGTAGGCAGGAATGGCCACCGTCAGGCCCGCCGCGGTGCACACCAGCGCTTCGGAGATTCCGCTCGCCAGCATGCGCGGATCGCCCATGCCGCCGAGCATGACGCCGCGGAACGCTTCGATGATGCCGGTGACCGTGCCGAGCAGGCCTAACAAGGGCGAAATGCTGGCGATGGTGCCGACCGAATTCACGAAGCGCTCGAGCTCGTGCACCACGTGCCGGCCGACGTCTTCGACGCGCTCCATCATGATCTCGCGCCCGCGATGGCGATTGGCCAGCGCCGCCGCCAGCACCCGGCCCAGCGGCGAGTTCTTTTCCAGCGCTTCGATGACCTTGGGGTTGACCTGGTTACGGTCGGCGAGCTCGGAGACTTTCTTGATGAGGTCCTGCGGCAACACCCGCTTGCGCTGCAGCGTCCAGAGGCGTTCGAGCACGATACCGACCAGCACGATCGAGCAGATGATGATCGGCCACATGAATGGGCCGCCGGCCCGCACGATTTCCCACATGGCTGGGGATCATACCGGAAGGTGCCGGAAAAGCGTCACTCGGGCGCCGCCAGGCGAACGGGTATCGCGCCGAGCGCGCCGTCGTGAGCGGGCTGATACCCCGCGTCCCGAAAGCGAACTGGATGGCGCCGGCCACGCGCGTATCGAACACGTGTACGCCTGCGCGACGCCAGCGATCGAGGGTGCGGCCGCGCGCGTCGCTGGTGGCGCTGCCGCCCGTGGCGATGGCCAATCCCGCGCCGCTCGACTCTATCCACTCGGGACCGGAACCGGCGGCACCCGCCTGGCGGCTCATGACCACCACGTCGTTCATGAGCCCCGGCGGCCAACGCGCCAGCAATTCCCGTTCGGCCTCGGCGTCGAGGTCGCCGGACAGCAGCAGCGCGTGGCCGCCGGCGACAATCCGCAGGACGCAGTAGTCGCCGCCGCCCGCGACGAACACCTCGAGCCGCACGCCATCCCATTCGAAACGCGAATCGCGGCAGGCCGTGGCTTGCAGCCGGTTCGCCGGCCAGCGGCCACCGGTCAGGATGCGACGTACGCCGCGCTCGAACGCTAACAAGGCCGCACCCGCGGCGCGGTCCGCGTCGAGGCGCGGGAGCACCAGCAGGTCGACCGCGCGAATCCCGTAGGCATCGAGCGCGGGCAACACGGTGCGTGCGAGTCCGGTGCCATGCGTGTTCCAGCGGTCGCCGGTATCGAACAGCGCCGCGTGCGTGTGCGTGGCGATCAACACCGCCGAGCCGCGCCCGGCGTCCAGCACCTCGACGCGCACCTCGCCCGCCTCCGGCAGCCGCGAAGGGACGAACAGCAGCGGCAGCCATAGCGCGGCGCCGCCGAGACGCAGTGCCAGCGGCCACCGCCACAGCATCCACAACGACGCAGGGATCGCGAGCACGAACCACCACGACGAGGGTTCGACACGCCACGAGGCGGAGTCCCGGTCCGCGGCCCACACCAGCGCGGGCCACGACCACTCGTACAACTTCGCCGCGGCCGCGAATGGCAGGGCATCGAACGCGGGCAGCCACCACGCGAGTAATGCGCCGAGCAATATCAACGGCACGAACACGAACGAGATCAGCGGGATCGCCAGCAGGTTGACGCCGAAACCCACCAGCGACACGCCGCCGAACACGGCGAACGTGAGCGGCGCCAGCGTCACCATGACCGCGAGTTGCAGGCGCAGTACCTGCACGGCGCGGCCCACGCGCACCAGCGACGTCGTCTCGAGCAGCAGGATCACGCCCACCGCCACGAACGACAGCCAGAATCCCGCCGCCAACGGCGCGCGCGGATCGAGCAGCAGGACCAGGATCAGTGCCAGCGACCAGGTGCGTGCCGCATCCACGGGCCGCGCGCACAGGCGCGCGCCCGCGAACACGGCGAGCATCAGCCAGGTGCGCTGCGTGGGTACCGAGAAACCAGCCAGCAGCGCATAACCGCCCGCGGCCGCGAGGCCCGCGAGCAACGCGAAGCGCTCGCGTTCCAGCGCGCGACCGGGCAGCAGCCGCCACAGTCGCCGCGCCGCGCCGAATGCCAGCAGCGCGAACAACGTGACGTGCATGCCCGAGATCGCCACCAGGTGCGTGGTGCCGGTGGCGTTGAAGACTCGCCACTGGTCGGTACTCATGCCGTCGGTGAGGCCCACCGCGAGCGCCGTGATCAGGCCGGCGGCATCCGGATCCGCGACCCGTGCCGCGATCCGCGTGGCGATGCGCGCGCGCACGGTGTCGATGGAAGACGGCGCCAGCGCCAGGCGGGTATTCAACGCCGAGGGCAACACGCGCGCGTGCAGGTGCACGCCGTCGCGGAAGGCCAGGCGCTCGCCGTGGAAGCCGTGAAAACTCCGCGTCTCGCCCGCCTGCCCCAGCCGGGCCAGCCATTGCCAGCGCTCGCCCACGCGGGGCGGCACGTTCACGCGCCAGCGCAGGCGGGCGCGCCTGGACACCTCGCCGGCTCCAGGGCCTTCCAGGATGCGGATCTCGGCATCGAAGCCCACGTCCATGCCATCGCGCGCCGGAACGTCGAGGATTTGGCCTGCGAGCAACACACGGTCGTCCGGGCCCATGGGCGTCAGGCGCAATGCCTGCCAGCGCGTTACCGTGACCCCGGCCAGGCACAGGCCCGCGAGAACCAGGGCCACTGCCCGAGCCAGCGGCCAACCGCGCAGCGGCGACAGCAACACCATGGCGCTGACGATGCCCGCACACCACAACCAGGGTGTCGCTGGCAAGGTCGCGCAGCCCAGTCCTGCAAGCACACCCGCCAGTAGCGAGAGCGCACCCTTCACGAAGCACTGTTAAAGTGACCGCCGATGCCTCGGCTCCTGTTCCGCAAGATCACGCCGCGCCATGAAACGCTGCGCAACCACTGGGCACTGAAACCTTTCAGTCGCTTCTTCGGCGATCCACGCCTGTGGTCGCTGCAACGGCGGACCGTGGCACCGGCATTCGGCGCGGGACTGGCGATCTGCTTCATCCCGCTGCCCATCCACATTCCGGTGGCGATGCTGGTGGCCATCTTCTGCCGCATTCACATTCCCACGATCACGCTGGCGCTGGTCGCGGTGAATCCGCTGACCATGCTTCCGGCCTACCTGCTGGCTTACAAGATCGGCGCGCTCATCACCGGCGCGCACGAACGGCGCTTCGCATTCCACATGAGCTGGGACTGGGTACAACACGGCCTGGGCCCGATGTGGAAACCCTTCCTGGTCGGTTGCGGAGTCACCGGGGCCCTGGTGGGCCTGCTCGGCTACGTGTTGCTCGACATCGCGTGGCGCTACAGCGCCCGCAAGAGATACCGCGAGCGGCCCGGTTCGGCCACCTCTCAATCACGTCTTTTCGACTAGATTTCCGCGCTCGATTTCCAGGGTGCGGTCCATGCGCTGCGCCAGGCGCCGGTCATGCGTGACCACGACGAGGCTGGTGCCGTACTCGCGATTCAGCTCGAGCATCAGCGCGAACACCGCCTCGGCGTTGTTGCCGTCGAGATTCCCGGTCGGTTCGTCGGCGAGCACGATGCGCGGCTTGGTCACCAGCGCGCGCGCCACCGCGGCGCGTTGCCGCTCGCCGCCCGAGAGCTCGTGCGGCCGATGCACCAGGCGTTCCGCCAGCCCCACCCGTTCGAGCACGGCGCGCGCCTGGCCTTCGGCGACGTGTTTCGGTTCGCGTCGCACCAGCAGCGGCATGGCCACGTTCTCCAGCGCCGAGAATTCCGGCAGCAAATGGTGGAACTGGTAGACGAAGCCCAGCGTGCGGTTGCGCAGGTCACCGCGCGGCTTTTCCGCCAGCGCGTGGATGTCGTTGCCCGCGATGCGCACCGTGCCAGAGGTTGGCCGGTCGAGTCCGCCGAGGATCTGCAGCAGCGTGGTCTTGCCCGAGCCGGAGGCGCCAATGATCGCGATACGCTCACCGGCCCCGACCGCGAGGTTCACGTCGTCGAGCACCTTGAGGTCGATGGGCCCCTGGCGGTAGGTGCGCGATACGGCGCTGGCTTCGAGAACCGGGTCAGTCATGTCGTAAGGCCTCCGCGGGCAAGGTGCGCGAGGCGCGCCACGCCGGGTAGATAGTCGCCACCGCCGTGAGCAGCAGCGTCACGATGCTCACCTTGAACACGTCGGCGAATTGCACGTCGGTGGGCAGGTCGTTCATGAGGTACACCGAGGCGTCGAGGAATTGCACACCGAAGGCGCTCTCGATGCCGTGCAGTATGGCCGGGAAATACACCGACAGCAGCCAGCCGAGCAGCGCGCCGGCGACCGTGCCCACCAGCCCGATCAACGCGCCCTGCACCAGGAACATGCGCAGCACGTTGACCGGCGCCGCGCCGATGGTGCGGAGGATTGCAATATCGGTTTGCTTCTCCTTCACGATCATCACCAGCGTCGCGATCAGGTTGATGGCCGCGACCACCACCAGGATCAGCAGGATGAAGAACATCATCGACTTGGTGAGCTCGATGGAGCGGAAGAAATTGAGATGGTCGCGGGTCCAGTCGCTGATGAAATAGCCGTTGCCATCGACGTCGATGGCGCGCGCCACGGTGCGCACCAGCATCGGCGCGAGGAACGGATCGTCGAGCGCCAGCCGCAGGCCGGTGACGCTGTCACCCATCTTGTAAAGCCGCGCGGCGTCGCTCATGTGCAGCAGCGCGAGGCCGCGGTCGAACTCGTACATGCCGGAGTCGAATATTCCCGCCACCGTGAAACGGCGCATGCGCGGCTCGAAGCCGGCCGGCGTGACGCTGCCCTCCGGCGCCATGAGCACCACGGTCTGCCCCAGCTTCACGCCCAGTTCTTCGGCCAGCGCCGCCCCGAGCACGATGCGGTGCTTGCCGGCTTCGAGAGCCGACAGGGAGCCCGAGGTGAGCCGCGAGCCGAGCCCGACCGCCTTCACCTCTTCTTCCGGCAACACACCGCGCACCACGACGCCGCTGACGCGCTGGCCATTGGCCAGCAGGCCGCGCGATTCGATGAACGGTACCGCGGCCTTCACGCCCGGCTCCTGCGCCGCCGTGGCCTGGCGCGCGCGCCAGTCCGGGATGGCGCCGTCGACACCGGTGATGGTGGCGTGCGCCGTCACCGTCAACATGCGGCTGCGCAGCTCGCTCTCGAAACCGTTGAGCACCGACAGCACCACGATCAGCACCGCCACGCCCAGCGACAGCCCGAGCACCGACATCGAGGCGACGAACGACACAAAACCGCTGCGATGCGCGGAACGCAGGTAGCGCACGCCGATCAACCATTCGTAAGGCGCCGACACCTTACTCGTACCTCAGCGCGTCGGCCGGCGGGATGCGCGCGGCGCGCAGCGACGGGTAGATAGTGGCCAGCAGCGTGATGAACATCGCGACGCCGGCGATCCAGGCGATTTGTTGCGGCCGCAGCTCCGACGGCAGCCGCGTGACCACGTACACGGTGGAATCGAAGATCTCGAAGCGGAACAGCCGCTCGAGGAAGGCGGCGACGGCGCCGGCGTTGTAGCCGATCACGGTGCCCAGCAGCACGCCCAGCGCCACGCCGAACCAGGCGATGACGCTGCCCTGGATGAGGAAGATGGCCATGACCCGCCGCGGCGAAGCGCCGAGCGTGCGAAGAATTGCTATATCGGTGCGCTTGTCGGTGACCACCATGGCCAGCATGGCGACCAGGTAGAACGCGGCCACCGCCACGATCAGCATCAGGATGATGGCCACCATGGTCTTCTCGATGCGGATGGCGCGGAAGTAGCTGGCGTGGTCGAAGGTCCAGTCGCGGATCTCGACGCCCGCGGGCAGCAGCTTCGCGAGCTGCGCTGAATACTCCGGAGCGCCCAGCGGCTCGCGGAAGTTCACGTGCAGCGACATGCGCGAATCCGGATCGGGCAGCAGCGCGCGCACGTCGGCGAGCGAGGCGATCAGCAGCGCCTCGGTGTCCTGCATTTCCGCGGCCAGCACGCCGGCCACCTGGAACTCGCGCAACTTCGGCTGCGGCACGCCATCCGCATTCGTGGTCGGGATCAGTACCGTGATCGGATCACCGATGCCGATGCCCATCATCTGCGCGAAGGAGCGGCCGACCAGCACTCGGTCTGTGCCCGGCTCGAGGTCCGCAAGTTTCCCCTCGATGATCACACCCGAAAGTCTTTCCACGTCGCCTTCATGCGTGGGATCGATGCCGCGCAGACGCACCGGCAGCATCTCCGGCTTGCGCATGGCCAACGCCTCCAGCTCGATGAAGGGCGACGCGCCGGTGACATCGGGCGCGGTGCGCACCCGCGCGGCCAGCGCCTGCCAGTCGGGCGCCGCGGCGGTGGTGTCCGCAGGCATGAAGATCCGCGCATGCGCCGAGAGCGCCAGCAGACGCTCGCGCAACTCCCCTTCCAGGCCGTTCATCACCGACAGGATCACGATCAGCGCGGTCACGCCCAGGCACACGCACAGCAGCGATACCCAGGTAATGAAGGAGACGAAGAACTTGTGGGATCGGGCGCGCACGTAGCGCAACCCGACGAACAAAGGCAGCGAATTCAGCATCGCGGCGGATTGTGGGCCAAAAACCTGACGGAGATCACAAAAGCGCTGTTAGACATAGTCGGCTGCCGGCGACAGCGGCTGACTTTGCCATACCGGGGCGTATATTGCCGCCAGGGTCGAAGTCGCCGACCGGATGGATAGGAGAAAGCCATGCTTGCTCGCAGCCTGAAGCTGTCGTTGATCGCCGTGGGCCTGGGTCTTGCGGTGCCGACTTTCGGCGAAACGCTGGCCGTCGATGGCCAGGTCGTGATGAAGCCCAATGGCGTCGAGACGCCGCAACGTGGCTCGACCATGGCTGCCGTGGAAGCCAAGTTCGGCGCCCCGTCGAGCAAGAGCGACGCGGTCGGCAACCCGCCCATCACCAAGTGGTTCTACCCGAATTTCGTCGTGGTGTTCGAGAACGACAAGGTGCTGCACGCCGTCGTGCCACACGGCTGAGGCTCAAGGCCCGCGAAGACTACGCCGGGATTTCCCCCCGGATTCCTGACTCGTACCGCCCCATCCGGGCGATTTGCACTGCGCGCGCCGAAGGGTAAGCTGCCGCGCCTTCGCAATGCCATCCCTGCTCCATCCTCCGCTGCCCGCGCCGCGCGCGCGCCAACGCTGGCACCAGCTTTACGGCTCGGCGCGCAGCCTGGCGATCGCCGAGGCGGTGGAGTCCGATCCGCGGCCCTACCTGGTCATCGCACGTGACGCGCGCGAGCTGGACCAGTTACGCGCGGAGCTCGGCTTCTTCCTCGGCGGATCGCGTTCGATCCATGTGCTGCCCGACTGGGAAGTGCTGCCCTACGACGTGTTCTCGCCGCACCCGGACATCATCTCCGAGCGACTGGCCGCGCTGGCCGAACTGCCGCGCCTGAAGTCGGCCGTGTTGCTGGCCGCGGCGGACACGCTGGGACAGCGGCTCGCGCCGCGCGGCTATGTCGATGGCCGCACCTTCAATCTGGCGGTGGGCGATCGCCTGCCGCTCGAACCGCTGCGCGCGCGCCTGGTCGAGAGCGGTTATGCCTCGGTGCACCAGGTGACCGCGCCCGGTGAATTCGCGTTGCGTGGCTCGTTGTTCGACGTGTACCCCATGGGCACGAGCACACCGTTGCGCGTGGACCTGTTCGACGACGAGATCGAGGCCATCCGTGAGTTCGATCCGGAGTCGCAGCGCTCCGGCGCTTCGTTGAAACAGGTGCGCTTGCTGCCGGGGCGCGAGCTGCCGCTGGATGCGGACTCGGTCAAGGCGTTCCGGCTGCGGTACCGCAAACGCTTCGAAGGCGATCCCACGCGCAGCGTGATCTATCGCGGAGTCAGCGACGGGCTCGCGCCGCCCGGCATCGAGTTCTACCTGCCGCTGTTCTTCGACAGCACGGACACGCTGCTCGACTATCTGCCGGCGGAGACCGTGGTGTGCGCGGCCACGGACATCAGTGGCGCAGTGGAGCGCGCCGCGTCGGTGGTGGCCGAACGCTTCGAAGAACGGCGCCACGACATCGAGCGCCCGGTGCTTGCACCCGACGAGCTGTATCTCACGCCCGCGGAGCTCGAGTCGCGACTCGATGCGTTCACGCGCATCGACTACGAGAGTTTCAAGGTCGAGGAACCGGCCCATTCCGATGGACGAGGGGGCTACAACTTTTCCACGGCCGCGCCGCAGGAATGGCGCGTCGACCTGCGCGCCGAGAAACCGCTGGCGCCGCTGGCCGGCTTCGTACAGACCTTCCCCGGACGCGTTTTGCTGGCCGCGGATTCCGCCGGCCGGCGCGAAGTACTGCTCGAAATGCTACGCGCCACCGGGCTCACGCCGGCCGCCGCCGCGGGCTGGCACGAGTTCGTCGATGGCAATGCGCACTTCTCCATCACCATCGCGCCGGAGATGGCGGGACTCAACATCGTCACGCCGCCGATCGCGGTGCTGGGCGAGGCGCAACTCTTCGGGCAGCGCGCGCGCCAGGAGCGCCGCCGGCGCCGCGCCGCCTCGGACCCCCAGGCCATCCTGCGCGACCTCACCACTCTCGGCCCGGGTTCGCCCGTGGTGCACGAAGAATATGGAGTCGGCCGCTACGTCGGGCTGCAGGTCATGCAGGTGGCCGGGCAGGACGGCGAGTTCGTGGTGATCGAATACGCCGGCGGGGACAAGCTGTACGTGCCGGTGCAGCAGCTGCACCTGGTGTCGCGCTACTCGGGCGCGGCGCCCGAAAGTGCGCCGCTGCACAAGCTGGGCACGGACCAATGGGCCCGGGCGCGCAAGCGCGCGGCCGACAAGATCCGCGACGTGGCCGCCGAGCTGCTCGACCTGTACGCGCAGCGCCAGGCGAAACGCGGCCCGTCGCTGCCCTCGAAGGAGCTCGAGTACCAGGCCTTCGCCAGCAGCTTCCCGTTCGAGGAAACCGCCGACCAGGCCGAGGCCATCCGCCAGGTCATGCAGGACCTGCAGAACGAAAAACCCATGGACCGCGTGGTGTGCGGCGACGTGGGTTTCGGCAAGACCGAGGTCGCGATGCGCGCGGCCTTCATCGCCGCACAGGCCGGCAAGCAGGTGGCGGTGCTGGTGCCCACCACCCTGCTGGCGGAGCAGCACACCAACAACTTCCGCGACCGCTTCGCCGATTGGCCGGTTCGTATCGAAACCCTGTCACGTTTTCGCAGCGGCAAGGAATCAAACGCGGTGCTCGAGGGCATCGAGAAAGGCACCGTCGACATCGTCATCGCCACGCATCGGCTGCTGCACGCCAACGTGCGCTTCAAGGACCTCGGGCTGATCATCGTCGACGAGGAGCACCGCTTCGGCGTGCGCGACAAGGAACGCCTGAAGACCTTGCGTGCCGAAGTCCACGTGCTGACGCTCACCGCCACGCCGATTCCGCGCACCCTGAACATGGCGCTCGGCGGCCTGCGCGACCTGTCGCTGATCACCACGCCGCCGGCCGAGCGGCTGGCCATCAAGACCTTCGTGACCGAGTGGCACGCGCCGACGCTGCGCGAAGCCGCCATGCGCGAGTTCCGCCGCGGCGGCCAGGTGTACTTCGTGCACAACGTGGTCGAAACCATCGACAAGACCGCGGCGGAGATCGCCAGGCTGATTCCCGAGGCCGAAGTGCGCGTGGGCCATGGCCAGATGCGCGAGCGCGATCTCGAGCAGCTTATGGTGGATTTCTACCATCGGCGCTTCAACCTGCTGGTGTGCACCACGATTATCGAGAGCGGCATCGACGTGCCCACGGCCAACACCATCATGATCGACCGCGCGGACCGGCTGGGCCTCGCGCAGCTGCACCAGCTGCGCGGCCGTGTCGGTCGTTCGCACCACCGCGCCTATGCCTACCTGCTCACGCCGAACCGCAAGGCGTTGTCGCAGGACGCGCTCAAGCGCCTCGAGGCGATCGAGTCGATGGAGGAGCTGGGCGCCGGCTTCGTGCTGGCGACGCACGACCTCGAGATCCGCGGCGCCGGCGAGTTGTTAGGCGAGTCGCAGAGCGGCGAGCTCACCGAGGTCGGCCTCACGCTGTACCTGGACATGCTGGAACAGGCCGTCAAGGCGTTGAAGGAAGGCCGTGAGCCGGTGCTCGACCGGCCGCTGGCCGCCACCGCGGAAGTCGAGCTGCGCCTGCCGGCGCTGCTGCCCGAGAGCTACGTGGCCGACGTGCCCGTGCGCCTGGCCATGTACAAGCGCCTGGCGGCCGCGCCCGACAATGCGGCCATCGATGGGTTGACCGAGGAAGTCGTCGACCGCTTCGGCCCGCTGCCGCCGCCCGCCACCAACCTGCTGCGCGTCGCCAGGCTCAAATTGCAGGCCCGCGCAATCGGAATCCGCCGCCTCGACCTGGGCCCGCAGGGTGGTTATGCGCTGTTCGAGGAGGCGAACCAGGTGGACCCGAAGGCGGTCATACGCCTGGTGCAACACCCCGACCGCGACTACCGGCTCGAAGGCGCGCTCAAGCTGCGCATATCGGTGGAGACCGACGATGACGCCGGCCGCTTCGAATTCGCCGAGAAATTCCTCGCCGAGCTGCGGGGCGGCGGCGGCGGCAGGAGCTCGACCCCCAAGGCCGCCGCCAGTGTGTCGGCACGCAAACCCTCGTGACGCAGCGGCTATACTTTCGCCCCATGAAGCTGCTCGCCGTGCTGGCGCTGGCGTTGACCGGCGTCGTTGCCTCCCTGCCCGTCGCCCGGGCACAAAACGCCGGTTCGCCGACCGTCTACAACATCGAGATCGTGGTCTTCCGCAACCAGAGCGGCGCCGGCGGTCCCGAGGACTGGGGCGCCCGGTCGGTGGCGCGCGGCCCGGAAACCCCGGACTCGCCGGTGACCGGCCATTTCGTGCGCTCGATCCCCTCGTCGCAGTACCAGCTCAACGCCGTCGCGGCCCGCCTGCAGAACACGACTAACTATCCCCCGATCGCGCACTTCGCCTGGCAGCAGACCGCGAGCTCGTGGGGTTCGCGCGCCGGGTTCACGATCGCCAAGCTGGCCGGCAACGTACCTGGACTGTCGGGCACCATCTACCTCGAGCGCGGCAGTTACCTGCACCTCGGCATGGCACTGAGTTACCAGTCCTCGAACCTGCCCGCGGGCCTGTCCGCCGCGCCGGGCCAGTTGTTCAACATGAACGAGTTGCGTCGCGTGAAGTTCGACCAGTTGAACTACTTCGACCACCCGGCGTTCGGCGTGATCGCGCTGGTGACGCCGGCGAACCGCTCGACCGGGGGCCGTTGATCAGCGGAAGTCTTGTTCTTCCGCGACGATGATCCGGTTCCTGCCCTGTTCCTTGGCGCGCCCCACGGCCGCTTCCACCGCACGCAGGTAACCCTCGGCCGAGTGTTCCGGACGCGCGACCTGCACGGCCACGCCGCCGCTCACGGTCACATATTTCTGCGTGGATCGCGGGTGGTGGATCTGCTGCTCGCGCACACGGTGCGCGACCGTGGTGGCGTGCTGGATCACGTGGTCGGCCGGCGTGCCATGCATCAACACGATGACGCTGGCGCCTTCCCAGCGGCCGACGATGTCGGTGCCGCGACGGAACGACCCGGAAATGGCACGCGCCACGCGTTTGACCACCGCGTCGCCGCCGGTGCGGTCGAAGATCTCGTTGTAAGGGCCGAGCTGGTCGATGTCGAACAGCAGCAGCGCGATGTCGGTCTTGTCGCGTTGCGCCAGCGCGAAGTCGCGCTTGAGCACGTCCTCGAAATAGAAGCGCGAGGCGAGACCGGTGAGCCGGTCTTCCCGCACCCAGTTCGGCAGCCCGCGGATACCGGAGGACTCGGCTGCCTGCTTCTGGCGTGTTCCGCCCTCGCGGTGGTAGCCGATGAAGTGCGTCACTTGCCCGTTCGAATCCTTGAGCGGGTTGATCTGCATTTCGTTGACGATCACGGTGCCGTCCTTGCGGACATTGCGCAGCAGCGCGCGCGCCGGCTCGGAGTGACGCAGCGCGTCGCGCAGGGTATCCAGCTCCGGCTGGTCGCGATCGTCGCCCTGCAGGAAGCGCAGATTCTTGCCGACCAGCTCGTTCACTTCGTAACCCGTGAGCCGGCAGAAGGCGGGGTTGGCATAGACCACCAGGCGATCGCCCGTGGCCTCGCAGATGACGACGCCGTCCGGGGCCACGTCGAGCGCGCCGCGCAGGAATTCGTCCTTGAAGCCGTTCATGCGTTGCCCGCCGTGAGGCTGAGCTTGGGTGCGGCGGTCGAACGCGCCAGCATTTCCTGACTGGCACGCCAGGCATCACCGGCCACCAGTTGCTCGCGCTCGGGCGCGGCCTTGCCACGCATGCGCACCAGGCGCAGGTGCGAGCTCGGCTGTGTCTCCCAGCGAAGCCGGTCGAGTAGTTGGGCCACCGACGCGCGGTCGTTGCACACCGGCAGCACGTCGCAGCCGGCATCGAGCGCCGCCGAGGCGCGCGCCACGATGTCGCCGTATTCGGCGGCGCCACCCATGGAAAGATCGTCGGTGAAGATGGCGCCTTCGAAACGCAGTTCTTCGCGTAGCGCGTTCTGCACCCAGCGGCGCGACAGGCTCGCCGGCTCGGGCGCCACGGCCGGGAACAACACGTGCGCGACCATGACTCCGGGCAGCCCGTTGGCGACCAGGCGGCGGTACGGCAGCAGGTCGTCGCCGAGTTCGTTCCAGCCGAGTCTATCCACTGGCAATGACTTGTGCGAATCGGCGATCACGGCGCCGTGACCGGGAAAATGTTTGGCGGTAGCCGCCATGCCGGCGTCCTTCATGCCCGCCATGTAGGCCAGCGCGAGCTCCGCCACCGCGGCGGGCTTGGCGTGGAACGCGCGGTCGCCGATGACTTCACTGACGCCGTAGTCGAGATCCACGCAGGGCGCGAAGGAAAGATCGACGCCATGCGCGCGCAGTTCCGCGGCCATGAGCCAGCCCATGGAACGGGCCAGCTGCAGACCTTGTTTGGCGTCGAGGTCATAGGCATGACCGATGCGCCGCGGCGGTGGCAACAGCGAGAACTCGGGACGGAAGCGCTGCACGCGCCCACCCTCCTGGTCGACGGCCACGATCAACGCCGGGTTGCGCACCGCGTGGATGTCGGCGACCAGCTTGCGCAATTGATCCGGGGAGGCGTAGTTGCGCGTGAACAGGATGACGCTGCCCACGAGCGGATGGCGCAGGACCTCGCGGTCCTCGGGCGTGAGCTCGAGGCCGGCGACATCGACCATCAATGGGCCCAAAGTCACGACAACTACCTTTCCAGGACCGCCACGGACTCCACGTGGGTGGTGTGCGGGAACATATCAAGTACACCGGCGGCAAGTAAGCGGAAGCCATGGGCCTGGGTCAGCAGGCCCAGGTCCCGCGCAAGCGAGCCCGTGTGGCAGGAGATATACACCACCCTGTGCGGCGCAAGATGTGCGACGGCGCTCAAAACCTCGCGCGCGCCCACCCGGGGAGGGTCTAACAGGACCTTGTCATACCCCCCTCGCAGCCAGGGAATGGCCTTATCCGGCTCGACCGACAGGTCGGCCACGTGGAAGGTGGCGTTTTCGATGCCGTTGCGCCGGGCATTGGCCCGCGCCCTTTCGATCAGGCCGGCCTCGCCTTCCACGCCAATTACCGCGGCCGCCCGCCGCGCCAGGGGCAGCGTGAAATTGCCCAGTCCGCAGTACAGGTCCAGTACCCGGTCGGTGGGCCGGACCTCCAGTAGTTCGATCGCGCGGGCCACCATGCGCGCATTGATGGCGGCATTGACCTGCACGAAGTCGGTGGCCACGAAATCGAGCCTGAGGTCGAACTCGTCGAGGCGGTAGTGCAGGTCCACGGGGCCCGGGGTCAGCGGCGCGATGGTGTCCAGCCCGCCGGGCTGCAACAGGATGCGCAGGCCGTGTTCGCGCTCGAAGGCGCGCAGCGCCTCGAGATCGGCTTCGGGCAGCGGGTCCAGCACCCGCACCACCAGCACGTGCTCGCCGTCGGACAGCGACACCTCGACCTGCGGAATGCTTTCACGGCGCTGCATGCCGGTGAATAGCTCACCCAACTTCCCGACCAGCGAGGCCACCGGCTCGGCCAGCACTTCGCAACGCGTGACGTCGGCGACGTACTTGCCCTGCTTCTCGCGGAAGCCGACCAGGCTGCGTCCCTTCTTCGCCACGTAACGCGACGACAGCCGCGCGCGTCGCCGGTAGTTCCAGGTGGGACCTAACAAGGGCGGCAACCAGGTGTCGGGAGCGACGTGCCCGATGCGTTCCAGGTTGTCGGCCAGCTCCTTCTGTTTGGCCTCTAGCTGCGCCATCGGGTCGAGGTGCTGCAGGGCGCAACCACCGCATACGCCGAAGTGCGCGCAGCGCGGCGCCACGCGTTGCGGCGAAGCCTCGAGCACTTCGACCAGCGTGGCCTCGTCGTGGCTCTTGTGGAAACTGGCGCGCCGGAAACTCACGCGTTCGCCGGGCAAGGCACCCGTGACGAACACCGTCTTGCCGGAAGCTTCGCCGCCACGGACCACGCCCTCGCCCTCGTGCGTCAGGTCCGCCACCACGCCGGTTTCGAGCGCCGCGTTCGCGGCGCGCACCGCCCTGCTCAAGTTGCGCCCCCGGGAGCGCTCCATGCAGCGAGGAATTCGTCGAAGTGCGGTAGTTTGGCATCGGTGAGCCAGGCGCGGGTGCGCGCCAGCTCTTCGGCGAGGCCGGCGTCGTCGAGCCGGCCGCGCATGTGCTGGAAGCGTAGATAGATGAGCCAGGTGTTGACCACGTCCGTCTCGCAGTAGCGGCGGATGCGCGTGAGCTCGCCACGCTGGTAGGCGTCCCAGACCTGCGAGCCATCGAAGCCGAGCTTGCCCGGGTAACCCAGCAGCACGGCGGTATCCGAGAGCGACGCCCGCGCGCGGTTCTGGTAGCCCGACAACACGTCCATGAGGTCGAGGTGCCGCCAGTGGAAGCGCCCGAGGTAGTTGTTGTAGCGGAAGGCCGTGTCCTCGTCGCCGGTTTCCCAGTAGCGCGGCGCGGCCACCTGGTGGCGCAGCGCGCGGTAGTGCAGCACCGGCAGGTCGAAGCCACCGCCGTTCCAGCTCACGAGCTCGGGGGTGTACTTCTCGAGGCCATCGAAAAAGCGCAGCACCAGCTCACGTTCGGGCGCGGACTCCTCGCCCAGGCTCCATACGCGGAACCCCTCGCGCGAGCGGAACGCGCAGGAAATCGCCACGATGCGCTGCTGCGTATGCGGCAGGAAATCGCTGCCGGACTCCTGGCGCGCGCGCGCCTGCAGGGCCTTGCCGACCTCGTCGTCGGACAGGCCTTCGAGGCCATACAGCCGCCGGCCGAATTCCACGTCCGGAACGGTTTCGATGTCGAAGACCAGCGTGTTCATCGCGCCTTCCGCGGGCGCTTCACCTTTGCCCTGACCTTGGCCGTGGCGCGCGCGAGCCGCGCCCTGGTCCGTTTGGAAGGGGCCGCGGTCTCCAGCACGGCCACCGCGACGATGAGCCCGGCCTCGTCGGTGAGCGTGACGTGGCCGTTGCCTATCCCCAGCTTCCGGCGCACCTTCTCGCCGCGCGGCGAATACACCACCTCGGGCCGGCCCCAGGCGTTTTGCACCACGCCCACGTCGCGGATCCAGATGCCGTGCGCGAAGCCCGTGCCCATGGCCTTGACGATGGCCTCCTTGGCGGCGAAACGCATCGCGAGAAACCGCTCGGTTCGCTTGGTTTTCGAGAGCTGCGCCCGCTCGGCGGGCATCAGCAGGCGCTCGACGAAATGCTCGCCGTACTTCGCATATACCTTCTTGATGCGCGCGGCCTCGAGCACGTCGACGCCGATGCCGAAGATCATCGTCGCGCCTCTTGCATCAGGGTCTTCATGTCGCGCACGGCTGTTTCGAGACCGACAAAAATCGCGCGGCCGATGATGCAGTGGCCGATATTGAGCTCGACGATCTCCGCGATCGCCGCCACCGGCGTCACGTTGTTGTAGGTGAGACCATGACCGGCATGCACCTCGAGGCCGAGATTGGCGGCGCGTTTGGCCGCGGTGGACAGCCGCTCGAGCTCGCGCGCCTGCGCGGAGCCCAGCGCGTCCGCATAGGTGCCGGTGTGCAACTCGATGACCGGCGCGCCGCTGCGCTTGGCGGCTTCGATCTGCGCCAGGTCCGGCGCGATGAACAGCGCCACGCGGATGCCCGCGGCGGACAGTTTCTTCACGGCCGCGGTGACGCGTTCGAGATCACCGGCGACTTCGAGCCCGCCCTCGGTGGTGATCTCCTGGCGCTTCTCGGGCACCAGGCAGCAGTCCTGCGGGCGTACGCCGACGGCGATGTCGAGCATCTCCGGGGTCATGCCCATCTCGAGGTTCATGCGCGTCTGCAACAGCGGCCGCAGGGCATGCACGTCGCGGTCCTGGATATGCCGCCGGTCTTCGCGCAGGTGCAGCGTGATGTTGTCGGCGCCGGCCTGCTCGGCCAGCAGCGCCGCGTGCACCGGGTCGGGGTACGGCGCGCGGCGCGCCTGGCGCACCGTGGCCACGTGATCGATGTTGATGCCCAGTTCGATGCGGGTCGACGTCATGGACTTCCTCTGCGCGCCATCGAACGCGCCACGGTGCGCGTGCGAAGTTCGCGGCCTTCGAGACAGTGATCCAGCGCCTGGCGCAACACCCGGCGGGCGACGTCGAGTGATTCGCCGTCCGCCAGCTGTTCCTGCTGCAGCGCCAGCAGGCAGCGGCCCGAATAGGCGCCGGGTGAATCCTCGCGCACTTCCGCCAGGCCCTCGCCCACGTGGAAGCGGTAGTAAGTGCCGGCCTCGACGTCGAACTCCAGGCCATAACCCAGCGACGCGAGCAGGCGTTTTTCGAACACGCGCAGCGTCGGCTCCGCGCCGACATCTCCCGCCAGGCTGCGCAACGCCGCGGCGTAGTCGTCGAACAACTGCGGCTGCGGATCGTGGCGCGTGGTCAGGTTGATGATGAGCTCGTTGAGGTAGAAGCCGGACATCACCTGCCGCGAAGGCAAGGCGCTCAACTCGCCATTCGGCTCGGCGCCGGTGAGTTGCGCCGCGTCGCCGCGCCCGGTCCACGACACCAGCAGCGGCCGGAACGGCATCAGCAGCGGCGCCAGTTTCGATTTGGGTCCGCGCGCGCCGCGCGCGAACAGCGTGATGCGCCCGTGCGCCACGCTGAACACATCGAGGATACGGCTGGTGTCGCGGTACTCACGGCTGTGCAGCACGTAGGCCGGTTCGAGCGTGATGCGTTCGCGCGGCGCGCTCATTCCAGCCCCAGTTGCGCCAGGGCGCGCGCATCGTCGGCCCAGTCTTCGCGCACCTTCACCCAGAGATTGAGATGCAGGCGCCGGCCAAGGCGGACGTTCAATTCCTCGCGCGCCTTCTGCCCGATGCGCTTGAGCCGCGAACCCTTGGCGCCGATCACGATGGGCTTCTGGCCGGCGCGATCCACCCAGATGACGGCATGCACCACCAGCTGCTCGTCCAGCTCTTCGAGCTTCTCGATCTCGACCGCGATGCCGTACGGCAGCTCCTCCACCAGTTCCATGGTGAGCTTCTCGCGCACGGTCTCGGCGATCGTGAACTCGATGCCGCGGTCGGTGCGCTGGTCCTCGGGGAAGAGTTGAGGCGACTCGGGCAGTCGCGCGCCGATCACCTCGATGAGGCGTTCGACATTCACGCCCTTCTCCGCCGACACCGGCACGATGTCGAGGAACGAGTGACGCGCCGCGAGCTCGGCGGTGAACGGCAGTAGTTTGTCCTTCTGCGGGACCTTGTCGACCTTGTTGATGACGGCGATGCACTCGCGGCCGCTGTCCTTGATGCGCCGGAGCACCGCCTCGTCTTCCTCGCCGAAGCGCAGCGCTTCGACCACGAATACCACCAGGTCGGCGTCCGCCAGCGCCGCGGCGGCGGTGCGATTCATGGCGCGATTCAACGCCCGGCGTTCACCCAGGTGCAGTCCGGGCGTATCGACGAACGCCAGCTGCACGCCGGGACGATTGAGCACGCCCAGCACGCGATGGCGCGTGGTCTGCGGGCGCGACGTGACGATCGACACCTTCTCGCCGACCAGCGCATTGAGCAGGGTCGACTTGCCGACATTCGGCCGGCCCACAAGGGCTGCGAAACCGGCGCGGAATACGCTTTCTTCAGACATGTGAATCCAGGGCCTCGAGTGCCGCCTGCGCCGCCACCTGCTCGGCGCGCCGGCGGCTCGGCCCCTCGCCTTCGGTCTCGAGCCTGGCATGTGGCACGGCGCAGGAGACCAGGAAAGTCTGCGCGTGCGGTTCGCCGGTAGTGCGTTTCACCGTGTACACCGGCAGTTGCCATCCGTTGGCCTGCAGGAGTTCCTGCAGGCGCGTCTTCGCATCCTTGAGTGTCGAGGGTTCGGGCAGCGCCGCGATGCGCGCTTCGAACAGGGGCCCGAGCTTCGCGCGCACACTGTCGAGCCCGCCGTCGAGATACAACGCGCCGCACAGCGCCTCGAAGGCATCCGCGAGGATGGACTGGCGGCGGAAGCCGCCGGTCTTCAGTTCGCCCGATCCCAGCAGCAGCAGTTCGCCGAGCTGCATCGCCTGGGCGATCCCGGCCAGCGGTTCCTCGCTCACCAGCCGCGCCCGCAGCCGCGAAAGATCGCCTTCGCTGGCGTTGGGGAATTCACGGTACAGGCGTTCGGAGAGCAGCAGGTTGAGCACCGAATCGCCGAGGAATTCCAGCCGTTCGTTGTTGGCACCCTCGGCGCTGCGGTGCGTGAGCGCAACCACGAACAAGGCCAGGTCGCGCGGCTCATAGCCGAGCCGCGCGGCGAGCAATTGCGCCTGGGCTGCAGGCGTCGCGCTCATGGTTTACGCATTTATTCGATGGCTACCGTCTTCTTGAAAGACATCAGCAGCCCGAGGTTGCCGAACAGCGGCGCGGTTTCCTCGTATTCGGCGGTCATCGACCAGCCGCTGTCGTTTTTCGTCACGATGACGTCTTCGGCGTTCACCGCCTCGACGTAACCAGTGTCGAAGCGTCGCTCCAGCGCACGCGTGATGGCCTTCGCATCGAGCGTCTCGTCGCTCTTGAGCTGCGACGCCGTCTCTTTCATGGCGGACACGAGCTTGTAGTAGCCGAGGTACTCCGGAGTCACGCGGATCGCGCCGTACAGCACGATCGCCACGGGGACCAGCAGGAATATCCAGCCGATCATCGTCACACCACGTTGTCTACGCATTTGAACTCCCAGGTTTCATTCGATGCCCTGACCAATGCGGCTCCAGTTGACCACCCTGGAGCGTTGCAGGTCGAAATTGAACCAGATTCGCGTGGCCTTGCCGACCAGATTCTCGTCCGGCACCAGGCCCCAGGCACGACTGTCTTCGCTGTTGTCGCGGTTGTCGCCGATCATCACGTAGTGCCCGGCGGGCACGACGTCGAACACATAGTCGCCGCGGTCGCGATTGCCCTCGCCCTGCGATTCCTCGCAGATCCAGCCGCCGATGTCGTGCGCGACCTGCTTGCGGTCGCAGGCCGGCAGCGGATCGGGATTGCCCGAGAAGGCGAAGCCGCGCGCGCCTAACAGCCCGTGCGGCGAGTGGCAGGACATGAGCTGGTGGGTATGCGTGCCGACGGTCTCGGTGGCGAGTCGCAGGCCGGTGTAGCAACCGTCGTTGTAGCGGCCCTTGTCCACCTGCGCGACGGTTTCGCCGTTGATGATCAGGTGATCGTCGCGCACTTCGATGCGGTCACCCGGCAGGCCCACCAGGCGCTTGATGTAGTTGACGCTGGGGTTCGGTGGATAGCGGAACACCACCACATCACCACGGTGCGGCGCGCCGGTGTCGAGGAATTTCTGGTTGAGCACCGGCATGCGCAGGCCGTAGGCGTACTTGTTCACCACGATGAAGTCGCCGTCGAGCAGCGTGGGCATCATCGAGTCGGAGGGAATCCGGAACGGCTCGAAGATGAAGGCACGCACCAGCAACACGATGGCGGCCACCGGGAAGAAGCTGCGCGCATAGTCGACGGTACCCGGCTCACCGAGCGCCACCGGCGGCTTCGCCGCGGCAGCCGCGGCGTCGCGCCTCGGGCGGAACACCCAGTGGTCCAGTCCCCAGACCACCCCGGTGGCGAGGGACAGCAGGAACAGCACCAGGCTGAAGTCCAGGGTCTCGGCGCGGATCATGCGCACGATGGGCGCGATCACGAACACCGGCAGCACGAAGTACGCGGCACGCAGCAGCGGCGGATCCGGCACCTCGGTGGAGCCCGCGGCGATCTGCCGGCGCGGCGCGAAGAACCAGCTGTCGATGGCCAGCCACAATCCCAGCGGCAGCGACACCAGCGAGAGCGGCACGGCCACTTCCCCGGCCCAGTCGAACACCGCCTTGACGCCGATGCTGAGCACCGCCGCGATCAATACGAACGGCAGCAGGTTGCTCGCCACGCGCGTGTACAGCGGACCGGGCGCGGGCTCACCCTCGGGGGTGCGCGGACGCTTGGGCTCGAGCACCCACTTGTCGTAGGCGTACACCAGCACGACCGGCACGGCCAGCCACGTGAGGATGAGGATCAGCAACTGGAGGAGTGTTTGCACGGAACCGCCTGGCGCCTTCTTCTGATTACTTCTTTCCGACCTTCAGCACGGCGAGGAACGCTTCCTGGGGGATTTCCACCTGGCCCAGCTGTTTCATGCGTTTCTTGCCCTCTTTCTGCTTCTCGAGCAGTTTCTTCTTGCGCGAGATGTCGCCGCCGTAACACTTCGCCAGCACGTTCTTGCGCAGCGCCTTCACGGTCGCGCGGGCGATGATATGGCTGCCGATGGCGGCCTGCACGGCCACCTCGAACATCTGCCGCGGGATCAGCTCCTGCATCTTGTCGACCAGGTCGCGACCGCGGTCGTAGGCCGAGTCCTTGTGGACGATCAGCGCCAGCGCGTCGACCTTGTCGCCGTTGATCAGCACGTCCAGTTTGACCAGCGGCGCCGCCTGGAAATGGCTGAAGTCGTAGTCGAACGAGGCGTATCCGCGGCTGGTCGACTTGAGCCGGTCGAAGAAATCGAGCACCACTTCGGCCAGCGGCAGCTCGTACTGCAACGACACCTGGGTACCCAGGTAGAGCATCTTCTTCTGCACGCCGCGTTTGTCGGCGCACAGCTGCAGCACGCCGCCCACGTGATCCGGCGGCACCAGGATGTTCGCGATGATGATCGGCTCGCGCAGCTCCTCGATCTTGTCGACCGGCGGTAGTTTGGCCGGGTTGTCGACATTGCGCGTTTCGCCGTCGGTGGTGACGACCTCGTAGATCACGGTCGGGGCGCTGGTGATCAGCTCGATCTGGTACTCGCGCTCGAGACGCTCCTGCACGATGTCCATGTGCAGCAGGCCCAGGAAGCCGACGCGGAAGCCAAAGCCGAGCGCCGTGGACACCTCGGGCTCGTAGTGCAGCGCCGAGTCGTTGAGCCGCAGCTTCGACAACGCGTCGCGGAACTTGTCGTAGTCGTCCGCGACGATCGGGAACATGCCGGCGAACACGCGCGGCTGCACCTGCTTGAAACCGGGCAGCGGTTCGGCCGCCTGCTGGCGCTCGAGGGTGATGGTGTCGCCAACGGGCGCGCCATCGATCTCCTTGATGCCGGCGATCACGAATCCCACGTCGCCGGGACCCAGGTCGCGCGACGCCACGGACTTGGGCGTGAAGCGACCCAGCTTGTCGACGTTGAACGCGCGACCCGTGGACATGACGCGCATCTTGTCGTTGACCTTGATCGTGCCGTTGACGATGCGCACCAGCGTGACGACACCAACGTAGTTGTCGAACCACGAGTCGACGATCAGCGCCTGCAGCGGCGCCGCCGGATCACCCTTGGGCGCCGGAATGCGTTCGATGAGCTGTTCGATCAGGGCTTCGACGCCCTCGCCGGTCTTGCCCGACACCTTGAGCGCATCGTCGGCCGGGATGCCGATGACGGCTTCGATTTCCTTGATGACGCGGTCGGGATCGGCCGACGGCAGGTCGATCTTGTTGATGACCGGCACGACCTCGAGCCCGAGCTCGGTGGCGGTGTAGCAATTGGCGACGCTCTGCGCCTCGACACCCTGCG
>Ga0164241_10002142_pt1 | contig 22073 bp, 28 predicted proteins | sample OricomyardsoilBY_FD_108780 | JGI IMG/M metagenome (GOLD analysis project Ga0164241, IMG submission 108780) | Backyard soil microbial communities from Emeryville, California, USA - Original compost - Back yard soil (BY) | ecosystem: Environmental > Terrestrial > Soil > Unclassified | place: USA... | reverse complement strand
TGATGCGCGTCCTGCGCGACCGCGGCCTGGCCGTCTCCGAGCGCCGCGGCACCGCGCACGCCTGGTCGGCGACGCCGCTCGGCGAGGCGGCGCTTGCCACGCTCGAGCGCACCGGCGAGCCGGAGTGGCTGGCATGAGGCGCTCCGACCGCCGGTCCCGCTTCGGAGCCTCGTCGACGCGGACGAGCCGCCGCGCCGCGGGCGATGCGGCCGACGGCTGCGCGACCACCGGCTGCGCCCGGTCGGCGCCCCTGCGCCCGGCGGTCGACCCCTGGCCGCTGCGGGTGAACCACCGCTGGCGGCACCGCCGCGCGAGCTTCGCGCGCTGGCGCCGCTGAGCGCGCTCCGTACCCTGGGGGGATGGACAAGCGCGCGCTCGGCCGTACCGGCATGCAGGTCAGCCCCCTCTGCCTCGGGGCGATGATGTTCGGAGCGTGGGGCAACCCGGATCACGACGAGTCGATCCGGATCGTCCACGCGGCGCTCGACGCCGGGATCAACTTCGTCGACACCGCCGACGTCTACTCGGCCGGCGAGTCGGAGGAGATCGTCGGCAAGGCGCTCGCCGGCGGCCGCCGCGACGGCGTCATCCTGGCCACGAAGGTCCACGGCTCGATGGGCGACGACCCCAACCGCTTCGGCAACTCGCGCCGCTGGATCACGAAGGCGTGCGACGAGAGCCTGCGCCGGCTGCAGACCGACTGGATCGACCTCTACCAGATCCACCGTCCCGAGCCGGACACCGACGTCGACGAGACGCTCGGCGCGCTCACCGACCTCGTGCGGGCCGGCAAGATCCGCGCGTTCGGCTCCTCGACGTTCCTGCCGTCCTCGATCGTCGAGGCCCAGTGGACCGCCGAGCGCCGCGGGCGCGAGCGGTTCGTCTGCGAGCAGCCGCCGTACTCGATCTTCGTGCGGGCGGGCGAGGCCGACGTGCTGCCGACCTGCCAGCGCTACGGCATGGCCGTGATCCCGTGGAGCCCGCTCGCCGGCGGCTGGCTGACCGGCCGCTACCGCAAGGGCGTCGAGCCGCCGACGTCGTCGCGCGCCGGCCGCATGCCGCGCCGCTACGACCTGTCGCTGCCCGAGACGCAGGCGAAGCTCGAGGCGGCCGAGAAGCTCGCGCTGCTCGCCGAGGAGGCCGGCATGTCGCTGATCCACCTGGCGCTCGGCTTCACGCTCGCCCACCCGGCGATCACGGCGCCGATCATCGGCCCGCGGACGATGGAGCAGCTCGAGAGCCAGCTCGGCGCCGCCGACGTGACGCTCAGCGCCGAGGTCCTCGACCGCATCGACGAGATCGTCCCGCCCGGCGTCACGCTGCAGGCGATGGACAACGGCTACGTGCCGCCGGAGATCGCCGACCCGGCGCTCCGCCGGCGCTGACCCGGCAGCCATTTCGCAACCCTCCCAGGCTCACCCGCACCCCTCCTCCGCGGATCCTGGAGGCATGCCCAACCCGCCCGAGCGTCGCGACCTGAGGATCATGCGCCGCTCGGGCGCGACGCTTGCCGACGACGCGCTCGTGGATCTCGTCGTCGCCGCCGTCCGCGCGGAGGCGCACACGCTGCGCGCGGACGGCTCCTACCGCCGTCGCGGTTTCCGCAGCCCGTCGTCCGCCGACCTCGACGCCCGCACCGCCGCCGCGCTCGCGGGCGTCGCGGAGGCGTTCGGCGAGGCGGCGCGCCGCTACGCCGCCTGACCCGCCGCGATCAGTGGGGGCGGCAGGCGACCGAGTCGTCGTACTTCATGACCTGGCCGCTGGCGTAGTTGATCTCCACGTGGTAGCTCCACTTGTGCGACGGTCCGCAGTAGGTGGTGGCGATCCAGTCGCCGCGGCCGGCCGAGACGTCGAGGCTCACGAGCGCCAGCGGGATCCCGGCGACGATCTGCAGGTTCTTGGGGATCACTGCGTGGAGCTTGTAGGACCACTTCCCGCCGAGCTTCGTGATCGTGGCGGGCACCGGCGCCTGGACGCGGGCGGGGTTGTCGAGCACCGTGTAGAAGAAGACCTTCGAGGCGCCGCCGTTGACGACCGTGATGCGGGGGTGGCTCCAGACGGTGTCGGCGCGCGCGAGGCCGCTGCCCGAGCCCATGATCGACTCCTTCGGGCAGGCGTTGGGGCCCTGCCGGGAGAGCGTCGACTCGCTGCACTGCTTGAACTTCCCGCCGTTGTACAGGCCGCCCTTCGGGAACCACACGTCGACGGAGTCGGCGATCTGCGGGTCCTCGTCGAGCGGCACGTCGAGCTTGACCTTCGTCTTGATCTTCACGCCCTGCGGCTTGGCCGGCGTGCCGGCCCGGTTCGGCGTGACCGTCGCCTCGACGGTCATCGAACGTGGCATCCCGCTGGTCTGGGCGAGCGCGACGGCGGCGATGGCGGCCGCGCAGAGCAGCGTGGCGAGCAGGGAGGCGAGGACCGTGGTGCGGCGTGACATGGGGCAACGGTACACGTAAACGTGTCTGAATTGGGGGTCTAGGCTGCGTCCGGTCATGACGCTCGCCGGCCTCGAAGCCGCCATCCGCGCCTCCTGGGGGCGTGACACCTCCGACGATCCGGACGAGTGGACGCCCGACTGGGCCTCGCGCGGGCAGTGCGCTCCGACCGCCCGCGTCCTGCGCGACTACCTCGGCGGCGAGATCCTGATCGCCGACGTGCTCCTCGGCGGCGAGCGCACGGTCGAGCGCCACGCCTGGAACCGGCTGCCCTCCGGCCTCGAGATCGACATCACGTCCTGCCAGTTCCTGCGCGGCGAGACGCTGGGCGTCCCGGAGGTCGCCGAGCCGACGCGCGAGACGGTCGCGACCGCGGCGATCCTGGCGGCCCGCGTCCGCGAGCGGCTCGCGGCGTGAGCGACCTCGCCGCCCGCGTGGCGGCCCAGCGCTGGTACCACGTCCTCGAGCTGCCGGGCGGGATCGTCACGCCCGGGGAGTACGACCTGCGCCCGGTCGCGCCGCGCCTCCCGTGGCCCGACCTCGCCGACGCGCGCTGCCTCGACGTCGGCAGCCGCGACGGCTTCTACGCGTTCGAGATGGAGCGCCGCGGCGCCGGCGAGGTCGTCTCGCTGGACATCGACGACCCCGCGCAGATCGACTTCTCGGTCTTCCCGCCCCCGCCGCCCGAGCTGGTCCAGCGCGAGCTCGACGACGGCAACGGGGCGTTCGCGCTCGCCTGGGACGCGCTCGGCTCGCACGTCCAGCGCCGCCACCAGTCGCTCTACGAGCTCGACGAGGACGAGGTCGGGCGCTTCGACGTCGCCGTGATCGGCACGCTGCTGCTGCACCTGCGCGACCCGATCGCCGCGCTGCGGGCGGTCCGCGGCGTCGCCGACGTGCTGCTGCTCAACGAGGCGGTCGCGCCCGCGCTCTCGGCGCTCAGCCGCCGCCCGCAGGCCGAGCTCGCCCCGGCGCACGGCCCGTACTGGTGGCTGGCGAACCCGGCGGGCCTGCGGAAGATGGTCGAGGCCGCGGGCTTCACGGTCCGCGCCGAGGGCCGGCCGTACCTGGTGCCGTGGGGCGCCGGGCACCGGCCGTCGCTGCGCAAGGTGCTCCGCGGCGGCCCGGCCCGCGAGCTCCCCCGCCGCGCGCTCGTACGCCGCGGCCAGCTGCACCACTGGCTCCTGGCCGACTGACCGCGCGCCGCGTCGTGCCGCACGCGGGGCGCCGCACGCGCCGGGCCACACCGCACGCCGCGCCGCGCCGCGCGCACCGCCTTGCGCCGCGCCGCCGATCATCTAGGCTGGCGGTGATGGGCAGGCGTGCGCTTCTCGCGCTGGTCCCGGCGCTCCTCGCGGTCGCGCCGCCGTCCGCCCCGGCCGCGCCCGCCCTGCCCGCCTTCGACTCCTGCTCGCAGCTGCTCGGCTACGCCCGGGACCACGCCGCGCAGATGGTCGACCGCGGCTTCGTGCCGACGATGCCGCCACGCCCGCTGCCGACGCCCGTCGTCGCGCCCCGGCCGGCCGATGACGCCGCCGCGGGCGGTGAGAAGACCACCGTCGCTCCGGTCGCCGCCTCGGCGCCGGCGGCCGCCGCCCCCGAATCCGCGACCGACGTCTCCGGCACCAACGTCCAGGAGGAGGGCGTCGACGAGCCGGACACGGTCAAGACGGACGGCAAGCTGATCTTCGCCGTCGCGCAGGGCGTGCTGCGGATCGTCGACGCGCGCGCCGCGACGCCGGCGCTCGTCGCCTCGCTTCCGCTCGCCGAGGGCGGCGGCCACGAGCTGCTGCTGCGCGGCGACCGCCTGCTCGTCCTCCAGAACGCGTACCTCGACGCCGGCCCCGTCGCGCGGCTGACCGAGGTCGACGTCAGCGACCCGGCGGCGCCGAGGGTCGTGCGCTCCGAGCGCGTCGACGGCAGCTACGTCACCGCGCGCCTGACCGGCGCGACGGCGCGGATCGTCGTCAGCTCGTCGGCCCGCGCGTTCGCCGCCGTCGCGCAGCGCAACGCGGCCGGGACGGTCGCCACCCCGAGCCCGCCGGGCACGTCGGTGTCGTCCGGCGCCCCGGTGCCCACGGTCGCGCCGGCGCCGGCGCCCGCGGCGCTCGACGACCAGGCCGCGCTCGTCCGCGAGCAGCCGCTCTCGCGCTGGCGCCCGCGGACGTTCGTGCGCACGCCCGGCTCGGCGCGCACGAGCCTGCGCCCGGCCGTCGCCTGCAAGCAGGTCCGCCACCCCGTGCGCTTCGGCGGCGTCGACATGCTCACGGTCCTGACCGTCGACATGGACAAGGGCCTGCCGGCGGTCGACACCGACGGGCTGATGACCGCGGCCGACGTCGTCTACGGCTCGCCGACGAAGCTCTACGTCGCGACGCGCGCGTGGCTCAGCCCGGCGCAGATGGACGACCAGGGCGCGCCGCCCCCGCCGCTGACGACGACGATCCACGCGTTCGACGTCTCGAAGCCCGGCGAGACCACCTACCTCGGCAGCGGCGGCGTCGGGGGCTACCTGCTCAACCAGTTCTCGCTCTCCGAGGACAAGGGCGTCCTGCGCGCGGCGACGACCACCGAGCCGGTGTGGTGGAACGGCGCGCAGCAGGGCGAGGGCGAGAGCGCGGTCACGACGCTGTCGGTCGGCGACGGTGGGCTGAAGGTCCTCGGCGAGGTCGGCGGCCTCGGCAAGGGCGAGCGGATCTACGCGGTCCGCTTCGTCGGCGACGCCGGCTACGTCGTGACGTTCCGCCAGGTCGACCCGCTCTACGTCGTCGACCTCTCCGACCCCGCGGCGCCGCGCCTGCGCGGCGAGCTGAAGCTGGCCGGCTACTCGGCGTACCTGCACCCGCTCGGCGACGGTCTCCTGCTCGGCGTCGGCCAGGCCGCCGGCGACACCGGCCGCACGACCGGCACGCAGCTCTCGCTCTTCGACGTCTCCGATCCCGCGAGCCCGAAGGTCCTGGCCCAGCGCGCCGCCGACCCGGCGACGCACTCCGACGTCGAGTACGACCACCGCGCGTTCCTGTGGTGGGGCGCGACGAAGCTCGCGATGGTGCCGGTCACGAGCTACGGACCCGACGGGTCGTTCTCCGGCGCCGCGATCGGCTACCGCGTGCAGCGCACCGGGATCGACGAGGTCGCGCGCGTCACCCAGCCCGGCGACGCGGCGCACACGCCGATCACGCGGACGACGATCGTCGGCGACCGCGTCTTCTCGCTGTCGGACGCCGGACTGCTCGCGAGCGCCCTCGGCGATCTCGTCCCGGGGCAGTTCGTCCCGTTCCCCTGAGCAAGTGGTGTTTCCGATCGGACATAACGGGGAGGACTACACCCCGACGTCCAAGAAGCCCCTTCCTCCGTGCACGGCCGCGACATCTCCATCCTGCAGATCGACCCCGAGCTCGGGGAGGGTCTCGCGCGGGAGGACTTCGCGGTCGCATCGCGGGTGCTGATCGCACCCGAGGTGACGCTGCCCGCCGGTCCGTGGGAGCCGACCGACCTCTACGGAGGCCAGCCGCCGGCGATCGGCCTGCTCGTCATCGAGGGCCTGATGACGCGTGAGGTGACCGTCGCCGGCCGACCGAGCACCGAGCTGCTCGGCGGGAGCGACCTGCTGCGTCCGTGGGACCAGGATGGCGACGTCGGCCTGATGCCGCTCGACGTCCACTGGGAGGTCCTCGTCCCGACCCGGATCGCCGTGCTCGACGCGCGCGTGCTCCAGGGCGTGCTGCGCTGGCCGAAGCTGATCGAGGCGCTGCTGTGCCGCTCGCTGCGGCGCTCGCGCTGGCTCGCGTTCCTGCTCGGGATGAAGCAGATCGTCCGCATCGAGGGCCGCCTGCTCGTGCTCTTCTGGGCGCTCTCGGAGCGCTGGGGCCACGTCACGCCGCGCGGCGTCCACGTGCGCCTGCGGCTCACCCACGAGCAGCTCGGCCGCCTCGTCGGCGCGCGTCGCCCGTCGGTGACGACCGCGCTCGGCTCGCTCACCTCCGCCGGCCTGATCGAGCGCGTCGACGACGGCTACCTGCTGCACGGCGACGCCGACGACGCGATGAACCGCGTGGCCGGCGTCGACAGCGCCGAGCCGCGCTACACGCACTAGCCCGCGCGCCGCCCGGAGCCGCGCGCCGCGGGCCTCACCCCCGCGCGTACACCCGCGTCGGCGGCCCGGCGTGGCCGTCCCTGGTCACGCGGTACGCGCGCCCCTTGACGAAGCGGGTCGTCGTCGTCCACATCCCGCGCGCGTTCGTCGTGTCGCCCTTGAGGCGGTGCCAGGTGCGGCTCGTCGCGCTCGCCGCCCACTCGATCGTCACGCGCGCGCTCCCGTCGTGCGGCCGGACGAGCCCCCACAGCGTCACCTTCGCCTTCCCGCGCTTGGCGACGAGCGGCAGCCGGAAGCCCTCGTAGGAGCGCTTCTCCGCGCCGCCCGAGAACCGCAGCCCGGACTCGAAGCCGCTGTAGCGCTGGCTCGCCGGCCCCTCGCGCGGGAGGTCGTCGCGCATCAGGTACTGGGAGAAGACCCGGACGCGCGGGTTGTCGTAGGCCATCCGCTCGGCGATTGCGCGGTACTCGGCCTGCATCGTCTCGCTCACCCCGACGATCGGGTCGGGGACCGACTGGATCCCGAACTCGGTCAGCCAGATCGGCATGTCCTTGCGGATCGCGCCCGCGCTCCCGGCCTTGGCGAGCGCGCTGTTGAGCCGCCCGAGCACGCCGATCGTCACGTCGTTGGGCGAGCTCGGCGCGGTCCACGGCGCGCCGTGCGTGTAGGCGTGGTGCGCCCAGCCGTCGGCGTCGAGCTTCGCGCACGACGCGCGCTTGCGGTACTTCGCGTCCAGGCACAGCGCGCCGCGCAGGAACGTCAGCGGCGCCACGACCTTGCCGGTGCCGACCGGCGCCGTCTCGCCGATCAGCACGACCGCCTTCGGCACGCCGGCGCGGATCCCCCGCGACCCGGCGCGGAACAGCTCCCGGTACAGCCCGGGCGAGACCGGCTTGCCGCGGCTGTACTGCGGCGCCAGGAACTCGGGGTGGTTGGGCTCGTTCCAGATCGCGTAGTGGCTGACCCGGCCGGCGAAGTGGCGCCCGACCGCGGTCGCGAAGCTCGCGAACCGCGACGCGCTCGGATACGAGGTCGCGCTGTGGCCGCTGCGCGACGCCCAGTTCGGGACCGGGCCGCTGACCGTCAGCAGCACCTGCATCCCGCGGGCGCGGATCTCGTCGACGGCGCGGTCGTAGCGCGCCCAGTCGTAGGCGGCGGGGTCGGTCAGGTCGCCGGACGGCGCGCGGAACGCGTCGGGCTGCGGCGCGACCGAGCGCCAGTAGAGGACGAGGCGCATGTAGCCGACGCCGAAGCCCTTGACCTCGTCGAGGGTCTGGGCACGCAGCGCGGCGTCGTCGCTCAGCAGCTCACGCGGCGCCTCGAACATCGTCGTCTGCGTCGCGCTCGCGGAGGCCGTGGCGGCGGGGAGGAGGGTCAGCGCCAGGAGAGCGCCGAGGAGGATCGTTCGAAGTCGCATCCTTCGTGTGACCCCCTCCGGGCCCCGAAGGTTGCGCGCTCTCACGCAGCTCTCACGTTCGGCGATGCGCCCCGGCGGCCTGGGCGACCGCTCCGGGAACCTCGACGCGGTCCTCGGATCTCGCGCCGTCGGCTGCGGAAAACGGACGGAAAGTGCGGGCTTTTCGCGTGCGAACCGTCACACGAGCATTGCGAACATCGCGCGCCCGGGTAACCGTCTGTCTGGTTGTGCGTGAGGGACTCCGGCCGGTGCCGGACGCGGCCTCTCCATCCGGAGGCGGCGTTCGCGCCGGCCGTCTCTCGTCGAGGGGTCCGGCGGCCTACGCCGGGACGATGCCCGACGGCGACGGCGTGGCGCGCTCGATCGCCTCGGCCGCCATCCGGCGGCCGCGCAGCGACAGCCGCCAGCGCGTCGCGCCGAAGCTCGCGAGCCGGTGGGCCTCGAGCGTGCGCAGGTGCCGGCCGACGTGCCCGGTGGGCAGCTCGGTGATCGCGGCGAGGTCGTTGAGGCGAAGCCCGAGCGGGTCGGGTTCGCCGGCCAGCGCGAGGAGCACGGACTCGGCTTCCTCGTTCAGCGGTGCGGGGGCCTGTGGGAAGCCCGTCATGTCCTTGTCCTTTCGGCGGCTGGGCCGTCTCGGAGAGACCCCTGGCTTTGCGGACCCGCCTCGCGACGGGGGTGCCGTTGTCGGTGAACCGGTCTCCTCGATGCTCGGCCGATCCCCATCTCCGTTGAAGGCGGACTGGACGGACGTACGAGACGTCCGTCGCGCCGATGTGCTTGGCTACCTTCTTATGTAACGCCGAGTCCCGAGCCGCCCAGGCGCTCGGGAGCGGGGGACCCAGAGGCGGCGGCCGCAGGTCAGGGCCACTGCCAGGGGCGAATCGTCGCGTGCACCCGCGACGTAGCGCACTCTTGACGCGCGAGCCCGACAGCTAACCCCGTAGGCGAGGCAAGAGAAGGAGACGCCGTACCCGTGACCCCGCCTGACGACGAGGCCGTTCCGCTCGCCCCCGCCCATCTCGACGACGCCTTCGGGCGCTCCCTGCGCCGTTCGCGGGCGCGCCGCGCCGTGGCCGCGCGGCTGCGCGACCGCCGTCGCCGCACCCGCGGCGGCGGCTCGGCGGTGGCCGTGACGCTGGCCGCCGGCGCGCTGCTCGCGCCGTTCGCGCTCGCCCAGGACACCGGCTCGGGCTCGGCCGCCCTCCTGCAGCCCGGAAGCCGCGGCGACGCGGTGACCGCGGTCCAGCAGGCGCTCGGCGTGCCCCAGACCGGCCGCTACGACGCCGTGACCCGCCGGGCCGTGCGCGCGTTCCAGCGCCGCAACGGGCTGACCGTCGACGGCATCGTCGGCCCGCAGACGCGCCGCGCGCTGCTCGGCAAGCCGAGCGCCGCGACGCCCGACGGCGGCACGACGGCCGGCGGCGCCACCGCCGCGCCCGCCGCGAGCGAGGCGCTCAGCGGCTCGGTCGACCCCGCCGACCTCGACGCCCTGAAGCGGATCGCGGCCTGCGAGTCCGGCGGCGACCCGACCGCGGTCTCCAGCGACGGGCGCTACCGCGGCAAGTACCAGTTCGACCGCGCGACGTGGGCCGACGCGGGCGGCAGCGGCGACCCCGCCGCGGCGAGCGAGGCCGAGCAGGACCTCCGCGCGCTCGACCTGCTGCAGCGCGAGGGCACCGAGCCCTGGCCGGTCTGCGGGCCGGGCGCATAACTCCGTCGCGCACCCCACGAGCCGAAGTGCGTGTGCAAAGCTCGCCTGGAGGGAAGGGAGAGCGCGATGCCAGCACGAACTACGACAGCCGTGAGCGCATCACAGGCACGCAGTCGTCTCGACGTCCTGCTCGAGGAGCGGGACGCCGCGCGCCGCACGCCGCTGGCCACCAACCGCATCTACATGAACGACCTCGAGGCCGACATCGCGGTCTCGCGCGCGGTGTTCGTGGGCGCGGCCGTGACCGAGGTCGCGATCCTGCGCGGCGAGCGGTTCGGTCGCCAGCAGGGCTGACCCGCCGCCGCGCGCGGCGCGCCGTTCCATAGGCTTCCGGCGCATGGCCTTCCACCACGTCCTGCGCGTCCGCTTCGGGGAGTGCGACATGCAGGGCGTAGTGTTCTTCGCCCGCTACCCGGAGTACTTCGACCTCGCCATGACCGAGCTGTGGCGCACGGAGATGGGCGGCTGGGAGCGGATGCTCGAGCTCGGCGCCGACCTCGTCGTCGCCGAGCTGAACGTGCGCTACCGCGGCTCGGCGCGGTTCGAGGACGTGCTCGACGTCGAGGCCTTCGTCGAGCGCCTCGGCGAGACGTCGGTGCGGTTCGGCTTCGCGATCACGCGCGAGGACGGCGGCGAGCGGCTCGCCGAGGGAGCGCTGCGCTACGTGGCGATCGACCCCGCGACGAAGGCGAAGCGGCCGATCCCGGGCGAGGTGCGCTCGATGCTCGAGCGCCACCTCGCCGCGGAGCCGGCGGCCTAGCGCGAGGCCGGCGGGTCGACGACCGACGGCGGCGCGCCGTTCGGGAACAGCGTCGACAGGTAGATCACGATCGGCTTGGAGCCCTTGTTCTGCGCCATGTGGTGCATCGTGGGCTGCTCGACGATCCAGGTGCCGGCCTTGATCTCGCCGGTCTGGCCGGCGCTGATCCGGCGGACGAGCGTCGGCTTCTCGTCGGCGGCGCCCTTCATGACGTCGACGTGGCCGGTGTAGACGGTGTAGGTCAGCGTCCCCTGGTCGATGTAGGCGACCTGGGTCCCGAGGTGGTGGTGCTTGGCCAGGACCGCGCCGACCGGGATGGTCACGCGGGTCAGGCCGAGCGTGCGCCCGCTCGCGCCCTTCGGGCTGACCTGGCGGGCGAGCGCCTCGCGCTTGGCGGTGGCGGTGGAGTCGGCGGTGGCGGCGTGGACGCCGAAGCCCGCGATGGCGGCCCCCGCCAAAGCGGCGGGAACGGCGATGCGAGCACGTTGCGTGATGGTCACGCGTGGGAACCTATCGCCATGGAGCTCAACGGGAAGGTCGCGGTCGTCACCGGCGCCGCCGCCGGAATCGGTCGTGCGATGGCGCTGCGCTTCGCCGAGGAGGGCGCGAAGGTCGTCGTCTCCGATCTGCGCGAAGAGGGTGTGACGCAGGTCGCCGCGGAGGCCGGCGGCGGCGCCATCGGCGTGGTCTGCGACGTCGGCGACGACGCGCAGGTCGAGGCGCTGATCGCGCGCGCCGAGGCCGAGCTCGGCCCGGTCGACCTGTTCTGCGCGAACGCGGGCGTGGCGATCGGCACCGATCCGATGGAGACCTCGCTCGAGGCCTGGGACCTCTCGTTCTCGGTCAACGTGCGCGCGCACGTCGCGGCGGCGCGCGTGCTGCTCCCCGGCTGGCTCGAGCGCGGCGAGGGCTACTTCGTGTCGACCGCGTCGGCGGCCGGGCTGCTGACCCAGATCGGCTCGGCGCCGTACGCCGTCACGAAGCACGCGGCGGTCGCGTTCGCGGAGTGGCTGTCGGTCACCTACGGGGACCGCGGCGTGCGCGTCAGCTGCCTGTGCCCGATGGGCGTCAACACCGCGCTGATGCACGCGGGCGACGGGCGCGGCGGCGCGGAGGAGGCGGCGAGCCGCGTCGTCCAGATGGCCGGCCAGGTGCTCGAGCCCGAGCAGGTCGCCGACGTCGTCCTCGAGGCGCTGCGCGCGGAGACCTTCCTGATCCTCCCGCACCCCGAGGTGCTCGAGTTCTTCCGCCGCAAGGGCGGCGACTACGACCGCTGGATCGCCGGCATGCGCCGTCTCCAGGACGCGGTCGTCGGCGCCGTCGAGGGCTAGGGCTAGACGCCGCTCGCCCACGCCCGCAGGCGGGCGATCGCGTCGTCGAGCACCGGCGCGCGCTTGCAGAACGCGAACCGCACGAGCGCGCGCGTGTCGTCGTCGGGTGGCCCGGCGCGAAACGCGGACATCGGGATCGCGACGACGCCCGCGTCGTGGGGCAGCCGCGTGCACAGCGCCTCGGCGTCGGGCTCGCCGAGCGGCCGCGCGTCGGCGGTGAGGAAGTAGGTCCCGCCGCAGGGCAGGACGTCGAAGCCGGCGGCGCGCAGCCCGGCGGCGAGGCGGTCGCGCTTGGCGCCGAGCGTGGCCGCGAGCGCCCCGATCTCGGCGTCGAGTGAGAGCGCGCTCGCCGCGGCGTGCTGCAGCGGCGTCCCGCCCGCGAACGTGAGGAACTGCTTGACGCCGCGGACCGCGGCGACCAGCTCGGCGGGGCCGGTCGCCCACCCGATCTTCCAGCCCGTCAGGGAGTGGGTCTTGCCGAGCGAGGAGATCGTGATCGTGCGCTCGGCCATCCCGGGCAGGGTGCACAGCGGAACGTGCTCGGCGCCGTCGTAGACGAGGTGCTCGTAGACCTCGTCGGTGACCGCGATCACGTCGTGCTCGCGGCACGCGGCGGCGAGCAGCTCGAGCTCTCCGCGGTCGAGCACGCGGCCGGTGGGGTTGTGCGGCGAGTTGACGAGCAGCACGCGCGTGCGCGGCCCGATCGCGGCGGCGACGGCCTCGGGCTCGACGCGCCACGCCGGCGAGCGCAGCACGATCGGCCGCGGGGTGCCGCCGGCGAGCGCGACGACCGCGGCGTAGGAGTCGTAGCTCGGGTCGAGCATCGCGACCTCGTCGCCGGGCTCGACGAGCGCGATCAGCGCCGAGGCGAGCGCCTCGGTCGCGCCGAAGGTGACCTGCACCTGCGTGTCGGGGTCGAGCTCGATGCCGTAGCGGGCGCGCTGGTGCGCGGCGATCGCGCGGCGCAGGGGCGGCACGCCGGGCAGCGGCGCGTACTGGTTGTGGCCCGCGCGCAGCGCCTCGACCGCGGCGTCGATCACGACCGCCGGGCCGTCCTCGTCCGGGAAGCCTTGGCCGAGGTTGATCGCGCCGGTCTCCTCGGCCAGCGCGGTCATGACCGTGAAGATCGTCGTGGCGGGCGCGGTCACGCCACCGCGCTCGCGGCGGTCCGCGGCGTGAGGCCGAAGGCGTCGGCGAGCAGCTCGTAGGAGCGCTTGCGGGCGTCGTGGTCGAACGTGATCGTGACCACGATCACCTCCTCGGCGCCGTAGGAGTCGGCGACCTCCTCGATCCCGGCGCGGACCTTCGCGGGCGCGCCGATGATCGCCCGGCGCCCGGCCGGCTGGGAGCCCTGCGGCGTGCCCTGCTGCTCGAGGAAGCGCCGCGCCTTCTCGACCGGCGGCACGGCGATCAGCTGCCCGCGGCGCAGCATCGCCATCGCCATCCGCGAGGAGGACGCGAGCCGCTGCGCCTCGTCGTCGGTGTCGGCGGCGATCACCCAGACGGAGACCGCGGTGCGTGACGCGTTCAGGCGCACGCCGGGCGCGAAGCGCTCGCGGTAGAGCTTCGCGAACTCCGCGCCGCCGGGGTTGATGAAGTCGGCGAACGCGTAGGGCAGCCCCATCTCGCCCGCCCAGATCGCGCTCTGCGCCGACGAGCCGAGCAGCCATGGCTCCGGCGCCTCGGGCAGGCCGGGCAGGTGCTTGGCGAGGTGGGCGAAGGGGAAGTCGTCGGGCAGGTCGTCCTCGAGGTAGCCGAGGAGCTCGGCGAGCTGCTGCGGGAAGTCGTCGGGCGAGGCCTGGCGCCGGTCGCGCTGGAGCGCGAACATGGTCATCGAGTCGGTGCCCGGCGCGCGGCCGAGCCCGAGGTCGATCCGGCCGGGGTACAGGCCGGCGAGCAGGCTGAAGCTCTCGGCGACCTTCAGCGGGCTGTAGTGCGGGAGCATCACGCCGCCGCTGCCGACGCGGATCCCGGCGGTGTTCGCGGCGATCGGGCCGATCAGCGCCTCGGGGCTCGGGCCGGCGAGCATCGGGCCGCCGTGGTGCTCGGCGACCCAGTAGCGGTGGTAGCCCAGCGCGTCGGTGTGGCGCGCGAGGTCGATCGTGTTGCGCAGCGCGTCCGAGCCCGTCGCGCCCTCCGGGATCGGGGACTGATCGAGGACGCTCAGGCGAAGATCGGAGGACACGCCTCCTCACGGTAATGCCCGCCGCGCTACGCCGGCCAGGGCAGCGCCGCCGCGCCGGCCTCGGGCGCCTTGAGGAACGCGAGGACGATCGCGAGCAGCAGGAACGCGGCGAGGAGGAGGGCGGGAGCGAGCGCGCGACGCTGGTGCATGTCCTATAGAACGGCCAGGTGCCGGTTCAGGTTGCGATGTTGGTCATGACGCGGACTACGGGCAGAGGTCGGTGGTCTTGACCCAGCCGGCCTGCGCGACGTCGGGCGAGATGAACGTCCACCGCCCGGAGGCCGACCGCCGGCCGACCGCGACCGGCTCGCCGTCGTAGACGGTGCCGACGTAGACCCGACCGGGGCTGTGGTGGACGTAGGTGCTGCGGCCCTCGGCGCAGATCCGGCCCTTCGTCTCGCCGGCCTTCAGCGGTCGCTTGAGGTCGGTCAGGCCGCCGTCGGCGCGCGGGACCTTGCACAGCAGGCCGACGCTCGCCTCGTACGTGCGCGCGAGCACGGTCCGCCCGAACGTGATCCGCGAGCGCGTCGCGGTGCCGATGTCGGCGGGCCGCGCGAGGCCGTAGCCGAGCGGGAAGTCCTGCTCGGGCGACTGCAGGCCGGCGACCTTCATCCCGGCCGGGCACGCGAGCGTGATGCTGCGCCGCGTCTCCGGGGTGCCGGCGCCGATGCGCACGCGCGCGACGACCACGGCGGTCCCCTTCGGGATCGCCTGGCCGCCCTTCACGCCGTGGCCGACGAGCGCCTTGACGCCGCGCAGCTCGAACGGCGCCGGCTCGCCCTCCTTGAAGATGCTCGTCGCGGCGACGACGACGCCGCCGGTCACGGCGACCACCGCGACGGCGGCCGTCGCAGCGACGGCGCCCTTGCTCGCGCCGCCGCCGAGCAGCTTCGCGGCGGCCGCGATCGGCAGGATCCCGATCGGCGGCGCGAACGCGTGGTGCAGCCGCCGCGAGAGGCGCTTGAGGTCGCGCTGATGGGCGCGGCAGTCGGCGCAGTCGCGGAGGTGGCGGCTCGCGTGCTCGGTCGGCCGGACGCCGCGCTCGTGCGCGTCGGCGAGCGCGCCGCGGACGTCGTAGCAGTCGGCGTCGCGGGCGTCACGCTTCTTGACGAGCCCCTGGCGCGCGCGGCTGGCGAGCATCTGCGCGGCGGGCGCGCTGACGCCGAGCTCGGCGGCGATCGCCTGCGGGCTGGCGCCGTCGACCTCGCGCGCCAGCAGCGCGGTGCGCTGGTTGACGGGCAGGTCGGCGAGGTCCTCGACGAGCCGGCGGATCGACTCCCGGCGCCTCAGCACGGCGTCGGGGTCCGCGGTCGGGTCCTGCAGCGCGGCGGCCTCGTCGTCGAGCGCGGCGGCGCCCCAGCGGGCCTTGCGGACCTCGTCGATCGAGCGGTTCCGGACCAGGCGGTAGAGCCACGGCTTGAGCTCCACCGGGCCGTCGCCGGCGCAGAGGAGGGCGAGGGCGCGGATGAGGACGTCCTGGACGACGTCCTCGGCGTCGTGGTCGGAGCGGCGAAGGAGGGTGCGGGCATAGCGGATCAGTGCTTGGCGGTAGCGGACGTCGATCGCCGCGAAGGCGGCCTGGTCGCCCGCGGCGAGGCGGCGCATCAGCACCGCGTCGGTGGGCTTCGAGCGGGAGAAGGGAGTGGGTGCCATGAAGGGAGGTCGGAGAGCGTCCGCGGGGCCGGGCCGGCAGGGTGGTGCCGGCCCGGCCGTGGGCGGTGTGTTCCTAGCGGACCAGGGCGTAGAGGCGGCCGGTGCCCTCGCCGGTCTTGGGAGCCAGGTAGGCGCGGACCTTCACGGTCGTCTTCCCGACGTAGCTGCCCTTGCCGATGACGACGAACGCCACCGGCTTGGTGTCGTCGGGGACGAGGCCGCGGAGCTTCGTGCCGGCCGGCGCGGTGATCGTCAGCTCGGGCTTCTGGCCCTTGGCCATCGTCACGTCGCGGTAGACGAGCTTCGCGCCCTTGGGGAGCGTGTCGCCCTTGTGGACGCCGGTGCCCGGGATCGTGAGCGGGGCGACCTTCGCGGGGGACGTCTTCTGCGGGCCGACGACGGGAGCCTCGGCGGCGGTCGCGACCCCGCCCGCGGTGAGGGCCGCGGCGGCGGTGGCGAGGAGGATCTTGGCGGTCATGGTTGTCGGTGCTTCCTTGGCGAGTGGTGGGGTTGGGACTGCCCTCACCACGTACCGGCGAGCCTGCCGTAACGGACCTCGTGCGTGTTGGCGCGTTGCCACTCGCGGTCGGGAGCCGCGCCAGTCCACGCCGCGCCGCCCCGCCCGCCGTCAGACCGCAGTGGCGCGGAGCACGTCGAGGCGCCACGCGGCGCCCGGCTTGGCCGGCGGCGTCAGCTCGACGCGCTCGCCCGCGGCCTCGACGAGCGCGGCCGCCTGCTCCGGGCTCTCCGGCGCCTTCGCGGCGCGCGCGACCATCCGCGCGACCTCGCCGCGGATCGCCTTGGCCATGTGGCTGACCGGCGTCCGCTTCCCGCCGGCGTCGACGAACGCGCGGACCTCGACGACCTCGCCGCGCGGCGGGCGCCACGCGCTCGCGTAGGCCTGCGAGCGCAGGTCGAGGACGAGCGCGTCGGCGGGCAGCGCCTTCGTCAGCGCCGGCTTCCACCAGGCCGCGAGCCCCTTCGTCCGCGGCAGGCTCGCGCCGATCCCGAGGCGGTAGGCGGGGATCCGGTCGTCGAGGCCGACCACGCCCCACAGCGCGCTGGCGACGAGCATCCGCTCGCTCGCGCGGCGCCGCTGCGGCGCCGTCAGCGACGCGAGGTCGAGGTGCTGGTAGAGCACGCCGGAGTAGACCTCGGCGGCGGGCGCCGCGGGCGCCCCGAGGAGGTCGCGGTCGCGCTCGATCTCGGCGGCCTGCCCCGCGCTCAGCCCGAGCGCCGCGAGCGCGCGCTTCGGGTTGCCGTTGGCGACCCGCGTGAGCTTGGCGATCAGCTGCGCGCGCTGCGGCGCGAGCTGCGGGAACGCGAGCCGCTCGAGGTCGACCGGCGCCGATCCCGCGGGCGGGGCGGTCTTGCCTTCCGAGGGCGCGAGCAGGACGAGCACACCGGGATGCCTACCGGACGGGGCGGCTGCGTACCCTTCCGAGACGATGACCACCCTGAATCGCATCATCCTCCTGGCCGTCGCCGTCGTGGTGGTCGTGCTCGCCGTGGTGTTCATCCCCGGCAGCGACAGCACCGACAAGGGCGCCTCGACCACGCCGCCGGCCACCGGGCTGTCCCAGGACGTCACGACCGGCGCCACCGACGGCAGCGGCGGCGTCACCGCGCCGGACGACACGGCGACCGCGACCACCCCCGCGCCGGCCGCGGAGCCCGCGCCGCCGCTCCTACGGTCGGGCAAGGTCACGCCGATCGAGGTCAAGAAGGGCGAGACCGTCCGCTTCCGGGTCAGCAACCCGACGGCGGAGGAGGTCCACATCCACGGCTACGACATCGCCAAGGACCTGCCCGCCGGGAAGACGATCACGGTCTCGTTCAAGGCCACCATCGAGGGCATCTTCGAGATCGAGCTCGAGCACTCCGGCGAGCAGATCGCCAAGCTCACCGTCGAGCCGAGCTAGCGCTCGAGCTCCTCCACGGCGCTCGTCCCGCTGCCCGCGGCCGACTCCCACTCCCACTTCTCGTCGAGTCGCACGCGCCCGTCGGGCAGGAGGCTGGCGACCGAGCGGCAGTGCCCGGTCGCGGTCGTCCCGTCGGCGCGCAGCTGGGCGTAGCGGAAGTCGAGCGCGTCACCGTCGCGCGTGCCGACGAGGAACCCGAGCGTCACCGCGCCGCCCGCGTAGCCGGCGTGGATCACGCCGTCGGCGCTCTCGGCGTACTCGAACACGGTCTCGACGCCGACGTCTCCGCCGTCGACCTCCGCGACGCTGCGGAACCGGCGGCCGTCGAGGCTGGGAACGGTGCTCATGCGGGCCGAGCCTACGCGGGGCGTAGCGTCAGGGGCAATGGCCAGGCCACGCGAATGGGATGCGACGACGTACGACCAGGTGGCCGCGCCGATGACCACGCGCGGCGTCGAGCTCCTCGACCGGCTCGCGCTCGCCGGCGACGAGACCGTGCTCGACGCGGGCTGCGGCACCGGCCAGGTCACGGAGGAGCTGCTGCGGCGCCTGCCGCGCGGCCACGTGGTCGCGCTCGACGGCTCGGCGCGGATGCTGCAGGAGGCCCGCGCGCGGCTCGGCGGCGCGCGGATCGAGTACGTCAAGGCCGATCTCGAGCGCCCGCTGCCGGTCGCCGGCCCGTTCGACGCCGTCGTCTCGACCTCGACGTTCCACTGGGTGAAGGACCACGACGGCCTGTTCGCGGGCATCGCCGCGCGCCTGCGCCCGGGCGGCACGCTGCTCGCCGAGTTCGGTGGCGCCGGCAACATCGCGACCGTGCTCGCCGCGCTGGCCGAGCTCGGCCACGACGGCGCCGGCCCGTGGAACTTCGCGACGCCGGCGGACACCGAGCGCCGCCTGCGCGCCGCGGGCTTCGCGGAGATCGAGCTCGAGCTCGTCCCGCGCCCGGCGACGATCCCGCCGGCCGACCTCGAGCGCTACCTGCGCACGGTCGTCCTCGGCTCGCACCTGGCCGGCCTCGCCCCGGCCGCGGCCGACGCGCTCGTGCGCGACGTCGCGCGGCGGCTGCCCGCGCCGGAGATCGACTACGTGCGGCTCAACGTGCTCGCCCGCCGGGGCTGAGCGTCGCCGGGCATCGGCCCGCCCGCGAGCAGCGCGAGCTTGCCGGCCCGGGGCAGGCGCTTGATCCGCGCCTCGAGGCTGCGGGCCTCCGTGCGGCTGGCGCAGCTCCACGCGGCGGCGTAGCGGACGGGCAGGCGCGTGCGCGTGTACGCGCCGCCGCGGCCGGCGCTGTGGGCGGCGAGCCGGCGCTCGAGGTCGGTCGTCCAGCCGCAGTAGAGGCTCGAGTCCGCGCACGCGAGGAGGTAGACGAAGGCGCCGTCGCTCACTGCCTGATCGTTTCGTGTCAGGCGGCGGAACCCTTCGATCAGTCTCGTCACCATCGAGATTTAGGTGTGCCACAATCGCCGGCGTGAGTCCGCTGACACGCCGCAAGCTCCTGGCCGGAGCCGTTCCCGCCGCAGCCGCCGGAGCGGCCGCGCTCCATGCCGTGGTCCCGCACACGCACCCGTGGGACGACGGCGGCGAGGCGCACGCCGCCGAGGGCGCGCACGCCGGACACGACATGAGCGCCGGGGCGGGCGCCGGCGGCGGGCACGCCGACTTCCGCGACGGCCGGACCGTCGACCACGCGGCCAACGGGTTCGACCCGCACGCGATCCTGCGCGACTTCGACTGGGGGAGGACGACGCGGCTGCCGAACGGCCGCACGCTGCGCGAGTGGGAGCTGTACGCGGTCGACAAGGAGATCGAGATCGCGCCCGGGATCGCGTTCGCGGCGTGGACCTACAACGGCCGCATCCCCGGGCCGACGCTGCGGGCGCGCGAGGGCGACCGCCTGCGGATCGCGTTCGTCAACGGCTCCGCGCATCCGCACACGATCCACTTCCACGGCATCCACCCGTCGGAGATGGACGGCGTGCCCGGCCAGGGCGCCGGCCAGATCGCCCCCGGCGGCAGGACCGTCTACGAGTTCGACGCGCTGCCGGCCGGGCTGCACCTCTACCACTGCCACGTCCGGCCGCTGGCCGAGCACATCGCCAAGGGCCTCTACGGCGCGTTCGTCGTCGACCCGAGGGACGGTCGCCCCGAGGCCGACGAGCTCGTGATGGTGATGAACGGGTTCGACACGAACTTCGACCGCGCGAACGAGCTGTACGCCGCGAACACGATCCCGTTCGCGTACATGAACGAGCCGATCCGAGTGCGGCGCGGCGAGCCGATCCGCCTGCACCTGGTCAACGTCCTCGAGTACGACCTCGTCAACTCGTTCCACCTGCACGGCAACCTGTTCGACTGGTGGCCGACGGGGACCGGCTCGGCGCCGAGCGAGTACACGGACACCGTGATGCTCTGCCAGGGGCAGCGCGGGATCCTCGAGTGGACGTTCCCCCACGCCGGCCGGTTCATGTTCCACGCCCACCAGTCCGAGTTCACCGAGCTCGGCTGGCAGGGCTTCTTCGAGGTCGCCTGATGGCGCTCGGCGGCGGCGCCCGCACCTGGCTCCTCGGGCTGGTCCCGCTCGCGCTGATCGCGGGTGCGATCGGCGCGTTCGCGGCGCTCGGCGGCCCCGGGCTCGGCGAGCGCCGCGGCGTGCCGGCCGAGGAGCTGGTCGTCGAGCGCACGACGCTCACGCCGGGGATCATCGAGCTGGCGATCCGCAACGACGGGCCCGACGCCGTCGCGGTCGCGCAGGTGGTGGTCAACGACGCGCTCGCGCAGTTCTCCGGCGCCGAGGGCGCGATCGGCCGGCTCGGGTCGGCGACCGTCCGCGTGAGCCACCCGTGGATTGAGGGCGACGCCTACGAGGTCGCGCTGCTCACGTCGACCGGCGGGACGGTCGTGCACGAGATCGCCGCTGCGGTGGAGTCGCCGGCGCACGACCTCGGCTTCCTCGGGCTGATGGCGCTCCTCGGCCTCTACGTCGGGGTGATCCCCGTGGCGCTGGGAATGCTGTGGCTGCCGTGGATCCGCCGGATCCCGCCGCGCTGGCTGCGGACGATCATGGCGCTGACCGTCGGGCTGCTCGCGTTCCTGGCGATCGACGCGACGCTCGAGGGGCTCGAGCTGGCCGGCGCGGGCGCGCAGGCCTTCGGCGGCGCGGCGCTCGTGTTCGTCGGCGCCGCGGTCGCCTACGCGCTGCTCAGCGGGATCGGTGCCTGGCTCGCCGACCGGCAGCGTGCGGCGGCGTCCGCGGGGGCGACGAAGGGCACGCTCGCGACGCTCATGGCGGTCGGGATCGGCCTGCACAACCTCGGCGAGGGCGTGGCGATCGGATCGGCCTACTCGGTCGGAGCGCTCGCGCTCGGTACGTTTCTCGTGGTGGGGTTCGCGATCCACAACACGACCGAGGGGCTGGCGATCGTCGCGCCCGTGGCGGACGAGCGGCCGACCGCGCGGCGGCTCGCGGCGCTCGGCCTGATCGCCGGCGCGCCCGCCGTGGTCGGCGCGTGGATCGGGGCCGCGGCGTTCGACACGAGCGTCGCCGCGTTCCTCTTCGGGTTCGGCGCCGGCGCGATCGCGCAGGTCGTCGTCCAGCTCGCGCCGTCGCTGCGCGACGGCCGCGGGCGTACCCTGCATCCCATGTCCGTGATGGGTCTTCTCGCCGGGATGGCGGTCATGTTCGCCACCGGGCTGCTGGTGAGCGTGTGACCGCCGTGCGTCCGTCCGAGGCGATCGAGGACTACGCGAAGGCGATCTACGCCCTCGCGCGCCGCGGCGACGGCGTCGCGTCGACCAACGCGCTGGCCGAGCGCCTCGGCGTGACCCCGGCCTCCGTCTCGGCGATGGTCAAGAAGCTGGCCGAGCGCGGGCTCGCCGAGCACGTCCCGTACAAGGGCGTCGCGCTGACCCGGGAGGGCGAGCAGGTCGCGCTCTCGGTCCTGCGCCACCACCGGCTGCTCGAGCTCTACCTGGCCGAGCACCTCGGCGTGCCGTGGGACCGCGTGCACGAGGAGGCCGAGGCGCTCGAGCACGTGATCTCCGAGGACCTCCAGGCGCGGATCGCCGAGAAGCTCGGCAACCCGACCCACGATCCGCACGGCGATCCGATCCCCAGCGCCGATCTCGTCATCGACGAGGGCGACACCCTCGCGCTGGCCGACATGGAGCCGGGCGAGCAGGGCCGCTTCGTCCGCGTCAGCGACTCCGACCCCGAGATGCTCCGCTACCTCGACGGCCGCGGTGTGGCGCTCGGCACGCACCTCGAGGTGCTCGAGCGCCAGCCGTTCGGCGGGCCGCTGACCGTGCGCTTCGAGGACACCCTGCACGTGCTCGGCGGATCGCTCGCCGCCGCGATGCGCGTCGAGCTCGACGCCGCCTAGCGGCCCGCCCGTGCCGCTGAAGTTCGATCCCATCGAGGAGGGCGGGCGCCAGTGGAGCAAGCACTGGGGCGCCGGGCCCGTGCCGGCGATGCGCGCGGTCACGTCGATCATGCGCGCCCAGCAGATCCTGCTCGCGCGGCTGAACGCGGAGCTCGAGCCGTTCGGGCTGACGTTCGCGCGC